>Ga0209081_1000003_pt1 | contig 322897 bp, 264 predicted proteins | sample GOMGulsemesocosm_4_FD_184636 | JGI IMG/M metagenome (GOLD analysis project Ga0209081, IMG submission 184636) | Methane-oxidizing microbial communities from mesocosms in the Gulf of Mexico - GOM15B Gulf of Mexico (SPAdes) (version 2) | ecosystem: Environmental > Aquatic > Marine > Cold seeps... | reverse complement strand
GAATGGATTAATTCCGTTTGACTATCTTATGCACTGTCTTGAGCAATTGAGCAACCCTAAACTCGATATTGATTCATTGCTACCTTGGAACGTAAAGCTTAGCTAAGTGCTTTCCCCAGAACTTCACGATGGTACATAGTAAAATTAGCCATCAATGCCATTTCCCAAGTACCCTTAAACTTATCTTTAGCTGCATAAAGTTCTTCAAATGACTCTTTTGCTTGTTCTGTCATCTTAGCTGTTCTGTAATATTTCAACATTGTTCCTTTAGCTTCTAATGTCCAAAAGCTGTCTTCTCCATATAGCGCAACCGCATCAACAACTGCCTTTTTACAGTTATTTTCTACTTTACCGACTCCTTTACTAACGAGGAAATAGCACAGCTCAGAGTTATAATGGGAAGATGTCGATAAATCATTATTTTTTTCAGCCAGCTTTATTATTTTATAGTGGTTGTTATAAACGAAGTCATAACGGCTAAAGTCATGTACAAAATATGAAAATACTTGATATAAAGGAATAGAATCCGCTGAGGCTAAGGGGATGCGTTCAGATAAAACCTGAATTAAGTTATACGCTTCTACATACTGAGAATTATTTATATAAGTGTTGAGATCTTGTATACCTTTATCAATTTGAAATAAAGGTACTAACTCTTCTAATTTAATGTCTTTAAAATGCTCAATTAAACTGTTGATTGCTTTATTTTCACGAGCTGAGAGACGGTTAATAACAGTTAGCGCAAGTGCTGTTACTACGGGGTGATTTTTATCTAGTAATACTTCCATATCATCTAGACCATTCATTACTTTAGCTTCAAATAAACTAAAGTCTGACGGTTCATCATGTGCGTTTTGAATGGTATCCCACATAATCAACTGCCTCACCCAATAACGGATCGGAATATCCTTAATATTCTTTTGAGCAAATGTTAATGTTTGTTCTGATGATTTAATAGCAACCATAAACTTACCTTTTGCAGTCAATTCATACGTATCAAACATTTGTATATTAAGTTGCTGAATGGTGGTTTTTGCAGATAAAAATGGTTTGATGTCACGGTAAACCTCAAGAGCATATTTGACTAAATAAGGATCAAGTGTTCTCATTTCCCAATCCAATAATTCAATTAACCTTGGATCATTTTTATCCTCAAGCTCTTTTACCTGATCTACTAAAGCAATGATATTTTGTTTAGCTTGGTCAAATTTTTGATATAAAACGCCCACTTCTACAAGCATTTTATTCGCTAAAATATGTTCTATTTTATAATCACTTTTATCTTGAGTAAGTTGATATAGGTTATTAGCATATAACTTATATGCATTATAGTTACCGATTGCTTTAGATGCATCTGCAAGTGATTTGGTTAATCTAATCGCTTGCTTTTCAGGTAGGAGTTTAATATCTATACTTTGTGCAACATCAAGCAATGCTTGTTGGCGTTCTGTTTCTGTTGAAAGTTTCACATCCACTTGTTTGAGCATATTCTCAGCAAGCTTTAAATTAGCATCAGCTAAAACAGCCTGTTTTTGTGTCTCCAAGGACGAGTTATAAACCTGAACACCGCTAAAGGCAATGACAGTAAAAATAGCAGCAGAAGCAACTACAGCAATTTTATTTCGTTTAAACCACAACTTCAGATTATACGAAGCATTATCATAAGCCTGAATTGGTTTACTTTGTAAAAATGAAATAATGTCTTGTTTAAACTGGGCTACAGTTTCATACCTTTGCGTTGCATCTTCACAAGTCGCTTTTTTAATGATGGCTTCAATTGATGCTGAGAGTTTTCTATCAGTGTGATCTTCATCTATTGCTAAATTTTGATCTTGCTCTGTCATCATAAACTTCAGTACTTGACCTAAACTAAATACGTCAGAAGCTGTGGTAACTTTATCACCTGACTTTTGTTCAGGGCTGGCATAGGCAAACGACAAAGCTTTTAAATAGGCTTGATTAATCGGGTTTGAACCGTCATCAATTAAACGTGCAATACCAAAATCAACTAATGATGGCTCACCTTCTTTATCAACCAGAATATTTTGAGGTTTAATATCGCGATGTATAATTTGGTTTGCATGAGCATGACTAACTGCATCTAATAATTTAATAAACAGTTTTAATTTTAAATTACTATCAAGAGAGTGCTGTTTGATATAGTGATTTAATGACAAGCCATCTAAAAAACGCATGATAATATAAACTGCATCTTGATCAGTTTTTCCTGCATCAAATATAGGCACGATATTGGGATGATTTAACTGCGCCAAACTTTGCGCTTCATGATTTAAATCTTGCTCAGAGGTTTGTTGAAATAATTCTTTAGGAATAACTTTAATAGCAACTTCTTGCTCAAATTCACCATCAGCACGATTTGCTAAATATACGCAGCCCATACCACCCTGACCAATCAATGAAGTAATTTCATATTTACCAATGTTCTGGCCTATAAGGTTATTACCATTAACTAAATTATCGCTCAATGACATTCCATCAGAAAATAATGCTGTAAAATCGAAAGCTTGATTAGATAGCATTGATACTAATGCTTTGCGGATAGAGTTTTCTTTTACTTTATTATCTAAATAATTTTGTTGTTCATCTGGGGTTAGTGAAACCAATTCACTAAAATATTGGTATAGGTTATTCATTTATTATTCTTATTTTGAAAGTTTATTTGATAACTGGCTTTTTACAAACAGTAAGTCTTTTTCAACGGTTGATGCTGATACTTGTTGAATATCAGTTATTTCAGCATGCGGCATAGCACAAACGTATTTCAGTAAAAAAGTTCTGACTTGTCTGCTATGTGATTTAGCTAGAAACTTCAACTCGGAATCTAGTTCAATTAAACGTTCCAATTGAATCACTTCTTTCTCTTCAATTTGAAGAGATGAATCTGTTTTTAGATAGTTATTTTGTCGTTTTCCAGCAAGCAATTTACGAGAATGGTCAATTAAAATAGAATATATAGATTGGCTAAAATGACCATAAAAGGCTTGTCTGGATGGATGATCAATTTCTTTACTTTGACTTATTTTTATATAAGCATCGTGTACTAGCGAAGTGGTGTTCGCGGCTACATTCATTAAGGAAAATTGCTCTTCCCCGTGCTTTTCCACTACTTTATTTTTTACTTTACGGGCTAGTTCTTTAAATTTTTGGTATGAAAATAAATAAAGTTGCTCTTGAGCATGTTTATCACCTTCAGACCATTTAAGTATTAGCCCTGTAACATCGGGGATATTATTGATTGAATCCATTCTATTTGCTTCCTTTTGAATTCACTACTTAAGTGAATTCTTTGTTATATCTTTTATTGTACACCTAAAATAAGTAATTAAAAATCAGTAGTTTATTTGAAAGGATTATCAAGCGCGGTCTGAATGATTTCTGTTGCTGAATTATTTTTCTCTAGTTCTATTACATTCAATTATTTGCATAAAAGCACCCAGCTTCTCAATAAATCTAATTCTTCTTTGGATCAAATGGGAAATCATCATCTTTAGCCGATTTCGATTCTTTGAACTTAACTTGCTTAATTTGTTTTATATTTGATTTTAGCTTGTGAATATCTATATCTTGTACAATATCGGGATAATACTCCGTTTGTAACATTCTGTAGCGGCCAAGTTTTTTATAGTAATGAAAATCAGAAATTATTCCATTATTTTTCAAGATGTTTAATGCCTCTTTTATGTATTCACGTTTTTTGGAATCTTTAAGCGGTATTTTTCTCTCTTCTGGTTTTGCTTTTCTCTTACCTGCTACAGTCCTATAATGATATCCTAAAACCTTTGAGAGACGCTCAAAAGTAAAATCAATATACCCTTTAGATTGAGTTACTAGAAACTTATATAGTGCCTTTCCTCCCTCAGTATCTATTTCAGTTAATTGCTGGATGTTCATATATTTTACTTCAGATTCTTTTATCGACTCTAGATCATATAAATCAAAAATTAATCGAGTAAAATTAACAGTTAACGACTTATTCTTAAAATCCAAATCAGAGCTATTAATTAATGCTCCTGCAACCACTTTTTTAGATATTTGGTTCGTATATGAAATTTTGGCATTTTCTAATCGGGCTAAGCTATCATAAATTTTTTTAAAATTAGCATCTCGATTACCTGTACCTGAAACACCGATAGAATCAACAATTATGCTTAATGGTATAGTTGTGATTATAGGATTATCAACGTCATCAATTACGTTATTGATATACTGAGCGATTAAAATTGCAAACAGTGGATAATCGACACTACAATTTAGGTAACAACCTTCTATAAGAACCTTGTAAACAGTGTCTGAATATTCTCTTTTTCTAAGTAACGATTGGTTGTTTTTGACCACGGGTTCAAAAATACAAGTTCTATTGAACACATTATGTATGGGTAAATTTTTTAAAGTGGTCGTTTTATATAACATTTCCATCTACATATGATATGAATTTAGTAAAGGAAAACAGTGTAATGTAATTTTCGTAGGAAGAAAACGCTTAAACACGTTATTTTCGTAGGGAAGCAATTCAAGTAAAAAAGACTGAACATTTCGACTTTATACTACTTATTAGCACACGAAAGTCTTTTAAGATTAATACCGTAAGCTAAAAATTTATTTTTTTAAAGATTATTGGTTTTCGTTAATAATAATTCGCACTACGTAGAAAACAAAAAATACACTTAATGATCTCTCCTTTATTTCTGTATTTTTTGTTTGATGATTAACAACGTTACTGATTAAACCTTATTATTGCTAATATACATTTTCTATAAATTATTTTTTCTTATACTTTTTACCAATTCTCTTAAACTCATACCGTTTAGACTTTGAGTTGTACCATATTAGTGCTGGGTGCTTTACTTCTAACCTTTCCATTAATATCTGATGCTCAGATTGAATTGCAGCTAAATCCATTGCTTCAAGTTGTAATTGTTCAAACTTTCGTTTTAAGTCTGCATGTAAATTAAAAATATTATTTTCAACTCTTCTCCTCATTTTTGGAGACATTGTTGCTTTTAATCTTTTGAAAGCTTCAGTTAATCTATTTATTTTTGCCGATAATTTTTTCGTTTCAGCACCTTCTATACAAAACCTAACTATCTGCCTTTTTATCTTAAGCAGTGAACATTCAACTCGTGATTGTTGGTCGTTGGATAACTCACCACGATCATAAAGCTCTTCACAAATTTCAGAATAATCTTGTGTCATAACATAAATAAACCTGTCTATTATTCGATTCTGTAAATTGTATCTTTGCGTTATTTTTTCAAATGCTTGTACTGCTTCGTTATCTGAAACAGTAAATTCTTTTATTTGTTCTTTTATATTCATAATTAACATCCTTGGTTAATTATCACTTTTACAAAATTTAAAAAAACTGCAATAGCTATTAGATCTTCAAACCCAAAAGAGCATTAGCTGTTGAGTTCTTTTTTTTATCAGATATGTTTTTAGTAGAGGCAAGAGTAACAAATGAAATACGTATCGGCTTCGCCTGTATTTCATTATCTTGATGAGGAAATTCCTCATGCTCCTTTAAGAATTACGAAAAGGATTTTCGAAATGAAAAAATATAAATACCAGATAAAAACAGCAAAATATAATACTAAGAATAATGAAATACGGTGTGAATTGAGCTTTAAAGCTCAAGATAAATCAGAATATCAAAAAATAAAGAGTTTTATTGCCACAACTTTTTTAAACCAAATAAAGCGTTCAAAACCACATTTAACTCAGGATAAAAAAACAAAGCTGTTAACAATGCGATTTTCTGAGGATATGCATTTGTTCATAACCTCACTAAAACACGCTTCAGGACTTAATTATAATGAGTTATTTGAAGTATTAATGCTTAAAGCAAAGATCATTATCACTGAGCCAGACTCTGCATTAGCAGATTTAGAACAACAGAGGCTAATTGAAATAAATAAACTCAGAGCAGAATTAGCAGCAACATTTAAAAATATGAATCAAATTGCCAAACACATTAATACCGTAGCAATTGACGATTATAAAGATTTTGATCCTAATGAGATTAATGCCACATTACTCAGCATCGACTGTGCCTTATGTGATATTCGAGGTATGTATGATCGCTAAATTTTGTTCAGCAAAAGCTAAGCCTAAGGTAATGGCTAATTACCTGTTAAATAGCCGTGTAGAAGATCATACCGCTCAATGCCTCTACGGTGATAAAGATATTTGGCTTAATAAGATGAAACAATTTAAAGCTAATCATCCGTACTTATCTTTCGTATATTCATTTTCTGATAGTGATTCAAAAAAATTAACAACTGAAATTGAGCGAAATGTTATTCAACAATTTATAGATATCTATTGTCCTAGTATCGAAAGTAAGTATCTCAACATATTGGCTGTTAAGCACATCGACAAGGGTAATAGTGAAATACATATATTATTGTCAAATATGCGATATGACAGTAACAAAATGGTCAGATTTAGTCCCTCACACAAAGGTGTGTATTTAAAAAAATTACAGCTTTTACAAAAAAGAATTAATAACCAGTATAGTTTTGAAAATCCAAACGATATCAGGCAAACCAACACCATCATTGATACTTTCAAAATGTTAAGAACCAACAAAGAAAGGTTAACTTGTCTCACTAATCTCATCGAAGAAAAAGTGGCTAATAATGAGATTGGCTCAAGAGATGAAATAATAAAATATCTCAACCAGCTTGGTTTTAATGTTAATCGGATTGGTAAAAACTACATTTCTATTAAAAATGCTGAAATGCGCGTATCCGCAAGATTAAAAGGGGTTTTCTATAGTAAGGACTCAATCAATGAAATGATCCGTTACAGGCACAATTTAAAGCCTTCTAAGACTGACTCAGACTTTTCACTTGATGATGAAAAGGAACTGGCGAAAATTGTAGATAAGCATGCACAAAAACTGCAACAGTCATTTTTAAAATATCAGAACAGTACTAAAGCATTAAATAAGCAAAATGATATTCAACGTCAAAAAAGTATTGACGTAAAAAATATAAAAATAAATTCAAGGAAGAAAAATAATGGAAAATTTAGTAACGCAATTAACAAAATCTCAAGAGCAATTAAAAGTCTTGCACGATTTGCAAAACATCATTTCAACCAATCAGACGCTAATAAACAAACGAAATACACAGATAGACGAATTGCTCGCGCAAAATCAGAAACTACAAAACTGCTTGCAAGATTCTTTAATACACAACCAGCAGCTTATTCAACAACTACAGAAATAATCTTTGTGAAGGTTGAAACCAAAAAAATGAATAACATTCCAAGATAAATAAAAATCAACTAAGTTTTGCTCTTGAAATAAGATTTACCTATGTAATGCTGAGTATAGGTTAAAAAGACATAACCTATTATTATATAAGGTAAAAAATGAATATCTCAAATTACATTTCTCAATTAAGAGGACATAACAAAAAATATCAGCAAGACACTATTTCAATACTGAAGGCGGATTTTAAGTTAATAGTCAATAAAGATAACAACCCCATTCAGTCACTTTACAAGCTGTTTTTTAGGTCTATAGCACTTATTCATATTGCTCTTGAAGAGACAGCAATTGAAATCAAAACTGAAAATGATGAACAGTATAATAAATATGTTTATCACCTTTTCTCTGACGAGCAACAAAAAAACATCAATATTGTGAAACTAATAAAACTACAGAAAAAGATCCATGCTTTTGCAATTTCTTATACTGAAGATTTAGATCAGCTAGACGATAAAACACTCCTGAAAAAGCCAGAATTTAGATCGCTAAAACCAATTGAGATCCTTGAATCATTCCATCCTGATACACAAATATATATAAATAAAGGTAAAGCTAAAAGCGTAAGAAAGCTTGGTCTTACTTCATACACAGAAATGATTAAATACTCTCAAGAAGTGGAAAATCAGGGAAGAGAACGCATTCAAAACTGTGATACTCATTTCGATAAAAATCACTTAATTTCTAAATTTCTTACATGCCATCATAATTTTAGAAAAACAATGCATGACCTTAATGCTATAGATCCAGAAAATAAACTATTAAAACACTTCAGGATCATTCTAGAGTCTCACTCTTACCGTGTACGTTACATTGACTCTACTAATAGCGAGAACAGCTCAAATATCTGCAATGGCATTATTTTATTAGATAGTCCAGTAACAGCGATAGAACCAAACAAACCAGCAAGAAAACAAAGAAACGATACAAAGATCAATTTCCCCGTATACCTAGCCAAGGTATTGGCATCTGGCTCTTTTGCTGATGATAATATTTATTTTTGTTTAAGCGATGTTGAAAATTTGACTATAAAGGATAAGTTAATGAGCGTTCTTAAATAACAGTAAAACTTATACAGTAACGATGTATAGGTTAAAAACCTATACTCATCAATTCAGGTAAAAATCAATATTATTGGCAACTATCACATAAACTAATTTCAAAAAATGGTTATAAAGAATATTGATTAGATAGTCAAAGGAAATAAAAGCACAGATCACATAGCATTTCAGGTAGTGAAATGCTCACTTCAATAGTACAAATAACAACCAGCAATCTATATTTTACTAAAAATAGAGTTAAAACTAGCCAAATATTAGATCTAAATTGAAAAAAAATTATATCACGAGAGAATTATACAGTTCACACAAGTCGCATTCAGGGAAATAGACTTAAGTGATTGTATTTATGGCATTAAACAAACAAGGATGAATTTAGAGATAGAGAAAAAATTATAGGATAATATTTTTTGAATTTTAAAAATCAAAACTTGTCAAGCTTTTTTTCGAGCGAACAGCAGAAATATCTTGCAAACACAAGAGAAATAGAAGATAATACATCGCATCAAAGGACACGGCTAGAGATATGATAGCATAGCTATATTATTATATAAAGCTTTTAAAATAAAATAATTTTTAAAATTACTAAACACTTACTTTTTAAGGAAATAAAAACATGAATATATATATGAAAATTTATACTTACAACAATGAACAACTCTATCCTTGGTTCAAGTCAGGATAACTTTCTACTGAAGTAATAGTTAGATAAAACTTATCTAACTAAAATATTAAACATTTTCAAACATTAGAATTTAATGGCGGATTATTACGCCCCAAAAAAGGTAATAAAAATGAACAAAAACAAAAAGCAACATCCATTCAAAAATATCATTAATGCAACGGAAAGTAATATAACAGTTTTAAGGAATATTATAACTACCGAGGAAGAGCAAGGTGAATGCACTTGCTCACTCCATGAAATAGTATTGGAAATGCAGACCTCCCTGCTCGTATTCAAAAAAACTAGAGACGAAGACCTAATTGAATACCATGTTTCTCAAGTTAACGAAATTGCTACACAAATGTACAACTACTTAAATTAATTCAATAAACATTAAAGGAATATTCATGAAAACAGAAATATCACTAAACATCCGCCGAACATTAAATCAAATTTGTAATAGCGTTGAATTCACTGATGACGTAACTATCTTTTCAATACCTAATACAAATCATCAGACTTGGTTACATACCGAGTTGGTAAGTAAAATGATCAAATCATTGGGCTTTAGAATATTAGCTATAACAGAAGTTAAAAATTTTGATAGCAATAACCCCGAAAATTTAAGTTCAAATTACGTTATTGATACAGATCTTCCAATGCAAAAATATCATGAGCTTATTAGTGAATAATTTTCACTAAATAAGTTAATAAATGAAAAGATCAGGTACTTACTTTAAAAGAGAATTTAAAAGTGAAATCTTTAAATAACTTTACTCATAGGAGTGGTCTATGCAATAAGCAGCCCTCCTATTAATAATAGGAAAAACAATGAATACAATATCTATAACCACCACGGAAATCACATCATTTATTTGGTTTAATTCAAGCTGACCTTCCAGCTATTGAGTAATAAATAGTTTACTCAAATCTTCAAATATCCAATTTAATTAGATCCTCACGGTTCAAGGATCTCGCACTTTAAATTTGCTTATTCAATTAGGACGGGAACTATTCAATCAAATTACAGGTATTACTGCACTAAACAACAATTAAAAAGGTAACAAACATGAAAACTACAAATATTATAGAGATTAGACGTTCAATCAAAGATTACTCATTCAACGAGGAAATAGCTCGCTACAAGGCACTTAACACTTTCATCAACTCAGACATTAACATACTTGATCTTACTAATTCTGATTTTTCTATGCTTATCAGTGATGTTGACAAGTTAGATGTTATTACAGAGTCAGTCTGCTGGAAAAATTCTAAGGAAGAAATAACAGAGCTGTTAAGAGAAGCAAATAATATATCTGACTATTGGTTTCAAAAGTTAAATCAATATAGAGGGTTAAAAATTGAATTATGGAAAGCAAGGATTAATCAGATTCAGCATTTAGATGATATTGAAGCAGATATTAACAAAGGCATATACAAAATATTCTCATTAACAGATAAATCGTTTTATGAAAATGTATTTGAGGACGATTTTGACATTGAACTTGCAATTTTCTTCACATCAACAGCGAGTGATTTAGACGGCATTGTATGGAATGGCAGACAAAAAGTTGCTTTTGTACAGAATGGTATCTCTAGTTATTTTGAAATAACAAAAGATAAAAAAAAATCAAGGGAAATGCCTTTTCAAACATGGCAACAGCGATTTTATATTTTGGCAGAAGCTTACCAAAACAAATTAAAACTAGCAGCTTAAAAAGGAGAAAAATCATGTCCAAAAATAGAAATACTACCACTGATTTAATGAATGAAGTCATTAACAAAAGAGAGCAGTTCCAAAGTGTAACGGCTGAAAAATTACTGAATGAAGAGCAACCATTTTTGGGAATAGAATTAGATAATTCTAACCATGATTATCAATTTGAAATCACATTAACATTTGGTGGCCCAAATATATTTTTATATGCAGATCATTTGGGAAACTTCAAAATTGAAGGATGGGGTCAATCCCAAACAAGATCTTTTGATAAATATGGCTATAACCCACAACTTTCAGAGTATTTAGCGCAACTAGAAATAGTGAGTATTTAATGTAAACAGTGACTTTTCAAACATGAAAAAAAGTAAAACTTCTGGAAGTGTTATTAATGTTTGAAAATAAATAAAAAACTCAGCAACACACTGTTTTCAGCAAAGCAGGAGTTTGAAAGTGAAAAGCTTCAAACAAAATATAGTGATACCTAGGAGGGCAATGATCTAATCATTTTGCTCTGCCCTCCTTTTTTTAAATTTTATAGAGGCAGAAAAATGTATAATTCAAAGGTCAAAATTTTTAACGTTAGCAACGTAGTAATAATTTCAAATTGTAACATTAACATCATTATTTGGGGGGGCAACCTATGAATTTATTAGACACATATGGTCCAACCTTAACACTAAAAGAACTGTGCATTCTCATTAAAATAAGCCGTTCTACTTACTATAGTTACATAAAAAACAAAGATAATACTGTCAAAAAGGAAGGTATAAATTGGCTGCCAGATCCAATTCCAAACTTTAATAAAAAACTTTTTTATACTAGCGAAGTTGAAAATTTTTTACAGCCAAATACAAGCTAAAACATTTGGCTTAGCTTAACTAATTTTATCATAAACTAACTTATCAATTTCTTTGTTAATTAAACCCCAGTACAAAGTATATGCTTCTAATTGTTGACTCAGATAATCAGCTTTATTGTAATGCGCCTTTGTTCCCCTTAGTTTATGCCCTAATATTTTTTCACAAACAGGATCCCACTTTACGTCTACCTCACAAAGTATAGAATTAAGAGAGCGTCTAAAGTCATGTGGAATAATTTTCGATATTTGTTTATCACGGAATAAATTTGCCGACATTCTTAAACAAAAACGATCTACAGCATGAATTGATAAAGGTTTATTTTGTGTTTCACCTTTAAATACAAATCCTTTATTCCCGTAAATTCTCATAAAATCAGATAATAACTGTCTAGCTATTTCTGGAATAGGATGCTTCTCAGGTCTTTGTACCGCTTCATCTCCTATAAACGCTGCTCGTCTTGGGTGCTCTTTCCTTCTTTTAGGTAAAGGAATAGTCCATATTAATTTATCAAAATCCAAGTTTTCCCATTTCATTGTTCTAACAGCAGTATTACGACCACCAAAAATAATAATTAACTTCATGCATAGCTTAGATTGTGGAAGTGCCTTTGATCTTTCTATTTCAAGCCACATTTGAGCGATTTCTTCAGTGGTTGGAGTTCTTTCAGATGGTTGTGATGCTCGACCGACATCATTTACTTTGTAATGCAAAATTGCAAGATTGCTTATTTTTTCAGATCTTTCTCCCCACTTCACCATTGATTTTATTAATTTTAATACACTTCCCGAAACTATAGGACTGCCTTCATCGCATATCCATTCAAAGTAATTCATCCACTGCGATCCCCTGATATCATCAAAAGGAATATTTAAATTATCAATCACCCAGTTTTTTTCTAATTTGTCACGTTTAGGCGCATTTAAAATCCACTTATCTATTACCGAAGTATAGTTTTCTATTGTTGTTAGTTTATAGTCATCTTTATCCAATGCTTCTAACCATTCACTTGCTAATTTTATAATGGTATATTGCGATTTGATAAGGTTTTTATTTTTTCTTGCTGCCATCATTTGTTTAGGGTCTTTGCCTTCCTCTAAACAGCCTTTTAATTCTGGAAGCTTTTTTCTGGCATCATCAACATCTAAATTAGGGTACGAACCGAGTGTTAATCTCTGTGCTTTACCTAAATACCTATACCTAAATTGCCAAACAACTTTTCCTTTTAATGATACTCTTACACCAAGCGAGTCTCGATCTGCAAGCTCAATAGGTTTATCATAGTCTTTTTTCTTTGTTTTAGGATTAACTAGCTTAGTAAGATCTTTATTAGAAAACTTATCTAGTGTCGCTTTTGTCAGTGTCATTTTTATGTACACACAGCAGTGTTTTTATGTACCTCTTAGTGTACACAAAAGGTTCAGACAATTCCAAACAAGAAAAAACAAATCAACATAGAAAAAGAAGATAAAAACATATTATTATATATATTACGCGAACTTAGGTGGTTACATTGAACAACCCAACACAAAACAAAACAGATAAAAACAAAGAAAACCACCATACAATTCTTTGGCACGATTATGAAACCTGGGGAATTTCACCAAAATTTGATAAGCCTTCTCAGTTTGCCGCCATTCGTACCGATTTAGAGCTTAATATTATTGGTGAGCCAGAGGTGTTTTACTGCCAGCCTCCTGTGGATTATTTACCTCACCCTGAAGCTTGTTTAGTGACGGGCATTACGCCACAAAAAGCCCAGCAAGAGGGGTTAACCGAAGCAGAGTTTGCCAAACGAATTAACACCTTGTTTAGCGTCCCGAATACCTGTGTTGCTGGTTATAACAATATTCGTTTTGATGATGAAGTATCACGCTACTTATTTTATCGTAATTTTTACGATGCTTATGCCCGAGAATGGCAAAATGGTAATAGTCGCTGGGATATTATCGATATGGTGCGCGCTTGTTATGCATTACGCCCTAAAGGAATTAACTGGCCAACCGTTGAACGTGATGGCGAAGAAATTGTAAGCTTCCGCCTTGAACTATTAACTAAAGCCAATGGCATCAGCCATGAAGCTGCTCACGACGCGATGAGTGATGTTTATGCCACAATTGCTATGGCAAAGCTTGTTAAAGACACACAACCCAAGCTTTATGACTTTATCTTTAATCTAAAAGGTAAAAAGCAAGTTGCAGAGCTACTCAATGTGGCTGATATGACACCTGTGGTACACACTTCATCTAAAATTTCATCAGTACATGGTTGCACAAGTTGGTTCGCTCCTATTAGTTACCATCCTGTTAATAAAAATGCGGTTATTTGTATTGATTTAGCCAGAGATATTGAGCCACTGTTAACGCTAACCAGTGAAGAAATTAAAGCACGTTTATATACTCGTCATGATGATTTAGCGCCCGATGAAAAACCTATTCCTGTTAAGTTAATTCATATCAACAAATGCCCTGTTGTGACACCAGCCAAAACCTTGTTACCTGAAAATGCACAGCGCTTAAGTATTCCTCGTGAGCACTGTTTAGAAAATTTATCCTTGCTAAAGCAACATGCTGAACTAAGAGATAAACTGAGCGATGTCTTTGTATCCGAGGCTTTTGACAATGCAGATACTGATGCTGAACAAGCGTTATATGGTGGCAACTTCTTTAGTCATAGCGATAAAGCCCAAATGGATATTTTACGCGGTTTATCACCTGAACAACTTGGCAATCATCCTTTTAAATTTCAAGATGAACGTTTATCGGTACTGTTATTTAGATACCGAGCTCGAAACTACCCTTATACCTTAACCAATGAAGAGCAACAACAATGGCAACAGCACTGCCAAAGTAAGCTGCAATATGGCGGTAAAGGCATTTTAAGCCTAGATGAATTTATGATAAAAATTGAAAACTTAGCGCATGAACATGAAGAGAATAAAGGTAAAATGTCAGTACTTAAAGCACTATATGACTATATTCAGGGTTGATGTTTCCTCCTTAATTTAAGACAAACTAAATAAGATAAAATTATGCAAATATTCAATTTCTTTCCTACACTTATATTCTAACTTCAATGTTTATGAATATAGGGAAGTTATGGCAATTGCATACAAAAATAAACTCAGCACTCGATTATTTGCGCCATTAATAATTATTTTCATCTTTATGTTTATTGTGCTCAGTTTTTATGTTCCTAACATTACCAAAGAAAATGCCATTGAAGCAGCTATAAACTCTGCTGAATCAACCGTTAAGCAATACAAAACCATTCGCGGTTACTACACTAAAAACATTATAAAAAAAATATTGCCTATTGCTGACATTAGTCCGGACTATATGCATAAAGGCAACCCTAGTAAAATCCCCTTACCAGCAACCTTCATTCATGAAATAAGTGAAGAATTCACAAAAAAAGGCATAATGACATTAAAACTATACAGTCCATACCCTTTTCCCAACCGCAGTACGAGGCAGCTCGACGATTTTGGTCAACAAGCATGGAACGCTTTAAACAAAAATGCTAAACAAAGCTTCTCCCAAGTAGAAACCATTAACAATAAACAAGTTGTGCGTGTGGCTTTAGCCGATACCATGAGCCAACAAGGCTGTGTAAATTGCCACAATTCACACCCTAACACGCCAAAAAGAGACTGGAAATTACATGATGTTCGCGGCGTGCTAGAAGTTCAAATCCCAATAGAGCAACAACTTAATAGTGCCATCAGCCTAAATATCACCATTGCATTGATTATGATACTGACCTTAAGTACGACAATTGCGCTACTATTTTTTATGTTTAGAAAATTAGTTTCTGAGCGTTTAAGAAAAGTACACTCTGCGCTAGAAGTGATTGTGCAAGGTGAAGGTAACTTAAGCCAACGTTTAGATGAAATTCCCAAAGATGAAATAGGCAATATTGCTAATGCTTTTAATCACTTTGTTGGTCAATTAGAAAAAACTTTAAGCGGCATTTATCAGCAAGTTACTCAGCTTAGCCAAACAACACAATCTATGGAAACAATTACCCATAAAACTCAGCAGGGTTCGTTAAACCAAGAAAACCTTGCCGATCAGGTTTCTAATGTTGTTAATAATATGAAATCGTCAACTCAAGAAATGGCTGAAATAGCGGCAAGCACAGCAAAAAATTCTGAAAAAGCAAAGCAGCAATCACAGCACAGTCAAGCCATTATGACGCAAAGCATAGAATCCGTAGGGCAGTTGTCGACTATGATGCAGCAAACGTCTGATGCCGTTAGCCAACTTGAGTCTGACAGCCAAAATATTGGCGGAGTACTCGATGTTATTCGAGGTATTGCCGAGCAAACTAATTTACTAGCACTTAATGCTGCTATTGAGGCTGCACGTGCTGGTGAGCAAGGGCGAGGCTTTGCTGTAGTTGCTGATGAGGTTCGCACGCTGGCAAGCAGAACTCAACAATCTACAGAAGAAATTAATAAAATGATTTTGCAATTACAAAATGGTGCTAAGTCAGCAGTTACAGCGATTAAAGAAGGTAATGCGAGCATTGAAGTCAGTAATAACAAAGCGAATGAGAGTAACCGTGTTATTAATGAAATGAGCATAGTTATTAATGATATTCAGGCGCAAAATCTACAAATATCAACGGCAGCAGAGCAACAAGCGCTAGAAAGTAATGAAATCAATAAAAATATTGATATCATTAAAAATGTTTCCTCTCATGCTAACGAAAGTAGTCAGCAATTATTAACCATGGCGGAAGAAATAAACAGCGCTGTTAATGCGATTAATAATCAGCTACAGCGCTTCACTAAGCAATAATGAAAATTTATCAACTTTTAAATAAATTGCTACTTTTTATAACCCGAGTCTTTAAACCGAGAAATAAGGCTAGAAGTATCCCAGCGGTTACCGCCATTTTCTTGAATTTCTTGATAATAACCATCAAGTTGCTTAGTTACGGTTAAATCTGCCCCTAATTTTTCGGCTTCTTCAAAAGCAATCGCGAGATCTTTTCTTACCCAGTCGACGGCAAAACCAAAGTCAAAATCCCCCGTACACATAGTTTTACCACGATTATCCATTTGCCAAGACCCTGCGGCTCCTTTACCGATAGTATCAAGTAATTTATCCGTATCTAATCCTGCTTTTTGTGCAAAATTCAAGCCTTCGGCTAAACCTTGTACCGTATTAACAAAACAAATTTGATTAACCATTTTAGCTAATTGTCCACTACCTACAGCGCCCATTAATTGGCTAAAACGGGCATAAGCGTCCATAACAGGCTGTGTTTTATCGAATATAGCTTGTTCACCGCCAACCATAACCGTTAGCACACCATTTTCTGCGCCGGCTTGACCACCCGAGACTGGCGCATCAAGAAAGTATTGCCCCTGCTTAGCCGAGATGTCAGCTAGTTCACGAGCAACCTTTGCCGACGCTGTGGTATGATCAACTAAAATGCTGCCTTTAGGCATACCTGCAAATATGCCCTGCTCCCCCAAAACCACTTGGCGAACATCATCATCATTACCAACACAACAAAAAACAATGTCACAACCTGCTGCGGCTAGTGCCGGTGTTGTGGCGAAACGGCCCGAAAATTCAGCTTGCCATTGTTGAGCTTTTGCTTCACTACGATTATAAACACAAACATCATGACCGGCTTTTTGTAGATGCCCAGCCATCGGATATCCCATCACGCCTAAACCAATAAATGCTACTTTCATTTCGCTAATCCTTATATAAAAACGTAATACAATTTGGGTTAAATCTATATTTTAAACGGGCAATAGTGCAACAGACTTAAACTCAATACCTTGCCAGCCTGTGTTGGTAAAATTTCTAATATTACTGTGATCATCACCGGTAGGGTTCTCTAGAACATCTTCGCGGTAGTAACGGCCAAAACAAGCTAACGTTTGTTGCTGGTTTAATGTGTTTAACTGGGCAAAATAAAATATTTTACACGAACCTTCATTAGTGCCAGCGTTATTGACAAGTTCACCATTAGTAAAAAGTGTTGGTTGATAATGATAATTTTCTTCAATAACCTTAATTACTTGCTCAAACGCTACGTCTTTTTCTTGCTGCTTAATTTGGGTTATTAAGTCAGCGACAGTACAACTATTGTTATCTTTATGATTGATTACAAACCTTCTTTTAGTTTAGATTTTGCCGCTGCTACTTTTGAAAAATCTAAACCTAACTCTTCAACCGCTTCTTTAATTAACTCCGGTTGAGTCATGACAACTCCCATGATGGCTTGTAATTTCTCAGGTGGAATACCTAACTGCTGAATAAGGCTCATTGCCATTAATGGATTGTCTGTCAGTGCTTGAAAAAGCTCATTAATTTTTTCTTCACTGACGTTTAATTCTTTTAGCATTTGAATAATTGGGTTCATTTTACGCTGCTCTCTATGGTTATTTCGAATGGGTTTACTGAATGTGTTTGCTGAGGTTGATTTTTATAACTCAAGTTTACCTTTTTTTGCAATTAAAATAAAAACAATGTAAGATTTGCAAAATTGAATTGCGCACAATCAAAAGCATCAACCTAAATGACCAATCTATTAAGGAATACCTATGTCTACTAACATTTATCAGTTTTCAGCTAAAAACACTTCAGGCGAAACCGTTGAATTGGCCGATTACGAAAACAAAGTAATGCTTATCGTAAATACCGCTAGCGGCTGTGGCTTCACCCCACAATATAAAGGCTTACAAGAACTTTATCAAAATCATCAAGCGCAGGGTTTTGAAGTACTTGCTTTTCCTTGTAACCAATTTAAGCAACAAGAGAAAGGCAGTGATGAAGAAATTAAGCAATTTTGTGATTTGCGTTTTAATATCAAATTCCCACTTTTTAGCAAAATAGACGTTAATGGTGATAATACTCACCCATTATTTAATTTTTTAAAAGCACAGGCGCCAGGCATATTAGGCTCGAAGGGCATAAAATGGAATTTCACTAAATTCTTAGTGAATAAAGAAGGCCAAGTGATTAAACGCTATGCACCAAGCACAAAACCTGAAGCCATTGAAGCCGATATTGAAAAACTTTTATAAATCATGAACAATGATGAAAGTTTACAGTTAGAAAACCAGCTATGTTTTCGACTTTATAGCCTAACAAAGTTAATGAATCGTCATTATAGCCCTGTATTGAAAAAGCTCGGTTTAACTTATTCGCAATATATAGTGATGTTAGTATTATGGGAAAATAATAATACCAACTCAGCTATTTCAGTGAAGCATTTAGGTGCAAAGCTTGATTTAGACTCTGGCACCTTATCGCCACTATTAAAGCGGTTAGAAAAACAAGCGTTGCTTAGCCGACTTCGCAGTAGTGAAGATGAGCGCAGTGTTGAAATAAAGCTTACCCGCTCAGGTTGTCAGTTAAAGGCACAAGCTCAGGATATTCCTGCGCAGATGTTCTCAGTTACCGGCATGTCGATTGATGACTTACAAAGTTTGAATAATCACTTAGATAACTTACTCGTGGTCATGAATACCAAATAATCACTAGTAAATAGCCATTAGTAAATAAGTAATGGCTATTAAATAAAAAGTTCACGATGAAGCTTTTCAACAACATTGTTCGCATCTTGCTCAGCTACTAAAAAACATAAATTGTTGGCGCTGGCACCATGGCAAATTAACCGAATATTGGTGTCATTAATCGTTTGAAAAATACTCTGCCCTATTCCCTTAGCAGAGTCTAAATCATTACCAATAACAGCAACTAACGACAAACCATCTTCAACGCTAACATCACAAAATTGCTCTAACTCTTGTAAAACGGTTGATGTTAATAGTGCTTGCGTTGAACCACTTGGGTTATCAAAAGTCAACGCGACACTAATTTCACTGGTAGTGATTAAATCAACACTCAGTTCATGTTTGGCTAAAATAGCAAAGACCTTCGCCAAAAAACCACTGGCATGTAACATATCAGGGCTTTTTACCGTCACTAAAGTTTGCTCTCGTCTTAGTGCAATTGAACGATAAGTAGGGTTCGACTCAACTGACTGCTTTATTTGTGTGCCACCTTTTTCAGGTTCTTTACTTGAACCGACAAAAACGGGAATGTTATGACGCATTGCCGGAATTAACGTCGCTGGATGTAATATTTTAGCGCCAAAGGTCGCCATTTCCGCCGCTTCACCAAAACTAATTTCTTTAATAGCGCGTGCTTGCTCAGTAATACGAGGATCTGTAGTAAAAATACCAACAACATCAGTCCAAATAGCTAAGTTACTGGCATTTAACGCTTCGGCAAGTAATGCAGCACTGTAATCAGAGCCGCCACGCCCTAATGTAGTAGTTTCACCTAAGCCGTCTTGACCTATAAAGCCTTGAGTCACTAAAATTTGTTGTGATAATTTAGGTGCTAGTAACTCACGGCAAGCCACTGATAATTGCTCAAGATCAACAACTGCCTTACCATATAAGCTATTGGTTTTCATCACTTGTTGAACATTGAAATAAGCGCCATTCACGTCAACTGACTGTAGCACTTGCGCAAAAATACGAGAGCTGAGCTGCTCACCAAAGCTAAGAATGGCATCACCTTGTTTCACACTATACTGTTGCGATTGTTTTAACGCATGTATTGAGAGTTCATCAAGTAAAGTGTCTATTTCAGCGTTTAAAGCCTGTTCAACATTGTTGCTTAAATGCTGAGTTATGTTTAGCTGAATGGCACGAATATTAGTAATAATGTCGGTTTGCTCTACCACTGAGGTATTTTTTTGGCTTAACCGTACTAAATAGTTAGTCACGCCAGCGCTGGCAGAAACCACAACTAAGCGGTTACTATGATCATTTTTAATGATCTGCGCACAACGCAACATGGCTTGATAGTTAGCAACACTGGTGCCACCAAATTTGGCAACAGTAAAGGCTACATTTTGTTTAGGTGCTTGCTGAGATGATTCTTGGTGAAACATAATTTATTCTTCCTAAATGCAATGATGATTATGCGCTAAAGACATATCACTCGCTAATTAATACAGGAAGAGCATGACTGAGTAGTTCGGTAGGCTAACGTATTTATAGAAGAAAATACGCGCAAAATTAACTTTTTCAGCCAGAAGCTCTCCACCTTTGCCTCTTCAGACAATTAAATACAGGTGACAGCCCTAAGGATTCAGCCTTAGCGACCGAGCTGCAAGCGCCACACGCTTGGAACTCTCGGCGATAAACTCCCTCAACAACGTTTATTAGAATGTGGTTCCTAATACCTTGTGGTATAACGCTATTTACCTAGTTATCGCTCCTCTTCTGGTGTTACCAATATAGTTTACTTAAACACAGTTGAGTAACAGCGCTATTAGACCTTAAATGATAAATAAATGCAATAGACTTTTAGACGGCTAAGACAAATTATTTTTGTTAATCAAAGACTCAAAAACTTGCTATAATACTGAATAAGAATTACCTAACCTTATTGAATTTAATGGATTTATTTCTACTAAAAAAAATAACCTCCGCTTTTATTATGCCTATTAATATCGTATTGATTTTATTAATATTATCGGTGCTTTTTTTTAGAAAACGTCCTCGGACAAGTTTCAAATACTTAATATCGGCCTTCTTGCTGCTACTTATTTCCTCGGTGCCAATCATTTCAGATACCTTTATGCTCAGCATTGAAAATAATTATGAGGCTTTTACCCGCGCTAGTAAGCCTGTTGATTACATTATTATTTTGGGTAATGGTCATTACAGCAACGACACTTTACCCGTTACCGACCAATTAAAAGTGGCGTCATTACAGCGTTTGGTTGAGGCATTACGCATTTATTCTATTCACCCTGAAGCAAGAATCATTACCTCTGGCTTTGCTGGTGAAGATCCCGTATCAAATGCTAAGAAGATGAAACAATCCCTAGTGCTATTAGGCATTCCTGCACAAAAAATAATCAGTGAAAACTTCCCTAAAGATACCGAAGAAGAAGCAATGCTGATTAGTCCGAGAGTGCAAGGTGCAACGGTAGTGTTAATCACTAATGCCGATCACATGCCAAGAGCAATGAAATATTTCCAAGCGCAAGGAATTTATCCTATTGCGGCTCCAACAGGGCATTGGGTGAAAAATCAATATAATAAAAAAGAATGGGGCTATTATGTTCCTAACAGTAAAAAGCTAGAGCAAACCACTATTGCTTGGTATGAAAGTTTAGGGCGTTTGGTGCAGTGGCTTAAAGAGCTGTTTAGTTAGAAAGCTATCGTTAGAGAGTTAGTAATTATATAATCTCAGCCCAGCAATTATACTGGGTTATCAATATCAACAAACACCACCTCTACACTTTGCTCTTTGGCAATATGCTCGCCTAAAGCTTTAACACCATAACGCTCAGTAGCATGATGCCCTGCGGCAAAAAAGTGAATATCCATTTCGTGAGCAATATGGGTAGTTTTTTCTGAAACCTCTCCTGAAATAAAAGCGTCAATGCCCTGCTCGGCAGCCAGCTCAATGTAGTCTTGTCCACCACCGGTACACCAAGCAATAGTTTTAATTTTTTTGTTTGATGGCGGCGTAATATGTAAGCATGCTCGGTTAAGCATGCTATCTATTAACTGTGCTAGCTGCGTACCCGTATGTACCTCAGGCAATTCCCCTTGCATAGCAATACTGGTAGAATTTCCTAATTCTAAAGGCTCTGTTACCTTAATATTAAGTAATTTTGCTAACTGGGCATTATTACCTAACGTTGGGTGGATATCTAACGGCAAGTGATAGGCAAACAAATTAATGTTGTTATCAAGCAAGGCTTTAATGCGTTTATGTTTCATACCTCGGATCACATAAGACTCATTTTTCCAAAAATAACCATGATGAACGATTATCGCATCCGCTTTTTCTGCAATAGCTTTATCAATCAAGGCTTGTGATGCTGTTACACCGGTGATTATTTTATGGATTTGTTCAGTGCCTTGAATTTGTAAGCCATTAGGAGCGTAATCTTTAATTTGCTCAGGCTTGAGTAAATGGTTTAAATATTTTTCTAGTTCAATACGTTGCATAGAGGGACTTCTTGTTAGGTTAACTAAAATGTTAGCGTAGATCAGTGCTTATTTGGACTTTACTGAAAGGTTACTTTTATTATTTGAATGAACATTCATCGCTGGTACTTTTACCGGGTTAAACTTGGCTCTGATTTGCCACTTAGGTTTTATAGGGGTTAAAGGTAACACTCTTTTTTTAGCAATAATGACATAAACTGAGCCTAAGCTTGTTAAGTAATTGTTAGCGAATTTTCGCCAATAATTAACCATACTGTACTCATTCATTTTTCCAACCAATGAGCTGTACAAAAATCGTTCATCGTTAAGTATTTCAAACCCCATTAAATGTAACCAATCTTTAACCCGCATAGGTGAAAAGAAGTGCTCATTCCATGGTGTTTGCTTCTTTCTGTAGGGAATAGCGCGATTCATCCCTGCCAATGATAAAGGATTAAAGCCGGTAATAATTAAATACCCATTGGGGATCAGCACCCTATTAGCTTCACGAATAACGTGGTGGGGATCCAGAGAAAACTCTAATGCATGGCTAAGTAAGCAAACATCAATACTATGCTCAAGTAATGGCAGGTCATCTAGCTCACCAATAATGCATGACTGTTGATTATGAAAGCTACTTTGTGCAACTGTGTTTTGCTCCGCGCAACTTTTGCTAAGGCAACAAGTCACTTGATGCTTTATAGGACTATCACTGGTGTTAACACTATGACTTAAGGCCCCTATTTTTAATAAATGATAACCAAAAAACTTCTGCCACCAAGGTTGTAACCTTTCCTCAATAGCCGACAGAATAGTCGCACCATTGGGCAACTCTTGCCAAGATTTAGGGTAATGAGGTTGTCTAAATGCTAAGGCAGGCTTCATATTTTTATCATACTTAGTTAAAAATTATATTAGTTTTCATTGATAATATTAGTATAATTAACTGACAATGTTAAGCAAGCTGGTACTGAGTTAAAGTTATGAGTTCATTTACTAAGATAACCCCAATAAAAGCCTTTTCTGATAACTATATCTGGGCTATTCGCCATCCAAACACTAAAACAGTTGCCTTAGTTGACCCCGGCGATGCTGCTGTTTGTATTGATTTTTTAGAGAAAAACCACTGTAGCCTTAATGCGATATTAATTACTCATCATCATCCAGATCATACTGGTGGCATAAGCGAGTTAAGGGCTTATTGTCGGCAACAACAATGGCCATTAACCGTTTATGGCCCTGCTAATGAAAACATCCCACATTGTGATGTAAAGTTATCTGAAAAGGATATGGTTAACCTAGTAGAACTTAGCATTAGCTTCCAAGTGATAGATTTGCCAGGCCATACTGCTGGACATATTGCCTATTTTGCCAATGAAGGTGTTATACCTCTGTTATTTTGTGGTGATACCCTGTTTTCAGGTGGTTGTGGTCGACTCTTTGAAGGTAGTGCCGAGCAAATGCTTAACTCACTAACAAAGCTCAGCAACTTACCTGAAAGTACGCAAGTATATTGTACGCATGAATACACGCAAGCCAATCTAAAATTTGCTTTAACGGTTGAGCCAAAAAACGTGGCTTTGAAAGATTATAGTAATAAGGTAAATGAGCTACGCACCAAAGAGCTATCTACCATTCCGACATCAATTAAAGTTGAGAAACAAATCAATCCTTTTTTACGTAGCCATGAACAAGCGGTACAAATCAGTGCCGCACAGTTTGATAGTAATAGTCAAACAACGACGCTTGGTACTTTCACCACAATTAGACGCTGGAAAGACCAATTTTAACGTGGTAGTCTTGGCGCGGTTTTTCGATAATAAAAATTAACACTTCCATGGTTACTTTTGTTCATTGTCGTTATTATGTTTAAAATTATCACTGGTTATTCATGAAATACTTTTTTTTTCCTGCATTCATACTGCTTAGTGGCTGTCAAAGCACAAGCTTATCTCCCACTAGCGCAAGTAATAACAATTTAGATCCCCAAAACATCGCAAGTACCGTTGAAATAAATCAAGCATTACTCGCTGATGAGAATGTTGATGTCACTCATCCTATTGCAGATGTTGATTTTTCGCTCAAAGACAAATCGCTACAAAACAGCAATGATGTCTGGCAACGTATTCGTGGCCAACTAAGCTTTGATATTCCTGAAAATAATCGTCTTGTAATGCAGCGTAATTGGTATGTGAAACACCCCAATTATTTAAATCGTGTTGCTAAGCGTGCTGAACCCTTTTTGTATTATATTGTTGAAGAACTAGAAAAGAATAATGTACCTATAGAGCTTGCCCTGCTGCCTATTGTTGAAAGCGCCTTCGATCCCTTTGCTTATTCTCATGGCAGAGCCTCAGGCATGTGGCAATTTGTACCTGGTACTGGCAAACGTTTTGGTATGAAGCAAAACTGGTGGTATGACGGTAGACGTGATGTAGTTGCTTCTACTCAAGGCGCGATCAAGTACATGAAGTATTTGCATAAATTTTTCGATGGTGACTGGTTATTAGCATTGGCGGCTTATAATTCAGGTGAAGGCCGAGTACAACGTGCGGTTAGAAAAAACAAAAAACTAGGTAAAAACACTGATTTTTGGGCATTAGATTTACCCAAAGAAACCCGTGCTTATGTGCCTAAATTGTTAGCATTAGCTGATATTATAAAGCGCCCTGAACATTTCAACTTATCAATATATGAAATAGCCAATGAAGAAGTGATCACGCAAGTAGATATTAAATCTCAGCTTGATTTAGCCAAAGCAGCAAGCTTAGCTGATTTATCCCTTACCGAGCTACAACGATTAAACCCGGGCTATAATCGTTGGTCTACCGATCCTGATGGCCCACATCGCTTAGTATTACCTAAACATAAAGTGGTTAGCTTTGAACAGGGGCTAGCAAAGCTGAATAAAGCCGAACGTTTAGCCTGGCAGCGTTATAAAATAAAAAGTGGTGACAACTTAGGTTATATAGCCAACAAGTTTCACACTAACATTGACTTAATACGTCAAGTAAATAACATTCAAGGTAACCAGATCCACGCGGGTAAACATTTATTAATTCCTGTTGCGGCAAAGTCCCTCGACAGCTACATTTTATCGCAACAGCAGCGTATAGCTAAAAAACAAGCTAAACCTCAACAAGGTTTTAAAGTAATGCATACCGTTGTTTCAGGCGATAATCTTTGGGATCTTAGTCAACATTATAAAGTGAGTAGTCGTAACATTGCCAAATGGAATGGTTTTGCTCCCCGCGATACATTAAAGCTGGGTCAAAAACTGGTTGTTTGGCAAAAACCGACAGCATCAAGTAAAACAACTAAGGTAAGCTCAAGTATTGAACAGGCCATTATGCGTAACATTACCTATAAAGTGCGTCGTGGAGATTCCTTCGCCCGTATAGCTGATAAATTCAATGTTCGCATTAGTGATATTGAACGCTGGAATAGCTTAAGTCGAAATAAATATTTACAACCGGGACAAAGGTTAAAGTTGTCGATTGATGTCACTAATAATATATAGACCCCCTCGCGAGTGCACGAGTTATAGGTAGCGAGAAACAAAAATAACCGAACAGGTAACTGCTAACGTCGAAATTCGACACTATAAGTTACCTGTTCGTCACTTTTTAAAGCCGCTGACTATCAAAGTCTATAAAAAGGCTTTGTTGTTTAACTTTATCACCTACAGATACATCTATTGTTAACCATAACCGCCACGTCATCACTGCTTCGCTACAACTCGCCAGCAGAGTTTCAGCTTTCGCTTTATTTTTTATCGGGCTTTGCTCAAAAAACACGGGGACTTTACCCATAAACATCGTTCTACCTTCAAGATAACTTTCAATAGTCGTTAATTGGTGATTTTTATCACGTGGTTCAAATTGCAGTTGAATTTGAAAAGGTAACTCGGTTTTAAGTTTTCCCTGCTCTACTAACCCTGAAAACGTAATGCTAATTTGACCCAGCTCTGTTTCAACCAAGCAACGACTTTGCGATGATAAACAAGAGAAAGGGTATTTTTGTATTTGTTGAGCTGAATTTTTTTCAACTGGTTTACACGCTAACATATTGAAAATAATAACAGTAATAATAATAAATTTGAACATTTTGATTTTTCCCGATTTTCCTTACGCCGGTAATTGTTATTATCACCAGGCCCCTTAATCTAACCAACCTTTTTTATTGCATAACATGCTAACAAATAAGTAATGACTGTGCCTGATAAATAGCTAACAATCCTAATTCCGAGAATGCCTCGTCCATAGATAAAGATAAAAAACTAAGTTGTTAAATGTGATGATTGTTCAATGAATCCAGTATATCAGCCTGTTTGTACCGCAAAGCAATCTATAAATCTAGCGAAAAGTTATTTACAAAAAAGAATATCTAATAAAAATAGTTACGTTACTTTCCATCAATCAACACCAATTACTGACATTTATGCGGTGAGTTCAGGCACGTTTAAATTATGTCAAAAAACCGATAACAGCGAAAAATACATCATCGGCTACGCCTTTTCAGAAAGCTCATTGGTGATGGCTCAATATGTTAGTGTCTGTTGAACAAATGACTTCATGTGGCAAGTTAGTGCCTGAAAGACAGCAAAACCTAATTGTATTACTCAGTCGACAAAGTTATGTCCGTCAACGCAACTTTTAAGGTTGTATCGGTAAAAAATCAACAAATAGCTTATTAGCCGTATTTCTTTTAAATATTATCGAAAGAAATACGGATGATACTAGAAGTCATGGCAGCATTGAGTTACCACTGAGCCGTAATGATATCGCCAACTTTTTAGGCTTACGTCGAGAAACCTTAACTCGTGTTTTTCTAAGTTCCAAAAACAGTAGTCAATTCAGGTAGAAGCAAAAAAAAACTGTTTGTTGAAGTCGTAAAACGCCCCAGACTGGCTGATTTTTAAAAATTAGTCTACCTTGTTAATTAGCCATTAATGTTTAATTTTTACTCACTTTTACTCAGTAAAACACCAGTAAAGTTTCAGCTGTATTTCCTATATCCACAGGTATTTATGGGTAATAGAGTTAAAACTTGATCCATGTCAAATTTAAACAGCCGTGCTGGTTGATTTATGTCATAAGCAAAGGGTAAAATTGCCTTGTATATGACGCCTTTAGCTCGATTTTGTGGCATATATCAATGCCGTTTGGCAAACAAACAAAGATAGTATAAATATTGTTCGCTTTTTTGGTTCAAGTCTAAATAAAAACGATACTAACTATTATTATTAATAATAACACTGCGGAATCCATAACATGACCATTAGTAATACGTCAGCAGTAGACTACAACTTCGATGTTGTTCGTCAATTTACTGTGATGACTGTAATCTGGGGGATCGTGGGTACACTCGTAGGTGTGCTTATCGCGGCTCAATTAATTTGGCCTGCGTTAAACTTTGATACACCTTGGTTAACCTACTCTCGCCTTCGCCCACTACACACCAATGCGGTAATTTTCGCCTTTGGTACAAGTGCTTTATTTGCCTCCTCATACTATGTTGTGCAGCGAACCTGCCAAATTCGATTGTTCGGAGGAAAGTTAGCTGCTTTCACTTTCTGGGGCTGGCAAGCGGTTATTTTATCGGCAGCTATTTCTTTACCTTTAGGTTATACCACATCAAAAGAATACGCTGAACTAGAATGGCCCATTGATATTCTTATTGCTGTTGTTTGGATTTCCTATGCTATTGTTTTTTTTGGCACATTAATCAAGCGTAAAACATCACACATCTATGTAGCTAACTGGTTCTTTGGTGGCTTTATCATAACGGTTGCTGTTTTACATATTGGTAACTCAATGGCTATTCCTGTCTCAGCAATGAAGTCATACTCTATCTACTCTGGCGCAATTGATGCCATGATGCAGTGGTGGTACGGTCATAATGCCGTTGGTTTCTTATTAACTGCTGGTTTCTTAGGTATGATGTACTACTTCGTACCTAAACAAGCTGAACGCCCTGTTTACTCTTATCGTTTATCTATTGTTCACTTCTGGGCACTGGTGTCTTTATATATTTGGGCTGGCCCGCATCATTTGCATTACACGGCTCTACCTGATTGGGCTCAATCAGTTGGTATGGTAATGTCTATCGTATTATTCCTTCCTTCTTGGGGTGGTATGATTAACGGTATTATGACTTTATCAGGTGCTTGGCATAAACTTCGCACTGATCCTATTTTACGCTTCTTAATTGTTTCACTGTCTTTCTACGGTATGTCTACCTTTGAAGGTCCAATGATGGCAATTAAATCAGTCAATGCATTATCTCATTATACTGACTGGACCGTTGGTCATGTTCACTCCGGCGCTTTAGGTTGGGTTGCCATGGTATCAATTGGTGCTATGTACCACTTAATTCCAATTTTATTCAACCAAGGCCGTATGTATAGCATCCGTTTAATTAACGTGCATTTTTGGTTACATACTGCAGGTATTATTCTTTATATTGTTGCCATGTGGATTTCAGGTGTAATGCAAGGGTTAATGTGGCGTGCCGTAAACACTGATGGTACGTTAACTTACAGTTTTGTGGAAAGTTTAACCGCATCTTATCCCTTCTATTTTATTCGTTTTGTAGGTGGTGTCTTAGTTGTAACTGGTTTTATCTTAATGGCCTACAACATGTTTAAAACAATCGGTGCTAAAGACGGAAGTCTTAAGCCTGTTGAAGAAGCTTAAGGAGAATAAACATGCAGAGCAATCCACAAAATAAGCATGAAAAAGTTGAAAAGAATGTTGGTTTATTCTTTCTATTTACTGTGTTCGCTATCAGTATCGGTGGCTTAGTAGAAATAACACCATTATTCTTTCAAAAAGAATTATCCCAACCCGTTGATAATTTAAAGCCTTACACTGCCTTGCAAATGGAAGGTCGTGATATTTATATCCGCGAAGGTTGTAGTAACTGTCATAGTCAGATGATCCGCCCATTTAGAGCAGAAACAGAACGTTACGGCCATTACTCAGTTGCCGGTGAGCATGTTTGGGAACACCCTTTTTTGTGGGGTTCTAAACGTACTGGTCCTGATTTAGCCCGTGTTGGTGGTCGTTATAGTGATGATTGGCATATTGCCCATTTACTTGACCCACGTTCAGTTGTGCCTGAGTCAAATATGCCTTCATTCAAGTGGTTAGCTGAAAATCAGTTAGACGGTGAAATTACCGGTAAAAAGCTTGAAACGTTCAACTGGCTAACGCGTAACCGCAGCCATAAAGATGAAAATGGCAACGCTATTCCGCTTTACACTCAAGTAGAAATAGATGGCGCGAAAGATGCGGTTAAGGATAAAACTGAAATGGATGCCTTGGTTGCTTATTTGCAATCACTTGGTCATGCATTGAAATAGTTATTTATTAGGAACACCTGATGGATTACGGAACACTTAGAGGGTTTTTTGCCCTCCTTATATTGGCTTTATTTATTATTATTGTGCTTTGGTCTTATTCAAAAAAACGTAAGTCTTCATTTGATGATGTAGCAAACTCTATTTTTGAAGAAGATAAACTCAATAAACAAAATAACGAAAGCCATCTTAAAACAGATAGCAAACAGGAGAGAAAATAAGTATGTCTAACTTCTGGAATATATGGGTTTGGGTTCTTACCCTAGGCTCACTAGTAGGTTGTTTTTTACTACTACGTTGGTGCTTAAAGAACTTTGCAGGCGTTGAAGAAGGCGAGTCTATGGGCCACTCTTTTGACGGTATTGAAGAATTAAACAATCCACTTCCTAAATGGTGGAGCACGTTTTTCTTACTAACCATCATTTGGGCCTTTGGCTATATTGCTATGTATGGTTTAGGTAGCTGGACTGGTCTTTTAGGCTGGAAAAGCTCCAACCAAGGCATATTGAACTTAGCCGAGTCTAAAGCTAAAACCTTAGAGTATTTAAATAAAGACTCCGGCGTATTAGTACAATATGATCGTGAAGTAGCACAAGCAGACGCAAAATACGGTCCAATTTTTGCAGCTTATGCCGCTCGTAGCATTGAAGACTTAGCTACCGATGCAGAAGCCTTAAAAGTAGGTCAACGTTTATTTATCCAAAACTGTTCACAATGTCATGGTTCTGATGCTCGTGGTACTACTGGTTTTCCAAACCTAGCTGATAAAGACTGGTTATACGGTGGTTCACCTGAGCAAATCAAAGAGACTATTCTGCACGGCCGTAAGGCGGTTGGCATGATGGCTTGGGCAGGAGCTGTAGGTGGTGAACAAGGCGTTAAAGAAGTTGCCGCTTACGTTATTAGTTTAAGTGGTCGCTCTGTCAATGCCGATTTGGCTAAAGCGGGTAAAGCGAAATTTGCTATTTGTGCTGGTTGTCACGGCCCCGAAGGTCAAGGCAGCTTAGCGCTTGGCTTACCCATGGGTGCACCAAACTTATCTGACAATACTTGGTTATACGGTGGTTCACAACGTGCCATTGAAGAATCTATTCGCAATGGACGTGCTGGGGTAATGCCTGCTTGGAAAGATATATTAGGCGAAGAAAAAGTACACGTGATAGATGCTTATGTTTACTCTCTTTCTCAAGATTAACGTGTAAATCATAAAGTACAGCGTGATTAAAATATCGTTTAGATGAAATAAAAAGCAAAGACTAGTTAACCTATTGTTAATTAGTCTTTTTTATTATCTTTTTGCCCATAACAAAACTAGCTCCCAGTAAATAAAAACGCTATAATACTCACCAGTTTTCACATTTTATATACTGTTTTACACTATGAATTCATCTTGGTATCGCGAGCCTTGGGCTTGGTTAGTTTTTATTCTTCCTTTTACTGCCGTGGTCGCAGGTATTGCAACCTATATTATTGCTAATACCGATCCCGATACCTTAGTTGTCGGTGACTATTATAAAACAGGGAAAACGATCAATTTAGAAGTATCTAAGGTTAAACATGCACAAAAATTAGGTATGCGTTTCGCATTACAGTTTTCAAACAATCAACTGGTGGTAAAACCAACGGGGATTGAAAAAACCTTTCCGTTACTTAATATTAATTTTTTTCACCCTACCCTTGAAGAAAAAGATTTCTATCTTGCATTAACGCCTGATGGTAATGGTCATTTCAGACAAACATTTGATCATGACATTACCGGAAAATGGAAAATAACTATCACCCCCTTTGACAATACGTGGAAAATTCAAGAAACCATTAGCTTACCTCAAAGTGCCTTTATAGATATAATTCCCAACCCAACTAAAGCGCAATAGGTCTTAGTTACTATATTTGCTTACTTAACAAAAACTGACACAACATAAATTTACTCAATAAAAATCAACACAATTACAATCAACTCAACCAGATCTCCCTATGTCGTTAGTGCAAAATAACTGCTTTCATTGTGATGAGTTAATACCGCAAGGTATTAAGCTTAATGTCAACATTAACAATAAAATACAACCTATGTGTTGTATTGGCTGCCAAGCAGTAGCACAAACTATTGTTGATAATAATTTGACTCAATATTATGCCGTTAGAACAGAACCTGCACACAAAGGCGCAGAGCTGGTACCCGAGCAATTACAAAAAAACCAACTGCTTGATGAAGAAGTGCTGCAAAACGAGTTTATTTATCAAGATAAAGATACCAAAGAAGCTATTTTAACCGTAGAAGGTATTAGTTGTGCGGCTTGTGCTTGGTTAATTGAAATGCAATTAACCAAGCAAGCAGGCATTAAGAACGTCAATGTTAATGCCACGACTCAAAGAGCGACAATCAAATGGCAAGACAACAAACTCGCGCTAAGTGAAATTCTAACCGCCATAGAAAAAATTGGTTATCAGGCATTGCCCTTTAAAGCTAACGAAGTTGAACAACGTAATAGAATACAAAGTAAAGCTTTTATTAAAAGGTTGGGTATCAGCGGTATTTTAATGATGCAAATCATGATGATTGCCGTAGGTTTATACTTTGGCGCCTTTGCCGATATGTCAGAGCACAATAAAATTTATTTACGTTGGGTTAGTTTTATTTTAGCACTACCCATTGTGACTTATGGGGCGCTGCCCTTTTATATTGGCGCGATGAATGCGTTAAAACTAAAGCACTTATCCATGGATGTGCCTGTTACTATCGCTATTATCCTCGCGTTTAGTGCCAGCGCATGGGCGACGATTACTCAACAAGGTGAAGTTTATTTTGAATCAGTGTCTATGTTTACCTTCTTATTACTTATCGGTAAATTTTTAGAATTTAGAGCTCGCTCTCATGCGGCACAAGTTTCCGCTAATTTATTGAAGCTTATGCCCATGACAGCGACAATAATAAAGGCCAGTGGCGAAGAGCTCATAGCCGCTAAATTACTTGCCGTAAATGACCTAGTGCTAATTAAACCTGGTGAGACTATTCCCGCTGATGGCATCATTGTTCATGGCCGCTCACAAATCAATGAAGCCATGCTTTCAGGCGAACAATTACCCGTAAACAAAAACCTTGATGACCATGTTTTTGCCGGTACTATCAATGGTGATGGTAATTTAACAGTAAAAGTAAAACAGCCTAATAATCAATCATTTTTAAGCCAACTAGTTCGCTTAAGTGAACAATCACAGGCTCATAAACCTAAACTTGCCCTCCTATCTGACAAAATAGCTCAATATTTTGTTGCTATCATCTTAGTTACTGCTATTGCCACCGCCCTTTATTGGCAACAGCACTTGCCCGAAGAAGCTTTTTGGATCACCTTATCGGTATTAGTTGCTACCTGCCCTTGCGCACTTTCTTTAGCAACACCAACAGCATTAACCTGTGCCACAACACGTCTCAATCGCGATGGCATAATGATAAAATCGGCTCACGTCATGGAAACCATGCCAAATATCAATTGCTTTGCCTTTGATAAAACAGGCACATTAACCACAGGTGAGTTTACTATTGAGCAAATAAACGTCAGCAATGAAAGTGATTATACAAAGACACAACTATTAGCCATTGCTGCTGCTTTAGAAGCACACTCTGAACATCCGCTAGCTAAACCTTTTAGCCAATATAGAGATTATAGTATTATTGCCGATGAGGTAAAAACTGAATCAGGAAAAGGAGTTACAGGCAGAATAGGCAATAAACACTTTAGCATTGGCAAACCCACATGGCTGTTAGATAACCTTAATGAAAAAACAAAATCAGTTGCGTGTGTTTTACTTTGCAATAACGAACTTATAGGCACTTTTCATTTAGTTGATCAAGTCAGAAATGATGCCCAAGCATTAATAAGTTTGCTAAAGAATAACAAACAAACCCTGATGCTTTCTGGAGATAGCCAAATAGCTTGTGATAAAATAGCTCAACAGTTAGCAATTAACAACTGTTATGGTGATCTCTCTGCCACGGATAAAATGAATAGACTGATAAAACTACAAAAACAGCATGACACAAAAGTTGCTATGGTCGGCGATGGTGTTAATGACTCACCCGTATTTGGTGCCGCTCATGTTTCTATCGCCATGGGCTGCGGCACCGATATCGCCAAAAGTGGTGCTGACGTAATTTTGTTGAACAATCAGCTAATGAGCGTCGCAACCTTAAGCAAAGTATCGTTAAAAACTCGACGTATTATTTTTCAAAATTATTTATGGGCCTTTGGTTATAATGCTATTGTATTACCGTTAGCCGTTACGGGATTTATTACCCCTTATATGGCGGTTATCGGTATGTCTGCAAGCTCTATTTTAGTGATCACCAATTCACTACGCTTGCTAAAAAAATAGCTTATTAAAAATAAAGAGTACAACATGAGCATAATTTATATTTTGATCCCGATAGCCGTTTTACTCACCGCTTTGGGTATCTATTTATTTTTTTGGGCCGTAAAAACCGAGCAATTTGATGATCTTGAAAAGCAAGGCATGAGCATTCTCTTTGATGAATATGATCAGAGCAACGAATTGCGAGTGCTAAGTAATGAAAAAAAAGCAAACGAAAGCGATGAGCACATTAGCAAATGAGTTTAGATTTACTCTCCGCTTTCATCATTGGTTTACTTGGCTCAGGTCACTGTATCGCTATGTGTGGCGGCATCACTACCATGCTAACCTCAGCACTTCCTACTAACAAATACCATAGCAGCCAACAAATCCCTGTTAACACTCAAAATAAAAAAAGTAATCAAAGTGAAGGTAACACTCGAACGAGTAAACTGATCTTAGTGATTTCTTATAATATTGGCCGCATTGCATCATACTGCGTTATTGGCGCTATTGTAGGCTTTAGTGGTTCCATTGCCGCTAAAAATATTGGTATGCCACTGGCAGGTTTACGCATGTTCTCTGCTATTTTTGTGGTGTTATTGGGGCTTTATTTAGGACAATGGTTGATGTGGCTAAACCGTGTTGAAGCTTTAGGTAAAAGGTTATGGCAATATATCTCTCCTTTAGCACAAAAAGTTATTCCGGTGAGTAGTCCAGCAAAAGCTTTCTCTTTAGGTGCTATATGGGGCTGGTTACCTTGCGGCCTTGTCTATTCAACCCTTACTTGGGCGCTAGCCAGTGGTAGCCCTGTTATGGGTGCAAGTATCATGTTGTTTTTTGGTTTAGGTACCTTACCCGCTTTGCTTACTTTATCGTTAAGTTTTACTAGTATAAAAAGCCTACTAGTCAAACCAACTTTACGAAAAGCGATGGCATTAATACTTATAACCTTCGGCACTTATAGTTTTGTTGTTGCATATCAACAAGTGTTCTAATACCATACTCTAACCCTTAAAATTAGAGTAAATACCTTAATTTATAGAGACTAACAATATCAAAGAAATTCCCTAAAAAATCGAGTAGCGCATGCCGAACAAAAATTGCCAAAACGCACAGCATATAAAATGTCAAAACTGTAGTATCAGTGAGCTTTGTTTACCTTTTACCTTAAATGATCAAGAACTGACTACGTTAGACGACATTATTGACCGTAAACGCCCAATTCACAAAGGCGATAAAATTTTTGCTGATGGTCAAGAAATGCATGCTCTTTTTGCGGTTCGTAGTGGTACTTTTAAAACCTTTACGGTCAACGAGCAAGGTGAAGAGCAAATTACTGGCTTTCACTTAGCGGGTGACTTATTAGGCTTTGATGCCATTGCCGATACTGAACATAAAAGTTTTGCTCAAGCACTTGAAACATCTATGGTGTGTGAAATTCCTTACAATAACTTAGACACATTATCTAACACTATGCCAAAACTTAAAAAGCAAGTGTTGCGCTTAATGAGTAATGAAATTCGTACCGATCAAGAAATGTTAACCTTATTAAATCGTAAAAATGCCGAACAACGTGTTGCCACTTTTTTAGTCAATTTAAGTGATCGCTACCACGCTCGCGGTTTATCTGCCACAGAATTTCATTTAACGATGACACGTAGCGATATTGGTAATTATATAGGCTTAACGGTTGAAACTATCAGTAGACTGTTAAACCGCTTTCATAAAAATAGCCTAATTAAGGTTGACGGAAAATTTATCACTATTTTAGCTATTGATGAATTAATTGATTGCGCAAAGTCATAATAATCTCTTCTCTTTATAACTAATACTGAAACATTCAGGGTTAGCTTATCTTTAAATTATCTCAAAAGATGAGCTTATTTAACCAGATAAATCTCAAGTAAATTGATTTAAAACAAGTATTCATTTCACAGTTTTGCTATAAATTAACTAAACTATATAAATGGTTATGTGTTAAATAAGCGCATTTATTCAGCTTAAAAATCATTACCACAGAGATCACCGAGGTGCTACGTACTACACAGAGAGTAATAAACCCTCTATGTAGGCTAGAAGAGTCCTCTGTGAAGCATCGCGGCTCGGTGGTGAACAGTTATAAATAAACTAAAGTGAGATTAGTCATGGAAACTTATCAAAATATCCTCGCCGTTATTGATCCAACAACGGATGAACAAAAAGCATTAAAAAGAGCCATCGAGTTAGCCGTTAGTATTAAAGCCAATGGTAGTGAGAGTATTAAGGTTAATGCCTTTTTAACTATCTTTGATTTTTCTTACGAGATGACCACCATTCTTTCCAGCAATGAACGTAATATCATGCGTCAATCGGTCATTAAAGATAAAACATTATGGCTAGAGAATATAATCAATGAACTAAAAAGTGATATAAATATTGAGTGCCAAGTCGTTTGGCACAATCGTCCTTTTGAAGCTATCATAGAGCAAGTTATTCAGCATAACTACGATATTGTCATCAAGGGTACACATCAACATGACAAGCTTAAATCTGTGGTATTTACACCTACTGACTGGCATATTCTTCGTAAATGTCCTTGTCCTGTTTTATTGGTTAAAGAGCATGCATGGCCAAAAGATGGTAACATTATTGCTTCACTAAACGTAGGTAGTGACGAAAAAGAGCATCATTCTCTTAATGTAAAAATTACCGAACAAGCCAAGCAATTAGCGTCATTAGTACAAGCCAATGTCCACCTTGTGAATTCATTTCCGGGCACACCCGTCAACATTGCAATTGAAATACCTGAATTTAATTCAACTGAATACAACGACACCATGTTAAAACACCATCAACAGGCTATGATTGCTCATGCAAATAAGTTTGATATTAGTGTTATTAATACCCATGTTGAAGAAGGTCTCCCTGAAACAGTCATAGCGCAAGTGGCAGAAAAAATTGATGCTGAATTAGTGATACTCGGCACTGTCGGCAGAACAGGCATTTCTGCCGCGCTAATAGGTAATACTGCAGAGCATGTCATTGATCAATTAAATTGTGATGTGTTAGCGCTAAAACCTGAAGGTTATGTGTCACCATTGCAATAAATAATGTAATACATTTATCCTTGCCGAAAGGCTGTAAGCTTAAGGTTACTAAGCATACAGTCATATTACTTTATAGCTTTAGCGTCTTAAAAGCCCTATAATGCGCGGCAAAATTAACCTGTTTGAACTAAGCTATCTTCTTATGAACACGCCTAAACAACTATCTTCAAGCCACAAACTATCCTCGACCCAACAAACACAGTTATCAAAACTAGAAAAACGTCTTAGACGCCATGTTGGCCAAGCTATCGCTGAATACAACATGATTGAAGATGGTGATAAGATTATGGTGTGTTTATCAGGCGGTAAAGACAGTTATGCTATGTTGAATATTTTAATGTTATTGAAAGAGTCTGCCCCCATTCACTTTGACATTATCGCGGTTAATTTAGATCAGAAGCAGCCTGGTTTTCCTGAGCATATCTTGCCTAGCTACCTAGACACTTTAGGTATTGAATACCACATTGTTGAGGAAAATACCTACGCGATAGTAAAAGATAAAATTCCTGAAGGTAAAACCACCTGTAGTTTATGTTCAAGACTAAGACGCGCCGTACTTTACAAAGCAGCTAAAAATCTAGGGGCAACTAAAATTGCTTTAGGGCATCATCGCGACGATATGATTGAGACACTCATGTTAAACATGTTTTACGGTGGTAAAATGAAAGCCATGCCGGCAAAGCTTGTTTCTGATAATGGCGAGCATGTGGTTATTCGCCCACTTGCCTTTTGCAAAGAGGTTGAGTTGATTCAATATGCTGAATTAAAACAATTTCCTATTATCCCTTGTAATTTATGTGGCTCTCAGCCTAATTTACAGCGTCAAAATATTAAGCGCATGTTACAAGAATGGCATGAGCAATCACCTGGTAGAATAGAGTCTATGTTTACCGCAATGCGTAATGTTGTACCATCACATTTGTGTGATAATAACTTGTTTGATTTCAAAACAATTAACAGCACATCAGGGATAATAAATGGTGGTGATCTCGCTTTTGACGAGCCAATATTGACAGAAACAACTCACGTTTCAAGCAAGTCATCAACTACTAAGTTAAATGAATTGAATGTTATAGAAATCAAATAGCTTACTCTGTTACAACCTGAATTGGTGTTGAGTTACTTTGAAGATACTGCTGGTTTTGTCTTAGCATTTTAGTAATATCAATAACATAATCAGCACCACGTTCAGAATAAGGTAACAGACCTGTGGCTAATATTTCAGGATTTAACGGTTGGTTTTGCGAGCGCAACTCAAAACGTATAGTTCTAAAAACACGATAGGCGTTATGTGAGTTAATATTATGAAAATAACGAGCTACGGCCGCATCAACACTTTTAAAAGCAGCAACTTCATGTTTTGCCCCCGTATTTCTACCACCTGGAACCATTCCACAGCCTTGACGATAACACCAAATACCAAAGAAATTGAGACCTATTCTAGAAAACCTTGATGTTCCCCAAGCTGACTCATTAGCCGCCTGAACTAACACCAGTGGCGTGGGCACTACATCAATACGCATTAAGAGTTCATTGACTTGCTGTAAGACCGATGCTTTTTTATTAACGCGATACTTTTTAACTAACATTGTCAGTGTATTGAGCTCTTCATCAGACAACGACAAGCCTAACGAAATACTTTCTAACCAAGACTCAAGCTTAACTCTCTTCGCTAATAGCTTAGCATTTTCCCCTGCTACCGATGGTCGGATAAAATTAAAAAACTGCTGCTTCTTAGTTTTAATATCTTTAATGGCAGAAAAATCAGGTAAATTTACTTGGTGTAAAGGCTGTTCAATGACTTTTTCAACTATCGGTTTTACCTTTTGAATTTGAACATTAGTTGCCTTTTCTTTAGCGGCCCCAATCGTTAATGTTGGTGTTAAAAAAGTGAATGGTGCGAGTAAAAACACAACTAACGCCAATAACAAAGTACTTTTAATCCATATTGTACTATTCATTTTTATCCCTTATCCTTAGCCAAAATTAATATTAAGCTGAAAATGTATCATCTGAGTCTGAGTTAAGTTTAGATACGGGCGACTTTGTTGTTTGTGCCAGCTCTTCAATACTTTTATCGGTAGCTAAATTAATACCAAAAATTTCACGGTATAAAATGCCTTTAGTATTATAAAATAATGGTGCTAAGTATGAAATACCAAAAATAAAAATCATAAACCCAATTGGCGCAAGTGACGATTCTAGCAATAAAGCCAAAGGAAAGAACAACATAACTAAAGACAGTAGTAAAATAAAATAAATAACAAATAATGGCATAAATTTAAAACGTAATGCTTGAATAGAAAGTATAATTGCTTTCATGGGAGGCATTTTTTTCTCAATAACCAACGGGATAGTTAACGATAGTGTAATAGCCAAAAAGATCCCCGGTAATATTAGCAACTGAAAACCAAGACTAATGAGCACTGAAGTAAATAAGGCGCATAACACCACCCAACTAGCTCGCTGTAAAAAGGCAAAGGTCATTTTAGGATGGGTTTTCATGCCAACAGCGTGTAATACTCCCATCATCTCAACACCCGCGATAAAAGGCCATACCGCAATGGTGACAACAATATTTAGCAACATACTCGCTTGTGGATCTTCGAGCACAGTCTCAATACCGCCAAAGTAGTTACTGACAATAAATGAAACGAACATACCGAGTAATATTGAGAACAAGATACCGACATTAATGGCTAAACGAGACTTTAATGTTAACTGCCAAGCTTCGGTTAAAATAGATTTAACATTAATTTGATAATCACCTTGTAATGCACGTTCGACACTACCACCAACTTGTACAATAGAAATTTTTTCAGGCAAAATCATAACCCTTTTGAAGGAATAAATAGCAAATAGTAATAAGCCAGCATTATACCTGAATATTTAAACGATTTCTTTTCAGAATATAAACGGATAAATACGCTTAATTTAAATCACTTAACACCAATTGAATGGCTAACAACAACAGTGCAGCCCCCATAACCCTATCGAATAAATAGCCTTTTACTTGCAAATAATAACGCACCCGGTGGTGAGTTAATAAATAAGATAAGCATACAAACCATATTGCCGTGGCTACAGTCATGTATAAACCGTAGCTTAATTTAATCGTAAAAGGGGTCGTCGGCGCTATAACAACAGAAAATAGACTGACAAAAAATAACGTCGCTTTAACATTTAAGCCGTTAACCAAAAAGCCAGTAAAAAAAGCTCTCTTTGTTGATGGAATTTGCTCGTTACTGTTTTGTTTTTTTTCACTACTCGAATCTCGTAACTCGCCACTGCTATCATCTGGTTTTTTAGCCCTTAAACTATGCCATGCTATATAACAAAAATAACTCGCTGCTATGTATTTAAGCGCCGTAAATAAACGGTCATCGCTAGCAATGATTACCCCTATGCCAACTAAAGAATAGGTTACGTGCAGTAAAATACCTGTCGCGATACCAAAACTGGTCATAATGGCAGTGCGGCGATCATAACGAATACTTTGTTTTAATATTATCGCAAAATCAGGCCCAGGACTGGCTACAGCAAGTAGATGCACGGCGGCAATAAGGATAAATTGTTCCGTATAAGACATTTAATTACTTAGTCTCTTTTTCTTGTAAAGAGCTAGCAAAGTCCTGTTGATGAATACGTGTTAACACTTGCTGAAAGTAATCACTGCCTTTTTGCTGTGCTAAAACAATATTATTTTCAGGAATTTTTTCTGGCTCATTATACGTTGATAAAACCCGCGCCATACTGGCTTCACGAATAATATGAATCATGGGATATGGCGATCGGTTGGTAAAATTACTAGCATCATCATAACCTTCACCATCAAAGCAATATTCAGGGTGCATACTCGCTAATTGAAATATACCTTCAAAACCCGAATCAACCAATAAATCATTACCATAATCAACGAGATCTAAATAACGTTCAAAAGTTCTAAAACCATCACGGTAAATTATCAGTGTCGTTTCTAATTCATCATGCGCTTGTAAATAACGACATTGCTCTATTAATTCATGCAACGCTATTTTTATTTGATCCACGTTAGATTGATGATAATAAATGGTATTGTTGACAAATTCTTTTTTGGCAAACGGACAAAAATTAAGGCCTATAATAACTTCTTCTAGCCATTGCTTAGTCGCTAAAATCTCGCGGCTTTCGCCGTTGCTCTGAGTATTATTCTCACTACTGTTTTCTTTATTGCTCATAAATAAATGTTCTTCTCTTGCTCGCGTTTGTTACTTTACTGACTGTTGTAATTGCCACATTTTACTGTATTTACCTTGTAAGGCTAACAGTTGTTGATGATTACCTTGTTCAATTATTTCACCTTCACTCATCACAATAATATTATCACTATCGGTAATGGTTGATAATCGATGCGCAATCACTAAACTAGTGCGGTTTTTTGCCACTTCATTAATCGCTGTTAGAATAGCTTGTTCAGAATGACTATCTAGCGACGAAGTTGCTTCATCAAAAACCAATATTTGTGGATCTTTTAAAATAGTTCGAGCAATTGCAACTCGTTGTTTTTCTCCACCCGACAGTTTTAAGCCCCGTTCTCCTACCACTGTTTCAACACCATCAGGCAAGCTATTTACAAATTTAGTTAAGTGAGCTAACTCAATTGCTTGCATTACTTTTTCTTTACTGGCAGCAGGGTTACCATAATTAACATTCGCAAATAAGGTGTCGTTAAATAACACGGTATCTTGTGGCACTATACCAATATGTTGGCGAAGTGAGTGTTGCGTTACTTGGTGAGTATTTTGGTTATCAATACTAACACTGCCTGAATCGACATCATAAAAGCGAAACAATAATTTAACCAAGGTTGATTTACCTGAGCCACTTTCACCCACTACAGCCACTTTTTCACCCCCTTTAACAGTAAAGGAAATTCCCTTAATGATGGGCCTTTTTTTATGGTAAGCAAAATGAATATTCTCAAAACGGATATCGGCTTTACTAATAATTAGTTCACTTGCATTGTCTGCGTCTTGTACCTTCGGCGTTTTATCTAATAAACCAAATAAGTTTTCAATATTCGCTAAAGAGCCTTTTATTTCTCGATAAACAAATCCTAAAAAATTAAGTGGCATAAAAAGTTGCATCATAAAGGCATTAATCAACACAAAATCGCCCAAAGTCATTTTGCCTTCGCTAACGTTTAGCGCAGCCAATGCCAACATACCCGTCATTGCCATAGCAATAATAAATGCCTGACCGCCATTTAAAGCAAACAAGGACAAACGATTTTTAATTTTTGCCTGCTCCCATGTCGCTAACTGTTTATCATAAGCCTGTGATTCATAATCTTCATTGGTGAAATATTTAACCGTTTCATAATTAAGTAAACTATCAATTGCACGAGAATTACTGGAAGAGTCTGCTATATTAGCTTCTCGAACATAACGAGTACGTAATTCGGTGGCATAAACAGAATAAGCAATGTAAGTTAAAATCGACCCCAAAGTAATCAGCGCAAACCAAATGCCATAATTGATGAATAAAATGATCACTACCATGGCAATTTCAAGCAAGGTGGGCACAATATTAAAAACCATAAAGCGCATTAAAAAATTAATACCCGAGGTACCCCGGTCAATATCACGTGACAGTCCTCCCGTTTGACGATTTAAGTGAAAATCTAAATCAAGCCGATGTAAGTGACGAAACACCTTTAAACCAATACGACGAATGGCCCGCTCAGTAACCCGACCAAATAAAGTATCGCGAACTTCCGCAAACACCACAATAGACAGACGCACTAAGCCATAAGCCATAACCAAGCCAAAGGGCACGACTAAAGCTTGCATATTTCCGGGCACTTTCGCGTCTAAGCTATCAACAATGTCTTTTAAAATAAAAGGCAGATAAACACTGGCAATTTTAGTTAATATTAAGCACAGCATGGCAAAAGCAACGCGGCTTTTAAATTCAAATAGGTAGGGCAAAATAAGCTTAAAAGCTTGCCAGTTTATCGAGGTTACTTCATTGTCAGGGTAGCTTGAACGGCGCATAATTTATCTATTACTTCATTTGTTTTATGTATTATTAAGGATTTACGATAGAAAGGTTTTACTTCCGTGTCGTGCGGTACCACAAAGGTTTTGCTATAGCTATCGTATTCATAGCTCTATCAATGAAGGGATTATTATATCATGCAAACTCATTGAAGCACTTACAGTTTCACTATTTTCATTAAGCATCGCCATGCATAAAACTGCTTTTATTAGCTAGGATAACCTAATCAAAACACTGGCCTTGGTACTCAAAAAAGTACAACTAAAACTAATATAAAAATCAATAGCCAACACAACAGTGCGATTAAAATACCACCTACAAAAAAACCACATTAACATAAAGATAATGTGGTTTTTATTTTTAAAAAAGTTTACAGCAACTAGGTTCTAAAACAAAAGTAATAAAATATTAGTCGCTATTACCATCTTCAACACGACTTTTCAATTTTTGACCTGGTCTGAAAGTGACCACTTTGCGGGCAGAAATTGGAATGTCTTCACCGGTTTTAGGATTACGCCCCGGACGTTCGCTTTTCACACGCAAGTCGAAATTTCCAAAACCAGAAAGCTTAACTTGCTCACCGCTTTCTAAGGTTTCGCGTATTTCTTCAAAAAAGATTTCAACCATATCTTTTGCGTCGCGCTTGCTCAGCCCAACTTTTTCAAATAAATGTTCTGCTACTTCTGCTTTGGTAAGCGCCATTGCTTAGTCCCTCAGTGATGCATTTAACTCAGTTTTTAAGGTTTCAACAACTCGATCAATAACATCTGTGATGTCTTTTTCTTCAAGTGTTTTATCGTTGTCTTGTAATACTAAGGAAATAGCAAGGCTCTTAAAGCCGTCTTCAATGCCTTGTCCTTGGTATACATCAAACAAGTTTAGATCAATTAAATAATTTCCGCCAACCTTTTCAATAAGTTGTAACACTTTTTTTGCATCAACATCGTCTTTAACCACTATAGCTAAGTCACGACGGTTAGCAGGAAAGCGAGAGACAGCACAGGCTTCAGGTATTTTCTGAACTAATACTTGGCTCAACAATAGCTCGAAAATTAATGTTTGACCGTTTAATCCTAATTTTCTAGTTAATTCAGGATGTAAGGCGCCAACGAAACCTACTAACTGACCATTTTTGGTGATTTGTGCAGTTTGGCCGGGGTGCAAAGCGGCAACCTCTGCTTTTGAAAATTTATAACCCTCAACATCACCAGTTAACGATAATAATGCTTCAACATCACCTTTAATATCATAAAAATCTGTCGCTGCTTTTTCCATATCCCAATGTTCATCACCACGGTTGCCACTGATCACACCCGCAATCATGTTTTGTTGACGAACACCATTTTCAGCCGATTCATCAGGAACAAAACGTAAGCCTGTTTCAAACAAACGCACTCGACCTTGTTGACGATTTTGGTTGTAAACCACTGATTGCAACAAACCCGTCCATAAGCTTAAGCGCATTACTGACATTTCTGAAGAAATAGGATGTGGTAATGTCATCACCTCTTGCTCTGGATGAATTAGCGACTGTACTTTTGGATCAACAAAACTATAAGTAATGGCTTCTTGATATTCACGATTAACCAGTGTTTGCTTTAATTTAGCTAATGAAATGTCGGCTTCTTTTTGTGCCACCATTTTCAACGTCGCTTTTGGTGCAATGTTAGGAATATTGTCATAACCATATATGCGCGCCACTTCTTCAATTAAATCGACTTCGATTTTAATATCAAAACGATAAGCTGAAACCACAACTTGCCATACTTTAGCGTTACCCTCACCTTCTTCACTAACAACAAAACCAAGGCGTGTTAATATTTCAGCAACTTTTTCATCTTCAATAAAGTGACCAATACGGCTATCTAGTTTTTCACGACGTAAACTGACATTTTTAGTTTGCGGAATATGTTCCGCTGACTTAGCTTCAACAATAGGGCCTGCTTGACCGCCAACAATGTCTAATAATAATTGCGTAGCGCGCTCCATGGCATCATGTTGTAGCGTTGGATCAATACCACGCTCATAACGATGCGATGCATCCGTATGCAAACCGTATTGGCGCGCTTTACCTAAAATAGCAAGTGGTGCAAAAAAAGCACTTTCTAAGAAGATATCAGTTGATACACTAGTAACACCTGACTCAAGGCCACCAAAGATACCAGCAATAGCTAATGCTTTGCTGTTACCCTGAGCAGGAGCATCGGCAATCACTAAGGTTTTATCTTTAAGTGTTACTTCCTTTTCATCTAATAAGGTTAGTTTTTCTCCTTTATTCGCAAAGCGTACCTTAATGCCACCGTCAATTTTAGCTAAATCAAAAGCATGCATTGGGTGGCCTAACTCAAGTAAAACATAGTTAGTAACATCAACCACAGGATCGATAGCACGAGTACCACAACGACGAAGTTTTTCTACCATCCATAACGGTGTATGAGCATTAAGGTTAATGTTCTTAATAACACGACCTAAATAACGAGGACAAGCTTCGCCTGCTTCGATAGTAATTTCACGAACATCATCAATAGAAGGCTTAACAGCCGTTATTTCAACCTCATTAACTGCTTGTGAGTTTAAAACGCCTACTTCGCGTGCTAAACCTTTTATACCCAAACAATCACCACGGTTAGCGGTTAAGTCAACATCAATAGTGACATCGTTTAAGTCTAAGTATTCACGAACACAAGTACCTATGGGCGCGTCTTGCGCTAATTCCATGATGCCGTCTGAGCTATCACTCAAACCGATTTCAGATTCACTACACAACATGCCAAATGAAGGCACACCGCGCAGCTTAGCTTTTTTAATTTTAAAATTACCGGGCAATACTGCACCGACAGTAGCTACCGCTACTTTTAAGCCTTTGCGACAGTTTTTTGCGCCACAAACGATATCAACCAACTCGCCTTTTTCGACCGTAGCGGAGCTGTAATCGCCAAGGCTAATTTTGGTGACTTGTAGTTTGTCAGCATCAGGATGCGGACCGCATTCAATCACTTCGCCAATAATAACGCCAGTAAACTCACCAGCAACAGGCTCTACGCCGTCTACTTCAAGACCAGCCATGGTAATTTGATGAGCTAATTCATCAGATGAAAGTGCAGGATTTACCCACTCACGTAACCAAGATTCACTAAATTTCATTGATGGTTTCCTACTTGAACTGTTTTAAGAAGCGAAGATCATTTTCAAAAAATGCACGTAAATCATTTACGCCATAACGCAACATGGTTAAACGCTCTACACCTATACCAAAGGCAAAGCCTGTGTAAACTTCTGGGTCAATGCCAACACCTTTAAGCACATTAGGATGCACCATACCGCAACCTAATACTTCTAACCATTTACCATTTTTACCCATAATGTCCACTTCAGCTGAAGGTTCAGTGAAGGGGAAATAAGAAGGACGGAAACGAATTTCTACCTCTTCTTCGAAAAAATGATGTAAGAAGTCATGCAAAATACCTTTAAGGTGAGTAAAGCTAACATCTTTATCAATCATCAGCCCTTCTACTTGATGGAACATTGGCGTATGGGTTTGATCGTAATCATTGCGATAAACTTTACCCGGGGAAATAATTCTTAGTGGTGGCTTTTCCACTTCCATGGTACGAATTTGTACGCCAGACGTTTGCGTACGCAACACTAATTTAGGGTTAAAGTAAAAAGTATCATGGTCTTGGCGCGCTGGGTGATGTTCAGGAATATTCAAGGCATCAAAGTTATGATAATCATCTTCAACTTCAGGCCCAGCTTTTACTTCAAAACCTAAATCACCAAAAAAGCTTTCAATACGTGCAATGGTGCGAGATACCGGATGTAAACCACCCAGTTTTGTACCGCGACCGGGCAAGGTTACATCAATAGATTCTGCAGCCAGCTTTTGGGCAATCTCTTCTGCACGCAATAACTCGCCACGGTCATTTAATAATTTTTGCACTTTTTGTTTGGCAATATTGATAATTTGACCCATTTTAGGCTTTTCTTCTTTGGGTAATTTACTTAAGCCTTTCATTTGCTCTGTAAATAAACCTTTTTTACCTAAAAAATTAACGCGCACTTGATCAAGTGCATTAGGGTCGCTAGCTTCACTAATAGCACTTACCGCCTGCGCTACAATGCCATCTATGGTGATTGTGTCTAAACTCATGATTTCCTCTAAAACGGGACTAAAAAACAGCCTTGGTGAAAAGGCAAAATTGCCGTTCAATAAATAGACTTAAAAAATGGGGATAATTTTACATGAAAATCAATATTTATATAGGGTAAATAGTACTTAAAGGGGATTTATTTGCCTTTTATCTCACTATCTGTCCTTGTACGAGAAGCAGCCTGCTGGTCTGCCTCGTGCTTCATCAAAATGAAAGTTAAATACATTTTGGTCGGCAAGGAAAATATCAAACCAAAAGCGATGCAAACAGCACTAATAATAATGCCAGTAACGCCTAATGACTCTATGTAGTCGCTAAAATTATGCAGATAAATACCGAGTAAGATCAAACATAAACCTATCCCTATGGATATTTTCAATAACTTAATTAATTGTAGCTCTGACATAACGAAGTAATCTTCTAAAGGTAAGATCCTAAATAGTGCAATAGAGAAACTATAAGGCTATTGCCATTGCTAGGCTTTGCGCTACATCATGATTATTGCAACGCAGCCACTAAAGCCTCAACAGGGTGTTTAGCTTTCAATTCAGTAAAACGTTTTATCTGCGAGCGGCACGAAAACCCGGTCGCTAATACTTGCTCTGCAGCTAATGTATCAAGCTTTGGTTGCCAACTTAAATCAAACAAATCTTTTGAGTTACTTAAATTCGATTTTTCATGACCATAAGTACCCGCCATACCGCAACAACCGACGCTAACTTTGTCTAATGTTAAACCAAAATGATTAAATATTGTTAACCATTCATTTTCACTATTCACGAGGGCTGTTTTTTCAGTGCAATGTGAAAATAATTTAAACGCTTGTTCCTTGTCTTTAGCACCAGATTTAAACGTTTTATCTTGTTGAACAAATGACAACAACCATTCGTGCGCTAATTGCACAGTAAAGCTACCACGCTTACCACCGAGTGTTTTTGTGTACTCATCGCGGTAACAAAGCACCATGGAAGCATCCATACCTAACATGGGAATATTTAAATGCGCTAATTCATTTAAAAATTCACTGGCCGATTTTGCTGTTTTGGCAAAGCGCGCTAAAAAGCCTTTAACATGTTGCGCCTTACCGTTAGGTTTGAACGGCAACAAAATGGGCTCTAAACCTAATGTTTTTATCAGCGTCATCATACTCTGCACTGTTTTAGCATCATAAAAGGAGGTGAATGGGTCTTGCACTATCAGTACATAACCTTGGCGTTGCTCATTGGTTAACCCTTTTAACTTAGCAAGATCAAAACCTGAATAGCCCGCTTTTTTAACTTGTTTTTGTAACGTAGGCACACTTAACAATGGCGTATTCACATAGCCAATAGTGCTTACAGACAACTTGTCATAAGCCTTTAAACTTAAGATGCTGTTAACCAGCTTTGGCGCTCTTGCCATTAATGGTGCTAATATTTCCACATTGGCCACTAAATGATCTTTTAGCGGTCGAGGATAACGTGAATGATAAAGGTTAATGAAACGGCTCCTAAAGTCAGGCACATCCACTTTAATGGGACATTGGCTGGCACACGCTTTACAGGCTAAACAACCCTGCATAGCTTCCATAACTTCGTGAGAAAAATCATTGTTATTTTTTTCTTTATCAAGAAAAGCAATTTTAAACTTAGTAATGCTACTATTAAGTAACTTTTTCACTGACCAATTATTGATATTTTGCTCTAGCGCTAAAATATCAACGCCTTGTTTTTCTAACAACCGTAACCACTCACGCATTAATCCTGCCCGACCTTTAGGTGAGTGACGTCGGTCTTTAGTCACTTTGCTCGATGGGCACATCGGGCTATCTACATCATAATTAAAACATAAACCATTACCGTTACAGTCTATCGCCGCGTTAAATGAATCTTTAACCTTGACAGGAATTTGCCTGTCATAAAAACCGCGCTTGGTATCATCAACACTCACTAGTTGCTCGTTTGAATCAATCGGCGTACAAATTTTCCCTGGGTTCATTTTATTTAACGGATCGAACGCGGCTTTTATTTTTCTTAATTCGGTAAAGAGTGTTTCACCAAAAAATTCAGGTCCGTATTCACTGCGATAACCTTTACCATGCTCACCCCACATTAATCCGCCATATTTAGCGGTAAGTTTCACCACCTTATCAGATAAGGTGCGTAGCAATTTTTCTTGGCTCTCATCACACATATCAAGGGCTGGTCGAACATGTAGAACGCCCGCATCGACATGGCCAAACATACCGTAATGCAAGTTATAACTATCAAGTAAGGCTCTAAACTCGTTAATAAAATCAGCTAAGTTTTCTGGCGGTACAGCAGTATCTTCAGCAAAGGCTAATGGTTTTTGATTACCCTCGGTATTGCCCAATAATCCCACGGCTTTTTTACGCATAGCATAAAGTTTATTAATGCTGCTTAAATCTGAGGTCACTTGATAACCAATAACTCCGTTACTGTCATCACCTGCTATGGTTACATCTAAGCCTTTGGTTAGCTCTTCAACTTGTTCAGCGAGTGCCGCTACACTTGTGCCATTAAATTCAACAATATTAATACCGTCCATTATTTTATCTGGCACGTCGGTAATTAGGTCGCTGACGCTATGCCAAACAATATCTTGCTTGGCAAGGTTTAATACTTTGCTATCAATCGTTTCAACTGACGTCGCTTTCGCATTGACTAAAAAGGGCGAGTGGCGCAGCGCTGAATCAAAACTATCATATTTTATATTGATCAACGTTTTAGCTGGGCTAATCGGGGTGATATTAAGCTTCGCCTGACAAACAAAAGCCAGAGAGCCTTCAGAACCGGTGATCAAACGGCTTAAATCGAAGCTATCAAGCTCATTATTTTCGCCACTTCTGGCTTGCAAAACATGTTCTAAATCATAGCCGGTTAAAAAACGATTCAAACGCGGAAACTTTTCTAAAATAAGTGCTCTGTTATCAAGGCTTGAAGCAAGTACCTGTTTAATTATTTGACCGTGGCTACTATCTTCTTTAGCCAAATTTTGTGCCTGAGCAAGTGTCATCGGCTCAGTATTTAACACATCACCATTCACTAGTACTGATTCAAGCGCTAAAACATGGTTTGACGTTTTTCCGTAAACTAATGACCCCTGCCCTGAAGCGTCGGTATTGATCATGCCGCCAATCGTGGCTCGATTGCTCGTTGATAAGTCTGGGGCAAAGAAAAAACCATGCGGACGCAAAAAATCATTGAGCTGATCTTTAATCACGCCCGCTTCAACTTTCACCCACTTTTCTTCGACATTAATTGCTAAGACTTTATTCATGTACTTAGATAAATCAACAATAATGCCTGGCGTTAAACTTTGACCATTGGTGCCTGTACCACCGCCTCTAGCGCTAAATTTAATCTCATTATATTTCTCTTCACTCGCTGTTTGAGCTAATAAAACAATATCTTGTTGAGTACGAGGATTAATCACTAACTGTGGCAATTGCTGATAGATACTGTTGTCGGTGGCAACAGCAAGACGCGCACTGTATTTAGCACTAATATCACCGATAAAGTTGCGACTTTTTAATGTGTTTTTAAAGTTGTCATAAAGTGGAGGCAGATGCGTTTGATGATCAATACGAGGTAACATGAATTTTTCTATACAAAGTGATGAATTAATCTGAGTATACCATGACAGAGTTAGTTTTTAGCGGTGGATTAATACTAGTAATGAAATATTAATACTATTTTATTACTAGTAGCTTTGCTTAAGGCATAACTGTGCCATAAGAAGCGGTATAACTTAAAGTATATCGGTTAAAGCAAAGCCAATACCAATGCGTTGTTGTTTATGGTTATAGTCAATTAAGCTTTCACCATAACCATTAAAGTATTGCGCGTACCCCCTTAATTTACCCCACAAAGGAAAGGTAAATCCAAGTTCGATTGCGCCATGATGACGAGAAAAATTTTCACGTAATTTCATAGATATTTCATAATCTTTACGCCAATCATAAGCTAAACCTAGCTCAAAGTGACCCATATAGTCATCTATGTCGGGGTTATCATCACCTGTGGCACTAAGTGTGGTAACTTTATCTTCTTCGGGTATTCGATACCAAGGACGAAACGATAAGGCAAAGTTGTTTTTTTCAAAAATAAAGTTAACGTATATTCTATTCCAGCTGCGAGAAATAAGTTGTGAGCGACCATTAGATTGATGTTCAAAACCAAAGGAAACACCAGAGTTAGTGTCAAGCGGATGCCACGCCATTGGCGTGAAGTAAAAAATTTCAGGTTGATAATTGGTTTCTCTAAAGGGGCGTGAAATACTTTCTGTATAAAGTTGCCACCATGATTCAAGTGTAAAGCCAAAAAATAGTTGATCGCCTTTGTTTAAAATATTGCCAGTGGTTAAAGGTACTTTCAAACTTATTTGAAACTTTGCTTCGACATCTCCAAGGTGTTCAGCCCAATTTGAGAAACTGTCATAGGCTTCTTGATTAATATTATCCGTCAGGGTAATAGGTAAAATGTAATTCATTTTATGTGGCGTAATTACATAAGGGTCAAATGCTGTTTGCCTTTCTTTAATCATGCGTTTAGAGATAACACCAAGCTGTTCAGTGCCGAGCGTTTCTTTAGCCATTTTTTCTTCACAATCATCCTCTATTTGCTGCAAGGTTTTATTTTTGTCAGCTGTTTTAATTATTTTAAATAAACAGTCTTGAAAGCGTTCATCAAACGATTGCGCCTGTAAAAAGGAATATGGCGTAAAACAAAGTATGCTAAGTGTAAGGATGAATGATTTGTTCATAGTTAAATAAATTCAAATGAATATGTTAATAAAGTCAGTAGTATAGCTTTGAAAATTTAGGTTGTCAGCATTATGTCAAATGATGTCAAATTATTTTTTGGTTATACCATTTTGATTAATTAAGGGTACATAATTCAATGAGAATAAATTTTCAAGAACAAGGCGCTTGATTGAGTAATAGTTGGCTATTGGGATTGAAAGCAACGACGTTATCGGGTATTAAGGCCATTTGAAAATGATCACTTAGGTAGTGCAATTGGTATTACGGCAAGTGATTTCATATTTTCGTCACTGATGAGCATTTACCGAGTCATTAATCCAAGGTTGTTGGGTGTTGTTTGATTTTTATTTATCTAAGGTTATTCCTTTCTGACAAATTAAATAAGAAAGAGGAATTTTTTATTGTGTCAATTATTGTCTATTTTTGTCATTGTTAAAAGTATGATTGTAGGGGTAGTTAACACGCTATCTCCATTTTTTGCATTAAAGCATTCGTAGCGACAATCTTTTATTAGATTTTTGTAAAACGTATTAAGCTCATCTTCTTACGTTTTTAGTAAAAAGAAAACAGCTAAAATTTGGTAGTGCTATAGCATCAGGCTATATGACGAATAGAGCCTTTAAAACCCTGAGTTTGACTATCTATTTCTGCTACCTAATATGACTATCTAAAACCGCTTCATAAACAAGAGAAATAACACTACCGTATTTACCTGTTTCAAATTCTTTACCCTTAAAATGATAATTTTTATCATCACCTTTAATTTCGCTATGACGAGCATTAGTGAGTAAAATAATCGCTAGATCATGCTCTGGGTCGATAACGGTCACTGTGCCTGTCCAACCAGTGTGACCATAAGCTGAAGCGCTAGCATAGGGGCCAAAATGCCATTTTCTATCGCCATTATTAGCACGCCTCCAGCCTAAACCATAAGTACCATTACCATCATCGGGTTTAATAAACTGATCAATCACCTTGCCTGAAAACAACGGCTTATTGCCATAACCACCGCGGTTTAGCAACACTTGTGCGAGTACCGCTAATTCTTTACCGGTAGAAAACAAGCCAGCATGACCCGCTACTCCGCCAAAGGAGTGGTAAGCTTTTTCATCATGCACCTCTCCTTGCAACACATAAGTGCGAACATTATCAAAATCAACTCTATGTCCACGTGTTGTACCGTGTATTTCTGTCGCCGCAAATTGATTTTTTCTAAAACCTTTTTGCCGTGGATTAAAAACAGTATTATTTAAACCAAGTGGCTGATAAATTTCGTATTCTACGTATTTATCTAAATTCATCCCAGTCACTTTCTCAACGATCATACCTAATAGCATATAATCCGTATCGCTATACATGCGTTTGGTAAGGCGTCCAACAGAAAATGGCACCTTGGTGAGTATCAAGGCTTTAGTCCGCTTGCTATCTTGTGAGAAAAAAGCATCACCTAATTGGTTTTCTTTGGTAAAAAATTTCACTTCTGGCGCATAACCCGCGTTGTGAGTCAGAATATCTTTTACGGTACGTAAGTCACGCTCTACGCCCCGGTAGTTAGGTAAATAATGGTTTATCTGTTTGCTGACATCAAGTTTTCCTTCACTCACTAATTTCATTAAGGCAAAATTAGACGCAAACATTTTAGTGTTTGAAGCAATATCAAATAACGTATTTGTGGTCATTTTGACCGGTGCTGCTAATAATTCACCGCCATCAGCAAATTTTCTTCTATAGCCATAGGCGGTGTTTTTGATGATTTTTCCCTTCTTTACTACCACCAAGACTGCGCCGGGAAAGCCTTGTTCAACATCGCCATTAATTAAAGCATCTACTTTGCTAAAGTTTTGATGATGCTTTTTACTTTCATCTTCTAACGTTGGGTAACCGATGGTGATATTTAGCTGGGCATCTTCGGGGAGAATATTTTCAATTCTAAAGGTATTATCACCATTTTTAGTACGTCTTTTTAAGCTGTATTGATAACGGTTATAGGCTTGCAAAGGCTCAGTAATGTTAATTTTGTCACCGTTTATATAGATATCTGCCGACACAGCGTCTTGATTATCGATGGTAATGTCACCACGCCCTTGATAGCTTTTAAAAATGGCGCGATCGTTAACCAACTCTCGACTGCTACGATCTTGTTGTGGAAAGCTTTCGTCTATTTGACCTTTTCTAGCAATAAAACTCAAAGGTTTGGCTTGCGGTAATATCTCTTTTTGATAGCGTGCGAGTAATGCCTCACTGCGCTTTGGCAGATATCTTTCTAACAGGGCAAACAACGTTGACACGGTTTGTTTATCAACTCTCTGAGTAACCTGCCACGGCAAAAAATGGTTTTGAAAAGCCTGTAAAACAGCTTGAGTTTGCTCATCTAACTCGCCAGTTTCAACAATAGCGTAGCCATAATTTTTTAGTCCTCGTTGTACTAACGCGATATTTGGCATTTGTTGCTCAAATAGCTGCCAATACTTGAGCACGGCTTCTTTCTCATACCAAGCTCCAATCCCTGCTTGATATAATTGATACCAAGGAAAACGCGTACCAGGATCGTTTTTTACCTGTGGCGAAATATCGCTATAACCAACAATACCTGTCGGTGAAATATCGGGGTTGTTATTCAATATTTCTTTGCCTAGCTCAATTAACAATGCTACTTGCTGAGGATCATAATCAGGGAAAAAACACATTGTCTCTGTTGAGGTATTTTGTGTCGGTATTAGTGCCGTTTGAGCTGGTTGCAGGTGCTCGCAGTTAGGTTTATTAATAACTCCAACGCTAATAGCTTGTTCATCAATCTCCCTACTCCCTTGCCAGTAACTACTCGCTGCACGCCAAGCTCTTTCATCTTCGCCGAGCAGCTGGAGAATTTTTAGCTCATCATTAAGGTAAGTCTTATCGTGAGTTTCAGGTAATAGGTAATGATAGCTAGCAGCATTTTTACTTGTTAATTCGCGTACCGACTGTTGATAATTTTTACCCGTCTGACGTATGATCAAAAACTTAATTCTATGATCATGCTTTTTTGAATAATTCTTTGAATGAAGGCCTTCAATAGGCAAGGTGCTTAGCGTACAATTCGCTAGCATTAAAGCAATCACTAAAGCGATTATTTTTCTTAAAGCATTGCTGGATAATGGGCTCATATAATGTTCACTTTACCTGTTTATAGTTGTTTATAGCTAGTTATAAGCCTGGGTATAAATATGAATATTAATCTGGATATAATAAATAAGGTTTTCTTAATGTTTTAAATTGATTTAACCTCTGCTGCCAACTTTGTTTAATTGCTTTTGCTGATTTTCCTGCCACTATGGCTTTTCGTAATTTGTCAGTGCCGCTGAGTTTGTCCATAAAGCTAGCGTTAGTGAAAAATTCACGATCTTGTGTTTTGAATTTATGATGCCAATTAATAATAAAACTAAGATCTAACCCTCGTACTTGGCTATATCGCAAATCTTGCCCTAACAGTGCTTTATTCATTAATTTAGGGCTAAAAGCAGCACCAGGGGTAGATATTGGTGTAAAAGTAAAGCCCCCCAAAGAAATTTTATCATGACCAATCACTTGAAAAGGAAAAGCGGTACCTCGACCAATGCTCACTGGTGTTGCTTCGAAAAAGCCTAACGATGGATATAAGTTTATGGCAATATCGTTGGGTAGATTAGGGCTAGGCTTTATTGGCAATGAATACAGCATAGTACGTTGGTAGTTTTTAACACTAACAACCTTTAATTTTAGTGTTTTTGAGGTATTAAGCCAGCGTTGGCCTTTTATCATCAATGCCAATTCTCCTACAGTCATCCCATGTAGTAATGGAATTTTGTGCATGCCAACAAAAGAGCTAAACTTTGGCGCTAATACAGGGCCATCAACAAAAGCCCCGTTAGGATTAGGCCTATCTAATACAATAAAAGTAATACCTGCATTTGCAGCTGCTTCCATCATGTAATGCATTGAGCTGATATAGGTGTAAAAACGCACACCTACATCTTGAATGTCAAAAATAATCACATCAAGATTTGCCAAAATTTCATTTGATGGCTTGCGATTTTTTCCATAGATTGAAACCAATAACACGCCTGTTTTTTCATCCATGCTCGAGCTAAACTTTTCACCAGCATCATAATCACCACGAAAACCATGCTCTGGAGCAAAAATAGCTTGTACATCAATATCACTCGCGATAAGAGTGTCAACTAAGTGCTTACTAGCCACCATTGATGTTTGGTTTACCACTAAACCGACACGTTTATTGTGCAACATAGGCAAATAATAAGAAGTTTGCTCAGCCCCGACTATGATGCCTTTCATAAAAACTTGACCGTCTGTTTGCTCATTAGCTTGTTGCCCTAATGTGGCTTCTTTAACGCTTGTAGCACAGGAAAACAACAATAAAGTAGCCAACATAACGGTAGAGCAACGAGTTAACAATTTTTGAAAAAAGGAGCGCATAATAAAGTCTTATAATTAATTTTTAGTTTATTCCCGTTTACTCTGCCGCTTTTCGTAAAAACCCTTTGTTATGCACTAAAGAAGCCTTTGCTTGCTCAATACTTAACCCTGTTAACACCATTAACGTGGCGAGTTTAGCGTTATTTTCAGCTTGCTTTAACGCTTGTTTTGCACAGTCATAATTACAGTCTGTGGCTTGCATAACAATGCGCACCGCACGGGCATACAGTTTCTCATTACTTGCCTTAACATCTATCATTAGGTTTTTATAACTTTTACCTGAGCGGATCATACTCGCGGTACTGAGCATGTTTAAAATTAGTTTTTGCGCTGTACCCGACTTCATTCGGGTTGAGCCTGTTAATACTTCAGCGCCAACAACCGCACAAATATTAATATCATTGGCCTGAGCAAATTTTTCATTATAACTACAGCTAACTCCAACAACGGTTGCACCGATAGATTGACCATAATTCATCGCTGAAATAACATAAGGCGTTCGACCACTAGCGGCAATACCAACGAGCACATCTTTGCCGGATAAATTCGCTGATTTCAAATCTTCAATCGCCAATAGTTGATTATCTTCAGCGCCTTCTACCGCTTTATAAATAGCCTTGTCGCCACCCGCAATAATACCCAACACTTGTTTACTTGAGACACTAAACGTTGGCGGACATTCTACGGCATCTAAAATACCTAAACGGCCACTGGTACCAGCACCGATATAAATTAATCGTCCGCCATGGGCAAATGCAGTAATAATTTTGTCAACCGCTTGGGCTATTTGCGGGATTATACGCTTAACAACACCGGCTACTTTTTGATCTTCATTATTTATTTTTTCTAGTATGCCTTGAGCATCAAGTAAATCAATATCTAAAGTATCTGGATTCTGACTCTCGGTAGATATTTTCGTTAGTTCATTTATTAGTTGAGACTGCTTTTTGCTCGATAATATTTTCATACTTTAGCCCTTTAATTTACTCGTTTATCTATTTTTAGGATATAAAGTAACTACTTCAATTGATATTATTGCTAAAACCTATCCATGTAAAAACATGATACACTGAATCAAAGCGTTGTGCTGCCCGAAAATGAGCAAAGAAACCACCTTTATGTGCCACTTTGAATGAACTACCACTCAAGAAAAACCTATTCAATTATCAACTTACCTGCTTTAGTAAGTAATTATAATCATATTGCCAATTTAGCACCGCAAAGTGAAACTATTGCCATTATTAAAGCTAATGCTTACGGTCATGGTGCTATCGAAGTAGCCAAAGCTTTAAGCGCTCATGTACCCGCTTTAGGTGTCGCCTTCATTGACGAGGCTATAGAATTGCGTAACGCTGGCATTACCCTACCTATTCTCATTACGGAAGGAGCATTGTCTTATGAAGATTTTTCTATCGCATTGCAACAAAACTTTTGGCTAATGATACATACGGTTGAACAAGTAGGTTGGTTAAATAAGCAAAGCCCTTCTTACACGGGTAAGTTATGGCTTAAAATTGATACTGGTATGAATCGCTTAGGGATAATGCCAAGCGAAGTGGATAACGTTTTAGCTAGATTGGCAGGCGAACAATTACAAAGTTTGGTGCTTTGTACGCATTTTTCTAGCTCTGAAGAAATAGAAAACCCCAAAACGTTATTACAAATAAAACAATTTGAGCGTATCAACCAAAAGCATGGTTATAAGAAAAGTTTAGCTAACTCTGCTGGTATTCTTAATTGGCCCGAAAGCCATGGTGACTACAATAGACTTGGCATCGCTTTATATGGTGCTACGCCAATACCCGTTAAAGCTTCACCGGTAAAATTAACACCAGTAATGACCTTACAATCAACCATTATCGCGTTAAGAGACTTAAGCATTGGAGATTCTGTTGGTTATGGTGAAATATGGCAAGCTAAGCGTCCATCACGCATTGCTACCATTGCTATAGGTTATGCAGACGGTTACCCTAGAAGTGCGAAAAATGGCACGCCTGTATGGATTAATGGTCAAATTGCACCGATGGCAGGACGGGTTTCAATGGATATGATTACCATTGATGTCACAGATTTAGCACAGGTACAAATAGGTGATGTAGTTGAATTATGGGGAGAAAATATGGCGATTGAAACCGTTGCCGAGTATATGAACACCATCAACTATGAACTACTCACTAGGATCTCTGCGCGCGTGCCCAAGAAATATATATTTTAAAAGCTAAAAATATAACTACTCACCACTGAGCTGCTCCACAGAGGGCTCTTTGAGCCTACACAGAAGCTTTGCTATACTCGGTGTCGTGCGGTGGTCTCTGCTCTCTCTGTGGTAGATTATTTCATTTCTAATTTATTCTATCCCCAAATATTTATGCACCTGCACTGATAACCGCCAATTATTGGCAATACAAGTTTTAATGGCTAATTCAGTGGCTCTAGTTTTTTGACTAATAGGCTGCAAATATATTGGCGTGTTTTTAATCTTGTGATCGGTTAACAGTTTTTTTAGATCGTCAACATGTTGCTCCGTCGCGATTGGATGCTTGATTTCATTAGCACGTAGCATAGCGCTATTAAGAATAGGATAACCACCGCGCATATTAATTTTAGGCGATACCGTTACCCAACACTTAGCTGAAACATTAATATCGAAAGTGCCTGACGTTTCAACTTGCGTGCTATATCCTCGCGACTCAAAAGCATTGCACAGTGGTGTGAGATCAACCATGCAGGGTTCTCCACCCGTAATAACGATATGTTTTGCTTGAAAACCTTTGTCTTTCACTAAGTCTAAAATCTGCTCGACAGCCATTGCTGCCCACTGTGAGGTTTCCTCAATTTTAGTTAACATGGTTTTTTGACTTACTTCATCACTAAGTTCTACTTCCCAAGTGTGTTTCGTATCGCACCATGAACAGGCAACTGGGCAGCCCTGCAAACGAATAAATATTGATGGCTGTCCGGTAAATGAGCCTTCTCCTTGAATGGTTTCAAAAAGTTCATTGATTTTGTATTGAATCATTTTAATTTATGCTTTTGCCTATGGTGGTATTCAAGTAAAATATGCTGCATTGATTATACCTGATTTATTTTTAAAGAGATCTTACTATGACAGAAAAACTATCCGCTGAAAAAATAGAAGCTGAAAAAGTTGTTGTTATCTATTCTGGCGGTATGGATTCATTTACCGTGCTCAACCGTGCGCTAAAAGATGGTAAAGAAGTTTATGCACTTTCATTTGATTATGGCCAACGCCACGTAAAAGAGCTTGAATACGCGAGCAGTGTTTGCAAATCACTAAATATTAAACATAAAGTGATTGATATTTCGGCTATCAATCAGTTATTAGCAGGTTCTTCGTTAACCGATAATATTGAAATTCCTGAAGGGCATTACGAAGCCGACAACATGAAATCAACGATAGTCCCTAATCGCAATATGATTTTATTATCGTTAGCGGTTGGCTATGCTGTTTCTGTAGGTGCTGCACAGGTTTATTACGGTGCCCATTCAGGTGATCATGCTATTTATCCTGATTGTCGTCCTGAATTCGTACAAAAAATGAATGATGTTTGTCAAATAGCGAACTATGAAAGTGTTGAAATTTTTAGCCCTTACTTAAATGTTAACAAAACGGCTATTCTCACCGATGGCATCAGTATGGGCTTAGACTACAGCAATACTTGGACTTGTTATAACGGTAGAGAAAAAGCTTGTGGTAAGTGCGGTGCCTGCCAAGAGCGATTAGAAGCATTTCACGATAATAATATCACTGATCCAATTGCTTACGAATAAATAATCGATAAATAAAGTTACTTGTCGATAAAGTTTTACCTTAGCACTAAAGTCATCAACTCATTGCTAATTATTTTGATTGTTAGCAATGTTATTATTGCTATTTTTGAGCAGCTACAGGTGCTATAGAATATTATCTTCCTTTGATTGTATTTTAAGACTAAATCTATATAACCCTCAGCCCAAGCTAGACTAAGCTTAGTAGGTATCCACTGAGTTTTTGAGGATAACTTATGAGTACAATGTTCAAATACCAAGCACGGTGTTTAAACCAAATGATAGATGAAAACAATGATACTCAAGCACATTTGTACTTAGAGCAATTATTATTATTTCCTGTCGATATTCAAGATAAAATTATTGAAGAAATTAGCCACTTAAGTAACTGTAATAGTGATTCCATTGCTAGTATTCTTGGTCATTATTCAATTTTAGAGCTTAAGTAACTTTATCGTTAACTTGAAAGTTGCTGAGTTCTCAGCTTAGCAATATCATCACGCATTGCAGCAGCTTGTTCAAACTCTAAGTTTTGTGCGTGCACAAACATAGTTTTTTCAAGTTGCTCAATTTTATTGTCAATTTCTTTCGTGGTCATAAGATGCAGTTCACCCTGCTCGTCCACTTTATACCCTGCATGTTGCTCGGCTACTTTATCTAATTGTTTTCTTTTAGTAAAACCGCCAGTGTCCATAACATCGGTTATTTTGCGAATAACCCCTTTAGGAACAATGTTATTATCGATATTGTATTGATGCTGCTTAGCTCGACGACGTTCAGTTTCATCAATAGCCTTACGCATAGACTTGGTTACTTTGCTGGCATAAAGAATGGCTCGACCATTAATATTGCGTGCTGCTCGACCAATCGTTTGAATTAATGAGCGCTCAGAGCGTAAAAAGCCTTCTTTATCAGCATCTAATATTGCCACCAATGACACTTCTGGCATGTCTAAACCTTCTCGTAATAAGTTAATGCCAATTAAAACATCAAACTTACCTAAGCGAAAATCCCGAATAATTTCCATACGTTCAACGGTATCAACATCAGAGTGTAAGTAACGAGCTTTAATGCCGTGTTCATCTAAATAATCAGTTAAATCTTCTGCCATGCGTTTGGTTAGCGTCGTCGCTAAAACTCGTTCATCTAATGGTAGACGTTTATTTATTTCGGATAATAAGTCATCAACTTGTGTTTCAACGTCACGTACTTCAATTTCAGGATCTAATAAGCCTGTTGGCCTGACCACTTGCTCAGCAATGTCTCCTGCTGATTTTTCAATTTCATAATTACTGGGGGTTGCCGACACATAAATAGTTTGTGGTGATAGTGCTTCAAATTCGTCAAACTTCATCGGCCTGTTATCAAGCGCTGATGGCAAACGAAAGCCATATTGTACTAAGTTTTCTTTACGTGACCTGTCACCTTTATACATGGCGCCAATTTGCGGCACAGTAACATGTGATTCATCAATAATGAGTAAACCATCATCAGGTAGATAATCAAATAAGGTTGGTGGTGCTTCACCTTGTTCGCGGCCTGACAGATAACGAGAGTAGTTTTCAATGCCTGAGCAATAACCAAGTTCAGCCATCATTTCAAGATCAAACTGAGTACGTTGTGTTATACGTTGCTCTTCAACTAAGCGGTTATTGTCTTTAAGGTATTGAGATCTTTCTTTCAACTCAATCTTAATTTTATCTACAGCTGCTAAAATTTTATCTCTAGGGGTTGCGTAGTGCGTTTTAGGATAAACGGTGACACGCACTAATGTTCGCTCAACTTGCCCGGTTAACGGGTCAAACTGACTAAGACGTTCTATTTCTTCATCAAATAGTTCTACCCGTAAGGCCAATCGGTCTGACTCTGCGGGAAATATATCGATCACATCACCACGTACTCTATAAGTAGCTCGGGCAAAAGCAACATCATTACGTGTATATTGCAGTTCAGCTAAACGACGCAAAATATCGCGTTGATTAATGATGTCTCCGACACTAATGTGTAACATCATTTTTAAATAGGAATCAGGATCCCCTAAACCGTAAATAGCAGAAACTGAAGCAATAATAATAACATCACGGCGCTCTAACAATGCTTTAGTGGCCGATAAACGCATTTGCTCAATGTGTTCATTAACTGAAGCATCTTTCTCAATAAAGGTATCTGTGGTTGGTACATACGCTTCAGGCTGATAGTAATCATAATAGGAAACAAAGTATTCAACAGCATTGTTAGGGAAAAACTCTCTCATTTCACCATAAAGCTGCGCGGCTAGCGTTTTATTTGGTGCTAACATCATTGTGGGGCGATTCAATTTTTCAATAACATTAGCAACAGTAAAGGTTTTACCTGAGCCGGTAACCCCTAATAAGGTTTGGTGTGCTAGTCCTGATTCAATGCCTTCAAGTAATTGCTTAATTGCTGTTGGTTGATCACCGCTTGGCGTATAGTTTGACTCAAGTGTTAATGGTTTCAAGACATTTGCTCCTCAATCCTAAATTCACCATGGGTAAACTGCTTGGTAAATAAACGATAAGAAATTGCCGCCATAACAACATTGCCCATCAAAGCACCAACAAAGAAACCTTGCAAACCAAATAAATAACTACCGATTAATGCCAAAGGTACATAACAAATAAAGAGCCTAACAACACTTAACATTAATGCCACCATAGGTTTATGCAAAGCATTGAATGATGAATTAGTTAGTATAACAACCCCTTGAAAGCCATAACCTAACGGTAATATCCAAATAAATAACATAATAATGTCGGCGACTGCTTGCTCTTTAGCAAAAATAGCGGCGATCCAAGCGGCTGAAATAAGCAAGATGCCATAGATAAGCACTTGCCAAAACAACACAAACTTTATAGAGGTCTTATAAGCATCCTCAACTCTTTGCATATTTCCAGCACCAAAGTTTTGGCTGATAAAAGGGGGTAATGTCATTGATAACGCAAGAACAATTAACGAGGCAATAGACTCTATTCTTGAGCCGACACCAAACCCAGCAACGGCATGTTCACCGTAACCTGACACTATGGCCGTCATGATAGCTGCAGCAATAGGCGTTAACATATTAGCACCTGCGGCAGGTAAACCAATTTTCAAAATACTACGACATGACAACACCAACTGTTTTAATGGTAAAAAATGTGTATGAATCAAGTTTTTTTGTTTGGTCAAAATAATCAAAATCAAAGCAAAGCCAAGTAACCAGGATATTGAAGTTGCTATTGCAGCTCCTTGAATACCCATAGCTGGCACAGGGCCAAAGCCAAAAATAAAAATAGGATCAAGCACAGCATTAATTACCCCGGCACTACCCATAATGATACTTGGCGTTTTAGTATCACCTGAGGCACGTAAAACAGCATTACCTATCATGGGCCCAATAAGGAAAACACTGCCAAGGTACCAAACATCCATATATTGATGAATTAAAGGTAAAAGAGAGGCTTGTGCACCAAGTAAGGTAAATAATTGATCGGTGAATAGGTAACCAATAAAAGATAAGCTAATCACCACAATAGCGGCAAGATACAATGCTGCGGTTGCGGAATCTTTAGCTGAAGAGTGATCATCGTGCCCTAAAAATTTAGCAATAACCGCTGATGTACCTATTCCCAAACCAATCATTAAACTAAGCACGGTAAACGTAACGGGAAAAGTAAAGCTAATAGCCGCTAAAGGTTGTGTTCCTAATAAACTAACAAAAAATGTATCAATTAAATTAAACGTCATGAGCAAGATCATGCCGTATATCATCGGAATGGTCATTCTTTTAAGAGTAGGGGCAACAGGATCTTTTAGTAAGTTAACCGGTTGTTTTTGATTAGGTGTGATTTTATTTGACGTCATTAATAGTTTTTTAAAGGCTGATGATAAATAAGCTTATTGATAAGCGAGATCTATTGTAATCAAAATCATAAGAAATGCACAGTAATTGCAAGCAAATATCCTTATGCTCAAAAATCCAACCAAACAGTCAAAAAAACAACAAACACACTGTAACACTATGATTATAAAAAATAATATCATTTGTTAATTTAACTGTTGACTTACCTACAGGCTAGACAAACTCATAATGTAACGAGTTCTTACAAATTAACTAACATAGTTATCCACAACTTTAGTGGATAACTGCATTATTCTCATTTTTTGAGGTAAAGAACAAGCTATGCATATAAAACTACCAAAGAATGCTGATAAACTAACTTTAGTGAACGCAATTTAAGCAAACAAACTAATAAATGATTTTTTTCTTATTTTTGTGTTGACACTTTGGCTACAGGTCTTTATTATTCCGCCCCGTTAGCCAAGTTGGTTAACAGGCTAATCGAAAGAAAAGCAATTCCCAAGGCTCAGTTGATAGGCTTAGGGAGATTAGATAATGTTAATCCATGACAGTCTAATCTAAAATGAAAATTATTCCCCAATAGCTCAGTTGGTAGAGCGATGGACTGTTAATCCATGTGTCACTGGTTCGAGCCCAGTTTGGGGAGCCACATTTTATATGAGAACTAACAAGCTCATAGAGTAAATATTTATTCCCCAATAGCTCAGTTGGTAGAGCGATGGACTGTTAATCCATGTGTCACTGGTTCGAGCCCAGTTTGGGGAGCCACATTAAACAAAAAAGGCTATGAGAAATCGTGGCCTTTTTTGTTTTCATAAAATTTATTTCCCATATGTCAGTTGGTAAAGCGATAGACTGTACTCTTTATTAGTAATTAATGTGTCACTGGTTCGAACCCAGTTTGGGGAGCCACATAAAAAAAACCTGCTTATTGCAGGTTTTTTTCTTTAAAAAGTCTACTCCCGAGTGTCAGTTGGTAGAGCGATGGACTGTACTCTTTATCAGTAATCTCAACAACTTTATACTGTTACTATGCCTTCCAAATATTGAACAGCTTCACCTGAAATAATCACTCGTTCATTCTCAACTTTACACTTTAGCTTACCGCCCCGCTTAGAAGCTTGAAAAGCAATGAGTTCAGTTTTATTTAATCTATTAGCCCAATATGGTGCTAACCCAGCATGAATAGAGCCCGTTACTGGATCTTCATCGCCACCATTTGCAGGCCAAAAATATCGTGAGATAAAATCATACTGTTCAGATTGAGCAGTAACAACGACATCATAAGGGGCAAGTTGTTTTAATAATTCATTATTTTGAATAACATTTTTTACATCACACTCTGAGTTATAAACAACAAAGTAAGCTTGCTCACTTAATAAAACCTCTACTGGCGCTATTGATAAACCCTTTTTAAGTGGTTCAGGTATTATTGCTAGCTTATTAGGCAAACGTTTTGGAAAGCTCATTTGAATATAGCCATTCCCTTCCTCAACCACTGATAACTCGCCTACTGCTTGCGTTGAAAAAGTTATCATCGTTGTTGATTTATTGTTAGCAAAAATCACATACGACGCGGCAAGTGTTGCATGACCACAAAAATCAATTTCTGTTATCGGTGAAAACCATCTAATTTCATACTTTTGTGTGCCAAGCGGCTTGACGAAAGCGGTCTCTGACAAATTATTTTCAGTTGCGATTAATTGCATAACGTCATCACTGAGCCAGTCGTCAATAATAATTACCGCAGCAGAGTTACCTTTAAATAGAGTATCCGTAAAAGCATTAATAAACTGCACTTTTAATTTCATGAACTATTGCCTTATATGTTTGAATATATACATTTGAATTCATTGATTTTAACTTATGTTAAAAGTATCAGCTAAGTGCTTTTCAAACAATAACTTCAACGAATTTAACGAGAATCGATTGATATACTACCCAGCATAATTACCTTTCTCAGTACTAGCTTTCATTTTTATGTTATAAATATAGAAAATATCCAATCAGCTCGGATGAAATGAGCAATTTTATACAAAAACTGCCAAATACATTAGTCCATGAATATTAAAGCATGAAACAAAAAGAAAAAGCGGATTTCGAAATAGCGAATGCCTTCAATGGCATTGAAGTTGTTAATGCAAACTATGCAAAACAAACCTTCTCCAAACATGTGCACGAAGGCTACACTATTGGCGTTATTGAGTATGGAGCGCAGCGATTTTATCGAAGCGGCGACTCTCATATTGCAGGTAAAAACAGTATCATTTTGGTCAATGCTGACGATGTTCACACAGGTGAATCAGCCACGCCTGACGGTTGGGGATATAGAGCGATGTATCCCACGCCAGAGCATTTCAATCAAATAAGTACTGATTTATATAACGGAAAAGACATTACCCCTTATTTCCAGTCATCGGTTATAGAAGACCCACAACTAGCGCAGCAACTCAGGTTAATATTTGCTCAAATAGAAGTTAATAGCTCTAAGCTTTTAATGGAAACATTATTTTATGCTACTTTGATGAATTTGACTTTACGTCATTCTAGTACAGCTAATATTCCAAAAGATATTTCAGGAAGCAAACGTAAGCTTTTATTAGCCAAAGAATTTTTAGACTGTTATCCTGAGGAAGATATTTCATTAGCGCAGCTAGCAACAATAGCGGAGTTAAGCCAATTTCACTTTATTAGACAATTTAAAAAGCATTTCGATTTAACACCGCATGGTTATCAAATACAGGTTCGATTAAAAAAAGCTAAAACACTGTTAAAATTAGCAGTTAAGCCAAGCCAAGTTGCTATTGATTGTGGCTTTCACGATCAGAGTCACTTTACTCATCACTTTAAAAGAGCACTGGGAACAACCCCCAGCCGCTTTCAAAAACAAGCAATTATCTACAAGAAAACCCGCTGACAAAACCATAAACTCCTAACAAATTAACGGGGAATGAAATTATGTTAGGCAGTCTCGATACTTCTAAAAATACAACTCATCATGAAAACAAGCAACAACTCATCTATCAAGCAACTGCTGATATATTGCCATTAGCAATCGCTGTCATCCCATGGGGGATTTTATGTGGCTCGCTTGCTATACAAATAGGTTTATCACCCATTCAAGCTCAGCTTATGTCTTTACTCGTATTTGCAGGCGCAGCACAACTTGCAAGCTTAACGCTTATGGGTGGAGCAGGAGCTCTATCATCAATATTTTCTTCTACCTTTGTTATTAGCTCAAGACATTTACTTTACTCCGCCGTATTTAGGGAGCATGTTCAACAGAGTTCATTCGCCACTCGCTGTTGCACTGCCTTTTTCCTAACAGATGAAATGTTTGCTGTTACCTGTGCTTATCTCGAAAAATACAAATCGTTTAGTCATTTATATGCGATCAGTGCTGGTATTACCTTTTATTTAGTATGGAATGCCGCTACCTTTATCGGCATTACTGCTGGGCAATTCATTCCAAACATTGAAAGCTTAGGGCTTGAATTTGCCATCGCTGCCACTTTTATCGCCATTGTTATTCCTGCCATTAATAGTTTTTCAATATTAATGTCTGTGCTAGCAAGTGGTATCAGTGTCTTGATTCTTTCACTGATGAATAATGAGCATGCATTAATTATTGCCACTTTCATTGGTATGGCAAGTGGTTTTTTTACCGCAAGTAAGGATGAAGAGCATGAATAATTACTGGCTGACATTATTAGGTATGACATGCATAACATTCACTTGTCGCTATCTGTTCTTTGCTAAAAAACTACCTTTTACCCTTGGTGTAAAAACGAAAAGAGCTTTAGCTTATACCGCACCTTCAGTATTAACAGCAATGTGGGTGCCAATTGTTTTTTTAAGCTACCAACAAATTGAAAAATCTTTTTTGGACAGTCCATTTCTGATAGCGGGTTTAATAACTATTGCTTTAAGTCTTAAGCTTAAAAGTACGTTATCGGTGGTAATAATTAGCATTGCGGTATTCGTAGCTTTGCAGTTAATTTACCATTAATCTATAAACACAAAAAAGGTCTTAGCTTCAACTAAAGCTAAGACCTTTTTAATAATCACTTTATAAATGAGGCAAATGGGTTTATTACTTTTCTGTCATGAGTTCTTTTTTATTTTCATAACTAATCACTAATTGATCTTTTTTCACACCAACTTTTGCAACACCACCATTGACTAACTCACCAAAGAGTAAGGAGTTGGCAAGCTCTTTTTTCAGTTTTTCTTGGATTAATCGAGACATTGGCCGCGCGCCCATCGCTTTATCATAACCATGCTCTGCAAGCCATTTTTTCGCTTCTCTTGTTAATTCTAACGAGACACCTTTTTCATCAAGTTTGACTTGCAGTTCAACAATAAATTTATCAACAACTTGCTGAATCACTTCATTATCAAGGTGATTAAACCAAACAATATTATCTAAGCGATTCCTAAATTCTGGAGAAAATACTTTATTAATCTCCGTTAGGGCATCTAGACTATGATCTTGTTGTTTAAAACCAATAGATTGACGCACAGTTTCTTGCACACCAGCATTAGTCGTTAGCACTAGAATAATATTTCTAAAATCAGCCTTACGACCATTATTATCAGTTAACGTACCATGATCCATAACTTGTAACAATATATTGTAAACATCTTCATGAGCTTTTTCTATTTCATCAAGCAGTACCACGGCGTGAGGATGTTTTAATACCGCGTCGGTTAGTAAACCACCTTGCTCATAACCAACATACCCCGGCGGTGCGCCAATCAAACGGCTTACTGCATGTTTTTCCATATACTCTGACATGTCATAGCGTAAGAGTTCAACACCTAAAATTTTAGCCAGTTGCTGGGTGATTTCAGTTTTTCCAACTCCTGTCGGACCTGCAAATAAGAATGAACCAACGGGTTTTTCATCACTGCCTAAGCCAGCTCGTGATAAGCGGATCACAGACGTTAACTCTTCAATCGCTGTATCTTGACCAAAAACGACTAATTTCAAGTTACGATCAAGGTTTTTCAGGCTATCTTTTTCTGTCAGTGAAACTGATTTTTCGGGAATACGAGCCATTTTTGCGACAATAGACTCAATATCTGTATTATTTATTGTTTTTTTGCGTTTAGAGGCAATCACTAATTGCTGTTTGGCTCCTGCCTCGTCAATAACGTCAATAGCTTTATCAGGTAAAAACCTTTCATTAATATATTTTGCCGACAGTTGTGCCGCAGCTATTAATGCCGCGTTGGTATATCGAATACCATGATGTGATTCATATTTTTCTTTTAAGCCTTGCAAAATTTTAGTGGTATCTTCCACGCTAGGTTCAACGATATCTATTTTTTGGAAACGCCTTGCTAGCGCCCGATCTTTTTCAAAAATACTTTGATATTCTTGATAGGTGGTAGAGCCCAGACAACGAAGTTTTCCAGCTGACAATAGTGGTTTAATTAAGTTAGAAGCATCTAACATGCCACCAGAAGCGGCACCAGCGCCAATAATGGTATGTATTTCATCAATGAATAATATTGCATTAGCATCTTCTTCAAGTTCTTTCAGCAAGCCTTTAAAACGCTTTTCAAAATCTCCTCTGTATTTTGTCCCTGCAAGCAAAGCTCCCATGTCTAAAGCATAAATGGTTGCATCACTTAAAAACTCAGGCACTTCCTTACTTACGATGAGATTAGCTAAACCTTCGGCAATAGCTGTTTTACCAACGCCTGCTTCGCCAACAAATAAAGGATTATTTTTACGGCGACGGCTTAACACTTGTAGCGTTCTTTCTAATTCTGAATCTCGACCTATTAAAGGGTCTATATTACCTTTGAGCGCTTCTTCGTTAAGGTTTACTGAAAAATTGTCAATCGTACGTGGCTCTTCTTCTGCAACCCGCTCACCTTCTTCAATTGCCGAACCGTCATTCGGTGAATCTATTTTAGCTATACCATGAGAAATATAGTTAACAATATCAAGACGAGTTATATCCGCTTTTTTCAATATATAAGCGGCTTGAGATTCTTGCTCGCTATAAATAGCAACTAATACATTAGAGCCATTCACTTCATTTTTACCTGAAGATTGCACATGAAATACAGCCCGTTGCAGCACTCGTTGAAAACCTAGTGTCGGCTGAGTTTCTCGTTCGTCTTCATCGGCAGGAATAACTGGCGTAGTTTCTTTAATGAAGTCTAATAAGCTTTTTTTGAGTTTAGCGAGATCAGCACCACAAGCGCCTAATGCTTCAATTGCTGACGGGTTATCTAAAAGTGCCAAAAGCAAATGTTCTACTGTCATAAATTCATGACGAGATTCTTTGGCTTGTCGAAAAGCTAAGTTTAGCGAAATTTCTAAATCTTTATTAAGCATAGGTACTCCAAATTAAATCCTTGCGAACTTTTCTTTATTTTCAAGTTTAACATCTATTCAGCTTTCTCTAATACACACTTTAATGGGTGCTCGTTATCTAAAGCAAAACGAAGAACGTGGTCAACTTTTGTTTCTGCTATGTCTGCAGTAAATGTGCCACAAAGCGCTTTACCTTCATAGTGGATTGTTAACATTATGTCGGTAGCTTGTTCTGAAGTTTTATTAAAAAAACGACATAACACCTCAACAACAAAATCCATTGGCGTATAATCATCATTTAGTAAAAAAACATGATATTTAGGCGGTTTTTCTACTTTTTCTTTAACATTTTCTTCGACAAGCTCTTGACTGTCAATTAACTCTTTCCAGTTGCTCATATATTTATATTAGTCTCTACCGTTAACTTTTGCTGTAACTTTTTTGTCAATAAACTTTAAAAAAGTGATAAATTTCCGCTAATATCACTTGACTAATTTATTATTTTATCTACGATTCAATAAGTGGCTATTTTTTAGCCTCATAGTAGATTGTGAATAGCTATTATATATTTATTTTACTAATACTAAAATTAGCAAAATAAATAAGCTAGTCACAACTATAATACTAAAGGATATAAAAGGAAGCAGATGTATGGCTCACGGTACAGTTAAATGGTTTAATAATGCAAAGGGTTTTGGTTTTATTCGTCCGGATAGTGGTGGTGAAGATATATTTGCTCACTACTCAACCATTGAAATGGATGGTTACCGAACTCTGAAAGCTGGACAAGATGTCAATTATGAATTAAATGATGGGCCTAAAGGTCACCATGCGGCAAGTATAAAACCATCTGACTCTGAAATAGATTAACCACATTATAATAGTTTTTCACTCTTTTATTTATAGGTATCAATATTGAACTTATAAACTTTTGTATGGCTGCTCTTTGCTTAAAACATTAAAAAACAAGCAATTTGACATAAAAAAACACAGCATACTTGCTGTGTTTTTTTATTCGTTTATTTTTTCATATTAAGTGTTTCTGCTTGCAACGACTACATGTGCTCAATAATACAGTCGCCAAATTGCGAACAAGTCACTAACGTTGCATCATCCATCAAACGCTCAAAATCATAGGTGACTGTTTTAGCACCAATGGCTCCCGACATACCTTTTAAAAGCAAGTCAGCCGCCTCAGTCCAGCCCATATGTCTTAGCATCATCTCTGCTGACAAAATAACAGAGCCTGGGTTTACTTTGTTTTTACCTGCATACTTAGGTGCGGTACCGTGAGTAGCTTCAAAAATAGCAACATCATCATTTAAATTAGCACCTGGCGCAATACCGATACCGCCCACTTGCGCGGCTAACGCATCAGATAAATAATCGCCATTTAAGTTCAACGTTGCAATAACACTGTATTCAGCTGGACGCAGTAATACTTGCTGTAACATCGCATCAGCAATAACATCTTTAATGATGATCTCTTTGCCTGTTTTTGGATTTTTAAAGCTGCACCAAGGGCCACCATCAAGTAGTTGAGCGCCAAACTCTTCACACGCTAACTCATAACCCCAATCTTTAAAAGCTCCTTCGGTAAATTTCATAATATTGCCTTTGTGTACTAACGTCACAGAATCTCTATTATGATCAACAGCATATTGTATGGCTTGCCGAACTAAACGTTGTGTACCTTCTTTTGATACCGGTTTAATCCCTATACCACAATCTTCAGTAAAACGTATTTTAGTCACACCCATTTCTTGCGATAAAAATGAAATGAGTTTTTTAGCGTCATCGCTGCCCGCTTTATATTCAATACCCGCGTAAATATCTTCAGTATTTTCTCGAAAAATGACCATGTCAACTTCACAAGGCTTTTTAACTGGGCTAGGCACGCCAGTAAACCATTGCACTGGACGCTGACATACATATAAATCGAGTATTTGTCTTAATGCTACATTTAAGGAGCGCATACCACCACCAACAGGTGTTGTTAATGGTCCTTTTATACCAACCTTGTATTCTTTAAACATATCTAAAGTTTCATCAGGTAGCCAAGTTTCAGAGTCATATACTTGTGTTGCTTTTTCCCCTGCATACACTTCCATCCAGACAATCTCTTTAACGCCTTTATATGCTTTTTCAACGGCGGCATTCACTACTTTGATCATGGGAGGAGTCACATCAATACCAATACCATCTCCTTCAATAAAGGGAATAATAGGGTTATTAGGAACTAATAACTTTCCATTTGAAACTGTTATTTTTCCACCTGAACTGGGGATTGAGATTTTACTTGTCATAAAGTGCACTCCTAATTGGAAGTCTAAGCATCGAACAATGCTTATGATTTTTATAAAAGAAACAATACGATAAATCAATGGATATTAAAATAAAGATTGGTTTATTTTACTTAATCTAATCATTGGTATATCTTTTTTGGGCTAAGGTAGAATAAAAAGAGTAATTACACTAATCATTTGTTGGTGATAATGAAAATAAACTTATTAAATAGTACCCGAATAAATAATCCCCGAAAGCACATTAAAGAAGAGCTAAGCGTTGTAACTTAGCCCTTTAACGTATTTCACTTTAAAAATTTTATAATAAAGCAGATAAAATTGTATTTAAGGTTTCACTAGGGCGCATCGCTTTTTCTGCTAACACTGTATCAGCAAAGTAGTAACCTTCAATGTTCATAGCGGTACCTTGAGCATCATTTAACTCAGCTATAATTTTTATTTCTTGTTTAGCTAACGCTTGAGCAATACCGGTAAAAGCAATCTTAAGCTCACTGTCAACTGATTGCTCTGCTAAAGCTTTAGCCCAGTACATAGCTAAATAAAAGTGGCTGCCACGGTTGTCTAATTCACCAACTTTACGCGATGGTGATTTATTGCTATCTAAAAATTCACCAGTCGCTTTGTCTAAGGTATCAGCTAATACTTGCGCTTTAGCATTACCCGTAGTCACGCTTAAGTGCTCCAAAGAAGCTGCTAATGCTAGAAACTCACCTAATGAATCCCAACGTAAGTGATTTTCTTTTTCAAATTGTTGCACGTGCTTAGGAGCAGAGCCGCCAGCACCCGTTTCAAATAAACCACCGCCATTCATTAAAGGGACAATTGAAAGCATTTTAGCACTAGTGCCTAATTCTAAAATGGGGAATAAATCAGTTAAATAATCACGTAATACGTTACCTGTCACTGAAATAGTATCTTCTCCTTTAGCAATTCGTGCTAATGAAAATTTACATGCTTCAACAGGTTCCATGATCTGAATATCTAAACCATCGGTATCATAGCTAGCTAAATAAGCAGTAACCTTTTTGATTATTTCTCTGTCGTGAGCACGTTTCTCATCTAACCAAAAAACCGTTGGCATGCCAGAAGCGCGAGCGCGAGTTACCGCTAATTTCACCCAGTCTTGAATAGGTAAGTCTTTCGCTTGACACATACGCCACAAGTCGCCTTCTTCAACGTCATGCTCAAGTAAGGTGGCGTCAAGTGCATCAACAACACGAACAGTACCCGCAGCATTCATCACAAAGGTTTTGTCATGTGAGCCATATTCTTCAGCTTTTTGCGCCATTAAACCAACATTAGGAACGGTTCCCATGGTCGTCGGATCAAAAGCACCATGCTCTTTACAAAAATCAATAACAGCTTGGTAAATACCGGCGTAACATCTGTCTGGGATCATCGCTTTAGTATCTTTTAATGTCCCATCTACTCCCCACATTTTCCCAGAAGAGCGAAGCATTGCTGGCATTGAAGCATCAACAATTACGTCACTTGGCACATGTAGATTGGTTATACCTTTATCTGAGTCAACCATAGCAAGCTCAGGACGGTTTACAAAAACTGCAGCTAAATCGGCTTCAATTTCTGCTTTTTTATCACTCGGCAAGCGAGATATTTTACTATAAACATCACCAATACCGTTGTTAGCATCAACACCAAGCTGTTCGAAAATTTCATTATGTTTTTCAAATACATCAGCGTAAAACACTTTAACCGCATAACCAAAAATAACCGGATCAGACACTTTCATCATGGTGGCTTTTAAATGCAAAGATAATAATAAATTTTCTTTTTTAGCATCTTCAATTGACTGCTGATAAAACTCAATCAAAGCTGACTTACGTAATACCGACGAGTCAATCACCTCTCCTGTTAACAAGGCTAAATTTTCTTTTAACACCTTAACGCTACCATCTTGAGCAATAAACTCAATTTTTACCTTAGTAGCATAGTTAACCGTTGTTGATTGCTCAGACTGATAAAAGTCATCACCTGACATACTGGCAATATGCGATGTAGACTCATTTGACCAACCCCCCATTGAATGAGGATTTTTACGGGCATACTGCTTAACTGAAGTAGGGGCACGTCTGTCTGAGTTACCTTCGCGTAAAACAGGGTTTACCGCGCTGCCTTTAATTTTATCGTAAGTATATTTAATTGATTTTTCAGCATCATTATGTGGTTCTTCGGGATAGTTAGGTAAATCGTATCCTTTGCTTTGCAATTCTTTAATAACGGCCTGTAACTGAGGTACCGAAGCACTAATGTTAGGTAGTTTGATAATATTCGCATCAGGGTTGGTAACCATTTCACCTAATTCTGCTAATGCATCATCAATGCGTTGCTCTTTCGTTAAGTACTTAGGGAAATTTGCTAAAATACGGCCTGCTAATGAAATATCACGGGTTTCAACATTAATACCAGAAGATGCTGTATAGGCTTGAATAATAGGTAATAATGAATACGTTGCTAAGGCTGGTGCTTCATCGGTAATGGTATAAATTATTTTAGAGGTCTCTGTGCTCATGATCTTCCTACTTTTTAATTAGCGTAAATTGTTAGCTGAAAAATTTAACTCGCTTAGTCGATTAACGAATCGTTGGTTAACCGTTATTATTTAACATTCATTTTATCGCGCGATATAATATAATAATTCATAGCATAATTAAATAGCTATGTATAAGCCCTAATTGCTTTTACCACAAAAATCCAAGGCAGTAATGAACAATAACAACGGTAGCACAAGAATGAGTACCAAGGTACGACTGGCGAGAGAAGATCGAAAATTAGTGCTTTTCAATAAGCCTTTTGATGTTTTATGCCAGTTTACTGACCAAGAAAACCGCCAAACATTAAAAGATTTTATCCAAATAGAGGGGATCTACGCTGCAGGTAGATTAGATAAAGACAGTGAAGGTTTGCTACTGCTAACTAACGACGGTCAATTACAGCATAAAATTGCTCATCCAAAAAAGAAAACCGCTAAAACTTATTGGGTTCAAGTTGAAGGGAGACCACAAAAAAATGATTTAGATAAGCTTAGGCAAGGCGTTAAACTTAAAGATGGTATGACACTACCCGCTAGAACCCGAGTAATAACAACACCAAATGTTTGGCCTAGAAGACCTCCTATTAGAGAGCGCGCTAGCATTCCCACAACTTGGCTTGAAATAATTATTACTGAAGGTCGAAATAGGCAGGTACGCAGAATGACGGCTAATATTGGCTTTCCAACCTTGAGATTAATTCGCTACGCTATAGGACAATGGACTATCGATAATATTGACAATGGCTGTTATAAGATAATTAAATAACTAATCTCTTCTCACTATTTCACCAAGCTAATGTGCATGGTATAATTTTGCGCCTTGTTAATTAGCACAATAACTAAAATGTCTCTCTCATCTTCAAATTCACAATCAAAAGCCTTACAGCACTTTTTACCGCAAGACTCTTCGCCACGAGAAAAGAAGGTCATTGTTGGTATGTCAGGTGGTGTCGACTCCTCGGTATCAGCTTACTTATTAAAAGAGCAAGGCTATCAAGTGGAAGGTTTGTTTATGAAAAACTGGGAAGAAGATGACACCGATGAATATTGCGCTGCTGCCACCGACTTAAAAGATGCTCAGTCTATTTGTGATAAATTATCAATAAAGTTACATACTATTAATTTTGCGACTGAGTACTGGGATAATGTTTTTGAGTACTTCTTAGCAGAATATAAAGCGGGCCGTACACCAAACCCAGACATTATGTGTAACAAAGAAATTAAATTTAAAGCCTTTTTAGAATTTGCCTGTGAAGATCTCGGTGCAGATTACATTGCCACAGGCCATTATGTACAAAAAGAAAGTCGAGATGGTCACTGGAAAATGATCCGTGGTTTAGATAACAATAAAGATCAAAGCTATTTTCTTTACACCCTAGATGAAAAACAGCTTGCTCACACTTTATTTCCTGTTGGCCATATTGAAAAACCTGAAGTACGTGCTATTGCTGAACAAGCAGGCTTAATTACTCATAATAAAAAAGACAGCACAGGCATATGCTTTATTGGTGAGCGTAAGTTTAAAGATTTTTTAGGACAGTATTTACCCGCACAACCCGGCATTATAGAATCTGCTGAAGGTGTTGAGGTAGGTCATCATGACGGATTAATGTATCACACCTTAGGCCAGCGAAAAGGCTTACGTATAGGTGGTTTAGCTTCTGCTGGCGAAGAGCCATGGTATGTAGTTGAGAAAGATTTATTGCGCAATGTACTCATTGTCGGTCAAGGGCATAACCACCCTCGCCTGTTTTCAAAAGGTCTGATTGCTAACCAGTTGCACTGGGTTGATCGTCAAGAATTATCTACGCCAATTAGATGTACAGTAAAAACCCGTTATCGACAACAAGATGTCGCTTGCACCGTTTCACCAATAAATGCACAAGCAAGTGCACACGAATATCAAATAGATTTTGATGAGCCACAAAGCTCTGTAACACCGGGGCAATCAGTCGTTTTTTATCAAGATGATGTTTGCTTAGGGGGGGGTATTATAAATACCCTTGTCCGTTAAAAAACAATCGCACTTATACAATCAACAAAACAGTTTAGAGCATAAATGAAAGATCAAACTATAACTTTTGCCGCTATATGCCAAGTAGCACATCTTGTTCAAAAAATTTCTCGTAATGGACTCTCTCTTGCAAAACAAGAAAACGATGATCTAGAAGTGTTATTGCAGAGCATAATCAAAACATCACCAGAAAATACTTTAGCTGTTTATGGCGGCCAATTAGTCAATATAAAACAGGGACTGCAATTACTCATTGATCATTTAGGTGATAATTCGTCTAAGAAAAGTAAGGTAAAAGACCCTGAGTTTACTCGCTACCTTATTAGCTTAATCAATTTAGAGCGGAAATTAATTAAACAGCCCAAGCAACTTGCTCAGCTCGGTGAGCGTATTGAAGCCAGTAAAAGGCAGCTTGAGCATTACTCAATCACCAGTGAAACATTGATATCAAGTTTTGCTAGTATTTATAGTGACATCATTAGCCCTCTTGGTACACGTATTCAAGTAACTGGCGAGCCAAGTATTTTAAAACAAATAATAAATCAACATAAAATAAGAGCCTTACTACTTGCGGGGATTAGAGCTGCTGTTTTATGGCGCCAAGTTGGCGGCAAACGTAGAACTGTTTTATTTAGCCGAGCAAAATTAGTAAACACCGCAAAACAGCTCTTAAATACAATTTAGTTATACCATGTAGTTAACACAATTTAACAATATTACTTTTAGAAGATACTCAACCTAGGAATAAACTATGGAACTTTCAGCGTTAACAGCCATATCACCTGTCGATGGTAGATACGGTAGTAAAATAAGTGACTTGCGCCCTATCTTTAGTGAATTTGGCCTAACCAAATACCGTGTTACTGTCGAAGTACGCTGGCTGCAAAAGTTAAGTGCTACAAAACAAATTGAAGAAGTTCCTGCTTTTAGCGATGCTGCCAATCAAGTACTTAATAACATTGTTAGCGAGTTTAATGAACAAGATGCCCTACGCATCAAAAAAATTGAATCAACGACTAATCACGACGTAAAAGCAGTTGAATACTTTTTGAAAGAAAAAATTGCCGATAACGCAGAGTTAAATGCTGTTACTGAATTTATCCATTTTGCTTGTACCTCAGAAGATATTAACAATTTATCACACGGCTTAATGTTAAAAGAATGTCGTGAGCACGTTTTATTACCAGCCATGGATGAAATATTAGCGAAAATTAAAGCGCTTGCTGTGGAATATAAAACTATACCTATGATGTGCCGTACCCACGGACAACCCGCATCACCAAGCACCTTAGGTAAAGAAATGGCCAATGTTTACGTACGATTAAAACGTCAACGTCAACAAATTGCCAAGGTTGAGTTATTAGGTAAAATTAACGGCGCAGTAGGTAACTACAATGCTCATCTAAGTGCTTATCCCGAAGTAAACTGGCACCAGTTTGCTGATGAGTTTGTTAGTTCATTAGGATTAACTTGGAATGCTTTTACTACACAAATTGAGCCGCATGATTATATTGCTGAACTATTTGATGCGGTTGCCCGCTTTAATACCATTTTAATCGACTTTGATCGTGATGTATGGGGTTATATTGCCCTTGGTCACTTCAAACAAAAAACTATTGCTGGCGAAATTGGCTCTTCAACAATGCCGCATAAAGTAAATCCTATTGATTTTGAAAATTCAGAAGGCAATTTAGGTATTGCCAATGCATTATTTAGCCATTTGGCTCAAAAATTACCCATTTCTCGCTGGCAACGTGATTTAACCGACTCAACAGTACTACGTAATTTAGGCGTTGGTTTTGGTCACGCACTAATTGCTTACCAAGCAACGCTTAAAGGCATTAGTAAGTTAGAAGTGAACGAAGCAAACTTAGCTAAAGAGCTTGATAACAATTGGGAAGTATTAGCCGAGCCAGTACAAACTGTGATGCGCCGCTACGGCATTGAAAAGCCTTATGAGAAACTTAAAGAGCTGACGCGCGGTAAGCGTGTTAATGGTGACTCTATGCGTGAGTTTATCAATAACCTTGAGTTATCTGATGCAGTAAAAGCTGAGTTATGCTTGCTAACACCTGCCAGTTACATTGGCCGTGCAGTATCATTTATTGATGAATTAGATTAACTCGAATAATTTGTACTTGTTGCTTGTAAGAAGAAGACTTCGGTCTTCTTTTTTTTGTTTCATTACTCACCAAATTCAAGTCGATAATGTAGAATAGAACAATTAGTAAAAAACATCTCTATTGTTTGAAAAATAGCCAAAAGTGAACTAGTCTTAATTAAGGTTTACGATTTTTACACCCAGAAACAACAATAACTATTCCGAGTATCGTTTCACCTATAATGTTACCTGAACTAAGTTAACATTAACTAATATTAGTTAAGTTAAATCATAAAAAACAATGGTTATTGAGTATGTCCTACAGCGTATCTAGGGTGATGTGGCAACAAGCAGCACCACTATTAAAAAATGTTCGTGAAAAAGTTTTTGTTTGTGAAAGACGTATTCCGAAAAGAATAGAATTTGATGTCAATGACCGAACTGCATTTCATATGCTAGTGTGTGACGACAACTCTCAAGAGCCCATTGCAACAGGACGTATATCATCTTCTGGTCAAATTAGCCGTATAGCGGTAGTCTTGGAATATCGACAAGCAGCCATTGATAAAATAGTTATGCAAGGCTTGTTTCGTATTGCTGAAGAATTAGCATTAGCAGAAGTTTACATCTACAGCCCTTTAGAGCGTGTAGCTTACTTTAGAGAGCACCACTTCTACCCTGTAGGCTCAGTTTTCATGGAAGCAGGTTTACCAAAACAGCAAATGGCGTGTGCTATAAATGCTGCTAGAGCAGATGTTAGCCAAGCAAAATATTATCTAAATCATTAAACCTAGCTATACCTAACCCCCTAGCCTTATCTATAAAGTATAAGCTATAAAGCATGGCCTATAAACCACAGGCATAAGACAAAGCTTTATTTCTGATGGTACTATTAACAACAGGTAGCTTATTAATCGCAAACAAACTTATATTTCGTAATAACTTAACTAATGGTGATGGGTGACTAAAGCCAAAATATAAAACATCCATTGCTGATTGCATTAATAAATTGTCTTTTCGTCTCATTTTTTCATAGTGAGCTAACACCTCAACATTATGCCAACATTTTCCCTCGGCAATCGCTGAAGCAATAACGTTTTGCAGAGCAGTAACATCTTTAAAACCTAAATTAACACCCTGACCTGCCATAGGATTAATAGTATGAGCCGCATCGCCAAGCAACAAGACTCGATTATTTTGATAACTATTGGCATGTCGACGAGTAAGCGGAAAAGCAGCCTTATCAATAACGTTAATCTGACCTAGTCGTTTTGGGAAGTGGGCTAGAACTTCTTGCTGTAACTGGGCATTTGATAATATGGATAAACGCTTAATTTCATCACGCTGGTGATACCAAACTAATGAAGCATAACCAATATTTTTTGTCTGATCATCTTGTTTACTTGAAAGCGGTTGCTTTGATAGAGGTTTTGATAACGGCTTTGACAAAGGTAAAAAGGCAACAGGCCCCGTAGGAAAAAACTGCTGCCAAGTAATATCTTGCTGCCCAAGTGTCGTTTCAACATTAATGAGCAGGGCTGATTGCTGATAATCCCATGCGGTAATACCAATATCAACGAGTTTACGTACTTGTGAATTTGCTCCATCAGCGCCAATAACCAATTTTGCGGTAATCGTATGTTGTGAGAGCGTTAACGTCACCTTGTCATTATCTTGCACTAAGTCAACTAAGCTTTCAGGGCAAAAAAGGCTTACGCGGTCATGCTCTGCAATTTGTTGCCATAAAGCAAGCTGTATTAAGCGATTTTCTACAATATGTCCTAAATGTTTTTGCTCTATATCTTGAGCATTGAACTCTGTATAAGCATATTCTTGCTCCCAAACACCTAAACGCTTATAAGGACAAGCACGCCATTGCTTCACTTGCGACCATGCACCAAGTTGTTCAAGCAAATATTGAGAAGCTAATGAAATAGCCGATACTCTCAGGTCTAATGCTTGTTCGTTAGCAAAGGTATCTGGCTGATACTTTTCAACAACAGCAACTTTTAAGCCTTGTTCTGCCAAGGCCAAGGCACTAGCCGCACCAACCATCCCCCCACCAATAACAACACAATCAAAATCACTCATCAGTTTATCGTTACCACATTTTATATGAAGATATCATTCTACCTAACGACATTAAGTAAGCCTATCAATTAATTGATTTTCCGCTTGTTTAAAAAAAAATATTAGTTATATTAAAAGAGCTTTATTGTAAAAGCACTTCAATATTTAATCACTTTACACGGTAAAAAGGAAAGATTATGACTGCAGTAAAAAAAGAAGAATTAAGACTACATGATGATATTAAACTAGTGTACGATTTAACAGAGAAGCCGAATAGAACCAATTTAAAATCTCATCCGGATAGAGCCGTTGTTGCGAAGCTACGTGCTGACTTAGTACTACCATCAAATAAAATTTTAACGGTAGATATAGATTTTGATAGTACAAGTGGCTACCATGGCAATACTATGATGGTAATGGATGACTTTGGTGTTGAAATACTCACCACAGCCTTCGCAGTAAAATACGGACAGCAATATGCTGATAAGATAAAACAAGCTTGGGCAGTAAAAGAGCATCCTGATGATCCGCGAAAACCTACTTACCTTTTGGTACAAAAACCTACAACAGATGATGAACTACCACAAGTTTTTGTTGCTTGTGGTAAAAAAGAACATGATAAAATCGTCCTTCAAAGTATCATTTAATAAAAAAATTCTAACGTTGTGGCAGCTTATGCTGCCACTTATTTTATATTTTTCTATTTTCAGTAGCTTTTCTTTACTCGCAAATAAGATCTCACCTGTAAGCACTATGGCTAATATCAATAGTCTGGTACAAGATAGCAAAGGCTTTATTTGGCTTGCAGGCCAGCGTGGTTTAACCCGTTTTGATGGTAATCAAACCATCACCTTTTCATCAAACAATCACTCATGGCCGCTAAAATTTAATTGGTTACATGATGTTGCCATTGATGGAAAATATTTATTATTAGCCACAGAAACAGACGGTTTATGGCGTTTTAACCCGAAGACGGGACAAGCAGATAAAATACTTACCAATATAGAACGTAAAAGTTTCTATAATATTGTCACCTTTCAAGGGAATTATTTTATTAACGTTCCTGATAAACTTTATCGTTATCAAATAGATACAAAAAAAACATCCCTTATTGCAGATAATATTAAGATAAATGAGATAGTGCATAATAATAAGCACCTTTATATAGCAAGTAAAAGCGGCTTATATCAGTTAAACAACTTGGATTCAAATAACAAACTAAAGCAGCTACTAGCAATGCCTATTTTAGCAACTGTTGCTCTTTCTTCTGGGGTTATTGCAGTAACCAAAGCACATATTTATTATTTTGATCATCAAGGCAATAAAACACTAATAAAATCATCACACAATATTTATGCCGCCACAAAAGAGCACGATAGTGATAATTTTTTTACCATCAGTGGCCAAGGTATTGTGAGTAAATTTTCTGGAAAAACGTTAGCACAACTTCCTCATAAATTTGGTAAGACTAACCCTGTCAGAGTAAGGAGTTTACTGCATGATAATTCCGGTGTCCTTTGGGTAGTTAGTAATCAAGGTGTAGAGCAACTCACTGAGAATACCATTAAAAATTCCCCAAAATTTTTCGATATTAATATTAATGCCAATGAATTAGCTTTATATAATGATGAAATTATCATTGGTAGCTATGGTGCAGGTTTACAAAATTTTAATACGCCCATTTTTAATAGCCATGTCAATGAAATGTTTAGCAAGAAAGGGTTAAGGATAACTGATGTTGAAACTATCGATGGTGTATTGTATATAACAACCTTTGATGGATTATGGCGCTTTAATCCTGAAACTCAGCAAACCGCTAAGTTAGCATTTGCTGATAATAACAAGCTTATTTTAACAATGGAATATAGGAACAACTTACTTTACTTTGGTACCAACTATAACGGTGTCTATATCTATGATTTAACAAAAAATTCACTTGTTGACCATATAACACCAAAGCACGGGTTAAGTTCTGCTGAGGTAATTGATATATTACCTCTCAATAATGATACAACTTGGCTAGCTACAACTACAGGTATTGACATTGTCACAAACATAAGTAAAGACATTAAAAACTTAACTTTCTCTGCCTCAAGTAAAGTTGTTTCTTTGCTCGAAGCTGATGATAAAATATTTGCAGCAACGTTAGGCGATGGAATTTATGCTTTCAACAAACAAGGGGTATTACTCGCTCAATTTGGTCAGGGTGTACGTTTTAGTGGTATGAAGCTTGTTAATGATGAGGTTTGGGTTAGTGCAAGACCAGGTCTATATCGCTTTAATCCAAAAAACTATCAACTCAGTATGATAGAAAATACCGAGCAATATTCTTTTGTCGGTAGTAATTTATTACATAACAATACTGTTTATGCCTCCCATTACAGCGGCATTTTATCGTTAGATTTAACCTCACAAGTTCAATTTAACCCGAAAGTTTACATTAGCAAAACGACTATTTCAGGTCAGTCTTATTTACTCAATAAAACCATGTCAATAGAAAGTGGTAATGATGTGATTACCCTAGACTTAGCAAGTTTAGATTATAGGCCAGGAGCGCCAAAACAATTTCGTTATCGTTTAAATAATAGCACTTGGAACCAAATTAGTGGCAATCAGTTAACATTAACAGGCTTAGCATCAGGTGAATATCACATTGAAATAATGGCCACTAATAGCTTAGGTCAATGGAGCAGCTTTAAAACCTATACTGAAATTGATGTTGCTTTCCCTTGGTATTGGACACCAAAAATCCGTTTATTTTATACCCTGTTACTATTTTGTGTGATTGGTTTAATTGTTTGGTTACTCTATTTACGCAGTAAGTCAATTGCCTATATTCATGATGTTTTAAAGAATGACATCAATAATTACGGCAAAGTGAGCTTGCAAGTAAAAAGAAAATTAACTCTGGTGCAAAATTTAATAAACCAAGACGAAGTAGAGCAAAGTAAACCTTTGTTAGCACAATGCCTTGATGATTTAAGTAATCACCAAGCATCACCTGAGCCAAATACACTGGATGGCAAAACCTTATCGATAGCGTTACCATTTTTCGTCAATTACTTGCAGCACAAGTATCAAGTTAATTTAACTTATCAACTGAATATTCAAGACAACACTCTTAACTATGAATTACAAGCTGATCTTTACCGGATAATATTTGAGGCCATAACTTGTGTGGTATTAAAAGGCAGTGGTCGAAACTTTAAAGTACTACTACAAGTATTTAAAAACAAAGTATGGCTAAATATTTATGATGACGAACAAGGTTTTATTCATTTTGAGAGCAAAATAAAGTTTGATATCTCTATGTATTATATTCGCCAAATAGCCAGTAAACATAAAGGCTCAATCAACACATTTCATGAACAAGGCAACGGTAGCCAATTAATATTAAGTCTGCCATTAGAGCAGAACAATTAATAAACTCGAAATACGCTACAATTTAATATAAAATACGCCTCCTTTTATTTATCGAAGCGGCTATAAGCTTTATCGTTCGGTAAGTGATTTCAAACCAGTAAATAAAACGCGTAAAGAGTGAAGTAAATGACTAAAAAGTTATACATCAAAACTTGGGGCTGTCAGATGAACGAGTATGACTCGCAAAAGATAGCCGAATTATTAGACTCAACCCATGGTTTTGAATTGGCCGAAGAGGCCGAAAGTGCTGATGTTATTTTACTTAACACTTGCTCTATCCGAGAAAAAGCGCAAGAAAAGGTTTTTCATCAGCTTGGTCGTTGGAAAAACTTAAAAAACAATAAACCAGACCTACTCATTGGTGTTGGAGGCTGCGTTGCTTCACAAGAAGGTGATGCTATTCGTCAACGCGCCCCTTTTGTTGATATGGTTTTTGGCCCCCAAACCTTACATCGCTTACCTGAAATGCTTAACCAGCTTTATCAAAGCAGTAACCCTATCGTTGATGTAAGTTTTCCTGAAATAGAAAAATTTGACCGTTTGCCTGAACCGACAGCCGATGGACCCAGTGCTTTTGTATCTATCATGGAGGGTTGCAGCAAATATTGTACTTTTTGTGTCGTACCTTATACTCGCGGTGAAGAAGTTAGCCGTCCTCTTGACGATGTGCTTTATGAAATAGCCCAACTTGCCGAGCAAGGTGTACGCGAAGTTAATTTGCTTGGACAAAATGTGAATGCTTATCGCGGTGAAATGCACGATGACAGTATTTGTCGCTTTGCCGATTTAGTACGCTTGGTTGCAACAATTGATGGTATAGACCGTATTCGTTACACCACATCACATCCCGTGGAATTTACTAACGATATTATTGAGGCTTACGCTGATGTACCTGAATTGGTAAACCATCTGCACTTACCTGTACAAAGCGGTAGTGACAGAATACTAACGCAAATGAAACGTAACCATACCGCCTTAGAGTACAAATCACAAATTCGTAAATTGAAAAAAGTTCGCCCTGAGCTTAGCATGTCATCTGATTTTATCATTGGCTTTCCTGGTGAAACTGAAGACGACTTTATGGCCACTATGAATTTAATTGAAGCGGTGAATTTTGATTTAAGCTTTAGTTTTATATACAGCGCTCGCCCTGGAACACCTGCCGCTGATTTACCCGACGATATTAGCGATGAAACGAAAAAACAGCGCTTACAAATTTTACAAGACAGAATAACTCAACAAGCGTTACGCATTGCCAGACAAATGCTTAACACTGAGCAACGTATTCTTGTTGAAGGCCCTTCAAAGAAAAACCCGATGGAATTACGAGGTAAAACAGAAAATAATCGTACCGTTAATTTTGTCGCTCCACATTCAGTTATTGGTCAATTTGTTGATGTAAAAATTACCGATGTTTATGCAAACTCTTTACGTGGTGAGCTAATTCGCCAAGAAAGCGATATGGGATTGCGTATTACTCACTCCCCTGCTGACATATTAGCAAATAATCACCACAAATCATCTAAATCAATCATCAGTAACCTGGATGAATTGGGCGTAGGAACACATACCCCTTAACTTTTAAAATGACTGGAAAACATATTGAGCACAACAACTAAACAGCAAATATTAAATCAGGAAAATCATCAATTAACGCTTTCACCTATTGATAATGAGCGTCAAGCCAATTTATGTGGGCCAATAGATGATAACCTTAAAACCATTGAGCGTCGCTTAGGTGTTGAAATTAGTTACCGAGGCAATCGATTTAAAATACTGGGCAATGCTAAAAATTGCCAAGCAGTAATTAAGCTATTAAAGAATCTTTATATTGAGACAGCTCCAGTCAAAGGACAAAGCACTCAGATCACTGACGAAATGGTACACCTTGCTATAATTGAAGCCAATGTGCTTGAACAAGGCTTGCCAACAAGCAAAGAAGCTGCTGAGCTTGGGGCAAATTATGACAAAATGGTCACCATTAAAACTAAGCGCGGTATGGTGAAACCTCGCAATGGTAACCAACAAGATTATGTGCAAAATATTTTAACCCATGATATTAGCTTTGGTGTTGGTGTTGCTGGTACAGGTAAAACTTATCTCGCTGTTGCGTGTGCCGTAGATGCCTTAGAGCGACAAGAAGTTCGTCGAATTTTATTAACTCGCCCCGCCGTAGAAGCAGGCGAAAAACTGGGCTTTCTACCGGGTGATTTATCTCAGAAAATAGATCCCTATTTACGACCTCTCTACGATGCACTCTTTGAAATGCTTGGCTTTGAACGTGTTGAAAAAATGATAGAACGTAATGTCATAGAAATTGCACCATTAGCTTACATGCGTGGTAGAACACTAAACGATGCATTTATTATTTTAGATGAGAGTCAAAATACTACCGTTGAGCAAATGAAAATGTTTTTAACTCGTATTGGCTTTAATTCTCGTGCGGTTATCACTGGCGACATAACTCAGGTTGACTTACCCAAACATCAAAGTTCAGGTTTGCGACACGCTATTGAAGTTTTACAAAATATTAATGGCATAAGTTTTAACTTTTTTCAGTCAAAAGACGTTGTACGCCACCCCGTTGTTGGACGAGTAGTCGAAGCTTATGAAGCTTATGAGCAAAAAATCAACCGACAAAAACAGCAAAAAGTTAACAATCAGACTCAGCAGCGAAATCAGGTCCAGAATGACAACAATGATGAGCCCAAATAATGGTTAATACTATTGACTTACAAATAGTTTGTAATGAAAAAAAACTACCTTCATTTGAGCAATTTCAATGTTGGACAGATGCAGCGTTGCAAAGTGTCACAAGTGAAATATTTGAACTGACAATTCGCTTGGTAAATATGGATGAAAGCCAGCAACTCAACCATCAATATCGTCATATTAATAAACCTACCAATGTTTTATCATTTCCTTTTGAGGTACCTGATGGTATCGTTCTTAATTTATTGGGCGACTTAATTATTTGCGCCCATGTTGTTGAACAAGAAGCAAAAGACCAAAATAAAGTCCTATTTGATCATTGGGCACATATAGTGATTCATGGTTGTTTGCATTTACTGGGATATGATCATATAAACGATAGTGATGCACAAGAAATGGAAACATTAGAGATTAGTATTTTAGCTAAACTAGCGATTAATGATCCTTACTAAAACTAATTTTTTAGATTAAGAACAATTTTATATTTAATTAAAGGAAGATAATAAGCTCTATGAGCGATGATAGCCCCCACTCGAACAACGGCTTAAAACAAAAGTCATTATTGAAAAAAATTATTCAATGGTTTAGCCCTGAGCCAAAAAATAAAGATGAGCTGGTTAATGTCTTAGCCGAGGCTCAAAATCGTGAATTGATCAACCCTGAAACCAAACTAATGATTGAAGGAGTACTCGAAGTATCAGAAATGAAAGTTCGCGATATTATGATCCCTCGTTCACAAATGGTCACTATCGATCGTAATCATAATTTGGATGAGTTTTTGCCCATTATTCTTGAATCAGGTCACTCCCGTTTTCCTGTGGTTAACGAAGATATAGATCATGTCGATGGCATATTATTAGCAAAAGACTTACTGGCGTTTGGTTTTAGCAGTGAAACTGGTGAATTTAGTTTAAAAGATATTATTCGTCCTGCTATTATCGTTCCTGAAAGTAAAAAGGTTGAACCACTTTTAAAGGAGTTTCGTTCAAACCGATATCACATGGCGCTTGTCGCTGATGAATATGGCGGTATTTCAGGCGTTATCACTATTGAAGATATCCTTGAACAAATTGTTGGTGAAATAGAAGATGAAACTGACGACGAGATTGAAGAAGATATCAAACTACTTGCGGGTAATGTTTATAATGTTCGCGCCCTGACAGGACTTGAACATTTTAACGAGTATTTTAATTGTCAGTTTAATGAAAAATCTGCTGATACCATTGCCGGTATCATTATCGGGCAACTAAACCATATGCCCAAAAAAGGTGAACAAGTAGCCTTAGGACACTTTGAGTTTAAAGTGTTAGCGGCTGACAGTAGACGCCTACAAATGTTACAAGTAACAGTAGATAAAAAGCATAATGTTCGTGGCAAATTAAGTGATTAAAACAAGTTTGTCGCCGCCGACTTTTCGGCTAACTAAGCTATTAAAAAACAACTTAGCCAATAGACAAAACTGGTTGTGTTTGGGTGCTGGATTAAGCTTAGTATTTGCTTATGCACCATTCTCACTCTGGTATTTAGCACTTTTTACACCCAGTATTGTCTTTTATCTAATCCAAAACAGACCACCTGAATATGCCGCTAAGCTAGTTGGTATTTTTACCTTTGGTTGGTTCGCAAGCGGTATAAGCTGGGTGCATGTTAGTATTGACCAATTTGGTGGTTTACCCTTAGTAGTATCAATTGGCTTAATGCTGATTCTATCTCTTTACTTAGCTACTTTTCCTACACTTTCTGCCTATTTAGCCGCACGTTTTTCAAAAGAGAGAAAGCTTAACTTATGGTTACTCCCCTCATTTTGGTTGTTTACTGAATATTTACGCGCGGTAGTATTAACAGGCTTTCCTTGGCTATCACTTGGCTATAGTCAAATTGACAGCCCTTTGTCTGTCTACGCCCCCGTAATAGGCGAAGTGGGTATCACTGCCCTAGTTTTATTGATTAATATATTTTTGGTTAAAATTATAGTTGCGATAAAATGCCGTCAAGTATCACCTTTCATCCTTTCTATTACCCTGCTGACACTCATCACTGGCATTGGCGCTTTTTTTTCACAAAACAATTGGGTTAAATTCACAGATAAAACCGTTAAAATTGCTTTAGTACAAGGTAACATTGAACAAGCGATCAAATGGGCTCCCGAGCAAGAGTGGCCGACGATGCTTAAGTACTTAGATCTTAGCCGCATTAACTTTGATGCAGACATCATTATCTGGCCCGAGTCAGCCATTCCAGCCATAGAGCCGACTGTACAAGACTATTTAACTAGCGTTAACCGCTCTGCTTTGTTAAATAACAGCGCAATAATCACTGGTATAATTAATTACAATTTTGAAACAAAACAGTATTTTAATAGTTTAATTGTGCTAGGTAAAAAACATTTAGATGATGAACAGGGTTATTTTTATAATCACAGTAATCGCTATTCAAAACACCATTTATTGCCTATTGGTGAATTTGTACCTTTTCAAGAGCTGCTTCGTCCCATTGCCCCTTTATTTAATTTACCGATGTCTTCTTTTAGTCGTGGCGACTATCAACAACATAACTTAATCGCAAAAGAATTGAGTTTATTGCCTTTACTCTGTTTTGAAATTGCCTTTCCGCACCAGCTGGCTGCAAATCTAACTACAAGCACAGATTTACTACTTACGGTGAGTAATGATGCTTGGTTTGGTGGCTCTCATGGGCCACATCAACACATGGAAATGGCACGCATGCGAGCACTTGAATTTGGTAGGCCATTACTTCGCGCTACTAATAATGGTATTACTGGGGTGGTAGATCACAAAGGAAACTTTATAGCGCGCATTCCACAATTTAAAGAGGCCGTTTTAAAAACAGAAGTACCTCTCGTTGTAGGGCAAACACCTTATAGTCAATGGCCAAGGTTAATATTATTATTAATGATTTTAGTGCCGATAATGATCATTAATATTTTAAGCGTAAATAAACGTTGAGCTACCGCCTACTTGCCCTGTTTTGGGTGTAAACTAACCTTATTACGACCATTTTCTTTTGAATGATAAAGGGCTGCATCGGCACATTCAATCCAAGCTTCATAATTTTTAATACAAGGCTCAACCTCGGCGACCCCTAAACTGATAGTATAATTAACCTCAATGTCATTATATTTAACAACCGCTTGCTCAACTTCTTTACGCAAACGCTCAGCGAAAATATAAGCGTTTTTCAATGGTGTATCCGCCAGCAATATAACAAATTCTTCACCGCCATAACGCCCTGAAACATCAGTTTCTCGAACATGCTCACGGATCAAAGCAGAAAGGTGGCGGATCACTTCATCACCCACCATATGTCCATAGGTATCATTCACATTTTTAAAATGATCGATATCTAGCATCACCAACGAACTAGAATGTTGGCTACGTGTCCAACGTTTATATTCAGCTTGTAAACAACTTTCCCAGTGAATGCGATTAAATAACTTAGTTAAACCATCCGTCTGGCTCAAAATAGCTAGTTCTTCATTAGCCTTTTCTAAACTTAATTTATGCACGGCATTATCTGTGACATCATAAACTAGCAAACATAAATGGCTCACAACCCCTGTAGAAGAGAGTAAAGGAATAAATGTCGTGTTTTGATACATAAAATCAGTGCTACCGGTCACAGGGCGATAGCTATCAAACTTAAACAAATAAGGTCGCTGCTCCCAAATAGTAAACGCTTTATTTTTAAGTAAGAAAACCGATTCAGCTTTTCGCTCAAACCAGTCTTGCGGTATTTCAGCAAATAAATCAAAAATAGATTCATCTTTTACTTCTCTAGGAAGCAAACCGCTATGATTCTCCATAAAGCCATTGAATATTTGAACTTTATAGTTTTTATCTAACACGACTAAGCCAACGTCAATGCTATGCAACATTTCCATCAGCCAGTGTAATTCATTTAATTGTGAAGCTTCTAACGACATGGACAATCCCGTTTGTTAACTCAGTGCTTAGCAGTTAGTGCGCTAATCCAGCAAATAAGATAATTTATTGTTAAGTGTGTGCATTGATTGCTCGGTAAAGAGCAATAGCAAATCACATTTTATAGGGTAATTTTCAATACTATAGCTAATCTCTATGGCGAGTGTTTTTTTCCATTTATCAGCATTATTAGCGATCAATTCAGAGATTTTTCTATGTTGACCTAAAATCACAGGATGACCTTGGCTAAAATCAATATCTAGCTGCTCTGACACACCTTTTAAACAAGCACCAATCAGGACATTAGCAAGATCCATCAATAATTCTAATTCAGTACCTTTATCTTCTTCATATTGATAATTCATTAATGAAGCGACGTCTTTAAAGCTTGAATCATTTAAAATCAGCAGTGCTTCACCTGAAATACCAGCGCTAATAAAGCCTTGGCAAATACCCGAAGTACTGTCGTTAGCTTCGACATCTTTTAACGCCATTCTTAATTCACTAACTTCAATAAAATTAACATTAGGAATAGGAAGCTCGACAAAGACATTTAATAAACGAGCTAACAGGTCTCCTGCACGCCCCATAGCAACATTGGCAATTTCTTGATAGCAATCTCTTAAATCAGCTGAGAGCGTTAATTCAGAAGTAGGAGGGAGTGAAGAAACATTGACTGGTGATATTTTTAATGGCGATTTTTCTGTTTTTTGAGAGACTAGCTCTTTTACCAACAGCACACTTGCTTGCGACTGCTCATTTTGATTGCTTGAGTCACTTTCAACGTTATTTTCGCCTTTAGTAAAAACCCCGTAGGAAAGCAGTACTTCAGCGAGCTTTTCTTTATTAACCGGTTTTTTAATGAAGTCTAAAGCACCTAAACCAGTAACCCTTTTATGGGCTTCAGGTTGAATATCACCAGAAACAACAATAGTTAGGGTTGGCAAGTCTTGTTGTAGAATAGCTTCCAGCACTTGATAACCATCCATTTCTGGCATGTTTAAATCAAGTAGCAGCACATCGCCTTTACCCGCCTTTATTGCTTCTATACCCTCAATACCATTAGCCGCAAAACTAACATCAACGTCCCAGTCATCTGGTAATGAACGCGCAAGTTGCTTACGCGCCATATTTGAATCATCACAAATAAGTAATTTCGTTGACATAAAAAATATAACCTTTGGAAAAGTGGTGTAGTGTTAAACTCGTTATATTAACAATAGGTTATTAAGCATAATCTTTACAGAAAATAGCGAAGAAAGTCTTCTCTAGAAAGTTAATAAGAAAAACGGTAAACTCAGTCATTATAACCTAATTATTCCTATTAATGATGAAAATATCTACCCTTAGTAAACTTTTATTTATATTATTTTTTACCAGTTTTTTTTCAATGTATAGTTTTCAAGCTAAGGCATACCAACAGAACCAGCTTACTGAAACGCAAAACTTAGTTAAAGCTAACAACAAATACGTTACCTTATTAGGTACACAAGTTAACGTTGGCGAAAAAGCACCTAATTTTAAAGTAGTAGATAAAAACTTTGCTCCAGTGCAATTAACTGACTTTGCAGGCCAAACACTGTTAATTTCGGTTATACCAAGTTTAGATACTGGTGTTTGCTCTTTGCAAACTAAACGTTTTAATGACGAAAGTGCTAAATTAGCTGAAAACATTACTCTTCTCACTATTAGTAATGACCTTCCCTTTGCACAAAAGCGTTTCTGCAAAGTGGAAAATATTGAACAAATCAAAGTATTGTCTGATTCTGTTTGGCGAGACTTCGGCGAAAAATACGGTTTAATAATCAAAGATATGGGTTTGCTAACTCGTGCTATTTTTATTATTGATGAACACGGAAAAATAAAATATAAAGAATTAGTCGCCAATATCTCACAACACCCAGACTACGCAAAAGCATTGATTGCCGTAAAAGACATTGCCCCTGTGTTCATGGTGCAAGATGAAAGTAAAGAAAGCCTTGCTACGTCAATAGAAACCGATAAATAAACAGATAAATAAACAGATAAAATTCAACAAATTAAAAAATAATTTTAATTTGTTATTGAAATAATACCCCTTATCCCCATCTTTAGTAATGTAGTCGCCGTAAGGGACTACATTAAACTCATTGCCTGTTCGTTAACGCCTATTTTAGGCAAGAAAGGCAGCATTATTTTATCAATGAGTACCGCTTAGTTATCTATACAAAGCAATGCAAAACACTTTTATGCAATTTAATTGGTAGAAGTAGCAAAGTATAGAAATCAACAACAGCGCCCGCTTATTGCTTTAATAATATTTTTATTGCTATTTATTAGGATATTTTATTATGCGTACATCTACAGATTTTAGCCCTTTATATCGTTCATTCATCGGTTTTGACCACTTAGCAGGTTTAATAGACAAAGCATCGCGCGCCGATAAACAATCTTCTTATCCTCCGTATAACGTCGAATTACTCGCTGAAGATCAATACCGAATTACCATGGCTGTTGCAGGCTTTAGTGAAGAAGATATTGATATTGAGTCCAAAGACAACAGCTTAGTTATTGTCGGCACTAAAAATACCAGCGCCCAAAAGGCAAGTGATGATAAAGCCGCGAACACTCGAAAATTTTTACATCAAGGTATTGCCGAGCGCAACTTTGAACGGAAATTTCAATTAGGCGACCATGTAAAAGTCATTGGTGCCTTCATGAAAAATGGTTTATTGCATGTGGATTTACAACGAGAAATTCCTGAAGCACTAAAACCCCGGAAAATAGCGATTAACGGTAAAGCTTATTAAGCTCAAGTTAATTGTTTAAATTTAGAACTGTCTCCCTTAAGCATCAGCCTAGTTATTGTTATTTATTTTAGTTAATTATGTTACTTTTTTGCCCAGTCTTTGACTGGGCTTTTTTCTGCCAAGGTTTTTCAAAAAAGAAGAACATCAAAAAAGCAGCCAATAAAGCAGCGCAACTGGCAACAATAAAAGTTATTTTTGCGCCTTGACCATCAAGCCATAATAATCCTGCTAAATAAGCACCTACAGCACCGCCCAGACCATACACGCCACCAAGGTATATCGCCTGCCCTCGCGATTGCTGACAAGCAGTAAAGTGTTCGCTAATAAACAACATACTTGCACTATGATAAAGCCCAAAACTTGCCGCATGGATAATTTGTGTTAATAATAATATCGACACCGAGTCTGCAAATAATGCCACCAAATACCAACGCAACGCTGTAATCGCCAAGCTAAAAACCACTAATTGTTTTAAAGTAAAGGTTTTAAAAAAAGCGCCTGCATAAACAAAAACCATGATCTCAGCGACCACGCCGAGAGATATTAATAAACCAATAGCAAAGCCAGAGTAGCTTAAATCACGTAAAAACAGCGCAAAAAAACCATAATAAGGGCCAAAGCTTATTTGCAATAATATGCCTGCAACAAAGAAAACAACAAAGCGAGACTCAAAGAACTTTGCTCGAATAGCTATTGGTGCTTGTTTATCTTTATTAAGACTATGCTGAGGTTTTATTGTTAATGTTGAAACCAATAATAACAATAAAATAACGCTTCCCATTAAGGTAAAAGAGAAAGTAAAACTTTCAATGGGAAAGTACTCCATCACTTGTCCCGCAATAAGCGCAAGTACAATAAAGCCTATACTTCCCCATAAGCGAATACGTGCATATATTTTACTACTACGACGTACCGAATTTAATGTCAGTACTTCAAGCTGCGGTAAAACGGCAGTCCAAAAGAGGCTAAATAACGCTAAAGCGAAGCTAATTGGCCAATAACTGCTTAACCAGAACAGTAAAATAAAACTAATAAGAGCAAAGAACGCACCGAGGCGAATAATCAATAACTGTTGCCCTGTTTTATCAGCTAAAACAGCCCATAAGCTAGGGGCAACAATTTTTGTCGCAGTTATAATGGCAAAAATTTCACCAAGCTCTGTTGAAGTAAAACCTTTAGCATCAAGGAATACAGAAAGGTATGGCGATACTAGGCCAAGAATAGCAAAATAAAAAAAGTAGTTTGATGACAGCCGGGTAAATAATGACAAATATTATTCCTTATCTACCCAACATTTATATAATAAAAAAAGTAACTGTTCACCACCGACTCTTCAGGCCTACACTGAGGCTTTGTTGTTCTCGGTATAGTGTGTTGAGTAGTGATATATTTTTAAGCTGAACCAAATGCAAAGAAGTTAATCAATCTGCAGTGATCACGGGAGTACTACAAAGCACATCAGCATTTTGTGCACGGTGTCTTAAATAGTGGTCCATCAAGGTCAATGCCAGCATAGCTTCAGCAATAGGCACGGCACGAATACCAACACAGGGATCATGTCTACCACGGGTAATAATGTCAGTTGGCTGACCCGATAAATCAACCGTTTTACCGCTAACACCAATACTAGAAGTTGGTTTTAGCGCTAAATGGGCAATAATTTGTTGGCCTGATGAAATGCCCCCCAATACACCGCCAGCGTGATTACTTGCAAAGCCATTAGGTGTTAGCTCATCTCTATGCTCTGAACCTTTTTGATTAACAACAGCAAAACCATCACCAATCTCAACACCTTTAACAGCATTAATACTCATTAAGCCATGAGCAATTTCAGCGTCTAAACGATCAAATATTGGTTCACCTAATCCCACCGGCACATTAGTGGCCATCACACTCACTTTTGCACCTATAGAGTCTTTAGTACGCATAATGTCACGTAAATGCTGATCTAGTTGTTCAAGTTTAGTGCTATCAGGAAAGAAAAAAGGGTTTGCTTCAACACCTGCCCAATCAATATTTTGCCAATCAAGTGGTGCACCATTTTCACTTGTTGCCGTAATAGCGCCAATTTGTGTTACACAACCTTGAATTTTCATGCCAAATTTTTGTGCTAAATATTTTTTAGCAATAGCACCTGCAGCAACTCGCATGGCTGTTTCCCTTGCTGATGAGCGGCCTCCACCACGATAGTCACGTAAACCATATTTTTGCCAATAAGTGTAGTCCGCATGGCCAGGACGAAAGCTTTGAGCAATATTGCCATAATCTTTTGAACGCTGATCGGTGTTTTCAATGAGTAAGCCAATAGGTGTACCTGTTGTTTTCCCTTCAAAAACACCCGACATAATTTTGACTTGATCAGCTTCATTACGTGCGGTAGTAAAGCGAGAAGTGCCTGGACGCCTTCTATCAAGATCAATCTGTAGATCAGCCTCACAAAGCTCTATTCCTGGCGGACAACCGTCAATAATGGCGCCTAAACCTAAACCATGGCTTTCGCCAAATGAAGTTACGGTAAACAACTTTCCAAATGTATTGCCTGACATTACTACTCCAACGCTTTTACTTTAAAAAAATTCATTAATTATTAAAAATAACTACTTTAATGCTGCAACAAAGCTTGCTGCATACGATACTAATTGTGATTTAGTTAACATAAATACTCCGTGCCCACCTCGTTCAAAAGTAAGCCAAGTAAAAGGTATATCGGGATATAAAGCTTTCACATGCACTTCTGAATTACCCACCTCGCAAAACAATAAACCATCTTCAGCAAGGTGTTTGGCGCTTTCTGCCAAAATTTTACGCACTATATCTAAGCCATCTGCGCCACAACCTAAGCCCATTTCTGGCTCATGAAGGTACTCCGCAGGTAAAGAATCAATGTCTTGTTGATCAACGTAGGGTGGGTTAGCAACAATTAAATCATAAACTTGCCCGTCAACCCCAGAAAAAACATCAGATTGAATTGGAATAACTTGTTCGCTAAAGCCATGATTTTCAATATTGATTTGCGCCACATTCAAGGCATCAATAGATAGGTCAACAGCATCGACTTCGGCATCACTGAAGTGACTAGCACAAGCAATGGCAATACAGCCACTGCCCGTACATAAATCTAAAATTCTTTTCGGAGGCTTATTCTCAGTAATATAAGGAGAAAACTGCTGCTCTATTAGCTCTCCAAAAGGCGAGCGCGGTATAAGCACTCGTTCATCAACATAAAAAGGTAATTGAGCAAAATAAGCAATATTAGTGATATAGGCCACTGGTATTTGCTCTTCAATTCGACGATTAAATAACGCGAGGACAAATTCTTTTTCAGTTCCGATTAATCGACAATTCATCAAGCTACTATTAACTTTTGCAGGTAATGATAGGGCATGCATCACCAAGGTATAAGCATCACTAAAAGCATTGTCGCTGCCGTGACCGTAAAACAATTCAGCTTGATTAAATAAGGTGGCGCCATAACGACAGTAATCGGCAATACTGTGCAACTGTTCAGTTACTGAGGTAATCTTATTCACAAAAGGTATTCCTAATTATTTTGAACATGCTTGCATTTCACTCAATAATCTACTTGTAAAGGGCTACAGATGTTTTACACTGCCGCCATGAAAAAGAAAAATACAACTAATAAGCTACTTAGTGTAGACGATAAACAGCTATTTAAAGAGACTATTGGCAAGGTCAAGCCGATAATGGCTGACACAATACACTTTGAAAAAACAACCAGCAAGCCTAAAACGCACCATAGCGATAAAAAACCTAATAAAGCACTAGCGCAATTTCATTTTTCAGATGAATTTGAACCTAATTTATCAACACTAGGTCCGATGAAATATGTTCGCGCGAATGTTGATAGCTTTGAGGCAAAAAACTTACGACGCGGTTTTTACCAACCTGATCTCATCTTAGACTTACACGGGTTAGATCAACACCAAGCAAAAAAAGAATTGGCAGCACTATTACACGCTTGTCAAAAAGAACATGCTCAGTGTATATGTATTATTCACGGCATTGGCTCGAAAATATTAAAGAATAAAGTACCTCATTGGCTAGTTCAACACCCCGATGTAATGGCTTTTCATCAAGCGCCTTTAAAATGGGGTGGTAATGGTGCTTTATTAGCCTTAATAGAATTAAAAAATAAGTTTGATAAAAACTAGCTTGATATTTTTGCCGGTGAAACTAAACCAACCAGTTCTCCTTGCATGGCATTGGTATCATAATTGATCTGCGCAATGGCCCCCGTAGCAAAAATAGGCATATTTTGACTTTGAGTCAGTTGCGCCACTAAATAACTCACAAATGGCATATGTGAAACCAGTAAAATAACTTTTCTCTCATCAGTGTTTTGAGTAAGCAAGCCATCAATAAAGTCATGGGTTTGCTGAACATTACCTGCTGGAGTAATAAAATCTAAGGTTGTCGGCTCAGTTGCCAACGATAAACCATTTTCGGTCAATATATTAACAACATGACCACAAGTTTGCTGTGCTCGCAGATAAGGACTAACGAGTATTTCAATTGTGTCAGTTTGAATGTTAGCTAACCACTGTCCCATTTTTTTTGCTTCAGACGCCCCTAATGTGGTCAACGCTCTTAAGGTATCACTACTGTTTGAAGTTAAACATTGGTTACTTGCTTCACCATGGCGCATAATAAAAATTTGCATTACATACTCATTTTTCTTAGAAATAAGTAAATTTATCCACTTAATAATAACCAGTTTAGTGGATAAATTTACACGCAGATCATTTTTTGCGGCTATAGTAATAGAATCTTCCAGCCTTTTAAATTAACTGTTAAGAATAAAGAAAGTCTAGTTATTCCATATAGTAATTAGATAAGTTAACCTATTGTTAATAAATGTAAATATTCATTTCACTCAGGACAGCCATGTGTTGAAGCAGAGCCCAAACGATTTAAAACAATGCCAATCACTTACCTTGAGCAATGGTTTACGAGTATTGCTTATTCATAATGAAGATTCTGATAAGTCAGCAGCAGCATTAGCCGTTAACGTTGGGCATTTCAATGACCCAAAAGATAGACAAGGTTTGGCGCATTTTCTTGAACACATGCTATTTTTAGGAACAAAAAAGTATCCTGACGGTAGTGAATATCAAAAATTTATCAGTCAACATGGTGGTAGTAACAATGCTTGGACAGCAACTGAGCATACTTGTTTCTATTTTGATGTTCATCACCAACATTTTAGTAGCGCCCTTGATCGTTTCAGCCAGTTTTTTACCGCGCCTTTGCTCAGTGAAGAGTTTATTATTAAAGAAAGAAAAAATATTGATGCTGAATTTAAGTTAAAGCTAAAAGATGACATTCGTCGTTTATATGACGTTCATAAGGAAACCATCAACCAAGCCCACCCTTTCTCACAGTTTTCAGTCGGTAATATCGAGACCCTTGCAGATAGAGACGGCAACAGTGTTGTCGACGAGGTTAAAAGCTTTTTCGAGCAATATTATCAGGCTAGCTATATGACACTGGCCATTGAAGGACCACAACCTTTAACTGAGCTAGCTCAATTAGCGGAGCAAATGTTTAAAGAAATAAAAACAACAGCGACCCCAATTACCAAGGTATCTGAGCCATTATATCTTGCTGAGCATCAAGGTATCGCCATCGACATTTGCCCGGTAAAAAATGATCATCAGTTAATCATTAGTTTTGCCATGGAAAGCATTGATAAATATTATCAAGATAAACCTGAATCAATATTGGCTTACTTGCTTGGTCATGAAGGTGCTGGCAGCATTTTAGCGGCATTAAAACATCAACAGTGGGCGATGGGTTTGACGGCAGGATCAGGCATTAATGGCTCAAATTTCAAAGACTTTAATATTAGTATTAGCCTAACAGAATATGGTGAGCAACATGTAGATGACATCATATCTGTGGTGTTTTCGTATATCGGCTTATTAAAATCAGCACCATTACCCGAACACTATTATAAAGAAAAACAAGCAATTGCCGAGTTGTCTTTTACATATCACGAAAAAACACGGCCTTTAGATAATGTCAGTCAATTAGTCATTAACATGCAACATTACCCTGTTGATGATTATATCTTTGGTGATTACATCATGTCGGGGATGGATCATAACAACATCAGTCATTTACTTGCTTATTTAAATGCCGATAACATGCGTATCACCCATATCAGTCAAAACAATCAATTTACGCAAACCAGCGCTTGGTACCGAGTGCCCTATCATGTTAAGAGCATTTCTAAGCAAAGATTAACTCATTGGCGTAAGCTATCGGCTCCCAATAATGAAAGCGCAGTAGAAAATGGCTTATATCTACCCGATGCAAACCCTTACATTATCGGCAACCCACATATTTATGCGAATGTTGAACAAAAAGAAATACCGATAAAAATTGAAGAAGCTAGTGGTCTAGCAATTTGGTATAAACAAGACACTACCTTTAAAGTACCCAAAGGTTATATCTATCTTGGCATTGACTCCCCATACTCTATTTTGAGTATAAAAAACATAGCCATGACTCGATTATTTGTAAACTTATATAGCAATACCATTGTTGAAGAAAACTATGATGCTGAACTTGCTGGCATTCATTACCACCTTTACGCCCACCAAGGTGGTATTACCCTACAAGTTTCAGGCATTAGCGAAAATCAGCCGGCACTATTAGAAAAACTGTTATATCGCTTACAAACGTGTGATACCACTGAGCAAGACTTTAACTTATTTAAACAGCAATTAATTAGCCACTGGCAAAATACCGACAAGAGTAAATCAATTTCACAATTATTTTCTACGCTTAGTTCTTTTACCCAACCAAATAATCCAAATGCCGAGACACTTGCTAATGCTCTTAGCCAAATCGATTTTTCACAATATCAAGATTTTTGCCAGCAACTGTTTAAGCAAGTAACCCTTGAAGCACTTATTCATGGCAACTGGTTACTTGAACACGCCCAAATTATTGTAAAAAATATCAAACAAGTTTTTAGCAATAACTACCACCAACAATTTGCTGTGCAATGCCCTGTTATTGATTTTAAAGATCAAAATACCCTCTTACTACCAATGATAATTCCTGAGCATGACCATGCCGCAGTTGTTTACAGCCCACTGCCAACACGAGACAATCATTTAGTCGCTTTAACTATGGTAACCAGCCACCTTTTATCACCATTCTTCTTTCAAGAAATGCGCACAGAAAAACAATACGGTTACATTGTTGGTGTTGGTTATGTTCCTATTAATCGCTACCCCGGTATCGCTTTTTATATTCAATCACCACATACCGATGCTAACATTTTAACAACAGCCATAAATAATTTCATCAATAACAGTTTAACTATGCTGGGTGACCTAACCGATGAAAACTGGTCTCATCTTATTCAAGGCTTAGCTGGGCAACTTGAAGAAAAAGACAGTAACTTGAGAATTAAAAGCCAAGGTTTTTGGGCGGCTATATGTAATAAGGATCATCTATTTTCCCATAAAGAACAATTACTCTCGGCAATTTCGTCACTCTCTTTTGAGCAAGTGAAAAGCTTTATTAACAAGCAATTAGTGGTAACAGCCAATCCTGACAGGCTTATTTTGACTTCCGCTCCTACCGAGGATAATGTGAAAGTTAAACTAAAAATGACAACGTCAAATGCAGAAATAGTAAGCAACTGCGATGATTTTATTAAAAAAAGTAAAAGAAAATATTAATACTGCCGATAACAAACTATTGCCTAAGTTATTTTAACTAACTAAGCAAATTAACTAACTACGAACAGTAGTTGACTTAAGGCTATGCATGACTTTAAATGGTCTGGCATTTTTTAATTATCATTATCACTTTTTCCTTTATTCAGGCTGAACTGTGTTTTTAAATTTTTTCAAGCTTTCTTCTTTTTTAGAAGTACCATCATCCATAGTATTATTTTTTAATCACTATATTTTATTAAAACTAAAATACCTTATCGTTGGCTGTACCGTCTTATTACCCTCTTTTGCGGGGATTGTTCAAGCTGAAAATGATACATCGCAAATTTCTTATTCAGAGCATGGGCAATTAAAATTCAGCCAATTATCAACAGTAGATGGCCTTTCAAATTCTAATGTTTTTGGTATCATTCAAGATCACCAAGGCTTTATCTGGTTTGCCACCGAAGATGGCTTGAACCGCTATGATGGCAATAACGTTGTTACCTACCGACATAATACCAACAACAAGCATTCAATTGCCGACAATGTTATTCGAAAAATATTCATCGATAGTGATAATACCCTCTGGATTGGTACTAAAAAAGGTTTAAGCCGCTATAATCTTGAGCTCGACAACTTTGATACTTTTAGCCATATTGCTAATGATAACAACTCGCTTCGAGATAATTTTATCTGGGATATCTATCAAGATCAGGAGAAACTAGTAAAAGATAAATCAGGTAAACAAGTGCAACAAAAAGGCTTACTTTGGGTATCAACAACGCACGGGTTGCATACTTTATCCATTGAAAGTACCAATAAGAATCTACTATTTAAACGGATTGATATACGTGGCCATAATAATAAATTCAAAGAAATAAAAACCATATTTCAAGACAAGCAACAACACTACTGGCTAGGCAGTTATGACAATGGCATACACCTTATCAGTAAAAATTTAACTTACATTGGCTCATTACAAGAAGATAATAAATTTGATTTAACGGTGAATGCCCAATCACTATTTGATATAAAAACTATCGACAACCATTATTGGTTAGCAACCAATAATGGTTTATTTATTATTGATGATGATTATCAATTACTTTCCCATTTAACGGCAAAACAGGAAAATACCAGCACCTCTCAATCACTACTCTCAAATAATATTCGAGCTATTGCTCAGTATGATGATACTCATGTATGGTTAGCAACCCACAATGGGTTAAATACCATTAACCTGCTTGATGACAGTATTCATAGTTATCAAAACAATAAAAATAAAAACTCTCTTAGTGAAAACTGGCTAATGGACATGTACCAAGATAACAATGGCAATATGTGGTTGGCTAGCTACGGTGGAGGGTTGAATAAATATTCTCCTCTAACTAGTTTGTTTTATCATGGTTTGGCTGGTAATGAAGCTCAAAAATACCGGGTAGAATCTTTTGCTGAAACCTCTGATGGGGCTGTTTGGTTATCAACCGAAAAGCAGGGACTATTCTCATTAACAAATAAGAAAACAAATAAAATATTAAGCTCAAAACTTGATATTAAACCGAGGTGGATCATAGCGAATAACTCCAATTCAATTTGGTTACGCTCTGCAAACAACAACCTTTATGAATATCTACCTTATGACGACAAGTTATTTGAACATTTAGTCTGGTCGTCAAAATCAAATTACTCAGCAGACAAACTATTAACAATAATTGAAAATGATTTTTGGTTTATTAATGGGTTTGGTGAATTAACTAGTTATGATACTAAACAAAAAAAATTTACTTCATACAAAACTAAAAATAACGTCTCGATCACCAGTTTACAGTCACAAAAAGATAATACTTTATGGGTTCTTACAAAAAGTAATCACATTTATGAATTCGATATTCAAAAAAAATCATTCACAAAACTACAGACCAAGCTACCTGAAGTTCTAAATGGTACTTATATTAAAAAACTACAGGTAAGTAAAAACTGGCTTTGGTTTGGTTCTGATTCTCAAGGAATTATATTAATTAACCGTATAACTAAAAAAATAGAAGTATTTAATGAAAGTAATGGCTTAAAAAATGACTTTGTTGCTTCTATATTAATTGATGAACAAGAAAATGCCTGGTTGGCAACAAATATCGGTATAACAAAAATAAATCCATTTGAAAAGCGTGTAACAAACTTTGATAATGACTTCGCCATTAGTAAACCTGAGTTTATTGAATTTTCCGCATTAAAATCAGAGTCAAACGATATGTATTTTGGCAGTTCAAATGGTTTATTTAAATTTAGTCCTAATGAAATATTACAAATAAAACAAAACATCGCAAAACCACTGTTTACCAATTTATATGTCGCCAATAAAAAAATTGATATTGCTAGTTTTACCAGAAAAGCAGAAGTAACTAACGGAAAATATACGTTAGCTAAGCAACTAGATTCATTAGCACAACTTGAACTGGCCTATAAACAATCCCCTGTCAGCTTTGAATTTGTTTCTCCAAACCCTAAATTACCTACACAAATCCGCTATAAATATCGACTGATAGGATTAGAGAAGCATTGGATTGATGCCGCTACAGACACAGGTAGTAATAACAATCGCGCCACCTATACCAACCTCAGTGCTGGTGACTATGTCTTTGAGGTAGAGGCTTATGATGTCAACAATCCTGAAAACTCAAAAATTAGCCAGCTTAATGTTCACATATTACCTCCTTGGTGGTTGTCCACCAGTGCTATGCTTTTCTATACCTTAGTCTCGATGCTATTTTTTGTTTATGTTATACAACAGTATCGCAATAAGCAGTTATATAACTCGCAAATCAAAGAGAGTGAAGAGCGTTTAAAGCTTTCCCTTTGGGGCAGTGGCGATGAAATGTGGGACTGGAATATTAAAACAGACAAGGTGTACCACACCAACACTTGGAGCAATTTAGCATTTCCTCAAGATAGTACCCGTAATGCCAATGCCGAAACCAATATTCATCACCAAGATTTAGCAAGGGTTAAACAAGCTTTAACGGATCACCTCAATGATAATAACGAGCATTTTGAAGCCACTTATCGTGTTAAAGATAAAAATAATCATTGGATTTGGATTTTAGACCGCGGCAAAATTGTTGAACGTGATGATAATAATAAACCGACGCGTATGACAGGTACCTTAAAAGATATCAGTCATATCAAAAAAGCTGAAGAGCGTTTGAAGTTGTTTGCCCGTTGTATTCAAAACATTTCCGACGCTGTGGTTATTTATGATCGTCAATTTATTACCGTTGACGTCAATAAAGCATTTCAGCGCATAACGGGTAAAAGTAAAAATAAAATGGTTGGTCGCTCAATGAGCTTTAATCAATACCCCAATAGCTTTAATCAAAATATTAAAAAACATTTGCTCACTAAAGGCGGTTGGCATGGCGAAATAGAAAGTTTACGTGCTAATGGCAGTAAATATTTAACCGATTTAAATATTGACATCATCCGTGATGAAGGTGGCAACATCACTCATTTTGTTGGTGTTTTTTCTGATATAACTAAACGGAAAGAAACAGAAGCGGAGCTAAGGAAACTCGCGAGTTCAGATACTTTAACGGGTTTACCTAACCGCTCCTTTTTTCAAGCAAACCAAGCAAGACTGGTTAAGAATAAAATCAACCATGCCTTGTTAGTTTTTGATTTAGATAATTTTAAAAAAATAAACGACTCAATGGGGCACCAAGTAGGCGACAATGTTTTATGCCAAGTAGCTAGTCGCATGCTGGCACTATGTAGAAAACAAGACAGTGTCTATCGCCTAGGAGGCGATGAATTTAGTATCATCATTGAAGGAACTAATGATATTCACACTATCACTTCATTAGCCAAAAATATTTTAAGTGCGACCGCACAGCCATTTAAACTAAAGAATCAAGAAATAGTACTATACAGCAGCATAGGTATCGTGCTTTTTCCTGAAGATGGCAACTCAGGCCATGAATTATTAAAAAATGCTGATACCGCTATGTATCACGCCAAAGGCAGTGGCGGTAATAAATATCAATTTTTCAGTGACTCTATGAACAAGCAAGCCGTCAAACGTTTACAAATTGAAAATTTGATCCGTCATGGTTTAAAAGAAGACTCTTTTTCTGTGTTCTACCAGCCTAAAATTGAAATATCTACCGGTAAAGTGGCGGGTATGGAAGCTTTAGTAAGATTTGAAACCCCTAATAAAGGCGTCGTTAGTCCCATTGTCTTTATCCCTGTATCAGAAGAGACGGGACAAATTATAGACATAGGTGAAGTTGTCTTAAGAAAAGCCTGTTTTGCTACCAAAAAATGGGTTGATGCTGGCTTATTTGATGGCCGAGTAGCAGTTAACTTATCCGCCGTACAATTTACCCAAAGCAACTTAGTGGGTCAAATTGCTGACATTTTGAAAGAAAGTCAACTCCCTGCTAAGCACTTAGAGCTTGAAATAACCGAAGGCACGGTAATGGACTCACCTCAAGAGGCTATCGATACCATGCTGCAAATTAGGGCTATGGGTATTCACTTATCCCTTGATGACTTTGGTACCGGTTACTCTTCATTGGCCTATTTAAAAAAATTCCCTCTTAATACCCTAAAAATAGACAAAGCCTTTGTTGATGACATTGAAGAATCCGAGCAAGGGAGAAATATGGTGGCCACTATTGTCACCATTGCCCATAACCTAGGTATGGATGTTGTGGCAGAAGGCGTTGAAACCAATCAACAGCTTAGTTTTTTATCTGGCTTACGTTGTGAGCAGTTACAAGGTTATTTATACAGTAAACCACTGGCTACTGAGCAATTTCAAAAATACTTATTATCTCACCAAATAACCCATAAATCCACGAGCTTCAATCAATAATAAAGTTCGACCTTTTTATTTAATAATTTAGCGTCAAAAATATAACTCCAGCTAAACACCCCGACGACAACTATTGCCCTTTTATCGAAAAAAATAATTGCTCGCTCGTATGCAGGCTTTTAAAAGCAAAGCTTTACTCCCTTCTACACATAAACACTTTTAACTTGGCATAATTTAAGCATTAGTCTAATTAGTAAAACAAATCAACAATACATATAAACAATTATATTTTAAGGAAAAGTGCATGTTAAGTTCAATTATTTTATCAATGGCAATGTCAGTTTCACCTGCTCCTATTGCTGATACTCACAGTTTAGATATCCAAGAAATTGGTAAGGCACGTGGCTCAATGCGCATAAACTCTAAAGAAAACTTATTCATTGAAAAAGCGGGTAAAGCGCGTGGCTCTATGCGCATAAACTCTAAAGAAAACTTATTCATTGAAAAAGCGGGTAAAGCGCGTGGCTCTATGCGCATAAATTCTAAAGAAAGCTTATCCATTGAAAAAGCGGGTAAAGCGCGTGGCTCTATGCGCATATAGACGCTAAGTAAAATATAAATGGTGATGAACACGGCATTCACTGCTTATTAGCAATATAACTACTCATTACTAAATTAATAAGGAGTCATATAATGATTAATCTATTCAAAGCATTATTTACCGCTAAAAAAACGAAAGCAAACCCGATTGCTGCTCGTATTGAATTTAAAGAAACGTCTGCCAACTCTTGGTGGTCGTAAAAGTTAGTCAATTGAAGATGCACTAGCATGAATGTTAGTGCGTTTATTGCCTAAAATACCTCTTGCAATACCTTTTGGTAATCCCTAAATATCCCTTCTACAAACAATCTTTGTTTATTCAGCTTCCCAGCTCTTTTCAAGCCTAAACTTTAAGCCCAGGTCAAACTCTCTTTAAGCTCCCTTTATAGGCTCTATTTATAAGCCACTTGCTACAACAAACAGCTTTAAGCCTTAAAAATTAACTGGTTTAACCCAAACAGATGGTTTAGCTGCATACGTTTTTTCATCGCAAACATTGGCCACACCAACGGACCAAAAACCAACCCAGCTACCGTCCAACGCTTTCGCCCTAAGCCAGTCACCAACGCTTGAAGATAAAAGAAAAGCCCACAAAATAGGCTACAACAACCTATGAGCAAAATTAACAGCAACAAAACGATACCCTCATATCAATACTTCCACAAACAATACCGCCATAAATAGCTTTCCAAAAAATATACTAAAAAATATTCCATAAACAATGGCAGTAAAAAAATCGACGCTAATATAATAAAAACTGAATGAATACTCAATCACTTATTTCAATTGCTATTAATATTTTACTCAGTTTTTACTGGCAATATATCGCCTCTAGTATGGAATATTTTTGCCAACGCTCGGATTATTTCTGCAGTCAAATAAATGGCACTACCACCATCATGACCCGCAACATCAATATTACTTAAATTAATTTGTTATCTAGCTTCAAGCATAAAAAAACGCCAACTCCTGAAAGTTAACGTTTTCTATTATGATGTACGATGCCACTGAGTGGCTAGCATAAAGCTATGCTATACATTTATTAATAATAGCTAGTGCCACTTTCAGCCATAGCTACTAAAGCATCACAAGGGATATAACGTTCACCGTGTTGCTCTGCCCATCGTGATAATTGTGCAACTAACGATTGTGCGCCAATTTTATCAATGTAGCGTAACGGACCGCCTAAAAATGGTGGAAAACCAATACCAAAAATAGCACCAATGTCGCCATCACGAGCATTACGAACTATACCTTCGTCAACACAACGTGCCGCCTCATTAAGCATCATGTATGTACAACGCTTAGCGATTTCATCCGCCGATAAACTACCCGCTGGTGTCAAGTTCAATAAACTATATATGCTTTCATCAACTTGTTTACCTTTTTGCCCTTTTTGCCCTTTTTGCATAAAGCCTTTTTTAACATTCTTACCATAAAGGTAAAAACCTTTATTTGCTTTTTTACCTAAACGGCCATCATCAAGTAACTTAGAAAATGCCGAAGGAGCAGCAAAACGATCACCTAAATCAGCTTGTAGAATAGGTCCTATTTTAGTTCCAACATCAATGCCTACTTCATCAAGCAGTTGCATAGGCCCAACAGGGAAACCAAAATTAACTAAGGCTTTATCAAGCTTATCAATAGGCTCACCTGCAAGTAATAAAATAGCTGCTTCATTCATATACGGCGCTAAAATACGGTTAACGTAAAAGCCCGCTTTATCTTTAACAACAATAGGCGTTTTACCTTGCTTTTTAGCAAACGCAACAGTTGTTGAAATGGTTTGATCCGATGTTCCATCATGAGGGATTATTTCCACCAATGGCATTTTATCTACCGGTGAAAAATAATGTAAACCAATAACATTCTCAGGGCGTGCTGCTTTAGCCGCTATACTGCTAATAGGTAAACTAGAGGTATTACTAGCAAAAATTGTAGACGCTTTGGCTTGCTTTTCAATCTCTAGCACCATGTTTTGTTTTAGCTCTAAATTTTCAAATACCGCTTCAACAACAATATCGATATCATCAAAACCAGAGTAATCAATACAACCCGTGATCATCGCCATTTGCTTTTGCATTTCGCTGTTACGCATGAAACGACGCTTTACTTTTTTATTAAGTATGTCAAAACTGTATTTAAGTGCGTGGCTGATACCTTGATGACTAATATCTTTTATACGGGCAGAAATATTAGCCTTGGTTGCCGTAACAAAAGCAATACCGCCCCCCATTAAACCACCACCAAGCACACCTGCTTTAGCTATTTTTTCAGGCATAACATCAGCAACGCCCTGCTCTTTCTTCATCTCTGTAGTTGCAAAAAATAGGTTACGCAATTGCGCCGATTCCGCACTCATCACTAATTCAGCAAAATGCTCAGCTTCTATTTGAAAACCTTTTGCTGAAGATTGCTCCACGCCTGTTTTTATGCAATTAATAATTTTAACTGGCGCAGGGTAATTACCTTTAGTTTTAGATAACACCGACTTGGTTGCCTGTTTATAAACAATACTACGACCAACTGAGGTACCCTCAAGAAATTTATTAATCAGCGACAATTTAAACTGTTCGGTTTTTTTGAAGTTACCGGTCAACGCCATTTTTTCAGCTGTCGCAATTAAAATACTATTCGGCACAACATCATCGACTAAACCTAATTTCAACGCTTGCTTAGCTCTAAGTTGCTTACCGGTTAACATCATATCTAGTGCTTTTTGCACGCCAACAAGCTTAGGTAATCGTTGTGTACCGCCGCCGCCGGGTAATAAACCTAATTGCACTTCAGGTAAACCTAATGCTGTTTTAGGGTTGTCACTACAAACACGTGCATGACATGCCATGGCGAGCTCTAAGCCACCACCTAAACAAGCACCATTAATCGCAGCAACGACAGGCACATTCAATTGTTCAAGCTGTGAGAAAATCATCTGACCTTGACGCGTTAACGCAACCACTTCTTCTTTGGTTTTGCAGTCATTGATCATATTAATATCAGCGCCGGCAACAAAAGAGTCATCTTTACCACTACATAACACAACACCAGCGATAGCAGCATCTGACTTAATTTCAGCCAATACATCCGCCACTTGCTCAGCAAATTCTGCTTTAAGGGTATTCATGGTGTCGCCAACAACATCCATAACCAAATGCACAATACCATTTTCTTGACGAATTAAGGTAAAAGCACTGCTGTTCGTTTTTTTCTCTTCCTTACTTGCAACTTGACTCTCTACTTGCAGCTCATCACTGTTCATTTCGTTACTTGCTAACTCGCTACTCGTATCTGTTTTAATATCATTCATTAGTCTGTCTCCACAACCATAGCTGCACCTAAACCACCTGCGGCACAAGCCGTAGTTAACCCAACACCACCACCACGTCGATTTAGCTCATTGAGTGTTTGTGTAATTAAACGCGCACCTGTTGCCGCAAATGGATGACCATAAGCCAACGAGCCGCCCATCACATTAAATTTAGTCATATCAATATCGCCAATCGCTTTATCGCGACCTAAATGCTCTTTAGCAAACTTGTTACTAGCAAACATTTTCATGTTAGCCAGTGCTTGTGCTGCAAAAGCTTCGTGCATTTCTATAAGATCTAAATCAGCTAGTTCCATGCCGGCACGTTTTAGTGCTATGGGTGTGGCATGACTTGGACCCATTAACATGTCTTGCCATACATCAATAGCGGCAAAACCATAGCTGCGTATATAACCTAACGGCTTATAACCTAACTCTTTTGCTCGGCCTTCACGCATTAACAATATTGCGGCGCCGCCATCAGTCAACGGAGTACTCGTAGCCGCAGTTACCGTGCCGTGTTTTCGATCAAAACAAGGGCGTAATTTTGCGTAACTTTCTAAGACAGAGTTTTCACGAATACAATTATCTTTATCGATAAAACCTTTATATGGTTCACTGTGCGCACTCATTACTTCGCCCGCCAACTTACCTTCAGCCCAACTTTGTGTCGCTAACGTATGAGAGCGATGTGCTAACGCATCTTGATCGGCACGAGAAACATTATAGGTTTTAGCCATTTGCTCAGCCGTTTGCCCCATAGAAATTCCCGTTGAATATTCAGCAACAGCGGGTGCAACAGGCATAATATCTTTCAAACCTAACTTACGAATTAAGGCGATTTTTTGCCCTAGCGTTTTAGTTTTGCTTAAATCTAATAAAGTTCTAGCGAATTTTTTCGACACACCAATGGGCGCAACAGAAGAAGAATCCGCGCCGCCGGCTACACCTACATCAACAAAGCCAGCCATAATAGACTCAGCAACATTCACGGTTGATTGAAAACTCGTTGCACAAGCACGCGATACACTATAAGCATCGGTGTGAACATTCATGCCAGTACCAAGTACAATTTCACGAGCAATATTTGGCGCTTCTGGCATTTGCACTACTTGACCAAAAACACATTGGTCAATAATGGCAGGGTCAATGTCGTGCTTTTGCAATAGCTCATTTACGACTAATTTACCTAAATCAACGGCAGGCACGCCATGAAAGGCGGTCGCTTGTTTGGCAAAAGGAGTTCTTAGCCCTGCGACTACCGCAATGCGTTCGCCTTTTGACGTGGTCATTTTTATCGTCATATACTTTATTCTCCAGTTATAGCGCTTACCTATTGCAAAAATAGATAAAGACACAAAGAGGTCTGACCTCTAAAATATTGTCATTGATTTTAACTAACTATCAAAAAATATCAATCCCTGAATTTTTTCACTATCGCAAGCATAGCTGATTAACTACAGCAAATAAGTAAAATTTTGTTACAACTAAGTCAAATAAGGCTTGTTTTCTTTAGCAAAACCCTTATATAAAATGCTAAAGTGCATTTCGGCTAGCGCTCACTCTTATATAAACAATAAATTGAAAGAAAAAATAAATATGGCTATTGAACATTTTTCGGCATTAAAACAACATTTATCAAAACAAATTATTGGCCAACCAGCCTTTGTTGAAAACTTACTTATTGCTTTATTAGCAAATGGCCACTTAATTGTTGAAGGGCCGCCGGGGTTAGCAAAAACTCGTGCGGTTAATGCCCTCGCCGATGGCCTTGAAGCAGACTTTCATCGTATCCAATTTACCCCCGACTTATTACCTGCTGATTTAACAGGCACAGATATTTATCGCCCAGAAGACGGTAGTTTTGTTTTTCAAGCAGGGCCCTTGTTTCAAAACCTAGTCCTTGCTGATGAGATTAACCGTGCGCCAGCAAAAGTACAATCGGCTTTGTTAGAAGCTATGGCTGAAGGACAAGTGACCGTAGGCAGAAAAACCTATCAACTGCCTGAGCTCTTTCTCGTTATGGCGACACAAAACCCTATCGAGCAAGAAGGAACTTATCCGTTACCTGAAGCGCAATTAGATAGATTTCTAATGCATTTAGAAATTGACTACCCTGATGCCGCCAGTGAACTTGAGATATTAAAACTTAATCGCGGTGAAGCTCTTGCCAACACGAATCAAGAAAAAACACGATTAAGAGTGTTAAGCCAGGCAGAAATATTTAGCGCTCGTGAAGCGGTACTTAATATTCACATGGCCCCGGCTATTGAAACCTACATGGTTGATTTGATCATGGCCACTCGCCAACCAGAAAAATATGACGACAAGCTAAAATCATGGTTAGCTTATGGCGCTAGCCCAAGAGCCACCATTGCGTTAGATAGATGCGCTCGCTCACGCGCTTGGTTGCATAATCGTGATTTTGTCAGCCCCGAAGATATTCAAGCGGTATTTCACAACGTGCTAAGACATAGAGTTTTATTAAGTTATCAAGCTGAAGCTGAAGGTATTACGGCAAATCAATTACTTGATCACTTATTAAGTCTCGTTGCAGTCGCTTAGCGTATAAGATTAATTATTAGCTATGTGGTTTACACAAAAAACAAAAAATAAAAATTCAGAAACTAAAAATAGCTTCTGTCAAACTCAGCTGGCAAGCTTTCAAAGCAATGGTGTTGAACTTGCCATGTCTGAACTACTTCATTATCAAAATAAGACCGCATTGATAGATTTGTCAGCACGAAAAAATATTCATGGTAAAATGTCAGGCAACTACCTTTCTCGCAGTAAAGGCCGGGGCATGGAGTTTGATGAAGTTCGTCATTATCAAACCGGCGACGATATTCGTGCCATTGACTGGCGCGTAACGGCCAGAACAGGTAAAACCCACACAAAACTGTTCCGTGAAGAATTAGAGCGCCCAGTGCTTATTGCTACTGATTTAAGTGCCAGCATGCATTTTGGCAGTCAACTATTATTTAAGTCCGTTCAAGCCGCTCACTTAGCCTCATTAGTGGCTTGGCATGCAAAAAATCGTGGTGATCGCTTAGGGGGCATCGTTTTTAATCAACACGAGCACTTTGAGCTAAAACCAAGAAGTCGCAAAGAAGGTGTGCTGCATTACCTGCATGCCTTGTCTACCTTGCACTATAGTCAGCATAAGCAGCAATATCAACAAAGCCAAAGCACACTGTCTCATGACAGCAGCAATAGCTATTTCAGCAATAACTGTGCGCGCATAAGACACATAGCCAAACCAGGATCCTTAGTATATTTAATTACTGATGGTCAATCTCTTCGGGCAATGCCCACTGATGATGCAGCACTTAAGCATAAAAAGGATGCCTTACGCCATTTAACTCAAATAAGCCAACATTGTGAGTTAGTGGTGTGTTTAATTAAAGATCCCTTAGAGCAAGAGTTACCAACAAGCGCCATCAAGCTTAATGTAACACTAACTGATGGCAATAACCGACAACAATTCACTTTAGGTGATAGAGAAATCGCCACTACTTATAAAGAGCAAGCAAGTATTAGCAATGAGCAATGTCAACAAGCACTCATTAAAGCGGGTGCTCGTGTTGTTAATTTAAGCGCAGGACAAACGTTAGAACAACAGTTAAAAAGTGGAGTGCAATTTTGCAGCAAATAAATCCAACTCCCGTTACTACGCCATTACCAGCTAATGCGCCTGTAACGAATACTTTAGCATTGAAAGATATTCACATACCGGAACAAATAACCAACTACCCTGTTGCTTATGGTTGGTGGTTGTTAGCAGTTATTACTTTAATAGTGATTGTTTTTCTATTCGTTAAAAATCGTCAAAAAACAGAATTAAAACACCATCAACAACAAGCTATAAAGCAATTAAAAAATAGCCCCAACATGAGTAATACTGACGTTATAGCTTTACTTAAATGCGCCGCAATGCATTATTTTTCACGTGTGCAGCTGGCTAAATTATTTGGCGAACAATTTCAGCAATTTTTAATAGAAAAGTTAACTGAAAAGCACCACAAAGCATTTAAACAACTATCAACACAAGCTTTTAGCGAGCAATATCAAGCCCAAACAAATAAGCCCAGCACAAAAACAAATCAAGAACTTCATCAAGCCGCTATTTTATGGTTTACGCACGCTTTGCCGCCTAAACCGCAAAAAATCAGAGCATTAACAGTGAAAGAGCAACAAGGAGCCAACAAATGATAAGTTTGGCTTGGCCTTGGTTGCTACTGCTTTTACCGCTACCATTGTTAGTCTACTGGTTACCTAAAAAAAGTCAAAACCGTGTCAGTGCCGCACTGATTGTGCCAGAAATTTTATCTGGTTCGACAGTGAGTACAGCCGCTCAAGACAACAATAAATCCCCCCTGATTATGCTATCTTTGTGTTGGTTATTAAGCGTTGTAGCATTAAGTCAACCTCAATGGTTAGGAGATGCGATAGATATTCCCACTGAAGGTCGTGAAATGATGATTGCTGTCGACTTATCAGGCAGCATGCAAATTGAAGATATGAGTTTACGTGGCAGCACAGTAAATCGCCTTAATATGCTAAAAGCCGTTTTAGGGGATTTTATCGAACGTCGTGTCGGCGATAGACTGGGCTTAATACTTTTTGCTGACGATGCCTATATGCAAACCCCTATGACCTTTGATCGAAAAACCGTTAAACAAATGCTCGACGAAAGTGTACTCGGTTTAGTGGGTAGAAAAACCGCTATCGGCGATGCCATAGCTTTAGCAGTAAAACGCTTTGATGCTAAACAAAAATCAAATAAAGTATTGTTATTACTTACCGACGGCCAAAATACGGCGGGAAGAATATCTCCAGAACAAGCGCTTGAACTAGCCATTGCTAAAAATATCACCATTTATTCTATCGGTATTGGCGCAGACGTGATGTTACAACAATCCTTATTCGGCACTCGTCGCATTAATCCCTCTAGTGAATTAGACGAACAAACCTTAACAAAGCTTGCCAAACAAACCGGTGGTAAATATTTTCGCGCTAAAGATAGCCAAGGTATGGAGCAAATTTATCAATTACTCGATGAATTAGAACCCGTAGAGCAAGATCAACAGCAAATGCGACCTTTAACAGCCTTATTTTACTGGCCATTATCATTGGCTTTATTATTAAGCTTTTTTTATTTACTCATCATTAATTTTTCCAGTTTTAGTCGTAAAACAACCTAGGTTTAGCAAGACAAAATGACATCTCTCCCCTTATTTTTAAACCATTTCCATTTTATTAGACCTTGGTGGTTTTTAGCGCTAATCGCCTTATTTTTTGCGCTATGGCTACTGAGAAAGCATCGCTTTAATCATTCTCCTTGGAATAAATTTTTACCCGCCCATTTAAGTCAAGTGCTCGTTGAAAGCCCTGATGCCCATGCAACAAAAACTAACTTGAGCATTTTCTCAACCCAAGGAAACTTAATTAAGCCCTTCATCATAGGTTTGCTCATTATTGTTGCTCTTGCTGGCCCTACTTGGCAAAAGCTTCCTCAGCCGGTTTATCAAACGGAACGAGGCTCAGTACTGATTATGGATATGTCTTATTCCATGTACGCCACAGACATTAAGCCCAATCGATTAACACGAGCACGCTATAAAGCCATAGATTTACTCAATAGGCTGAATGAGGGTGATATAGGTTTGATAGCCTATGCTGGCGACGCTTTTGTCATTAGTCCGTTAACACAAGATATAAAGAATATAGAGTTATTGTTACCTTCATTAACCCCTGAAATAATGCCTGAACTTGGCGCCAATCCTTTCGCAGCCTTATCACTCGCCCATGACATGCTGCATAATGCAGGGCATATTAATGGCGACATTTACTGGTTTACTGATGATGTTGATAATGAAGACATGAGTGATATTTATGAATGGTCAGCAAAATTCGGTCATCAACTCAATATTTTAGGTATTGGTAGCCAAGACGGGGCACCTATCACCCTGCCATCAGGCGAATTACTCAAGGATAATCATGGCGCTATTGTTGTCCCAAAACTTCCAATACAAAAACTAAATGCCTTAGCTACTCGTGGCAATGGCCACTATCAAACCATTAATAATAACGATAGTGACATAGAAAAATTACTCGATAATGACAAAGCATTAGAAAAAAGCAGTAAAAATAAACAGCAAAGTCAACAAAATGGTGATCAATGGCAAGAGCAAGGTCCTTGGTTATTAATAATAGTGCTACCTTTTCTGTTAAGCTACTTTCGCCGTGGTAGTGCTATTTTAATGGCTTCATCAATGAGCTTACCTTTTATTGCCTTACTCTCTTTTTCATTATTTAGCCCTATTACTTTCGCCAACGAGCAGCAAGAGCAAATAGCCCCTCAAGAGTCAACGCTACAACAAACATGGCAAAACTTGTGGCGAACTGATAATCAACAAGCACAACAACGCTATAACCAACAAGACTATCAAGGTGCCGCTCAGCAGTTTGAAAATGACCAATGGCAAGGCAGTGCCCACTACAAAGCAGGTAATTATCAACAAGCTTTAGATGCTTTTAAAAAGGGCGAGCAAGCTAATAGTGCCGATTCATTGTATAACCAAGGTAATGCTTTAGCGCAAATGCAGCAATATAAACAAGCGGTTGAACATTATGAACAAGCTTTAGAGAAAAACCCTGACTTAGCAGATGCCAAAGACAACCTAGAAAAGATCAAACAACAGCAGAAAAAACAAGAACAAAAACAAAAACAAAAACAGCAACAACAAGATCAGCAGTCGAAAGACTCGCAATCTCAAGACGAACAACAGCAAGATAAAAACGATAAACAAGATCAGCAACAAGATTCTCAGGATCAACAATCACAAGATCAAAAAGATAAACAGCAGCAACAGTCTGATGATAACCAACAGCAAAATGACACTGACTCAAATTCTGACAACGATGCCCAAAAAAAAGATCAACAACAAAACAAATCTGAAGATGCCGACAAAGCACAAAAAGAACAGCAAAAATCGCTCGAGCAACAAGAATCACCTCAGCCACATGAAGAATCAACAGAGCAACAAGGTAAAGAGCAAACAGCCGCACAAATAGTCGCTGAACAACAAGCAAAAGAAACAGAGCAAAAGCATCAACAGTTATTAAATAAAGTCACTGATGATCCTTACCTGTTACTGCGCAATAAAATGCAATTAGAGTATCAAAAACGTCAACAAAGTGGTGCCGGTCAAGGAGTAAAGAAAAAGTGGTAAAAATTATCTTTAAGTTAATCACAATATTAGCTTTAACAGCCTCTTTAGGTATAAACAACACAGCTTTTGCTTTAAGCAAAGTTACCGCGAGTATTGACTCGAACCCTGTGATGAGTAATGAATCTATTGTACTAACGGTTACAGCAGATGACAGTGTAGAGCGAGACGCTCTTGATACTAGCCCGTTAGCAACTGATTTTATTATCGCCCGCACCGAAGCTAGCTCACAAACCAGCATGGTTAATTTTAAAACCAGTAGAACAACTCGCTGGCAGATTGTACTTATTCCAAGAAAAACAGGTAAATTAATCATACCTGCTTTGCAGTTAGAAGATAATTACTCTAACGCAATAGCGGTTACCGTTGTAGAGCAAGGCAGCGCACACTCAACAAAACAACAAGATATTTTTATTAGCGCAGAACTATCCGTAAACGATGTTTATGTGCAGCAGTTAGTAACATTGACCGTAAAGCTACATATTAGCGTACAGCTGCAACGAGGCAGCTTGAGCGAACCTACTTTATCAGGCGCTACTATTATTCAAATAGGTAAAGATCAAGAAAGCGATGGCATTATCAACGGCAAACGCTATCGCATTATCGAACGTACTTATGCCATTACTCCAGAACAAAGCGGCGAGTTAACATTGATCTCCCCCATGTTTGCCGGTGAGATCACGGTGCAATCACAACGTCGATCTGGCTTTTTAAGTTTTGGTGAAACCAAGCCTGTGAATATTTTAGGTGAAAAACTGTCTTTAAATGTTCGCCCTATTCCAGACAACTACGCTAGCAATGCCAGCTGGCTACCCAGTGAGTTACTTACCCTACATCAAGAATGGCAACCTGTCTCTTCACAAGGAAAAAATGAATTTAAAGTGGGTGAGCCTATCACTCGCACCATTACGTTAACCGCAGCAGGTCTGGCTAAATCCCAGTTGCCCATAATTCCTATGACCGCACCGCCAGGATTAAACGTTTATCCAGACCAAGCAGAGCTTCACTCTAATTTGTCTAAAGAGCGTTTGGTTAGCCAGAAGAAACAAAATTTTGCCTTAGTTGCTAGCCAAGCGGGTAATTATATATTGCCTAAAGTAACGATTGCTTGGTGGAATACTGTCACCAATAAATATCAGCAAGCCGTGCTGCCCGAGCAAACCATCACCATATTGCCCAACCTTGATACTAATAAACAGTTTTCTCCTTTGAATATAACCAGTGAAGGTGAAGGTATTGCTGGCTCGGCACAAAAATCTCCCCGTACAACGACCAATACATCCCCAATTATCATCAAACAAAGCTCAATACTACAATGGTTATTTTTAGCTTTATGGCTGCTTACTCTTTTAGCTTGGCTTAGCCATGTTATTTACCTAAAACGCAGCAAGAAAATGAAAGCTAATACCAATAACAAAACCCCCATTAATAACCACTACCTTGCGCTTATGGCAGCATGCAAGCAAAATGATGCCGAACAAGCAGTAAACTTAATAGTGCCTTGGATAAATAACCTGAAGCCAAAATTAACTATTGCCACCTTGTCAGAAGTGCTTGAATTAGCTAACGACTCAGCGTTTACACAAGCTGTGAATGATGTTCAGCAAGGCTTATACGGTAAAAATACGAACACTGATACTTGGCAAGGCAAAGCGCTTTTATCCGCCGTTCAAAACATTAATGCGAAAAGCGTTAAAATAGCTGATAATGATGAAATGAAACTAAATCCACTTTAAGTTAATACTTTAAGTGAAGAAAGCGTAACAGTCACCACCGAGTCACGATGTTCCACAGAAAGTTTATTGCTCTCCCTGTAGTGTGTGGCACTTCGGTGATCTTTGTGATAAAAGTCTGTAAACTGGATAAATACGCAAAAACAAAAATAATTGGGAATTAAATAATGCCATCACAGGTCTCTAACAATATGGCGACAAAACAAGTTAGATACGAAGCACTAGTAAGAGCCCTGCACACTGATTTATACCGATATGCTTATTGGTTAACTCACGACAAACAGGTCTCTGAAGATTTAGTGCAAGAAACATTTTTACGTGCATGGCGTGCCCTCGATTCATTGAAAGATGAAAAAGCAGCTAAATCATGGTTGATCACAATTTTAAGACGCGAAAATGCTCGGCGATTCGAGCGTAAACGCTTTGAAATGAGCGAATATGAAGAAGCGAATGTAATGGATACCCAATCAACAAGCACAGAGCAAGAAATTGAAAATCATTGGTTAAGAGAAAAAATGGCACAACTACCGCCTGAATACTCAGAGCCCTTGGTATTACAAATTTTAGGCGGTTACAGCGGCGAAGATATCGCTACCATGCTTAACCTAAATAAAAATACTGTCATGACACGCTTATTTAGGGCGCGCAATCAGTTAAAAGAAGCTTTAGAAAAAGAACCAGTAACCCGAGGTCAATACAATGGATGATTTGCAATATAGACGCAGTATTTACGCAGATCCTACTTGCCAAGATGCAGATATACTTGCGGCACAACAGGCTGATCCAGCAAAAAAAGAATTTGCTCAAGAGCTAATTCAGCTTGATGAACGATTAAAACGAGCAATGCAAGTGCCTGTGCCTGATGGTCTATGTGAAAAATTAATTTTACGTCAAACCTTAGCCAGCCATCAGCAGAAAAAGCGTAAGTCTCGCGTGCATTTAGCACTAGCAGCATCGGTTGCTATTATTGCCGGTTTGACCGTAAATTATTTACAGTTTTCCAACAGCTTTACCAACCTAGGCGACTATGCTTTAGCCCATGTTTATCATGAGAAAAATGACTTTTCTAATGATGATAAAAACCAAATAAGTTTAACTTCATTAAACCAAAAAATGATTGCTTTTAACGGTAGTTTTGAGCAATCGTTAGGGCAACTTATTTCTGCTGACTATTGCCGATTTGATGGCATGAAAAGCCTGCACCTTGTTTTCAAAGGTATCACTGATACAGTAACCGTATTCGTGGTACCTAAAAATGAGCAATTAGCTTTTAATAAATATTTTAGCGATAGTAAATTACAAGGTGAATCCATTGATTTCAAAAATACCAATATTATTGTTATTGCAGATAAAAATGAATCCTTAAGTCAATGGCAACGCGCTATTAGTGACAATGTGACTTGGTCGATTTAGTCATAGCTCGCTACTTTATTTATAAATAAGAACTTTATAAACATTTTCTAAATTGAGTCTATTTAAAAATATCATACCTAAAGGCATGATATTTTTCACCTTTATAGCGCTTCAAGATATGGCATAACTAAGTACCACAAAAAGTTTGATAGTATTGGTCGCCATCTTCAGGCGTATCTTGAAATTTTTCTGTGGTCTCAAGCTCTTGATACGGCGACTGTAAAACCGTCAGAAATGCATTAACAATACTATTAATGCTGTCATTAGCAGCAACCTGTTGTGAATCACCATTAATAACATCTTCGCAACGAGTTAATATAGCCTCAACATGATGATTTCGAGGAATAACCACAGGGTTACTTTGGCTCATTAACGTTTGGACTACTTTATATTGTTGCTGAACAATTTTATCGGTATTTTTAACTGCGTTTTCTTTAAGTATGCACCGCCAAGCTTCATACCATTCGCCCAGCTCACTTTTTAACTCTTCAGCTTTAACAGTATCAGTTAAAGACTGCGTTAAGCGATGAAAAGTTTGGGTATAATCTAAAGCTTTAGTTTGCATTATGGCCAGTAACCCATCAATCAAGTTATTATTATCCGAACTCACTGCACCTAAGCCAAGTTTATTGGCATACATAGCATAATAAGCTTGCTCGAACTTACCTGTATATTGATGAATAACTGCTTCAACTTTTGCTACAGCTCGTGATTCTTGCTCTTTTGAATCGCCGTTTTCACCGCCCTTTCCATCGCTAAAGGCAAGCAATAAAGGCAATAAGCAATCCGCTAATCTAGCCATATTCCATTGAGCAATTTTTGCTTGATTAGCAAAAGCATAGCGACCATATTCATCAATTGAGCTAAAAGCAGCCTTTTCATCGTAAACACCCAGCATAGCGCAAGGGCCAAAATCAAGGGTTTCGCCGCATATTGCCGTATTATCAGTGTTCATCACGCCATGAATAAAGCCAACACGCAACCAAGCAACCACTAAGGTAATTTGCTTAGCAATCGCTTGCTCTAAAAAGGCTAATATACGTTGCTCCTGAAATAAACTTTCGTGGTTGATATTTAGATCATTTATGTCAGAGTTATTTCTTTCAGAGCAATTTAATTCAGCAGTATTTATGTTAGGGAAGTGACGTTTAATGGTGTAATCAAGTAATAATTTTAAGGAAGCAAGATCACCACGGGCAGCAAAATATTGAAACGTACCCACTCGAATATGACTGCTAGCAACACGAGTAACAACAGCACCTGCTTTAGCAGTACCGCGATTTATAAGCTCGCCTGTGCTCACCACTGCTAAACAGCGGCTTGTGGGCACGCCAAGAGCAAACATTGCCTCACTCATAATATATTCGCGCAGTGCCGGCGCTAACGCGCACTTGCCATCACCGCGTCGTGAAAAGGCTGTTCTTCCAGAGCCTTTAAGCTGAATATCTCGGCGAATGCCATTGCTATCTAGCACTTCACCCAGTAAATGAGCACGGCCATCACCTAATTGCGGATTAAAATGACCGAATTGGTGACCTGAATAGGCTAAGGCAATAGGCTCGGCGCCATTAAGTATATTATTGCCCGAAAAGTATTGTGCTAATAAGCCTTTTTCTTCACAGGAACTTTGTGATAAGTCATTAGCAAAATTTAACTGTCTCGCTAATTTGTCATTCCATAATAATAAATTTGCTGAGGCAACTTTTTCAGGTAATATTCGTTGAAAAAATTGCTCGCCTAATTCAATGTAGGTGTTAGAAAATTTTAACAATTTGCACTCTCGTCTTTGTTATTTTACCATTTAATAAAAATTAACTATGATGCGTTAACATTTCATCATGTTTGGCTAAAATGTCAGCATTATCTTGTGGAGACATTTTACTAACCACATAAATAACTAGCGAGCACAAAATAAAGCCTGGCACAATTTCATACATTACTGCACTTAAAGATTGGCCGTTAATAGTAATAGGTGCATAAATCCAAAACAATACCGTTGCCGCTCCTGTGATCATCCCCGCAAGCGCACCATTTCTAGTCATTTTTTTCCAATATAAGCTACCAATAATCACCGGTCCAAAAGCAGCGCCGAAGCCTGCCCAAGCGTTACTGACTAACGTTAAAATAGTTGAATTACGATCGTAAGCTAAATAAATTGCCAGTAAAGCAACAATAAAAACAGCAATACGACCAACCAATACTTGCTGTTTGTCACTTGCCTCTTTATGTAAAAATGTTTTATAAAAATCTTCCGTCAATGAACTTGAAGTAACGAGTAATTGCGATGAAATAGTACTCATAATAGCCGCTAAAATTGCCGCTAATAAAAAGCCTGCAATCAGTGGGCTAAATAATATTTGTGACAGCACAATAAAAATAGTTTCCGCATCATCTAGTTTCATACCGGTTTTAGCCACGTAAGCAATGCCCGCAAAACCTGTAGCCATGGCGCCAATAATAGCGACTATCATCCAACTCATGCCAATTCGACGCGCCGTTGGCATGTCTTTAACGCTACGTATGGCCATAAAACGAACAATGATATGGGGCTGACCAAAATAACCTAATCCCCATGCCATCGCTGAAATTATGCCGATAAAACTAACACCGTTAAAAATATCAAAAAGCTCTGGATTAATCGCGTTAACACTCGCTTGCATTTCACCTAAGCCCCCTATTTCATTAATAGTGGCAACAGGTACTAATACTAAGGCAATAAACATAATACAACCTTGGACAAAGTCCGTTAAACTCACCGCTAAAAAGCCACCAAATAAAGTATAAGCCACCACCACGCCTGCGGTTACGTATAAGCCAACTTCATAGTTTAAGCCAAAAGAGCTTTCAAATAACTTACCACCAGCAACAATACCGCTAGATGTATACAAGGTAAAAAAAACCACAATAACTACTGATGAAACGACTCTTAACAGACGCGAGTTATCCTTGAAGCGGTTTTCAAAAAAGTCCGGCAAGGTAATAGAGTCATTTGCCACCTCGGTATAGGTTCTCAAACGCGGCGCCACTATAAGGTAATTTAAAAAAGCACCTATAACCAAACCAATAGCAATCCAGAGACTGCTCATACCGCTAAGATACATAGCACCCGGTAGCCCCATTAGCATCCAACCACTCATGTCTGATGCGCCAGCAGAAAGCGCTGCAACGCTTGGACTTAAACTGCGTCCTCCCAACATATAACCTGAAACGTCACTGGTCGATTTTTTATAGGCATATAGCCCTATACCTAGCATAACAATGAAATAAAGCGCTAATGAAACTAATGTACCGAATGCCAAAAACTTCTCCTTAAAAATTTTTATGATCAATATCAAATGAAGTTGTATCAAAATTGACAGCTACGCTATCAAGAACACCCGTAAAAATAAAGCTAAGTGTTAATAACTTGCTCACAAAGCAGGCAAATAAAAGAAAAATGTAAATAAATAATGAAAAAGACGCGGCTTTACCATATATTTATTAGTAATTGTTTTTTATTCGAAAGATATTGCTCACACTATGTACTTTTATGCTGCCCGACAACCCATTTTAGATGCAAACAAAAATCTTTATGCTTATGAATTATTATTCCGTGACAGCATAGATAATGTGTTTCCTGAAATAGATGGTGATGAAGCAACCAGTAGAATGATTGAAGCAAGTAAATTCAATATGGGTATTAGCGAATTTACCAGCAGTAAGCCAGCATTTATCAATTTCACTTTAGAAACATTGAGTCAAGGCTATCCTGAAATGCTCACCAATGAAGAAGTGGTTGTTGAGATATTAGAAACCATTAAACCAGGTAAAAAACTATTATCATTGTGCAAAGATTTACATAGTAAAGGCTACACTATCGCTCTAGATGATTATGAACACCAAAGTGTTTGGGCACATTTTTATCCATTTATCAAAATTATAAAAATAGATATTCAGCAAAGCAGTTTAGATGAAATAAAGCAGGTTATTACTGCGATAAAAGATCACCCTCATATTGAATTATTAGCTGAAAAAGTTGAAACCTATCAAGAATACGAGCAATCATTACAGCTTGGTTTTAAATACTTTCAAGGTTTCTTTTTTGCTAAACCTGAAATGGTGAAAACAAAAAACTTATCGCCATCACAACTTGCAATGGCAGAGCTACTTTACGAAACCTCTAAACCTGAATTAGATCTTAATAGCATTACCGGTGTTTTTGAACGTGATGTGTCTTTATCGTACAAGCTCCTACGCTATGCCAATTCAGCAATTTTTAGACGCCGCAGTGAAATATCAACCATCAAGCAAGCGCTAGTTATTTTAGGGTCTAGCGAACTTAAACGCTTTCTAGGACTAATGTTTGCCGTTACCGCCAACCCTGATAAACCGACAGAGCTTATTAAACTTGCCATGACTAGGGCTAAGTTTTGTGAGTTAATTGCAAAAGACATGAACGCAACAATTGATGACTCCATCGCTTTTTTAACCGGTTTGTTATCTATGATTGATGCAATTTTAGATGAAAAATTAGAAATCGTTTTAGGTAAATTACCTTTAGCGGCAGAAATTAAAGAACCCTTGTTAACTCGCAAAGGTACTATGGCGGCCGTGATTAAGTTGCTTGAATTTATTGAACATGCTCAGTGGGACAAAACTAACCTTGTTATGGAAAAGCTAAAACTAGATAAAGACCAAGCAGTGAAGCACTACAATGAAGCATTAGCTTGGGCTGATGAACAAAGTATGCTAGCGGGCTAACTTAACCCATACAAAACACGCCCCCAATTAAACTAAAAGCCTTGAGGATTCTCTGATTGCCAACGCCAGGTATCACTGATCATAGTGGCTAAATTCCGGGTAGCTTGCCAATTAAGCAAATCATTAGCTAACGTTGCATCAGCATAAACGGTTGCTAAATCACCCGCCCGTCTGGGTACTATTTTATACGGTATGTCTTGACCACTGATTCCTTTAAAAGTATTCACTATTTCTAATACCGAAGTGCCATTGCCAGTGCCTAAATTAATCGCTTGGCAACCTGATATTTTATCTAAATTTTGTAACGCTTTAACGTGGCCTTGCGCTAAATCAACCACATGAATATAGTCACGAACACCCGTGCCATCTATCGTGTCGTAATCATCACCAAACACTTGTAACTGTGCTAAACGACCAACCGCAACTTGAGCAACATAAGGTAATAAATTATTAGGAATACCATTAGGGTTTTCACCTATCAAACCAGATTCATGAGCGCCAATCGGGTTAAAATAACGTAAACAAGCAATAGACCATTCACTATCACTTTTCGCCAAATCAAACAGAATATGCTCGATCATCAATTTAGTTTGACCATAAGGGTTTGTCGCTGAAGTAGACATAGTCTCATTGAGCGGTGATACATTATCACCATAAACCGTCGCTGAAGAGCTAAAAACAAGCTTTTTAACCTTATGCTCAGCCATCACTTTCAGCAAAATAACGGTACCAGAAACATTATTATAGTAATAACTTAATGGTTTTTCACTCGACTCACCCACCGCTTTATGCCCAGCAAAGTGTATTACCGACTCAATGTTATGCTGTTCAAAAACAGCATTCATGGCGTCATAATCACAAATATCAGCTTTAATAAAAGTAACTTTTTTACCAGTAATTTGGGTCAGCCTATCAAGTACTTTGGTTGATGAATTAGACAGGTCATCAACAATAACAATATCTTGCGCTGTCCCTTCATTAATGGCTAATGTTTGCAATTCAACAATAGTGTGGCTACCTATATAACCCGTGCCGCCGGTAATCAATAAACTCATTGTATTTCCTTGTTTTACTTATCGTTGATGGCCATAGTTTGATGACCATAGTTTGATGACCATAGTTTTATGAGTAATATTCTGACACGCGCTCAAGAAAATCACCAAGCATTTCTTCAGGTAAAACATTAATCCCCGCAGCTGCGGCTCTGCCACCACCCGTAGGGAAACTAGCACACAACTCCCCAGCCCCCTGCTTATTATTCAATGGCGCTCTTAGACTAATTGTATAGCTTTTGTCAATATTAAGCGTTAGCACGACATGAGCTTTATCCGGTGAAGCATTCGCTAGCTCGTTGCCAAAAACGCCACTGACTCGTCTTGCCCAGGGTTCATCAGCAAGTTGTAACGCTTTAACATTATTATCATCAAAAATAACCTCAGCAGCTTTTGCTTTCGCCATATCGGCTAAGTAAGCGATTTTAAGCTGATAAAACACCGAGTCTTGCTGATAAATCAAATCGAAAGGATTAGCATACTCAAGTAATTGTTGATATAAGTCGGCAGGATGAAAGTGTAAATCATCAAGGCTTGAACCATAGCCGTTGTAATTAATATAAATACCTAATTCTTGTAACAAAGATTGCTCTGCATCCGTCAAACCAAGCTTATTAGCTAATGCTATTGCTGATGCTTGCATGTTATCACCAAATGCTGCGGCAACTGCCCAAGTAGCAAATTCATCTTGTAAATATTCATTAACCAATAAACTGGTACAAGTGTTAGCATCAAAATCAAGTAAACAAGTGAGTTTTTCTGACTGAGGAATATTGCCAGTGCGATGATGGTCAACATAAAAAACGTCAACATTGTGATTAAGTAAACCAGTTAGCGCATCAATATTTTTTTCTAAAGAAATATCAAGTACGGTAACCGAGGTGGCTCGACTGGCATCAACTTGTTTCAGTAAACTAATGTCACGTTTTACACCAGTGATCAGAGTGCTTTCTTCAATGTGACTTGTTTCTTGTTTGGGCTCTTTTTTAGGTTTTTTTTTAGGCAAACGTAATTGCAATAATGCTATGATGCCATCAGCATCACCATTAAAAACATCATAATGCATAGTATTACTCCATGGTTAAAGTTAAGACAATGAAGCTGCTGAAATAAAACCTTGCTCAGCTAAGTGCTTAACAATTTGCTCGGCACATGCAGCAATTGATTGATCAGCGGTTCGTACATGAATCTCAGGGGATTTTGGTACATCATAGTCAGAATCAATACCCGTAAAGTCTTTTATTTCACCAGCACGCGCTTTTTTATACAGTCCTTTGGGGTCGCGTTGTTCACAAACATTTATTGGGGTATCAATAAACACTTCAATAAATTCACCTTCAGCAAGTTTAGCGCGAGCACTGGTTCTGTCTTGTGCAAAAGGAGAAATAAAGGCGGTGGAAACAATTAGCCCTGCATCAAGAAAAAGCTTTGAAACCTCACTAATACGACGAATATTTTCAACTCTTGCTTGATCAGTAAAGTCTAAATCACCGTTTAAACCATGGCGAACATTATCACCATCGAGTAAATAACTATGATAGCCCAGTTTAAATAATAGCGCGTCAACCGCGTTAGCAACCGTTGACTTTCCTGAGCCACTTAAACCTGTATACCAAAGTAAGCAAGGTTTTTGCTGCTTCAAATCAGCTCGTTGTGTTTTAGTTATATGCTGTTCATGCCAAACGGTGTTTTCAGTTTTCATAAAAAGTAAACTCTACTTAGATAATGTTGGTAAAAAGGTCTTTTTAAACAATGTGGCTAAAAAGGAAAAACTAGTGGGATCATTAATAACACGGTTACACTGTAAACAATCGACACTGGCAAACCAAACTTAATAAAATCAGTTAGTTGATAATTTCCCGCGTTATACACCATGATATTAGTTTGATAGCCATAAGGGCTAATAAAACTACCACTAGCAGCAAAAGCCACTGCCATCACAAAGGGAATAGGGTCGACTCCCAGTCCTAAAGCAATATTATAAGCAATAGGAAACGTTAACGCAGCCGCAGCACTATTGGTAATAAGTTCTGTCATCAATAAGGTGATAATAAAGATACCTATCAAAGCTAAATAAGCGCTATGACCATCTAATAAAGCTTCTATATATTGTGCAATGATCGCCGCCAAACCTGTATTTTCAATGGCACTGGCTAACGTTAACGCGCCAATTACCATCATCCATATTTCTAATGGAAAACGGCGTTTAATTTCATTTACCGTTAAAGCGCCACTAAAAATAAGCGCGGCAATGTAAATAAATAAACAGCTCAGTAAGGATACAGGCGTAACCACGGAGATAAAAATAGCGGCAATAAAACCCCAAACGGTGCCGAGATCTCGCCAACCAGTGAGCATATTGACCGCTTGATGACCCGAGAGAATAAAAAAGTTTTTCGATAAATTGGTTCTACTAGCAAAGTCTTGTCCAACAGCTAGTACGAGAAAATCGCCCGACTGTAAAACAATATCGCCTAGTTTACCTGATAATGCACAACCTTCACGGCGAACCGCCACCACTGCAGCATCAAAACGAGCTCGAAAACCCGCTTTTTTTAAGGTTTTACCCGTAATGGCCGAATCTGGCTTGATTAAAACCTCGGTAAGATTATTTTTTAATAAATCGTCTTGCTGTGCAAACAAGGTTAAGCCATCAAACTGCTGCAAGGTTAATATTTTAGAAATATCGCCACTAAAAATGAGTTTATCGCGCGCCTGTAAGGTTTCTTCAGGGGTCACTGGCGATATTAATCGACCTTGACGAACTATTTCTACTAAAAATAAGGCATCTAAATTTCTCAACCCATTTTCTTCAACGCTCTTATCTATCAACTTTGATGAAAGTAATACTTCAGCTTCCAGCAAGTAATCTTGCATTTTTATCTGGCCTTGCTCCATATTAGGCAAGCTTTTAGCGCGTAAAAATACAATGAGTAAACACGAAACTAAAGCAACAAAACCAATCGCAGTAAAGTCAAAAAAACTAAACCCTGCAACACCTTGTTTTATCAACAAGCTATTTACAATTAGATTAGTTGAGGTGCCCACTAAGGTAAGTGTGCCGCCTAAAATAGCAGCATAAGAAAGGGGTAGTAGTAATTTACCCGCGTTAATCAGTTGATTGTTTTTTACGCTATTAATGAGGGTTGCCACCACCGCCGTATTACTCATTAGTGCTGAAGCGAACGCCGTGCCAATAAAAAGCCGCAGCATAGAATTAATTTTAGAGCCATTAAAAACGCTAGCACTAAGACGCCGTAAGATACTGGTTCGCTCAAATGAAAATGAGCACAATACTAGTAATACTAAGGTCACTAAGCCAGGATTGGCGGCGTTAGTGAGAATATCGTCAACACTGACGAAAGATAAGACTAAACAGACAAGTACCGTAATAGAAAACACACGTTCCGGCACTTGGCTATATTTGACTAAACCAATAAAAGTGAGAATAAAGACGGCTATCATTGTGTACTGAGCTATTGTCATCACCATCCTTCAAATCGGTTTTATAGGCAAGAGGACTTCATGGCTACATTAGCAATAAAGTCCCTTTTATACTTAATTTATGCCTTGCTGATATCTCTAGCACCCCAATGTGGGAACTGTTTACGTACCAGAGTATTAAGCTCTAACTCAAACGCTGAATATTCATGGGTTTTTGAGTCAATAGCATGGTTAATCATACCCGCACCAACAGTAACATTAGTCAGTCTATCAATGATGATAAATGCCCCTGTACCTCGATTTTCTTGATAATCATCAAAATGCAAGGTTTCACTGACAACAAAATCAACGGTGCCAATATCATTAACGGCTAATTGTGATGCTGGTAACTTTTCCATAGTGTTAACATCATATTTACTGACAATTTTATTAGCATGACCAGTCGTCATTTTGCTGCCGTGTTTGATGAAATATTCACGACCGGGCTCTAACTCATTTTCATGCATCCAAACGACGGTCGCATTAAGCTCTTTAGCTGAAATAGGTAAACTGCCTTTTTTGACAATAGTTTCGCCACGGCTAATATCAATTTCATCTTCTAAGGTTAGCGTTACCGCCATGCCTTTGTCAGCGCGATCTAAATTACCATCAAAAGTAACAATCTCTTTAACAACACTTTCTTTACCTGACGGCAGGGCAACAATAGTATCACCCACTAACACATGACCCGAAGCGAGAGTGCCGGCAAAGCCACGAAAATCTAAGTTAGGTCGGTTGACATATTGCACTTGAAAACGTAGCTGGGTAAATTCATCGGTTTCTTTAACGTCCATAGTATTAAGCAGCTTCATTAAAGTAGCGCCCGGATACCAAGGCATATTGTCACTTTCTTCAACAACATTGTCGCCATTTAATGCCGACATAGGTACAAAACGTACATCAGAAAAATCTAACTTTTCAGTGAACTCGCGATAATCTTTCTTTATCGCCTGATAACGGTCTTGAGAATAATCAACCAAGTCCATTTTATTAACGGCAACAACAATGTGCTTAATACCCAATAGTGAACAAATAAACGAATGACGACGTGTTTGAACTTGCACGCCGTAACGGGCATCAATCAAAATAATGGCAATATCACACGTTGACGCGCCAGTAGCCATATTACGAGTATATTGTTCATGGCCTGGAGTATCCGCAATAATAAATTTACGTTTATCTGTAGAAAAGTAACGATAAGCAACATCAATAGTAATGCCCTGCTCACGTTCTGATTGCAAACCGTCAACGAGTAAAGCCAGATCTATCGCTTCACCAGTTGTGCCTGATTTTTTTGAATCTTTTTCAATAGCCGCTAATTGATCTTCAAAGATCATTTTTGAATCATGTAATAAACGACCTATTAAGGTACTTTTACCATCATCGACACTACCACAAGTTAAAAATCTTACTAACTCTTTGTTTTCATGTTGCTTTAAATAAGCTTGAATATCGTCTTCGATTAAGTCTGATTGGTGACTCATAAGTTTTTCCTTCGGAAATTTTAATCAAATAAAAATGTTATTGGCTAAGGCATAGCCTTAGCAGTAAGGGCTAGAAATATTAGCCTAGAAATAACCTTCCATTTTTTTCTTCTCCATCGAGCCTGCACTATCGTGATCTATCACACGACCTTGGCGCTCAGAGGTTTTGGTTAATAACATTTCTTGAATAATTTCAGGCAAGGTATTTGCTGTTGATTCAACCGCCCCTGTTAATGGGTAACAACCTAAGGTTCTAAAGCGAACACTCTTCATTTGAACTTCTTCATCGTCACCAATAGGCATACGATCATCATCAACCATGATCAAGGTACCATCACGCTCAACTACGGGACGTTTTTCAGCCAAATAAAGTGGCACAATTGGAATACTTTCTAAATAGATATATTGCCAAATATCAAGTTCTGTCCAGTTAGATAATGGGAAAACACGGATGCTTTCGCCTTTGTGCACTTTACCATTGTATATGTTCCATAATTCTGGGCGCTGACTTTTAGGATCCCAACGATGATTTTCATCACGGAAAGAGTAAACACGTTCTTTAGCGCGCGATTTTTCTTCATCACGACGAGCACCACCAAAAGCAGCATCAAAACCATATTTATTAAGCGCTTGTTTTAAACCTTGAGTTTTCATTACATCGGTATGCGTAGCACTACCATGGGTAAATGGTCCCATGCCCATTTTAATACCGTCAGGATTTTGATGAACCAGCAGCTCAAAACCATACTCTTTGGCCATTTCATCGCGAAAAGCGATCATTTCTTTAAATTTCCAATTAGTATCAACATGTAATAACGGAAAAGGAATTTTACCAGGCGCAAAAGCTTTACGAGCAAGGTGCAAGAGCACGGCTGAATCTTTACCTACCGAGTAAAGCATTACTGGGTTGTCAAATTCAGCGGCAACTTCACGAAAAATATGAATAGATTCCGCTTCTAATTTTTTTAAATGGGTTAAGTTCATGTGCATACAAATAAGGAAAAAATTGTTAATGCTAGAATGCCATAATGAGAAAATCATTTCCACATAACAAACAGCTTTATTATAACAAAAAGGAATATGAATATTTGTAGTTAAACTTATTTAACCAATAAATAGAAAAAGCCAGCATATGCTGGCCTGAATAGCTGAATTTTACCCATTAGACTAAAAGTAATGCTGTTAAAATCAAATCCTCAATCGAGGTTTATTATCCATTAACACTTTTTCTCCAATGCCTTTAACCTTGATTAAATCATCTATCGATTTAAAAGCGCCAACTTGCTCTCGGTAGGCTAAAATTGCCTCTGCTTTTATTTGACCAATTCCTTTTAAGGTCACCAGCTGCTCTAGTGTTGAGTTATTTAAATTAATCACTTGCTGTTTCGCGCTTTCTTCATAAGGTGTTTTAGCGTCAGCGAGTGCAAAGTGAGAGGTGAAAACCAAACAACTGGCAAGTAACAGGCGAGATAATGCTTTGAGTGATATGAATTTCATAATAAGTCCTTGTAAGTTTATCCATTAATAGTAAGTAGAGCTGTTAAATTCATCTATAAATAGGTAAAAACAAATTTAACAGTCATTATTAGGTGTAGAAGTAAAATAATTTTTTGTCAAATGCATTTCAAATCACATAGAATATGTAGCTATAGATTCTATTCGATAAATTATTTCACTTTATGAGCAAAACAAGTTGTTTACTAACGCCCCCTTTAGCCAAGAACAAAACAAAAACCACAGATAAAAAATCTTGGCATAATTTATATGGCAGCAGCTCAAGCATTGCTCTATATCAAGGGGCTTTAACTGCCGAAGCGCCTTTGTTAATAATCACTCACGATACCCCGTCAGCTTTACGTTTAGAACAAGAGCTACAGAGCTTATCACTAGAACAACTGCCCTTAGCTATTTGTTTGTTTCCAGATTGGGAAACACTCCCTTATGATACGTTTTCACCTCATCAAGATATTATTTCTCAACGCTTAGCAACCTTATATCAATTATCGAGAATGCAAAAAGGCATAGTGATAGTGCCTGTAACGACATTGGTACAAAGGCTAGCACCGAAACAATATTTAGAAACCAATAGTTTAATTATTAAAAAAGGCGATAGAAAAGATTTACACCAATTACGCCAAGAGTTAGAAGGTAATGGTTATCGCTGTGTTGAACAAGTGATGGAGCATGGTGAGTTTTCTGCTCGTGGCGCTATTTTAGATTTATTCCCTATGGGGAGCAAAATACCATTTCGTCTTGATTTTTTTGATGATGAAATTGATGAAATTCGTTTATTTGATCCCGAAAACCAACGCTCTAGCGATAAAATAGACAATATCAACTTGTTACCCGCTCACGAATTTCCGACCGATAAAGAAGCGATCAGTTTATTTCGCAGCCAATACCGCCAGTTATTTAAAAGCTCAATTGATAAAGAGTCTATTTATCATCAAGTCAGCAACGGCATTTTACCCGCGGGTATTGAATATTATCTGCCACTATTCTTTAACTGCGGCGATACAGATAACGTAGATGAAAAATGCGGTAACACCAGCACCTTATGCGATTATTTAGCGCCTAATACCTTAGTAGCCATTTATGGAGATCTTGACAAATCACTGCAACAGTACTGGCAAGACATTGATTATAGATATGAAAATAGACGCTATGATCCCACTAGGCCTCTACTACCGCCTGAACAGTTATTTTTAACAAAAGAAACTTTATATACTGCACTCAAGCCTTTTGCCCGTATTACTATTGCCCCTGTAAACATACAAACAAATGCGCAAACCGATGTGCAAGAGGCGGCGCTAAGTACTGAACAGCCAGAGCAGCTAGAACCGTTAGAACCGTTAGAACCGTTAGAACCGCCAGAAAAATCGAAAAGCAGTGCTATCTATTTTGACGTTAAACCTTTGCCAGATTTAACGGTAGATCATAAATTAAAGCAGCCTTTTGAATTAATAAACCAATTTATTCAAGATAAAGAAAGTCCTAATAAAATTATCTTTATTGCCGAAAGCCAAGGCCGTAGAGAAAGCGTATTAGAGCTTTTAGCGCGTGACAATATCAAGCCTGTGCTTTTTGATTCACTTGATGACTTTATCAATGCTGATACCTCATTAGGTATTTGTGTTAATGCCCTAAATCAAGGTTTTTCCTTCCAAGCAAAGGGCACGGCTAAAAAAAATGCCATCGCCCTGATCACCGAAGCTGAGCTACTTGGCTCCCATGTTCGACAATCTAGAAGGCGAAATAAATCTCAAGACATTGAAACTGATGCTATTTTCAAAAATTTGGCTGAACTGTCAATAGGCCAAGCCGTTGTTCATATCGAGCATGGCATTGGTCGTTACTTAGGCTTGCAAACCTTAGAAACGAGTGGCATTACTACTGAATTTTTAATGCTGAGTTACGCTAACGATGCCAAATTATATGTACCCGTTGCCTCACTACATTTAATCAGTCGCTATTCTGGTGCCGACAGCGAACATGCGCCATTGCATAAACTAGGCAGCGACACTTGGAGTAAAGCCAAACAAAAAGCCGCGGAAAAAGTACGTGATGTTGCCGCAGAGTTATTAGATATTTACGCTAAACGCGCCAGCAATACAGGTTACAGTTTCAAACGTGATAAAGATGATTATCTCGCGTTTAGTGACAGCTTTGGCTTTGAAGAAACCTTTGATCAACACCAAGCCATTAATGCCGTTGTTAGTGACATGCTTTCTAGCAAAGCCATGGACAGGCTGGTTTGTGGTGATGTTGGCTTTGGTAAAACTGAAGTCGCCATGCGCGCCGCGTTTGTTGCGGTAAATGATGGTAAACAGGTGGCTATTTTAGTGCCAACAACATTACTTGCTCAACAACATTATGAAAATTTTCGAGATCGCTTTGCCAACTGGCCGGTAAGCATTGAAGTGTTATCTCGCTTCAAAACCGCTAAACAACAAAATGAAGTAATAGCCAAAGTAGAATCAGGCCAGGTGGATATTTTAATTGGTACCCATAAACTTTTACAAAATAGCATAAAGTATAAAGACTTAGGTTTACTTGTTGTTGATGAAGAACACAGGTTTGGCGTTAAACAAAAAGAAAAAATCAAACAATTACGTAGCAATGTCGATATTCTCACCTTAACAGCAACCCCCATTCCGCGCACCCTAAATATGGCTATGGGCGGCATGCGTGATTTATCTATTATCGCCACACCACCAGCTAAAAGATTGGCGGTAAAAACCTTTGTTCGACAACATGACGAAGCCTTAATTCGTGAAGCCATTTTACGAGAAACCTTACGTGGTGGTCAGGTGTATTTTTTACATAACCACGTTGACACCATAGAAAAAACTGCCGCAGATATTCAAGCACTAGTACCTGAGGCTCGCGTTGTTACTGCCCATGGACAAATGCGTGAACGTGATCTTGAACGTATTATGCGTGATTTTTACCATCAACGCTTTAATGTCATTGTGTGTACCACCATCATTGAAACAGGTATTGATGTCCCTAGTGCAAACACGATAATTATGGACAGAGCGGATCATTTAGGTTTAGCCCAACTACACCAATTACGTGGCCGCGTTGGTCGTTCACATCATCAAGCGTATGCTTATTTATTAACTCCTCATGAAAAGCGCATGACCAAAGACGCTAAAAAGCGCCTTGAGGCTATTGCTTCATTAGAAGATTTAGGGGCAGGCTTTACCCTAGCAACACACGATTTAGAAATACGTGGTGCCGGTGAACTGTTAGGCGAAGATCAATCAGGCTCTATGAGCCAAGTAGGTTTTAGTCTGTATATGGAAATGTTAGATCATGCCGTTGAAGCGTTAAAAGCAGGTAAACAACTGTCACTAAACCAAGTAACCTCAAAACAAACTGAAATAGAGTTACGACTAGCCGCGCTAATACCTGAAGATTATATTTTCGATGTTAGTTTGCGCCTAAGTTTATATAAGCGCATTGCCAGTTGTAAAAATAAAAATCAATTAGACGAGGTTCAAGTTGAACTTATCGACCGTTTTGGTTTATTACCACAAGCAACTAAAAACTTAATTCAGATTGCCAAATTACGCTTAAAAGCACAAAAAATTGGTATTAACCGTATTGAAGCTAGTAATGCCGGTGGTTCAATTGAGTTTAGCGACGATACCAAAGTAGATCATCTGTTAATAATATCTTTGGTGCAAAAACAGCCAACAATGTATAAAATGGTGCCACCAAATAAACTTAAATTTACCCGTGTAAATGAAGGTGAGCAAGCACGATTTAGCTTAATTACTACCTTGATAAACGAACTGACTCAAGACAATGTTCGTCCTAAAAGCTAATCCTAAAAATAAGCAATAAATGGACACTCAATGAAATTTAAAGCACAATTTTTTTCTTCTCTATTCGCCAAGTTTATCGTGAATACTTGCTTGTTAATCCTCAGTGGTACAAGTATATCGACTTTGGCGGCGCAAGAAGAAAAACCTGAACGTTGGTTTGAAATAGAAGTCATTCTATTTAAGCAACTAGGTAATAAAAACAACTTAAAAGAGCAATTTTTCGATGACGTGAGTGCTAATAACTTACCTCAATATAATCGTTCGATTGATTTACTCAATGCTTATCTGCAACCTGATTTAAGCGCCATTAAACAGTTTATTCCCCTGTGCAACAGAACTGATGGTCAAAGTAGCTTTTCCTTAGCACAAAAAAAACTTACTGTGCTTCTGCCTGAACAAGCACACTTCATTGCACAAGCGAATGTTCTCACCTATCAGCCGATAGCACTAACGCTACCTTTCGAAGCTGAAAATACAGCATTTTCAGCTACTCAAAAAAAAATACTGACTGAGCAAGCAGTCAGTCAAGCGACTAACCAAGTGACTAGTCATAACATGATAGAGCCAACGTTTGATTGGCAAACAGAGTCACTTAGCAGCCCACTATTTTCCCCAAATACGTTTTGTGTTTATCAACAAATAGATTTTGAACAAATTTTAGATGAACAACAGCTCGCCAATTTTTCACTTGCTGGTTTTTCGGTTGCAGCCTTACCCAAAAAGCTTAATGCTTCGGGGGCGCATATTAAATACAGCCCTTACCTTATCGCAGATAATGCTTTGTTATTAAACGATATCAGTAAACGTTTACGTTGGAGTAAAGAATTTAAACCACTATTGCATTTTGGCTGGCGGCAAGTGGGTGTTACCCGTAAAAAAGCAATACCGTTGAAATTGTTTGCCGGGCAGCATGTTGAAAACGACTATCAACAAGCCCTAAATAATTACCAAATTGAACTAACTGAAGGCGAACAGCAAACGCAATTGCTGTTTGAACAGCTTAAAGCTACTGATGATACTCTCACGACCAATGACACTATTGATAATGCTTTATCTACTAATTTACCTAACACTTTACCTAAGAAAGAGAGCGAGAGCGAACAAGCAGAAGCCAATTATTATGCTCGAATAAAACAACAAGCCTTAACACGGCTTTTTAGCGACCTTGAAACGCTCAATGGCAGTAGCTCAAATAATCCCTTAATAGATCAAACCATTAAGCAATTAGCCCAGAAAAATCTCGACGATTTACTAACCAACAACGAGGTTACCAATAATGCTAGTGAGCAACCATTGAATATGGCTAAGTCACCGGTTAAACCATTGCAGCCTTGGTTTTTAGAGGGCTTTTTTAAAGTACATTTAGATCATTACCTCTATATTAGCGCTGACTTCAATTTGCTTAGCAGCATGGGACAAAGCAACACTGAGCAAAGCAACATAAGGCAAAAAAAGCCATTGATTGATGCTGAGCAAGAAGAAGTGAAACTTATCAATTTCAGCCAGAATAGACGGGTGATCAGTGGAGAAATTCACTATTTTGATCATCCCTACATTGGTATGATAGTGCAAATAAGACGATTTGATCCGACTAAACCCGCCGACGAAGCAGTAAGCCAAGCGATTAAATGAAAACTAAGTGCCTAGTTGCTAAACATGAATATCAAATACACAATCAATAAAATAGGAATACCTATGGATAAAGAAATAGAAATTCAAGCCGCCGTTTTTCGCCGTTTACTTGCGCATTTAGACAACCGTAAAGATGTGCAGAATATTGAATTGATGAACCTTGCTGGCTTTTGTCGTAATTGCTTTAGCAAATGGACCGTTGCCGAAGCTGAAAAATTGGGTGTTGAGGTTGACTTAGCCACCGCGCAGCAGCAAATTTACGGGATGAGTTACCAAGAGTGGAAAGAAAATCATCAACTGCCAGCCACACCCGAGCAGCTAGCAAAATTTAATAAAAATAGTTAACCGCTGCCCAGTTAATAATATCGTCATTGCACCTTATTTTTGTGGCAGTGGCGATAACAACCTTGCGTGCACGGTAATCTCTTCACGATCATAATACAGGTGCTTAGCATATAATTCATAAGTCACTTTATGCTCACTAAAAGCATCTTTCATGCTTTGTAAATCGTCTGTCACTTGTTGATAGCGCCCTTTCATTGGCAACTTTAAATTAAAAACAGCTTCCTTACAGTAGCCATTTAACAACCATTCAGCCATTAGCTTAGCTACACGCTGTGGTTTTTCAATCATATCGCATACCAGCCAATAAACATTTTGCTTCATTGGCACGTATTTAAAGCCATCCATCATTTTATGTTTGACTTGCCCAGTTTCCATCAACGACTCAGCCATAGGGCCATTATCTATTGCAGTAACCATCATGCCGCGGCGCACTAGTTGGTAAGTCCAACCGCCTGGTGCAGAGCCTAAATCAACCGCATTCATGCCCGACGTTAACCGTGTTTCCCATTCATCTTTAGGAATAAAATGTAAAAAAGCTTCATCGAGTTTCAAGGTCGAGCGACTTGGCGATTGACTCGGAAATTTAAGGCGTGGAATGCCCATCACATGGTTAGAGCTGTTACGAGCCAATGAAAAGCCTAAAACCACGGTTTGTCCAGATAAAAACAAGGCATGTAAAATAGCACCATCTTGATTAACTTCAGTTTTATTTTTCTTATCGGTTAATATTTTAACTTTGCGTAACCCTTGACGAAGCGGTACAGCAAGTTTTCGACAAAATTTACTTAACGCTTTACCATCATTAGTGTCTGCCGTTTCCATACGCAAATCATCGTATTGCCATTCATTATCTAAGGCATCAACAATCGCTTCGACGCGATTATAATCGGGTAAGTCAATTTTTTCAGTTAAGGTCACAAACCATTGCCGAGCAAAAATAAGCCGTTTAAGGGGAAGATTTTTCATTAATGCTTCACCATGGCTGTCATCATGCAAATGAAAAAACACTAAGCCTTGATTCTTTTTAAGCTCTAAATAGCCATACATTTCATTCCAAGCCGCTTTTTCTTGAATTTCAGCCCCGCACTCTTTTTCAAAGCCAGGGCGACAATATAATACAATGGAAGTCATAAGTTACTTTTTACCTTGGATTTCTGCACTCAACAGCCATTTTTTCAAAGCTGGAGTTGATAATATGACAATATAATTGTCATAGAAGTCATAAATTTTTTATACCTTCAATAGACAGTAATAACCAAGCAATCGCTAAGGATATTCCGCCTAAGGGAGTTAATTTACCAATAATGGCAAAACTGAAAAATGTTTTGATATAAATGCTACCGCTAAAACACAAAATACCGATAAAAAAGCCGACACAGGCTGCAATAAGTATTTTGCTCGGTGATTTATTTATTACCCATACTAATGACGCCAATAAAGCCAGCGTATGTAATAATTGATATTGCAGTGCTGTTTTTAAGCTTAATTGCACATTAAGAGCAAGCGCTTGCCCCCCATGGGCGAACCAAGCGCCGAATAGTACAGAAAAGCAGCCGCTGATGCCAACAAAAACCATTAAAAATTTTGCTATTTTCCTTTTATACTGCTGCTTATTTTGTATGGCGCTATGCATTAGGAGTTTTTTCCAGATTAACTTTTCCCAAATTGGCTTTTTCTAAAGTGTTTTTTTCTAAAATAAAGGCAACGATGGCCTGTACCGCACTTTCTATATGTTGTTGATGTGTAAAACCTGATTTCACCCTCGGCTTTAAACTATGATCTCCGTCGGCTAAAAATACACATTGGCATAAATGAGAGAACTCTAAATTGGCAATTTCTAACTGAGAGCCTAAAAGATCACGCTCTCCTTGCACGATAAGTACAGGTTTTTGCGTTAACTGTAGCGGCTCTAACCGCAATTTTTCTAACTTTTTAGCTGGGTGAAAGGGATAACCTAAACAAAACACTCCTGCTATATAGGCGCTAATATCATCTTGCCCTGCCAGTGTTGCCGCGACACGTGAACCCATGGATTTACCACCGATAAACAAAGGCAGCTCTGCATTAACATGTTTTCTACCATGTAGCTCAGTAATAACATCACGAAAGCAATCAAGCAGTTTAGGCATTCTATCAGGAGGATAACGCTTGCCCGTTTCAACACGTTTATCCATATAAGGAAAATTAAAGCGCAACACGTTAATATTGGCTTGATTTAGTAATGCGGTTATTTGTGTCATGAAGTCATGGTGCATATCGGCGCCAGCACCATGCGCAAAAATAATTTGCGCAATTGGTTTTTCAACATCATTGATAAGTTTAACTGTCATTTGTTTACCTAGTTTACGAAATTTGACCATCGGTGATCTGCTCTTGCTCTGCGGCAACCATGTCTAATAGCCAATCTCTGAAAGCTTCAATTTTTCCGATCTCTTTTTGTGCTTCTCGACAAACAACAAAATAAGCATTTTTACTAACTAAAACATCATTGAACGGACAAATAAGACGCCCTGAATCAATATCCGGCTTGGCCAAAACACTATATGCTAAGGCCACACCTTGCCCATATAAAGCGGCTTGTAACACCATGGCTGAATGACTAAAAATAGGGCCATGATTAACATTTGTACCTTTAACGGCTACCTGCTTAAACCAACGTTTCCAATCTTTACGAGAAGTATCATGCAATAAGGTATGATGCTGCAAATCGGCTAGCGTTAACAGTGGCGGCTTACCACTAGTAGCATTTTCTTGTAACAGTAAAGGCGAACAAACGGGGATTAAATACTCGGTATGTAGTTTATCAGCATGGATATTAGGCCAACGTCCTCGCCCATAGTAAATAGCAACATCGACATCTTCGGTTAGTGAGTTTTCCGCTTGATCAACCGCTTTTATCCGCACATCAATATCTGGATGCAAAGCGTTAAAAGCACTCAACTTTGGCACTAACCACTGAATAGCAAAACTTGCTTGCGAGCTAACCGTTATTGCCCCTTTAGCACCACGTGCTAATAGTTTTTCTGTTGCTTCATGGAGCGAATTAAAAATATCTTTAATATCAAGATAATAAGACTGCCCTTCTTCTGTTAATAACAGAGCACGATTTTTTCGCATAAACATTTTTATGCCTAAATGCTCTTCCAGTGCTTTTATTTGATGGCTAACCGCCGCCTGAGTAACAAATAACTCTTCAGCGGCACGGGTAAAGCTAAGCTGCCTAGCTGATGCTTCGAATGCTCTAAGCGCGTTTAATGGTGGGAGTCTACTAGCCAATACTTATTCTTCCTTCAAATGATTCTTTAATATTGATTGCATAACTAACTATAAACAGAGCATAACAAGTTTGCATTAGTTTTTCTAATGAATAACATTATTATTTGTCATTTTTATTTTAGTGTCATCTTAGCTATTATAGCTCCGTAGATGAAGGACATCATCTCAACGTTCTAGAAAGTATAAATACAGGCTGTGCGACCCAACCCCACAGCTTATATTTTAAAGAAAAGAGCCAATGCGAGAAAAGGTCCTAATAAGTCTATTCGCCCAATTGATGGGCATCAACAAAAACATTTATTATTAGGTCAAAATAGGATTAAATCATGAAAAAAACTAACGCATACTCATATAAACTAGCCATTGTTGCTACCTCTTTTGTGATGGTTTATTTTGCTTCGGGCATAGTTTCTATTGCACAAGCAACTGAATTATTAAAAGCAGAGCCTGTTGTAGAACATAGCTTAATTCAAGCAGCAAAAGACAGCTTAGCATCATCATTTACAACATTAATGATTAATGATTCGGCTGAAAACGACGCTGACACCCTGCTTGTTACACAACAACGTGCTGCGGATTACAACCAAGCAATAACATTGACTAAAACAACGCTTATCAGTGAGTAATTTAAAGGGTTACTTCATCAAAAGCGTCACCAAAAATTTCACGCACACTTTACTTGAATATAAAAATTAAAAAAGCTGTCAATTGACAGCTTTTTTGTTTTAACGCCGCTAACGGTCAGTCAGTTACCAGTAGCTCAAACCCCTTCACTAAATCATCAATCGCTTTCATTTGTGCTAAATAGGGCTCAAGTTTATCTAACGGTAATGCGCAAGGGCCATCGCACTTAGCGATACTAGGATCTGGATGCGCTTCAATAAATAAACCTGCAATGCCTATTGCCATGCCGCTGCGCGTTAATTGTGCCGCTTGTGCACGTCGGCCATCAGCACTATCACTTCTGCCACCGGGCTTTTGTAATGCGTGAGTTGCATCAAAAATTACCGGTGCGTAATTACGCATTTCATCCATCGCGAGCATATCGACAACCAAGTTATTGTAACCGTAACAACTACCTCGCTCACATAAAATGACATTTTCATTGCCCGCTTCAGCAAACTTTTTGATAATGTGTTTCATTTCATGTGCAGCTAAAAATTGTGGTTTTTTAATATTAATAACCGCGCCAGTTTTAGCCATAGCAACAACTAAGTCGGTTTGTCGAGCTAGAAAAGCAGGAAGCTGTATAACGTCAACAACATCGGCAACAGGTTGAGCTTGGTATGGTTCATGAACATCGGTAATAATAGGTACATTAAAAGTCGACTTTATTTCTTCAAATATTTTTAAACCTTCATCAAGGCCTGGGCCTCGGTAAGAGTGTACCGATGAGCGATTAGCTTTATCAAACGATGCCTTAAACACAAAAGGAATGTTTAACTTTTGCGTCACTTCAACATAGTGCTCAGCAATTTTCATCGCTAAATCACGTGATTCAAGCACATTCATACCACCAAATAAAACAAATGGTTTATCGTTGGCCACTTCAATGCCATTTACGATAACTGATTTTATTGTCATAACCTTTTCCTAATAAAAGCCCTAATAAAGAACCCTAAAAAGCATTCTTTAATAAAAATACAAATGTAAAGGAACAGCTTTAAGCTGTATGGTTCAATGTCAAAGAAAAAGCACGGAGTTGATGACTATCAATGAGTACTTTTGATGCCGACATTGTGTGATACAGCGACAAGATGAACTTTACCAGATTAACTACCTATAATTCGCAACAACTGTCCGCAAATCCATGCCATATAAGTACCTAAGGCATAACCTAATACCGCTAATAACACCCCAACAGGTGCTAATGACGGATGAAATGCTGAGGCAATAACAGGGGCGGATGCTGCACCACCAATATTGGCTTTACTCCCTACCGCTAAATAAAATATCGGCGCTTTAATTATTTTGCCAACAATAAAGAGTAAGATCACGTGCACCGCCATCCAAATCAAACCGATGACCACGTACTTTGGCGCTTCAATAATTTGCGTTATATCCATGTGCAACCCTATAGTGGCAACCAAGATATAAAGAAAGCTACTACCCACTTTTGATGCGCCAACCGCTTCCAATTGCCTTAATCGCGTAAAAGAAAAGATCAAACCAACAGAGGTGACTAAAACAATAATCCAAAACAATTTACTGTGCAGACTAAATTTTTCTAGCTCTGGGTAATTAACTTTAAAAAAGGGTACTAAAAAGTCGGCCGCTAAGTGAGCAAAACCTGCTGCACCAAAGGCAATGGCAATTATAAATATAAAGTCTTTCAGTTCAGGTCGTCTAGCGTGATCGCGCTCAAAAGCTTCCACTTTACCAATCAATCTATCAATACCTGAGGTATCAGCACCGCTTTTGGCATCGATACGCTTATGATTAGCAGCAAAATAAAGTAAAACAGCCATCCAAAGATTAGCCACAACAATATCAACCGTCACCATAATGGTGAATATTTTACCATCAGCGCCATAGATTTCCTTCATGGCGAGCATATTAGCGCCACCGCCAATCCAGCTACCTGCTAGTGCTGCCATACCACGCCAAACAGCATCAGGGCCTGTTACGCCAATTAACTCAGGCCAAATAACTGATATGGCAAGTAATGCGATTGGACCACCAATCACCACTCCAACAGTACCCGTTAAAAACATAATAATGGCTTTATTTCCGAGGGCAGCAATAGCTTTTAAATCAATGCTTAACGTAAGCAACACTAAACAAGCGGGCAGCAAATAGTATTTTGCCACTTCATCCACTTTACTAACTTCTGCGCTAACAATACCAAAGGTATTAAGCAGCGAAGGCAGCAAATAACAAAGAAGTAATGCTGGCACATACTGATAGAATTTTTTCCATACTGGGTGTTGACTGTTAGAGCTGTAGAAAACAAAGCCTAAAATTATTGCTAATAGCCCTAATACGGTTGCGTCGTTTGTTACTAATGGCATGGCTAATGGTGCTACTAAAGGTGTAGACATCTATTTTCCTATTAATATTAATTTTTTTAAATAAGTATTTTATTAGTGAAAAGTAGGGTCACTTAAGGTGATATTGTCAAGCTGTAGCTTGAGTAGCTGCGCTGCAGGATCTGTAGGGCATTGTTCAACAAAGTAACGATAATCATCAACCGCTACTTTAAAACAATTTAACTGATGAAGCAAAAACCCACGGTCACGACGTTGCATAGGATCGTCAGGATTTAATGACAGTAATACATCAACACAAAGTAAAGCTTTATCAAATGCTTGCTCACGAATTAGAGCATTTTTTAGGGCACTCAAATACTCTACTAATACCGCCGAACGTTTCATACTGTCAAGCTCATATTGACTAGGATCGCCTTCGGCATCATCTAAGCATAAATCTAGCTCGTGCCAATCAAGGGACTCGCCTGTAATAGCATCAAAAACAATAGCATAATCGTCATTACAGCAAAGGCGTACCATCACTTTAGTTGGCACAAAAACTAAATCACAGCGAAAACCACAAGCATTGATAATTTCACTAACTATTGCAGCTTTTATTATCGGCGACATCAGCCTTTGATTTAAGCTCGTGGCTACTTTAAAGGTATCCACTGACCAATCACTTTTTTGCTCATCAATAAACAAATGTTGATAGAACAATTCGTTCAATAACACCTCTGCTTGCTCTAACGGTGATTCAATTTCACTAATTACCGCTTGGCATTGTTCAATAATTGTTTCTATTGCATCAAGAGACTGCTCAGCTTGTAGTGCCTTTGCATCAACAGTTTTAGTAATATTTCGACCTTGAAAAATGTACTCTTCTAGCAATACAAGTGTTTGCAACAAGTCTTTTTTATCAGACTTTAACTCTGACAATAATAATTCTGGTAATAACGAAGTATTCATAGCAACTTAATAGTTAAATAATTTTCATAAGGTTATAGTAAAAACAGTGGTTCTCTAGTCATGGCTATACGCACAATTAACATAACCCAACCCATAGTTCCTAAATAACCAATAATTTGCATACCTTTATTACGAGCAAGCTTTAGCGTGTAATAACCAGTAAAAATATACGCCACCACTGCCAATAACTTTTCCCCAAGCCACAATTGTTCTAGCGGATTGATAGAATACTGTATCGCCATTACAATACCTATGGTAAGCAATAAGGTATCAACAATGTGTGGGGTAATTTTCACCCATTTGGCCTGTAGTTTTGACGAATTTGCGAGAGTCCAAAAAAAGCGTAAAGTAAAAAGGCCTATGCTAATCGCCGCCAAAGTTAGATGTAAATGTTTAAACATTGCAGTTCCTATTTTTGCTTATTGTTTTTGTAGGGGAGAATTTATTCTCGATAACTTATGATCAAATTTTCGCGGTTAAAACCGCTCCTACAAATGAAGTTAAATTGTTACGGTAAAGTCGCCCAAGTAATACGATCATGACCATTTAAGTCTTGCTCAGTTTGAGGGCTTTCAAATTCCAAAGCTATTAATATTTTTTGTACAGCTTGCGCTTGCTGATAACCATGCTCAACAAACAACGCCCCTTGCGAAGTTAAAAATTCACGTGCTACCTCGGCAATATGCTTAATATCCGCTAAGCCCTGCTCATTAGCAACAAGCGCTGATGCCGGTTCAAAACGTACATCCCCTTGACTTAAATTTTCATCTTCACCGTCTATATAAGGAGGGTTTGAAACAATGACATCAAATTTTTTACCCGTTTTAATCTGTGTAAACCAATCACTTTGGAAAATATTGACTTGTGTTAAGTTAAGACTTTCGGCATTAAGCTTAGCAAGCTGTACTGCCTCGGCATTAAAGTCTATTGCATCAATTTTCCACGTCGAATTTTCACTGGCTAAAGCTAACGCGATAGCACCAGTGCCAGTGCCTAAATCAAGACAATTGATATGCTTGATATCGCCAAAATGCTCAAGCACAAGTTCAACTAATGTTTCAGTGTCTGGACGAGGTATGAGTGTTACAGGAGAAACTTTTAAGGCTAGTGACCAAAACTCTTTCTCGCCAGTAATATAGGCAATAGGCTCACCTAAGTAACGGCGAGTAAGCAAATTAACAAACTGCTCAACTTGCTCATTATTCAGCTGCTTTTCAGGCCAAGTAAACAAATAACTGCGTGGTTTGTTAAGCACAAAAGACAATAATATTTGTGTATCAAGTAATGCACTGTCTGAGCCTTTTTGTAATATTTGCTGGCCTTGATGAAGGACGTTGGTAATAGAATTATCACCAATAAAGCGCATACGCATTGCTGTATTCATTTAACTAATGCTGTTCTGCAAGCTCAGCTAACAAATCAGCTTGGTTTTCCTGCATTATTGGTTCCATAATCAATTGCAAATTACCTTCCATCACTTCATTTAAACGGTATAAGGTTAAATTAATACGGTGATCACTCATACGCCCCTGAGGAAAATTATAGGTACGGATACGTTCAGAGCGATCGCCACTGGCAACAAGATTTCGGCGTGATGATTCTTCTGCACTGCGGCGTCTCTCATCTTCAGCTTGTTGCAAGCGTGCTTGTAATACTGACATAGCTTGCGCACGATTTTTATGTTGCGAGCGTTGATCCTGACATTCAACCACAACTCCTGATGGAATATGGGTAATTCGTATCGCAGAATCAGTTTTGTTAACGTGCTGGCCACCGGCACCAGAAGCGCGGAAAGTATCTACTTTTAAATCTGCTTTGTTAATCTCAATAGCATCGGCCTCGGGAATTTCAGGCATAACGACCACAGTACAAGCAGAGGTATGTACACGACCTTGAGACTCGGTTTCAGGTACACGCTGTACTCTATGCCCACCCGATTCAAACTTCATGTGACCATAAACACCTTCACCGTTTACTTTCATGATCATTTCTTTATAACCGCCCTGCTCACTTTCATTAGTGTTCATGACTTCAATTTTCCAGCCTTTCTTCTCAGCATAGCGACTGTACATTCTGAACAAGTCACCAGCAAAAATAGCGGCTTCATCGCCACCAGCACCCGCGCGAATTTCAACAAAACAGTTATTATCATCATTAGGATCGCGTGGCAGCAATAATACTTGTAACTCGTCAGCTAATACAGCGACCGCCTTTTTAGCCTCTTTAAATTCTTCCTGTGCCATTTCACGCATATCAGGATCATCATCTTTAAGCATCAATTCAGCCGTAGAAAAGTCATCTTCTGCACTTTTATAATTATTAAACACGGCGGTGACTTCATCTAAGCGCTTAAATTCTTGGGAGAGTGTGCGAAACTTTTCTTGATCGGCGATAGTAGCGGGATCTGATAATAAGGCTTGAACCTCTTCAAAGCGTTCTACTAAGCCTTCAAGCTTTTGATATACTGACGATTTCATTAAATTAATCTTTTCTTATTGTCTTATTAATAAAGGAATTTTAAGCGTGGCAAAACTAAACTGGCGCTATTCTAGCACAATAGCAACTTTTACATAGTCAAAGCTGACGCTATGTAAAAAGAAATGAGAGTAGTTGGATGTAATAGTTTTTACTTGCCGTTATCGATATCAAAAATATCACGCAAATAAATAAGTTTGTCTAGCTCACCACCTTGAGCGGCAGACTGCAAGGCACTTGTTGGAGCATGCATAAATTTATTAGTTAATTTAGTCGCCAATTCGTTGATAACAGACTCGGCATTTTTACCGCCATTTAATTGCGTCATCGCCTTTTCAAGTAATAAGTCACGCTCAGATAAGCACTGCTTACGATAACTCACTACAGTATCTTGAGTGTTTAAACCGCGTAACCAAGCCATAAAGCTGTCTGACTGACTACTAACAATACTTTCAGCTTCAACGGCGGCTTTACGACGGTTTTCTAAATTTTGGGCAATAATGCTTTGTAAATCATCAACGGTGTAAAGAAAAACATCTTCTAAGTCGCCAACTTGCTCTTCTATATCGCGTGGTACGGCTAAATCAACCATAAAAATAGGTTGATGCCTACGCTTAGTTAACGCTTGCTCTACCATACCTTTACCAATAAGTGGTAATGTTGACCCTGTTGAACTGATAACAATATCCGCTTGACCCATCACTTCAGGAATTTGTGCTAGGGTAATGACATCTGCACCAATTTTATTCGCCATACTTTCAGCTCTAGCGATGGTTCGATTAGCGACAGTAATTTTACCAACATTGTTTTCATACAAATGCTTAGCCACCAATTCTATCGTTTCACCCGCTCCGACTAATAAAACCCGTACTTTCTTAAGACTGGCAAAAATATGTTTCGCCAAATTAACACTGGCAAAAGCAACTGACACGGCACTAGTGCCTATCTCCGTTTCTGTACGTACTTGCTTAGCAACACCAAAAGTACGCTGAAATAACCTATCCATCACTAAAGCCATAGAGCCTGCGGCCTTAGCTTGAGTGTATGCTTGCTTCATTTGCCCTAATATTTGCGGTTCACCTAATACTAAGGAGTCTAGACCACAAGCAACACGCATTATATGGTTTACGGCTTGTTTGTCTTGATGCCAATAAATACTGGGCAAAATAGTTGAGGCTGGAACACTATGATAACTTTCTAACCATTTAACTAATCGTTCTTGCGTGATAGATATATCGCCATCTTGAATAAGATAAAGCTCGGTTCTATTACAGGTAGATAAAATGGCTACTTCACGGCACTGCACCGCGGACAACATTTCTTGTAAGGCAACAGAAAGCTTGTCCGGATTAAAGGATATTTTTTCCCTTACCGAAACGGGGGCAGTTTTATGATTAATTCCAACAGCAACAATGGACAATGTAATAAACCTATATAATCAATATTCAATCAATATTTAATAAGAGGCTGCAATACAAGCAGCAACATTTAAGAGTATACGCTAATATCCCTATTATTACTCTGGGTTAGCCTTTAAAATATGATCTGTGATAACACGGATAATAAAACCGTGATAATTTTACAAAAAATGTTCACTAATTAAAGGGGGATATTGAACAAGAAGGCAAGCTATGCTCAAATAGCCCCCTATTTTCAATGCTAATTTATCTTATGTTTAAAACCTACTTTCGTTTATTTTTTTTAGCCGCTATTTCACTATTCACTTTAATGGCTTGTGTTTCAAACAAGGTAATGATTAAACCACTATCGGTTCAAACAGCTCAGCAACGAGCAAGCCAATTACAGCAATTAAGCCAATGGAAAATTTACGGTAAGATAGCCTTTATTCAAAAAACACTGAATGAACAAGATAAACGCGAAAGCGCTTCTATCACATGGCAAGTCGATGAAGGTAAGAAAAATCAAACACTCAACTTAACCAGCTATTTAGGCATTAATATTTTGCATTTATCTTCAATGCAAGGGCAGCACTTAATTAAAATTAACTCAGAGGAACACCACTCTGATAATTTACCCCAATTAATATACTCTCTGACAGGGCTAACATTACCTACACAAGCGCTTACTTTTTGGTTAAAAGGCCTTCCTTATCAATCATCAGATAAAATTATTTACAATAGCAAAACTAAGTTACCCCTTAGCATGACAAGTACTTATCAAAACTCTGCTTGGCAAATTACCTATGATGAATACAAAACTTTTGAGCACTTACCAATGGCCACTAAATTTACCATTAAAAAAGGTGGGTTATTGCTCAAAGTTTCTATCAAAAAATGGTCATTTACTCACAATGCAAGCTAACAACATCATGATTTTACCTACCATTGCGTCCAATTCAACAGCATCGCCTTATTTAAACAAGCGTTTTAGTTTCCCATCCCCTGCTAAGCTGAATTTATTCTTGCATGTAGTTGGGCAACGAGCTGACGGTTACCACGAGTTAGAGACTTTATTTCAGTTTATTGATTATAACGACACGCTAACAATATCAGTAACTAACAGTACTAACATCGAGTTGTTGACGCCTATTAAAGGTGTAAACAATGAAGACAATTTAATTGTCAAAGCAGCCTACTTATTACAAAAGCATATAGAAAGAAAGTACGGCTCTATTATTTATGGTGCCCAAATTAGTATTAAAAAAGTTTTACCTATGGGAGGAGGATTAGGCGGTGGTTCGTCTAACGCGGCCACCATATTATTGACCTTGAATACACTCTGGCAAGGTAATTTCACCAACATAGAGTTGGCCGAGATGGGCTTGATTTTAGGCGCTGACATACCTATTTTTATTCATGGTTTCTCAGCCTTTGCACAAGGGGTTGGCGAACAATTAACACCTGTAGAGCCCCATGAATGTTGGTATTTAATCACTAAACCAGAGGTAAGCATTTCAACCGCCAGCGTTTTTACTGCCAAAGAATTACCTCGGAATACGGCTAAATTAGCACATAATGATTTTAGCGAGTTCTATCACGATAACGACTTGTTTAACGAAGATAAATATCGTAATGACTGCCAAGCCATGGTAATAAAAAATTACTTTGAAGTTGCCAAGCTACTAGCTTGGTTGGTAGAATACGCGCCGTCTAGAATGACAGGAACAGGCGCGTGCATTTTTTCGCGTTTTTCCACTCGACAAGAGGCGTGTGAACTGCAAGCAAAACTTCCCAACGGGATTAGCTCGTTTGTTGCACAAGGGCTGAATAAATCGCCTTTATGCTCAGTAATTGAGCAACTAAAAAAATCAAACTAATTGGCTAAAATTAGTGTTTATAACTAGCATTAACTTTAGTTTTATACGGCTCAATGTTTAACAAATTTACTGTAAACAGAGAGTATATTTTTAATGTCAAAAGTTTCTGAGGAACTGACTGTGCCTGACATGAAGATTTTTGCGGGTAATGCCACCCCTGAACTGGCCAAACAAATAGCCAATCGCTTATATATTACTTTAGGTGATGCCAAAATAGGCAGTTTTAGTGATGGTGAAATAAGCTTTGAAATTAATGAAAACGTGCGTGGAAGCGATGTTTTTATTATTCAATCAACCTGTGCCCCAACGAACAACAACCTAATGGAACTTATTGTGATGATCGACGCTTTTCGTCGCGCATCTGCAGGCAGAATTACTGCCGTTATTCCTTATTTTGGTTATGCTCGTCAAGACAGACGTGTACGTAGTGCCCGTGTGCCAATTACTGCGAAAGTAGTTGCTGACTTCTTATCAAGTGTCGGTGTTGACCGTGTATTAACAGTTGATTTACACGCCGAGCAAATTCAAGGTTTCTTCGACGTTCCTGTTGATAACGCCTTTGGTACGCCTATTTTATTAGAAGATATGAAAAACCGTGATTTAAACAACCCGGTTGTTGTTTCTCCTGATATTGGTGGTGTTGTACGTGCTCGTGCAGTCGCAAAGTTATTAGATGATGCTGACCTAGCTATTATTGATAAACGCCGTCCAAAAGCTAATGTTGCGCAAGTCATGCATATTATTGGTGATGTAAAAGACCGTGATTGTATTATTGTTGATGACATGATTGATACTGGCGGTACTTTAGCCAAAGCGGCTGAAGCTTTAAAAGAACATGGTGCAAAACGTGTTATTGCTTATGCAACTCATCCAGTGCTATCAGGCAATGCTGCTGAAAACCTTAAGAACTCAGTGATTGATGAAGTTGTAGTTACTGACTCAATTCCACTATCAAAAGAAATTCGAGAGCTTAAAATGGTTCGTCAATTAACCTTAAGCGGCATGCTAAGTGAAGCGATTCGCCGAGTATGTAATGAAGAATCAATTTCTGCTATGTTTGATCATTAACGCTTCACTTCATTTAACGCCATATTAGTAACAGCCAATTAACGTTTTCTTAAAAGCAGGTATTTTTCAATATCTGCTTTTTTATACGCTTTTAAATAGCTTTACGTTATTGCTAGTGTTATTATGCCGCGCCTTTTTTATCTACTGATTTTCCTTTTCTAAGCATAAAATTAGTAAAAAGAGCACATACCCTTGTTTTTGGTCGCAAGAAACAAGATTTAATTTTATTTATATTATATAAGAGTATTTATCATGACTGATTTATTTACTTTGGAAGCTGAAGTACGTACAGATTTAGGGAAAGGTGCGAGCCGCCGCCTACGTCACGCGAATAAAGTTCCTGCTATCCTTTACGGCGAAGGCCAAGAGCCAGTATCTTTAACTTTAGAGCACAAAAATGTTTTCCGTGCTCAACAAGAAGAAGCTTTCTACTCACACGTTTTAACGTTAAATGTTGCTGGTAAGCCAGTTGAATGTTTAATCAAAGACATGCAACGTCACCCGTTCAAAAACATCGTAATGCACATGGATTTTATCCGCATTGATGCAAAACATGCTTTACATACGAATGTTCCTGTTCACTTCATCAACGAAGAGAACGTTTCAAAAGCAGGTGCAACTATTGCTCACCATGTAACTGAAATTGCGGTTACTTGTTTACCGAAAGACTTACCTGAGTTTATCGAAGTTGATTTAACTGATTTAGAAATTGGTCAAACACTACATTTATCAGACGTTAAATTGCCTAAAGGCGTAACTTCTGACGAACTAGAAAAAGGCGAAAGCCATGACCAAGCCGTTGTAACAGCGAATGCCCCTAAAGGTAACAGCGACGACAGTGAAGAAGCTACTGAAGAAGCACCAGCAGCAGAATAATAGTTAATTCAATAAAATGACTATTAAAATGATTGCGGGGCTGGGTAATCCTGGCCCCGAATATACAAGAACACGTCACAATGCTGGTGTTTGGTTTGTTGAAGAACTGGCACAACGCAATAACATTTCTCTCCACGCAGAAAAAAAATATTCTGGCCTCTATGGCAAAGGCATTATCGGTGGTGAACTCGTCCACTTATTAATTCCTACCACCTTTATGAATAGAAGTGGTCAAGCGGTTGCTCCTTTAGCAAAATTTTTCCGTATTCCCGTTGATAATATTCTCATTGCTCATGACGAGTTAGATATCCCCCCTGGTAGTGTTAAAATAAAACAAGGTGGTAGTCATGGCGGACACAACGGCTTAAAAGATATTATTGCTCGTATGGCAAACAATAAAGAGTTTTACCGTTTACGTATTGGCATAGGACATCCGGGTCATCGAGATAAAGTTACGGGTCATGTGCTAGGCAAAGCACCACAAAATGAACAAGTACTTATTGAAGACGCCATCGATGAAGCTGGTCGTTGTTTCGACATCTGGCAGCAAGATGGTTTAAAAAAAGCTCAACAGCGTTTGCACGCGTTTAAGGGTTTATAGATTGGAAATTATGCCCTTATTATTGATAGGGTAACTCCTACAAAACTCAACACTCTAGGAATTATTCCTGAGTTCAAATTAACATATTTAGCAGGTATAAATCATGGGATTTAAATGTGGCATCGTTGGCTTACCCAACGTTGGAAAATCAACTTTATTTAACGCACTTACTAAAGCAGGTATTGATGCAGCAAACTTCCCTTTTTGTACTATTGAGCCAAATACTGGCGTAGTACCCGTACCGGATCCCCGCTTAGATAAATTAACTGAGATAGTTAATCCTGAACGTGTATTAGCCACCACTATGGAGTTTGTTGATATTGCAGGCCTTGTGGCTGGCGCATCAAAAGGTGAAGGTTTAGGTAATAAGTTTTTAGCAAATATTCGTGAAACTGATGCCATTGGTCACGTAGTTCGCTGCTTTGATAATGACAATATTATTCATGTAGCGAATAAAGTCAGCCCTATTGATGATATCGATGTGATCAATACTGAATTAGCTTTATCTGATATGGACACAGCAGAACGTGCTATTTTTCGTTTAGCAAAGAAAGCTAAAGGTGGCGATAAAGACGCAAAATTTGAGATGCCTGTATTAGAGAAAATATTAAAGCATGTTGAAGAAGGTCACATGGTACGTTCTTTAGAGTTATCTAAAGAAGAAAAAGCAGCTATAGATTACTTAAATTTTTTAACACTTAAGCCGACGATGTATATAGCGAATGTTAATGATGATGGTTTTGAAGACAACCCTTACCTTGATCAAGTACAAGAGATAGCTGATGCTGAAGGTGCGATCGTTGTTGCAGTGTGCGCTGAAATTGAAAGTGAACTGTCTGAAATGGATGATGAAGACCGCATTGAGTTTATGGCTGAAATGGGCTTAGAAGAGCCGGGGCTAAATCGTGTTATAAATGCTGGTTACTCCTTACTGCACTTACAAACCTATTTTACTGCCGGTGTTAAAGAAGTGCGCGCGTGGACAGTAAAGCAAAATGCTACTGCACCTCAAGCAGCAGGTGTTATTCATACTGACTTTGAGAAAGGTTTCATTCGTGCCGAAATAATTAGTTATGACGACTTTATTGAATTCAATGGCGAGTCAGGTGCTAAAGAAGCGGGTAAATGGCGCTTAGAGGGCAAAGACTACCGCGTAAAAGATGGTGACGTAATACATTTCCGTTTCAATGTTTAATAAAAGTAGTTAAGAGAAGTCAAAAAGCTATATTGAATTAAACACTATTTGTCAAAGGGACCGATCTCTCAAAATGTATACTTTGATTTCAATGAGTTCCGCATGCATTTTTTGTGCAGTTTACCGTCAATTTGCACAGGCAATAGCCAAACTAATAAAAAGTCGCGTTTTTTGAAAAAAAACGGTTGACGTAAGCCAAGCAGATTTGCATAATACGCGCCACTTGCTGAGAGGCAAGATAAAAAGGCTACATAGCTCAGCTGGTTAGAGCACATCACTCATAATGATGGGGTCCCAGGTTCAAATCCCGGTGTAGCCACCATTTTACTTCGGTAAAATAGAGTTTAACCTCTTTAAAAGTTTACATGTAATGCGGAGGTGGTGCAATTAATAGACGTGCCACTTACTTTAAAGAGTTGGTTCCAGTATTACAAACGTATAAGAGTTCAGGTCTCTTCAAAACTTGGATGTAATGCGGGTTTGGCGGAATTGGTAGACGCGCTGGATTTAGGTTCCAGTATCGCAAGATGTGAGAGTTCAAGTCTCTTGACCCGTACCATTTCAAAGCAACAATAGTTGTAAATGTAAAAAGTAAAGACATTGCAGGGATATAGCCAAGCGGTAAGGCAGCGGGTTTTGATCCCGTCATTCAGAGGTTCAAATCCTCTTATCCCTGCCATTTTTATAAAACAATGTTCAACCGTTTTTAAATAAAAATATACAATGTAATTACACTTCAGTAGGGATATAGCCAAGCGGTAAGGCAGCGGGTTTTGATCCCGTCATTCAGAGGTTCAAATCCTCTTATCCCTGCCATTTCATCTAAGAAAACAAAGCAAAGCAAAATGCGGGTTTGGCGGAATTGGTAGACGCGCTGGATTTAGGTTCCAGTATCGCAAGATGTGAGAGTTCAAGTCTCTTGACCCGTACCATTTTGATAAAGTTCAAAATCCTAAACTCAATACTTAACACCAACAAAACACATGGCGGAATTGCTAGACGCACTGCTTATGTTGAGGAAAGTAGGTTCCAGTATCGCAAGATGTGAGAGTTCAAGTCTCTTGACCCGTACCATTTTGATAAAGTTCAAAATCCTAAACTCAATACTTAACACCGACAAAACACATGGCGGAATTGCTAGACGCATTGCTTATGTTGAGAAAAGTAGGTTCCAGTATCGCAAGATGTGAGAGTTCAAGTCTCTTGACCCGTACCATTTTGATAAAGTTCAAAATCCTAAACTCAATACTTAACACCAACAAAACACATGGCGGAATTGCTAGACGCACTGCTTATGTTGAGAAAAGTAGGTTCCAGTATCGCAAGATGTGAGAGCTCAAATCTCTTGACCCGTACCATTTTGATAAATTTCAAAATCCTAAACTCAATACTTAACACCAACAAAACACATGGTGGAATTGCTAGACGCGCGGCTTATGCCAGAAACTTTTCTAGATAATAAATGTTCCAGCATGTATTGGTTGATGTTAGGACTTAAGTCTCTCTTAACTACCCATAGTATCTCGATATTCAACAAAGCCCTTTCAACCAAAGCAACCTCATAAAACCTGCTGTTTTGTCTTTAGCGAAGAACCTAACTAAAATATATCATCTACAATACGCATATTCTCCTGTATCTATATCTGAACACTTCACCCTCCTCAACTGTCCTATAATTACTTTACCTCGACTAGTTTGCATAAAAATGAAGTGATAAGGTGCGCACAACGCAAATAATTAAATAACTCTTTCACAGAAAAATGAGGAAATATAAGCATGGCTTTTTTTGATTTGGCAGATTTTGACAACCATGAACAAGTTGTCTTTTGCAGTGATGAAAAATCAGGATTCAAAGCAATCATTGCTGTTCATAGTACAGCACTAGGCCCAGCAGTAGGTGGTTGTAGAATGTGGGATTATGCCAGTGATGAAGATGCACTCGTCGATGCTTTGCGTTTATCTAAAGGTATGACTTATAAAAATGCTATGGCAGGCTTAAAAATGGGCGGCGGAAAGTCAGTGATTATTGGTGATGCTAAGGCAATCAAGTCTGAGGCACTTTTCAAGGCATTTGGTGAAGCACTCAACAGGTTGAATGGCCGTTATTTAAGCGCGGAAGATGTCAACATAACGACTGCTGATATAGCCATAACGAATACAGTAACCCCGTTTGTAACAGGAACCGAAGGTAAAAGTGGCGATCCTGGCCCATTCACAGCCTTAGGGACATTTCTCGGCGTTAAAGCTTGTGTTAAACATAAGTTTAATCGGGATAATTTAATAGGCATTAAAGTAGCCGTACAGGGCTTAGGGAGCGTTGGTTATGGTTTATGTGAATATTTACATAACGCTGGAGTCGAGTTATTTGTTACCGACATCAATCAAGTTGCTCTTGATAAAGCGGCCATCGAATTTGGTGCAACCATTGTTGGCTTAGATGATATTTACGATCAATATGTTGACGTTTATGCCCCTTGTGCCCTTGGCGCTAGCATTAACGATAGTACCATCAAACGTCTCAAAGCAAGTATTATTGCTGGTTGCGCTAATAATCAACTCGCTGAACAACGTCATGACCAAGCATTAGTCGATGCTGAAATTTTATATGCACCTGATTATGTTATTAATGCGGGAGGCATTATCAATATTTCTTTCGAAGAAAGTTACTGCGCCGAAAAAGCCACTAAAAAGGTAAAAGAGATTTACCATACTTTGCTTGATATTTTCACTAAAGCTGATCAGCAAAATAAGCCTACAGGCGCTATTGCTGATGAAATGGCACGTGAAATAATTAATCAGGTGGTAAGTAGCCAGTAAGGCTGCGGTGATTTCAGCAATTATCTCCTCAAGCCTATTGTTTGAGGAGATAATTTCAACGCTAAATAATTACTAACTGTTATTCAATAACCCAAAGATTTTCTTGCTGATACATATCGTATAAGCCCTCGGCTTTACCAATCAATAATTGAGCAAATTTTTCCTGCTCTTTATCGCCTGTTTTCAATAAGTTTTCGGCTTGCATCTGCCATTTAAACGAAAAATGACGTACTGCTTCACGAGCATTTGGAGCTACATTAAAGGCATTATGATCACTGGGTAAATCTCCACAAATAACCCAAAGGTAACTACCGTCAAGTGCTTTAAGCTTCCATACAGACATAATTGGCACTAAATAGCGGCTTTTTTCAACAATAACACTGTCAGTAACTAAACCTTGAGTTGCCAAATATTTAGTCGCTACTTGGTATTGCTCTCTAACCCATTGCTGCTGTTGTTCAGCTGTCATGTCTTGTTTTTGTGTCATTTCATGCCCTTCATTAATAGTAACCGTGATTCACTTCAATTAACTTAATCAATTAACTGATATTGTTCTCGTAAAACGTTAACAATTTCAGCTTTTGGATTATCACTTAATACAATTTTTTCACCCGTAATTTTGGCCGCAATGTCCGTATATGTTTTAGATACATCCATCAATACAGATAATGGCAACTCATTATCACGAGCTAATGCTTCACGCTCAGGCATACGATCTTTATTCAATAAAATATCAGCATCAGGGAAATGCTTAAGTAATAACTGGCGGAAACCTTCTTTAGAGTTTTCAACGACGTTACCTGCTCTGTATTGTTCACCATCCCAGATACGTGATGAATCAGGCGTACCAACTTCATCCATATAGATTAATTTGTCGTTACCCGCTTTATCCTTCACATAACCAAATTCAAACTTGGTATCAACAAATATTTGATCAAGCTTGTTTAGTGCACTCGAAATAACATCAAAACCTTCCATTAATAGCTTTTCATATAAAGCAATGTCATCCGTAGATTTAAAGTTGAATGCCGTAAAGTTATCTTCAATGTTCTTACGAGTAATATTCACATCATCAACCGCAGGAACCCCTGGAATATCTTCCAAAATGCCTTTCGTTGATGGTGTTTGTAAAAGTTTGCTTAATTTGGAGTCTTTAGTTAAACCTTCACTTAATTCAATACCACAAAAATCACGTTCACCTTTAACGTAGCTGCGCCACATAGAACCAGTGATATATTGACGACAAATAGCCTCAATCATCACAGGTTTTGCTTTTTGTACAATCCACACAAACGGATGTGGAATATCAAGAATATGGCTATCTGCAAGTCCTTGCTCTTTAAATAATTTAAACCAATGATTCGAGATTGCATTGAGTGCTGCACCTTTACCTGGTACACCTTTCATTCCGCCCTCACCTTGCCATATACAATCAAAAGCAGAGATACGATCACTAATGACCATAATAGCTAAGGGAGTATCGCTAGGGACATCATAGTCTTTCTCTTCAATTAAACGCTTACTGTCTGTTTCAGTTAACCAATAAACAGAGCGAACTTTACCGCTATGTACTGGCGCATCAGTGCGAATAGGAAGATCGTTATTAACGGCTAAGACTTTGTCTGCTAGATTCATGATGATATATCTCAATTATTTATTAAGGTTTAACTAATATTACTCATATTTTTTTACAGCTAAGAAAAATAATATTAATTAAACAAAAAAAGAAAAGGACGCTAATGCGTCCTTTTCTAATAAAGCTTTTTCAATTCTTATGCAGCTAAAGCAGCTTGTGCTTTTTCTACTAAGAAAGTGAATGCTGTTTTGTCGTATACTGCAATGTCAGCTAGGATCTTACGATCAATTTCAATAGCAGCCTTTTTAAGACCATTAATGAATTTACTGTAAGATAAACCATTTTGACGAGCTGCTGCGTTAATACGAGCAATCCAAAGTTGGCGGAATTGACGTTTACGTTGACGACGGTCACGGTAAGCGTATTGACCAGCTTTAGTTACAGCTTGGTAAGCAACGCGATAAACGCGACTACGAGCACCGTAGTAACCTTTCGCTTGCTTTAGAACCTTTTTATGACGTGCACGAGCTTGTACACCACGTTTTACTCTTGCCATTTTCTATCTCTCCTATTAACCGTGACGTAAAAGTTTTTTAACTGACTTAATGTCAGCTGCAGCGATCATGCTTTTAGCACGCAAATGACGCTTAACTTTAGTACGACGCTTAGTCAAGATATGACGAAGGCCAGCTTGTTTGAACTTATAGCCATTAGCTGTTTTTTTAAAGCGCTTTGCAGCACCTTTATTGGTTTTCATTTTAGGCATGGGATAACTCTCAAATTTATACCTACACTTAAAAAAGTGATGGGTATATGCCAAATATTAAGTAGCGAGGGCGAAAAAAACTTTTCTCACTATAAGTGCGAATAATTAATTTACTTGCAAGCCTGTACTACCAGCGTAAAGATAAAATTGGTGAATTAAGCTTTTATTTATCCCAAAAAGATAATTGTCGCAATAGAACAATATTCGTCCTGAATTGTCTAATAAGTTACATCCGTATAACGTACATTGCGACCTACAAAAAGCCAATTACTTGTCAAACCAAAGGTTATCTATTTTTAGGGGCTAGAACCATCACCATCTGACGCCCTTCCGCTCTACGCGGAAAGAATTCAACTACAGTTAGTTCTGCTAAATCGTTTTTAACGCGAGCTAGTAGTTCTAAACCAAGTTCTTGGTGGGCCATCTCACGGCCACGGAAACGTAATGTAACCTTGACCTTGTCGCCGCCTTCTAAAAAGCGTTTCAGGTTACGTAATTTCACCTGATAATCGCCTTCATCTGTACCAGGACGGAATTTAATTTCCTTAACCTGTATTTGTTTTTGCTTTTTACGTTGTTCTTTTTGTTCTTTCGATTTCTCATAAAGAAACTTGCCGTAATCCATAACACGACAAACAGGAGGTTTGGCCGTTGGACTTATTTCAACAAGATCAACACCTGCATCATCAGCTTGATCCATAGCTTCATCTAATGAAACTATGCCACCTGGTTCGCCGTCATATTTTATTAAACGAACTTCATTACCAGCAATACCTGTGATTAACTCATTTAAACGATGTGCTGGCTCTTTTTGCCCGCCTCGTTGTCCACCTTTAATAGCCATGTTCCTCCTACAGAAACTCTTTTTTGTTGACTTATATATTTTCTATTTAATCTTATTTCGTTGTTGTCAGTGCTCATTGACGTCCGTCAACTCCGCGCTTCCGCCTAGAAATAGAACTAGATATCGGCTATCCAAGTTACAAAACTGTGTAAATTAAATAGCTATTATTTATTTTAAGTTTCTGAGCAAATCATTTTTATAAATTCACTGCTCAAAATTTTTGTTTATTTTCTGGTTTTAACTTCTTCATTTAACTTAGCGATAAAGTCATCAACAGACATTTTCCCTAAATCTTCACCACTTCGAGTTCTAATAGCAATTTCACCTGCTTCCATTTCTTTGTCACCAACAACCAAAAGATAAGGAACTCTCTTTAAAGTGTGCTCGCGGATTTTAAAGCCTATTTTCTCATTTCTCAAGTCTAGTTTTGCTCTAAAGCCATTTTCTTTTAGTTTTTTAACAACTTTTTTACAATATTCACCCTGTTTGTCGGTAATATTCATAATTGTTGCTTGAATTGGCGATAACCACGTTGGAAACTTCCCTGTGTACTCTTCAATTAAAATACCAATAAAACGCTCTAGAGATCCTAAAATAGCTCGATGGATCATGACAGGCGTATATCGTTCGTTGTCTTCACCAACATAAGTTGCGCCTAAACGTTCAGGTAAGGCAAAATCAAGTTGTACTGTGCCACATTGCCACGCACGACCTAAGCAGTCCATTAAAGTGAATTCAATTTTAGGACCGTAAAATGCGCCTTCACCCGGTAAATATTCAAAGTCAATGTTGCTATCTGTTAATGCTTGCGCGAGACCCGCTTCAGCTTTGTCCCATATTTCATCACTACCAATACGATTTTCAGGGCGTGTTGATAATTTAACAATAACATCTTCAAAACCAAATGAGCCGTAAACGTCGTAAACCATTTCAATACATTTGGTTACTTCCGCTTGTACTTGTGATTCCATACAGAAAATATGAGCGTCATCTTGGGTAAAACCACGTACACGCATCAAACCATGTAAAGAGCCTGATGGTTCATTACGATGACAACAACCAAACTCAGCAATACGTAACGGTAAATCACGGTATGACTTCAAACCTTGGTTAAAAATTTGCACATGACCTGGGCAATTCATTGGTTTGATCGCATATTCGCGTTTTTCAGAAGTAGTAGTAAACATGCCATCAGCATATTTATCCCAGTGACCTGATTTTTCCCATAGGCTTCTGTCCATCATCATGGGTGCTTTTACTTCGTCATAATCATATTCGTGTAGTTTTTCACGAACAAATTTTTCTAACTCTGTATAAATAGTCCAACCATCGTTATGCCAAAACACCATCCCCGGCGCTTCTTCTTGCCAATGAAATAAATCTAAAGTTTTACCAATTTTACGGTGATCACGTTTTTCAGCTTCAGCTAAGCGCTGAATATAAGCTTTAAGCTGCTTTTTGTCGGCCCATGCTGTGCCATAAACACGTTGCAACATTTTATTGTCGCTATCACCGCGCCAGTATGCACCCGCTAATTTCATTAATTTAAAATGATGACAATGACGCATACTAGGCACATGCGGACCACGGCACATATCAATATATTCTTCATGGTGATATAAAGCAGGCGTATCATCTTGAGAGATATTCTCATCTAGAATTTCAATCTTATAGCTTTCACCACGTTCTTCAAAAGCATCTCTGGCCACTTGCCACGAACCTACTTTTTTCACCACTTGATAATTAGTACGCGCCAATTCGGTCATGCGTTTTTCAAGTTTACCTAAGTCGTCTTCTGTGATGGTGTGCTCTAGATCGACATCGTAATAAAAGCCATTATCAATTGTTGGGCCTATGGCCATTTTAGTGTCAGGCCATAATTGCTTAATAGCATGCCCTAATAAATGAGCACAAGAGTGACGAATTATTTCTATCCCTTCATCATCTTTACTAGTAATAAGTTGTAAGGCAGCATCGGCTTCAATTAATTCACAAGCATCGACTAAATCACCATTAATACGACCAGCAATGGTTGCTTTAGCAAGGCCAGGGCCAATATCTAAAGCTACATCCATTACTGATACAGCAGAATCAAAAGAACGAGTTGAACCATCAGGGAGAGTAATTACAGGCATGAAATTTTCCTTATCAGTGGTGGCACATACCAAGTGTCACGTGACATTTATTAGAGAGTTTTAAAATAGAAAAAGAGCTACATAGCTCTTTTAAAAAATGATTAACATTAATTGGCAGCAATTGTAAAAGCCTTGCTGTTCATACACAAGTAATATTAATCATATCTCTGATGAAAATATCAGAAATTAATAAAAAGTGGTCTATTATTTACTTAGCAACAAAAATTAACTTTGATAGTGACAATAGGCTGTTATGTATTTAGGAAACCCGAGAGCATCAACAGAAAGTGATATTTTTTTCCAAACCCTCGTGAATGAATCATCGCAGGGTATTAGTGTTGTCGATTTAAAAGACAATTACGTTTTTGTTAATCCTTACTTCTGTCAAATGATGGGTTATAGCGAAACTGAATTATTAAAGATGACCGTCTTTGATTTGAAAGCGCCTGAACAAGAAAATGCTTATTGTGAGCAAACAAAAACCGTTAAAGAAAGCTTAACAGTAGAAGTATTATTACAAAAAAAAGATGGCACTATCTTCATGTCTGAGGTGATTGGCCGAGATATAACTGTAGCTGGACAAGCTTATGTTTTAAGTACCGTGCTCAACATAAGCGAGCGAATAGTTACCGAAAAGGCTTTATTAAAGAGTGAAAAGCGCAATAGCGTAATAATACAAATTGCCAATGACGGTGTTTGGGATTGGCACCTTGATACTGACTTGGTCGAGTTTGATGAACGTTACTACACCATGGCAGGCTATAAAAAAGACGAATTTCCTTATGCACTTGAAGAATGGCAAAAACGAGTGCATAAAGATGATGTTGTTCACGCCACGAATAGCTGTCAATCCTATTTAGCTGGCACCTCTAGTAACTTTGATATTGAATTTAGATTTTTACGAAAAAATAATACCTATATGTGGATCCACGGCAAAGGTAAGATTGTCGAACGTGATAAAAATGGCACTCCTTTACGCTTTATTGGTACACATTCAGATATTAGTGTTCAAAAAGAGCATGAAGAAAAAATTCTTCATCAAGCCCACTTCGATTCTTTAACTTTTTTGCCTAACCGTTTCTTATCCTTAGACCGGCTAACCACTGCCTGTAAAGAAGCCAAAAGAAATAATGAGCTCGTTGCACTATTATTTCTAGACTTGGATGATTTTAAAAAAGTGAATGACACTTTAGGCCATGAAGTAGGTGATCTACTATTGATTGATGCTGCCGATCGCTTGCGCCATGTTGTTCGTAGTATAGATACAGTAGGTCGCTTAGGCGGTGATGAATTTATTATCATCCTTGGCGGCTTAAAAACGCCTAAAGAAGCCCAACCTATAGTAGAGAGCTTACTGAATCAATTTAGAAATATGTTTGTCATTAATTCAAGAGAGTTATTACTGACAACAAGTATTGGTGTTGCTGTGTACCCTAATGATGCCAGTGATGCTTCTGAATTACTTCGTAATGCAGACTCGGCTATGTACGCGGCCAAAGAATGTGGCAGAAATACTTACTCTTATTACACTAGCCAAATGAACGAATGTGCTCAACGGCGTTTAGCCATTGAGGAGCAACTGCATGGTGCACTGGCTAGAAATGAATTTTGTGTTTATTACCAACCGAAAGTAGATCTCGTCTGCTCTAAAGTAATGGGGGCAGAAGCATTATTGCGTTGGCATAACCCAACATTGGGCAATGTTCCTCCTGATGAATTTATCAGTATTGCTGAACATACTGGCGCTATTATCCAACTTGGTCAATTTGTGCTGCAAGAAGCATTAAAACAAACGGCTATTTGGCAACAAAACTTTAATATTGATTTTCAAATTGCCGTGAATTTATCACCCCGACAATTTAGAGATTTACAACTTATTGAAATAATTAAAGCAAACCTTGAAAAGACTAAAGTATCGCCCGCACTTTTAGAGCTAGAAATTACCGAAGGAGTTCTACTATCAGGTCATGCCCATGTGAAAAAGGTACTCAAAACTATTACCGAACTTGGTATTAAAATGGCTATGGATGATTTTGGTACTGGCTACTCTTCACTTAGCTATCTTAGGGAATATCCTTTTGATGTATTAAAAATTGATCGCTGTTTTATCAGAGAAATAACTTCTGGTTATAAAGATAAGGCATTGATTAACGCAGTGATTTCTATGTCGCATGCTTTAAATTTAAAGGTAGTTGCCGAAGGTATTGAAACAGAGCAACAGCTTGAATCATTAAAAAATTTAAACTGTGATTATGGTCAAGGTTATCTATTTAGTAAACCACTAAGCGTTGAAGACATGACGGAGTTGTTAAATGATAACTCCGACGTCACCAACGTTTTCAAAACACAATTAAATGGTGACTAATACTATTAGCCTAGACTAGCGCTCTAACATTGATAATGCTATAGCTTCAGCTATTTTTATGCCGTCTATACCTGCTGACAAAATGCCGCCCGCATAACCCGCCCCCTCACCTGCTGGGAACAAACCTTTCGCATTTAAACTTTGCATATTGTGCTTATCACGGGTGATTTGAATGGGTGATGACGTACGTGTTTCAACGGCGGTTAAAGTTGCTTCACTCATAGAAAATCCTTTGATCTTTTTCTCAAACGCAGGCAATGCTTCTCGAATAGCGGCAACCGCATAATCAGGTAAAGCGTCACTTAAATCACAATAAGTCACACCTGGCTTGTATGATGGAGTAACACGACCGTGTTCACCTGTTTTTCTGCCTGCTAAAAAATCACCGACAAGTTGTACTGGCGCATTGTAATTTTCACCGCCCAACCGATAAGCTTGCTCTTCTAATCGGCGCTGAAATTCAATACCAGCCAGCACAGAGTTACCTTTAGCCGCAAATTTACCTAAAGTATAATCTTTCGGCTCAATACCAACAACAATAGCGCTGTTAGCATTATGTTCTTTGCGGGAATATTGGCTCATGCCATTGGTCACCAAACGTCCTTCTTCTGATGCCGCCGCCACTACAGTGCCACCTGGGCACATGCAAAAACTATAAACACTACGACCATTACCCGCATGATGAACCAATTTATAATCCGCTGCCCCTAAAATTTTATTACCTGCATTTTCACCAAAACGAGCATCGTCAATCACAGATTGCTCATGCTCAATTCGAAATCCAACAGAAAAGGGTTTAGCCTTAATATAAACACCTTCATCATGTAACATTTTAAAGGTATCGCGAGCACTATGACCAATGGCAAGCGCAATATGATTAGTTTCAATATATTCACCACTCGCCAGTGTTAACCCTTGTACTTGTTTAGCGGTAAAATCTACCAATATGCTTTCTTCAAAAGTGATGTTCTCATCATTTTTAAAATGAATTCTTTCAACTTTTTCCTCAAACCGAACCTCACCACCCAATTCGATAATTTTGGCGCGCATGGTTTCTACCATCATGATTAATTTAAAGGTACCAATATGCGGTTTACTGACATATAAAATTTCTTTCGGTGCACCCGCATCAACAAATTCATGCAATACTTTACGGCTATAATGTTTTGGATCTTTTATTTGACTATAAAGTTTGCCATCAGAAAAAGTACCTGCACCACCCTCACCAAATTGCACATTGGATTCGGTATTAAGGATTTTTTTACGCCAAAAACCAAAAGTGTCTTTAGTGCGTTTTTTAACTTCTTTCCCCCGCTCTAGAATAATAGGATTAAACCCCATTTGCGCCAACACTAAGCCGGCAAACAAACCACAAGGCCCCATACCAATTACCACGGGTCGCTGTTTTAATTGTTTAGGTGCTTGACCAACAAATTTATATTCCATATCAGGCGTCAGTTTTACATGTAGGTCTTTGTTAAATTTTTCTAACAATAGAGCCTCTTTATCGGTGCTGATATCTAGCGTATAGATGAGTAAAATATTATTCTTTTTTCGAGCATCATAACCGCGTTTAAATACGGTAAATTCAATTAAATCATTCGATGTTATCGCCAATTTTTTCAGTATAGCCTGCTCAATAGCATCAGCTTGGTGATTTAAAGGTAATTTAATCTCAGTTAAACGCAGCATGTTTGAAATCCAAAAGAAAAAAGAAAAATATGATAAGTCACTATTTTACCTGAGAGTGATGGTTAGTTGAAACAAGAGTTTGTATTTAATGCTTGGGGATTAAGCAAAAAAGGGGTATATCACTCAAAATAAAGACAGAACCGTCACTTTTATTAAAAACGGCTATACTAAATTTAACAATCGTTTAAACAAAAATAGGCTTCTGGTGAAACTATGTGGCATCTTATAGAGCAAGCTATTAGTGCAGAAACAGCCATTCCATTTGTTATTACACAAAAAGTGCCTCTATCCGCTGGTTTATCTAGCGGAACGCCTCTAGACGCTAATGACCAGCCGCTCAACTTATCATTTAAAATATCAGATGATAGCCGAAGTTTTTTCGTCAAACTGAACAGCAAAGAAAACTTAATCAATTTTCAAGCGGAAGCGTATTCACTCAAACAGCTAAAATCACTCACTCACATTGCCTGCCCTGACGTCACTACCATAGGGATTAGTTTAGACAAGAGTTTTTTAGTGCTTGATTACATCGCCTTTAGTAGAGCTAAACCAATGCTTTGGTACCAATTAGGCCAACAACTTGCCCAAATGCACCAAGAAACGGCTCATGGTCAATTTGGTTGGCAACATGACAACTTTATTGGTAATACCATTCAGCCAAATCACTGGAGCAGTAACTGGACAACATTTTTTTCTGAGCAGCGTATTGCTTGGCAGCTGCAATTACTTAGTGAAAAGTCTATTTTACTGGGTAATATTGAACACATAGCTAAAATTTGCCACGACGCTTTGTTGCACCATTACGTAACCCCTTGTTTAGTGCACGGAGATTTATGGCAAGGCAATACTGGTTTCACCTTTGAACAAGGCATGGTTTTCGATCCAGCTTGCTATTATGGTGATAGAGAAGTTGATATTGCGATGACTGAATTATTTGGTCAATTTCCTGATGATTTTTATCATGGCTACCAAGCTGAATATCCTCTTGATGATGGCTATGAACAACGAAAATTAGTCTATAACTTTTACCATGTTCTCAACCATGCCAATATTTTTGGTGGCATATATATAGAACAAGCCAAAGCTATTTTATCTAGAATAATATCAACGACAGTTCACTGATTAAGAGCTATAACTTTCACAATGAATAAAGCTTGAACCATGGAGACTTTAAAGAAAAAACCGACTCACTCTAAATAAATTATAAGGCATTTATCACATTAATTAAGTAACTACTGGCAAAAAACATGACTAAAAATATTAACGAAGAACGAATTGAGTGCCCACATTGTGGCCACCACTTAAGAATAGCAATTGATTCATCTGGCGGTGATCAAGATTTTTATGACGAATGCCCTGCCTGCTGTAAAGAAATCCATTATAAATTACACATTGACGAGTATCACCAAAAAATTCAACTTGCTATTGATAGCGATGATGAACAAGTATTTTAATTAGTTGCCTGCACACCACATCTTCAATATGATGACTTAACTTTATTTTTTTATCCTATAATATATTTTCAAAACTTAATGAATCTTACCTCCTTTTTTTCTCATACTAAAAGTTTAGTAAAACTTGCTTATCCAATTTTAATCGCACAACTGATTCAAAATCTTATGGGCTTTGTTGACATTGTTATGGCGGGTCGGGTTAGTGCTACCGATATGGCGGCCGTTGCGGTAGCAAACAGTATTTGGCTACCGTTGATATTAACGGTTTACGGTTTGATCATGGCACTTGCCGCCATTGTTTCTCAACTTGCTGGCGCAAAAAATTACCTTGCTATTAGTGAACAAACTTATCAAACCGCTTGGATTGCCCTAACACTAGGCTTATCACTTATTGGATTGTATTATCTGCTTGCACCTATTATTGCACCCGCTATTGAACTAGAAGGTAAGCTCAAACCCTTATTATTTGATTACTTACGGTATATTGTGTGGGGCGCTCCGGGTTACTGCCTTTATTTAGTGTTAAGAAATTATTCTGAAGGCTTGTCTTATACTAAACCAACCATGGTCATTAGTATTATTGGTTTATTAGTTAACATTCCCGCCAACTATATTTTTATCTACGGAGAATTTGGTGCGCCCGCATTAGGAGGTGCCGGCTGCGGCGTAGCCACTGCATTAGTATATTGGGCAATGTTTATCAGCATGATGATTTATGCTTTTAACTCTAAAGTATTAAAGCAAACGTCACTGTTCAATAAATTTTACTGGCCTAATTGGCAACAAATTAAGCATATTCTCAATCTAGGTATCCCTATTGCTTTATCTTTATTATTTGAAGTAAGCCTATTTGCTATTGTTGCTATTATTTTAGTGCCATTTGGCGCAGAAGTAGTGGCAAGTCATCAAATTGCACTCAATTTCAGTGGTTTGATATTTATGGTGCCATTGAGCTTAGCCATGGCGACAACCATAAAAGTAGGTTATGCCATTGGGCATAACGATAATCAACAGGCACAAAACTATACAACTCACGCAATTATATTAGGTTTACTGCTTGCAGTATTTACAGCCACTATTACTGTACTTTTTAGAGTGCCTATTGTTAGTATCTATACCACTGAAGCGCCTGTAATAGCGCTTGCTGCTAACATTATGTTACTAGCCACTCTATATCAGTTTTCAGACACAGTACAAGTTGTTTCAGCAGGCGCATTGAGAGGCTATAAAGATACTAAATCTATTTTATACATCACCTTTGTTTCATACTGGTTAGTAGGATTAACCGTTGGTTTGATCTTAGGTATTACCGACTGGGTTGTTCCACAAATGGGACCTTATGGTTTTTGGATAGGCTTTATTACCGGTTTAACAACTGCTGCCGTGTTACTTGCTTGGCGTTTAAAAGTAATTCAAAGGCGCTTTGCTTTAGCAAGCTAAATTTGTTTTAAAAATAAGCAATCAAATTAAATTTTGGTAGATTTACTCAAAAGCACTTGCAAGCGCATAAGTTGGCGGCTAACATAGCGCCTCGTTGAGTCATTCAACACCTATTCAATTTTATACATCCGTAGCTCAGCTGATTAGAGCAAACTCTTAATAGAGTTTTAGGAATAATGAAAGTACAAGAATTAGCATAAACTTGTACCGATGAATTTAAAAATTATTTGCTCGCTTAGCTCAGTTGGTTAGAGTACTTGCATGACATGCAAGGTGTCGCAGGTTCGAGTCCCGCAGCGAGCACCACATTCAAGTTTGGTAAAAACACAAAGAACTGCCTTTGGGCGGCTCTTTTGCTATATTTTTCTTCTTTACTTAATTGAAAGAGTAAACTCATTTTTTATATAAAATAGCAAGTACTCCCGTATAATCTATTTACAAATCTTAGTATAATCGTCGAGTCTCTTAATGAGTTATACCCCGCTAGAACAATTAAAAAATGCTTGGATTTTCAAGCATAAAAGCTTGCCTATTAATGAAGTTGATTTAACTAAAATCAAACCGATGACAAAAGATCGCGCCAATGTAGTGTGGGATACGTTTATCAGTCGCCAAGTAGATCATCCTGATTTTTTTAAAAAAGGTGACTGGCCTTTTGATAAAAACAATTGGCAAGAGCAAGGTAAATGGGAAGGTATTTGGGATAGTAATGAAGAGGGCTTACCAGAGCTTATTACTAACCATATTGCTTGGGATAACAATACCGTAGTTTATTATTGTTCAAACAGAGATAATGTTATTGAAACAACGTGGGCGATATTTGCACGTTGCTGGAAAAACTTTTTATTTATGGATGATGGCCCTATTCTTATGGGTAAAAAACGCTCTCAGGTAGTGCAATTTACCAGTAATGGTTATTTCAACATTGGCGAAAAGCCTAAGCAATGACAACCAAAACGGCCTTACATCCAAATAATAGACACCGTCAGGGCTATGACTTTGCGGCGCTTGTTAAAACCTCCCCAGCTTTATCTGCCTTTATTATACAAAATAAGCATAACCAACAAGCGACAATAGACTTTAGCAATGCCAATGCCGTGAAGGCGTTGAACCTTGCTTTACTGAAAAAACATTATCAAATTCAACATTGGGACTTTCCTCAGGGCTATTTATGCCCTCCCATTCCAGGGCGAGTTGATTATATTCACTACCTTGCCGATTTATTAAAAGAGAGTAATGCTACCACCAAGGCAAAAGCTGAAGGTAAAATATCTGTATTAGATATTGGTACTGGTGCTACTTGCATCTATCCTATTTTGGGCGCGCGTGAATATGGTTGGCATTTTGTTGCCTCAGATATTGACCCCATTTCTATTAACATGGCTAACACCAATGTTAATGCCAATAATAATATTGCCAAACATATCAGCTGTCGATTACAAAAAAATAGCGCGAGTATTTTTGACGGTATCGTCAATGTCGGTGAGTATTACCATTTAACAATGTGTAACCCGCCTTTTCATAAGTCTTTAGCCGATGCCAGTGAAGGTACTAACCGAAAGTGGCAAAACCTAAACAATAAAAACAAACAAAATAAGAACACATCGAGTAAAGGTAACCATAAAGCAGCGCTTAATTTTGGCGGTCAAAAAGCAGAGCTTTGGTGTCAAGGTGGCGAATTAGCCTTTATTCGCCAAATGATTAAAGAGAGTAAGCAGTTTCAAACACAAGTGCTGTGGTTTACTTGCTTGGTGTCTAAAAAAGATCATCTATCGACACTAAAGCTTAGCCTTAAAAAGGCTAAAGTAGCACAAATAAAAGTAATAAATATGGCTCAAGGACAGAAAATAAGTCGTTTTATCGCTTGGCGCTTTACCCGTGAACTTTCATAGTTAACTATTTTATACCCATTGGTATTAGAGCCAATCTCCTGCCACTTGTATAGGCTGTGGATTATTTGATTCAGATACCCAAACAACAATAGCCTGCTTTTCAGAAGTATGTTCATTAGTCGTTGGTAGTAGCATTTTGGCTGATAATTGACCTTCTTCCCTACCTAACTTTTCTCGCTTGTAACCTATCACTACAAAATCATGCGATAAATCACGCCCGCGGTTTTCACCACGCTTTACATGAGTGATTTGATCAAACCCTAGAATGGCCACATGAACTTGCATTTTGATGGCTGTTTCGTTTTCAGGAGAAAATTGTATTTTGATCAATCCATCATCAATATTGGCACTTAATTTCCCCACTTGCTTTTGATTGTCTATTGGCAAAGACTTACCGCGAAACCAACCATTCCAACCCTTGCCATTAACAACAAAGCCCGGTGTCGCAATATTGTGGATATAATTTAAATTACTGTATCTTCGTTGTCGTTGGGTAAACTGTCGTTGAGCATAAGGATCCTTCCAACCAATGTGATCCCAGTAATCAACATGGAAATTGATCGGTATGAATTTTTTAAAAAGTTGTTCATGGCTTTTAAATTGCTCCAGCCATTTCTCAGCTGGAGGACAACTACTACAGCCCTGCGAACTGTATACTTCAACTAAGTTGACTTGGTGTATAGGGCTAACAATAGTTTTAGCCATAAGCGTATTCGAAAAAAAGAATACACTAGTAATAAGTAATGATTTAACGTTTTTCATAGGAAATATCTATATAGCTGCAACATGATTTAATAAATAGATATTCTTTTTCAAGATAAAATTTCATTCATCAAAAGATAAAAGTTAAAAGCTTATATTTTTATAGCGATTATTTCGCCATGATAGCAGGCATCAGCACGGAAAAGTTTGTATAAAGCTGCTAGCGATATTTACGATTTCTCATTGATACTATTGAGTAAATAGGTAACTATTCATCACAAAACCGTGATACTGCACAGAGAGATCTTCTTGCCGATACAAAGGTTATATTACTCTCTGTGCAATGTAGTGGCCCCGCGCGTTCTGTGGTAATACTTTTCAAGTTGAATAAATACGGAAACAGTTAAACAATGGCAATATCAAACTCTGGCATGGCTTGAATAACTTTTTTAACGGTACAGGTATTTGCAGCGGCGAGTATTGCCTTTTTATACTTGTTAGGAAAACCTTCAGGTAAAGTGACTTCAAGGGTAATTTTTTTCTTATAATTATCCTCTTCAGAGATATTTTTATTATTTTGTACTATTTTCAAACCCGTAGTACTGATATCTCGTTGCTGGCAAAATTTGCGCATATAAAAGGCGGCACATAACGGCATGCTCGCTAAAAAATAATCAAAGGGCTCAGGGTGCTCTGCTTTACCGCCAACGGCAATACTTTGATCACTGATTATTTGATGTTCACCAAAGTTAGCTTGTAATTGTTGCCCGTCAAGTAAATTTACTTCTATTTTCATATTCTGATCCTCACAATTTTATCAATAAAAAACTTAGCTAACTCATCATATATGAGCATTGTCTAATATTGCAAGATATAGCAGCAATAATATAAACAGGAACAAGTCATTGCTTTGAAAGTATTGATTTCAAAATAATGCTTGAATATCACTCAAAATAGATATACTGTACATCCATACAGTGTATCTATTTTCACTTAATCTGGTTAGAGGTAATTGGTTATGTTTACTGAAAACAACAATGATATTAATATGATAGCAGGAGGTGATAATACCACCTCTCAATTAAATTTAAATTGGTTACAACATACTAACGTCAACAACAACTATGAATTATCCAATCAATACGCCCATATTTGCCAACAACATAAGCAAGAAAAAAAGTGGGTTTTATTTATCAATCCAGAAGAAAGTTCAATAGAGAAACTTGCCAAAACACACGGTATTGACGTATCTAAAATATTAATGGTGAATTATAAAAGTGCGATAAAGTCTCATACCAAAATAGATTTAGAGCAAATAAAATCAGTATTGAGTAAAGGTAATTGTTCTGCCGTTATTTTGTCGAATACTGACTTTAAAAGTGAAGAAATCACCCAATTAGAAAATTCAGCTTGCGCAGGAAAAACGCAATGTGTGTTATTGAAAAAGCGTATTTTGCATTAGAGAAAATTCAAGAACTCATGCCGCTCAAATTGCTGTATTATGAGGATAAAAAAGCCATGCGCACTAAAGTGCTCATGGCTTTTAATTTTATTGCAATTAAATTACAACTGTTCTTTAATCCATTGATTAACATTACGCTCTAATACAACCATAGGCACAGCACCACCAAGTAGCACCACATCGTGAAAAGCACTTAACTCAAACTTATCACCTAGTTCAGTTTTAGCCTGTTCGCGTAAAGATAGAATTTTAAGCATACCTAACTTATAACCCAATGCTTGGCCTGGCCAGGTGATATAACGCTCTATTTCCGCAACAACATCAGACTCTGCCGTACCGGTAATGTCACTCATGTAGGTTATTGCTTGCTCGCGTGTCCAACGTTTGTGATGCATGCCCGTATCAACCACTAAACGTACCGCACGAAATAACTCTGCCTGCAAACGTCCTAAATCACCAAAGGGATCATTTTCATAAAGCCCTAGCTCGCTTGCCACTTTTTCTGAATAAAGTGCCCAGCCTTCAGCATAAGCATTATAAGGCGCTATACGACGTAAAAACGGCAGTGATGCTTGATCCATATTTAACGACACTTGCCAATGGTGTCCTGGGTTTGCTTCGTGGTAAGTTAATGTTTTCAAGCCAAACTTAGGATTAGCTTTCATATCTCGTAAATTAATCCAATAGATACCGGGTTTAGAACCATCAACCGCTGGCGGGCTATATTGACCACCTGCCGCACCATCTTGAATTTCGACAGGAAAAGAGCGTACTTGTACTTGATAGCTTGGCTTGGTTTTAAAAACAGGAGCCATTTTCAAGGTGATTTCATCAATATAACCATTAAGATCAGCTAACAACTGTTCTCGTCCTGCTTGTGAGTCTTCATATAAAAAACGCGTTTCTTCATTCAACGATACCATTCGAGCACCAACGGTACCTTTTTTGTACCCTTCGCTAACAAGAATTGTATTCATTTGAACGCTAATACGCTTTACTTCATCTAAACCAAGTTGGTGAATTTCATCAGCATTTAATGAACTATCTCCTAACTGACGGATAGCTTCTTGATAATACGCTTCTCCATTAGGTTGCGCCCAAATACCTGCCTCACTGCGTGCTTTAGTTAGCAGTTGCTCGATTGCTATTGTTATTGATTGATAAGCGGGATAAACCACCTCAGTTACTTTTTCAATAACTTGCGCTGTTAACTGTTGCTTTTGTTGTGCTGAAAGGGAGCTAATATTTGCTAATTTATCGGTAAAGCTAGTGACAAAAACATGCGCTTTCGGTTCTGCATTAGTAAAACTTTTTAAATAGCGTAAGGCACCTGTTACGGTACTTTTAGGCGGTAACCAATTTTGTGCGCTATCAAAATTAACCTTCTCTTTGATACTGGCAATCATGGCATCAAATTTGTCTAAACGGGCAATGTAGTTAAGTGCCTCTTGTTCAGAAGTGATCGCTTGATCATTTTGCATAATACGGGGAATATCAATTAACGGACCATTAATTTGATTGACAATAAAGGGCGACAAGCCCATCCACACGTCAATATAGCCGATGGGGAAGTCTTTATGTCCAGAAAAATATTGCGTGATCCCCGCCATTACTTGTTGATTGTCTCTATTTGTACTCGTGGCTTCAGATAACTTATAAGCACTAATTTGCGTTGATAACCCTGCTAATAACTGTCGCAATTCAGCTTCTTTTTCAGGGCTAAAATCGGCCAGTTGATCATTAAACGCTTTACCTACATCTTTACTTGATAAACCAAACATGGTCGCCTCTGGCGCTCTTAGTTTAAACAAAGCCTGTGAAGCTTGTTGATAAAGCTCATCTGCCGTTAAATTAACATGATCAGCCTGCTTAGTTTGCTCAACCACAGCAGGCCTTATTTGTGTTGCTTGTGTGGTTTGCGTTGCTTGATCTAGTTCAGTATTGATTGAGCTAGATTTATCACAGCCACTTAACGCGAGCGCGGTAATTATTGTGGTGCTTATAAGGGTTAATTTCATGCTAATTATCTTTTATGGAAATATTATTGTGTCCTGATTAAAACAAAAGCCTCTTCGGTTGTAAATATTGACCATCAAATGCTATCGAGCTCAACTGTAAATAATTAACTGTAAATAAATACCCCCAACAAATAATTGTTCAAGAGCAGTGATTATTTTAGAAAAGCCGCTGTTTTTTTGCTATAATCGCGCGCCACCTTTTAGGCGGATTAATTACTCAACCTTAGCAGAGCAAACTATGAACCAAGCACAGCCACAAGCCTTATTCAATTATCCCAAATATTGGGCTGAGTGCTATGGATTTACAACTGCTCCCCTTTTTTTCCTAGCGCTTGGTTGGAACGGAAGTTTCAATCAATGGGCGTTTCCTATCTATAGGGGAACAATATGAAACAATTATCACCTCAACATCATCAGCCATCGGCCTTATTCGACTATCCCAAATATTGGGCTGAGTGTTATGGAACAGCACCCTTTTTGCCTATGTCTAGAAAAGAGATGGATATTTTAGGCTGGGATAGCTGCGATATTATTATTGTTACCGGCGATGCCTATGTTGATCACCCAAGCTTTGGCATGGCGATTATTGGCCGCATGTTGGAGTCGCAAGGCTTTCGCGTTGGCATCATTGCTCAGCCTGATTGGCATTCAAAAGATGCTTTTATGCAGCTTGGCAAACCAAATTTATTTTTTGGCGTAACCGCTGGCAATATGGACTCGATGATCAATCGTTATACTGCCGAGCGTAGAATGCGCCATGATGATGCCTATACACCAAACGACGAAGGGGGCAAACGCCCTGACCGAGCAGTAACGGCATACACGCAACGCTGTAAAGAAGCTTTTAAAGGTGTGCCTGTGGTTATCGGTGGCATAGAAGCAAGCCTGCGCCGCATTGCTCATTATGATTATTGGTCTGATAAAGTACGTCGCTCGGTGTTGTTTGATTCAAAAGCCGATTTACTCATTTACGGTAATGCTGAACGACCATTAATTGAAATAGCTCATCGTATTTCCCGTGGCGAAGACGTGAAAAAAATTACCAATGTCCGTGGTAGTGCTTTTCTTGCTAGCCATGCCCTACCCGGCTGGAAAGGTGTTGATTCACGCGATATTGACAGACCCGGAAAGATAGACCCGATTGCTAATCCTTATGAAGAGATAACGCCAGAGACATGTAGTGATAATCAAGATCAACAACCTGAAAACATTGATGCCTCTCAAGATGTCACTAAAACCGCTCAAGTGATCAAGATTACGGAAACAAGCTATACCCGAAATAAAACATGGGCGAACAAAGCCAAGCCTTGGGAAAACACTTATATTAATTTACCTACTTTTGAGCAAGTAAAAGAGAATAAGGTAATGTACGCCCATGCTTCGCGTATTTTTCATCAAGAAGTCAATCCCACGTCGGCCAAACCCTTAGTGCAAAGCCATGGCACGCGTATTATTTGGTTAAACCCGCCAGCAAAACCACTTTCACAAGACGAAATGGATGGCGTATTTGGCTTGCCTTATCAGCGTGTTCCTCATCCTAGTTATGGCAAAGCAAAAATTCCTGCTTATGACATGATCAAAACCTCCATTAACATTATGCGAGGTTGCTTTGGTGGTTGTACTTTTTGTTCTATTACCGAGCATGAAGGTCGCATTATTCAATCTCGATCTCATGACTCTATTATTGCTGAAATTGAAGATATTAAACTAAAAGTACCAGGTTTTACGGGAGTAATTTCAGACTTAGGTGGCCCAACCGCCAATATGTATCAACTTAATTGTAAAAGCGAAAAAGCCGAAGCAACCTGTCGGAAGCCTTCTTGTGTTTGGCCAACTATATGTGGGCATTTAGATACCGATCATACCCCTACGATTGAACTTTACCGTAAAGCAAGAAAAGTAAAAGGCATTAAAAAAGTGCTTATTGCTTCAGGCGTACGTTATGACTTAGCAATACAACATCCTGAATACGTGAAAGAATTAGCCACTCATCATGTTGGCGGTTATTTAAAAATAGCGCCCGAGCATACAGAAGAAGGTCCTTTAAATAACATGATGAAACCCGGTATGGGCAGTTATGATAAATTTAAAGAGATGTTTGATCACTACTCTAAACTTGCGGGTAAAAAACAGTATTTAATTCCTTATTTTATCTCAGCACATCCGGGGACAACCGATAAAGACATGGTTAATTTGGCGCTGTGGCTTAAAGGTAATGATTTTAAATTAGATCAAGTACAAAACTTTTATCCTTCGCCATTGGCAAATGCCACAACCCTTTACCATACTGAGCTAAATTCACTGCGCAATATCACCAGTAAAAATATAGCCAAAAAAGATGGCACTGTATCGGTACCTAAAGGCGCAATTCAAAGGCGATTGCATAAAGCGATTTTACGTTATCACGATCCAAACAATTGGCCTGAAATACGCGCCGCGTTAACTAAAATGGGCTTGAGTAAGTTGATTGGCTCAACGCCAAACTGCTTAGTGCCTAGAGAAACACGTAGCGAGCAACGTAACCAAGGTACAGACAGAAGACAAGGTAAAAATAATGCCAAAGGCTTCAAGAGTAGCCCCGGACAAAATAAAGCTATCAGCCAAAAGTCGAAAGCGAGTAAGGGGCTAACACGCTTTAGTGACAACCAATTTAACGATAGAACACCTAGTAAACGTAAACCCAATAAAGCTAAAGTTCATAATAGACATAAATAAACTTAATTAATTTTTGAACTAAATACCTAAAGCTTAGCTTTATCCATTTAGTTCAAAATCAACGTATAAAATTCAAGGAAGTAGCGCGGAGTTGACGAATGTCAATGAGCACTTCTGACACTGAATTTGCCAGTTTGATGACGAAATAAAGGATAAATAAAAGTGCTAGCAGCAAACAATATTACCCAACAATTTGGCGCTAAGCCATTATTTGAAAACATTTCACAAAAATTTGGTGGCGGTAACCGTTACGGTTTAATCGGTGCTAATGGTTGTGGGAAATCAACCTTTATGAAGATTTTGGGGGGCGATTTAGAGCAAACCTCAGGCAACGTTAACTTAGATACCGGTGAACGTTTAGGTAAATTACGCCAAGATCAATTTGCTTTTGAAACCTACAGTGTTATCGACACCGTTATTATGGGACACACTGAGTTATGGGCGGTAAAAGAAGAACGTGACAGAATTTATGCCTTGCCAGAAATGAGTGAAGCCGATGGCATGAAAGTGGGTGATTTAGAGTCCGAATATGCTGAGATGGACGGTTATTCTGCCGAAAGTCGTGCTGGTGAATTGTTAATGGGTGTTGGTATTCCTGTTGAGCAACACTACGGTTTCATGAGCGAAATTGCTCCAGGCTTTAAATTACGTATTCTACTGGCACAAGCCTTATTTTCTGATCCCGATATTTTATTACTTGATGAGCCCACCAACAACTTGGATATTCACACTATTCAATGGCTTGAAGAAACACTAAATGAACGTGATTCAACTATGATCATCATTTCGCATGATAGACACTTTTTAAACAGTGTTTGTACACACATGGCTGATTTAGATTACGGTGAACTACGTGTATTTCCAGGTAATTATGACGAATACATGTTGGCTGCAACGCAAGCTCGTGCTCGTTTATTATCAGACAACGCTAAGAAAAAAGCGCAAATTGGCGAATTACAAGCCTTCGTAGCTCGTTTTTCTGCCAACGCATCTAAAGCAAAACAAGCCACGTCAAGAGCCAAGCAAATTGATAAAATTCAACTCGACGAAGTAAAAGCGTCTAGCCGTAGCAATCCATTCATTCGCTTTGATCAAGAAAAGAAATTATTCCGTAATGCCCTTGTTATTGAAAAATTAAACAAGAGTTTTGATGACACTCATATCCTAAAAAACATTTCGGCGTTGATTGAAGTGGGTGAACGTATTGCGATAATTGGTGAAAACGGCATTGGTAAAACCACCTTTTTACGTAGTTTAATGAACGAAGTAGGTTATGAGCTAAGCTCTGGTGAATTTACTTGGTCTGAAAACGTCAATATTGGTTATTACGCTCAAGATCACGAATACGAATTTGAAAACGATATGACTTTATTTGAGTGGATGAGCCAATGGCGTCAACCAACCGATGACGAGCAAGCCGTTCGAGGTTATTTAGGCCGTTTATTATTTTCTGCCGATGATATTAAAAAAATGGTTAGCGTACTATCCGGTGGTGAAAAAGGTCGAATGTTATTCGGTAAGTTAATGATGCAAAAACCTAACATTTTGGTATTAGATGAACCAACCAACCACATGGATATGGAGTCTATCGAATCATTGAATATGGCATTAGAAAGCTATGAAGGCACGTTGTTATTTGTTAGCCACGATAGAGAGTTTGTATCGACCATAGCGACCCGAATTATTGAAATAACTAAAGATGGTTATATCGATTTTGCAGGTACGTATGATGAATACTTAGCAAGCCAAGCATAAGCTAGCAACAGCTTAAAAATATTTACCACAGAGAGCTTCTTGAAAATAATTTCATCTAAAATCAAACAGCTATAATTTTAAGGATTAATTTTGTTAAGTTACCGTCACGCCTTTCACGCAGGCAACTTTGCTGATGTATTAAAGCACAGTGTATTAACACTTGTACTTGATTATATGACTCGAAAAGAAAAAGGCTTTCATTATATTGATAGCCACTCAGGTGCTGGCATGTATCAACTTAGCGATGAATATGCACAGAAAACGGGGGAGTATAAAAATGGTATTGCCAAATTAATCAATGATGATGATATTCCAGAGGCTTTGCAGCCTTATATTGATTTAATTAAAGAGCTTAATCCTAATAACAATACTGATGAGTTAGATTTATATCCCGGCTCACCGGGTATTGCCAAACGATTTATACGCCGCCAAGACAGTACGCACTTATTTGAATTACATTCTACAGATATTCAACATTTAACTGATTTTTGTTATCGCTGGAAAAAAGTATTTGTTAAACAAGGCGATGGCTATCAAGGGGTTCTAGGTTTGTTACCACCGCCAAGTCGTCGTGGTGTGGTACTCATTGATCCTCCTTATGAGCTAAAAGAAGATTATCATAAGGCAGTTAACACTATCATCAAGGCCTATAAAAAATTTGCTACTGGCACTTATATACTTTGGTACCCAGTAGTTAAGCGCGAGTTAGTAGAGGAAATGAAAAACACCTTCATTAATGAAAAGTCGACTGGTGATGTTAAAAACCTATTACAACTGGAATTCTGTTTATCAGCCGATACTGACGAATATGGTATGACTGGCACCGGATTGTTTATCATTAATCCCCCTTGGCAGTTAACCAAACAAATGGCAGAGGTGTTACCTTATTTACAAGAAAAATTAGGGGACTCAGGCTCAAGCTATAATATTGAGCAACTGCTTGAGGAATAGAGCTGAATTTATTTTTCAGCCTCTCGGTATTGACGAAACTGTGGCAGTTTATCGTTAATATCAAACCAATCCGCTTTTGATTCAGTATAAATATGCGCATCAGGGTGCACAGGCTCAAGTTTATCAAAAGCGGCTAAAGCAATTTCTACCGTGTGTTCACTACGATTATATTGCGACTCAAATAGCAAACTTGAGCCACAACAACGACAAAAAGTTCGTACAGTGTCATTATTAGCGCGGTATTCTTTTAGCAATTCCACACCTGATAGCCAATGTAAGTCCACGATTTTTGCTTCGACAAACGTTGAAAAAGCCGCGCCATGAAATTTTTGACACATTTTACAGTGACAGTGCCCAACAGGGCCTTGAAACTTATCAACGTCAAAAGTGACTTGTTTACATAAACAGCTAGCGGTATTTTTCATCAATTTATTCTCATTAAATTACTTTTATCAACTGAGCACACTAAGCATTTTCTGCTTAAACATTTTATTTAATTTCATCAAGGTTATTGTCTTCTATTTGCTGTGCCGTTAACGCTTTTTTACGCTTAATTATCGGCATGTCACCAACATCTTGTGCTGCATGAAATACTTTTTTAGTGGTTTTCTTAACTTTAGCTTGTTGTGATTTATCTGCTTTTGCGATCTTAACCTTAGTTGTTTTAGCCGCATTTTTTTTAGGCTTCAAGCCTCTAAATTTACCCGTTAAGCCCTTAACCTGAGCAAAGCTAATAGTTTGCTCTAATAAGCCTTCAACATTTTTAAAACTTATCCAATCTTTTGGACCAACAAAAGCAATAGCATCACCTTTACTGCCAGCCCGGCCTGTACGGCCAATACGATGAATAAACTCTTCAGCATGTTTTGGCATATCAAAATTAATAACCAATGATACATTCACTAAATCTAAACCGCGTGAAGCTAAATCTGTGGTTACTAATATTTTTTGATGTCCTTTGCTAAAGCCTTCCATTATTTGATTACGTTGACTTTGAATTAACTCACCACTTAAAGCGACTGCGCTTAACTCTTGTTCAATCAGCAAATTAGCCAAGCGTTCAGTGTCGCTACGCGTCGCGGTGAATATGATCACTTGCTGATAATTTTCATTAGTCAAAAAGTGCTGCAACAAAGCTTCTTTATGGTCAAGATTGTCCGCTAAATAAAAGCGTTTATGGATGTCGTTATGCTCAGTAAAAGCACCACCAATGGCGATACGCTTTGGCTTTTTCAATAGCTCTTGGGCAAAGTCATTAACCTGTGCATGATCTAATGTGGCAGAAAACAACAACGTTTGACGTTTACGATGATCCGCGGCTTCATTTATTTGGCTTAGCTGTTTAGCAAAACCTAAATCAAGCATGCGATCAGCTTCATCTAAAACCAGTAGTTCTAGGCCATTTAAATAAAAGTGTCCTTGCGTTAAGTGATCAGCCAAACGCCCCGGTGTGGCAACAATAAAGTGCGGGTCTTTTTCTAATACCTTCACTTGATCGTTAAAATTTTCACCGCCTAAAATAAGTACTGCTTTAAATTGAGTGTTTGAAGTAAACAAACGCAATTGGCTAAATACTTGTTTCGCGAGTTCTCGCGTTGGCGTTAAAATAACCACACGAGGATCGCGTTTAGACAAAGCACGATTTTTCATTAATCGTTGCAAAGCAGGAAGAATAAACGCCAGTGTTTTACCCGAACCCGTTTTTGATGAAGCAATTAAATCATGCCCCTGCATTGCAGCAGGTATTGCTTGTTGCTGAATTTCAGTCGGCACAGTAAAACCCAAATGTTCTACCGTATCGATTAAACGACTTTCTAAGCCAAAATCACTAAATTGCACTTATGCCTCCTAACATTCTACCTAAACCTACAAAACCCAAACTTACCTTGCCCAAAAAATGATTAATTAGCAGCAATGCGTTCTTCCACAACCACTAGAGCTTGGTCAATACGTTCAAGTACTTTGTTTTTGTCAAGTAAAGCTAAAGTAACATCAAGCGAAGGAGAATTACCGCCACCTGTGGCAGCAACACGCAGTGGCATGCCTACTTTGCCCATACCAACCTCTAACTCTTCTGCGGTGTCATTAATAGCAACATGAATAAGTGCTGGTTGCCAATCAGCTAACGCCGCTAATTTCGCTTTAACTAGTAACAACGGTTCTTTCACTACTGGACGCAAATGTTTTTTCACCGCTTTGGCATCAAGCTCAGTAAAATCTTCAAAAAAGTAGCGAGAAATTTCAGCCATTTCTTTTAAGGTTTTAACGCGATCGGCTTGTACTTTAACAATTTCTGCTAACGCTGGACCATTGTCGGTATTAATGCCCAGTGCTTGCATGTGCCATGTTAAATGTTCAGCAACATATTCAGGCGCTAAGGTTTTCATATAATGCTGGTTTACCCAGATAAGTTTGTCGGTGTTAAAACCTGATGGCGCACGATTGCAGTCTTTCAAGTCAAATAACTCAATCATTTCTTCACGAGAAAATATTTCTTGATCGCCATGCGACCAACCTAAACGTACTAAATAGTTTAGCAAAGCTTCGGGTAAATAACCGTCATCACGATATTGCATAACACCCACAGCACCATGACGTTTAGATAAACGCTTACCATCATCACCTAAAATCATCGGGATATGAGCGTACTGTGGAATTTCAGCGCCTAAGGCAGCAAGAATATTTATTTGTTTTGGCGTATTAGAAACATGATCATCGCCACGTACTACATGACTTACTTTCATATCCCAGTCATCTACCACAACCGTTAAGTTATACGTAGGTGTTCCATCACTGCGAGCAATAATTAAGTCATCTAACTGTTGGTTACTAATAGTTATATCGCCTTTCACCATATCATTAATAACGACATCACCCTCTAATGGGTTTTTGAAACGAATAACATAAGGCTTATCGACTGGATAGTCAGTACGTTCACGCCATAAACCATTATATTTTTCAATGTCGCCTTTCGCTTTCGCTTCCTCGCGCATTATTTCAATTTCTGCCACCGTGCTGTAACAACGATAAGCATTACCTGATTTAAGTAACTGCTCGATAACCTCTTTATAACGGTCAAAACGTTCAGTTTGAAAATAAGGTCCATGAGTCCACTCAAGATTTAGCCAATTCATACCATCCATAATGGCGTCAACTGATGCTTGAGTAGAGCGCTCAATATCGGTATCTTCAATACGCAGAATAAAATCCCCGCCATTTTTCTGTGCATAAAGCCAACTATATAAAGCAGTACGTGCACCGCCAACATGTAAATAACCTGTGGGGCTAGGAGCAAAACGAGTAGTTAAAGTCATAAAATTCTCAATATCAAAAGCCTAAGCAACGAAAGTGATGGCTCAGAAAAACAAAAGGGTCTAAAAATTGACGGCATTTTACCACTGTGTTTAAGTTAATTCATCTTTTAACAAGGTTTGTTTGCAACTAATAATTAAAGTGATGAATATATTTTCATACAATGCAGACAAAAACGCCGTAATGAACAAAAATAAATCAAACAGCAACTTATTTGAAAATAATTAGCCATTTTAGTAGCTTTTATGTTGACAGCTTTTGGGATCTCCCTATAATACGCCCCCACAGAGACGGACGATTAGCTCAGTTGGGAGAGCACCGCCCTTACAAGGCGGGGGTCACTGGTTCAAGCCCAGTATCGTCCACCATTACTTTAAATAGTGATCTCTTAGATAAATATATTCTACAACGTGGTAGTTCAGTTGGTTAGCTTTTGTTTAACGTAAGCGGCCTGTCACGCCGGATGGTTTATCACGGGTTCGAGTCCCGTTCACTATTTATAGTGATACACTCGAAGATAAATATATTCTGCGGAGTGGTAGTTCAGTTGGTTAGAATACCGGCCTGTCACGCCGGGGGTCGCGGGTTCGAGTCCCGTCCACTCCGCCACTTATATTTGTCAAAACGGGTTCGAGTCTCGTTCACTATTTATAGTGATAAACTCGAAGATAGATATATTCTGCGGAGTGGTAGTTCAGTTGGTTAGAATACCGGCCTGTCACGCCGGGGGTCGCGGGTTCGAGTCCCGTCCACTCCGCCACTTATATTTGTCACGGTTAGAGCACCGTAAAAACTCAAAAATTAAGCAAGATTTTGCGGAGTGGTAGTTCAGTTGGTTAGAATACCGGCCTGTCACGCCGGGGGTCGCGGGTTCGAGTCCCGTCCACTCCGCCACTTGTTTAATAAAAATGATATCCCGGACGATTAGCTCAGTTGGGAGAGCACCGCCCTTACAAGGCGGGGGTCACTGGTTCAAGCCCAGTATCGTCCACCAATCATTTAACATTCAAAAGTAAATCCTAGATTCGTATCATTTCTGATATATGGACGATTAGCTCAGTTGGGAGAGCACCGCCCTTACAAGGCGGGGGTCACTGGTTCAAGCCCAGTATCGTCCACCAATCATTTAACATTCAAAAGTAAATCCTAAATCCTAAATCCTAGATCCATGTCTAATATGAATAATTAACTCAATTAAAGCAGCACCTTCTACCCTTTACATCCCGCACCAGTCACTGGTTCAAGCCCAGTATCGTCCACCAATCATTTAACATTCAAAAGTAAATCCTAAATCCTAGATCCATGTCTAATATGAATAATTAACTCAATTAAAGCAGCACCTTCTACCCTTTACATCCCGCACCAGTCACTGGTTCAAGCCCAGTATCGTCCACCAATCATTTAACATTCAAAAGTAAATCCTAGATCCATGTCTAATATGAATAATTAACTCAATTAAAGCAGCACCTTCTACCCTTTACATCCCGCACCAGTCACTAGTTCAAGCCCAGTATCGTCCACCAATCATTTAACATTCAAAAGTAAATCCTAGATCCATGTCTAATATGAATAATTAACTCAATTAAAGCAGCACCTATTTCTCTGATAACATAGAAGTCGGCATGGTGGGGATTAACGTACCTTTTACCGGTACCTGTTGCTTACCACAGTTTTAGTGGCTGGAAATGTCGTTTATTGGGTGATTTACATGCATACGGCTCTGATGGCGTTAGATTTGACACTAAACGTAAGACTACCACACAGCGTTGACCTTCAGGGGTATACGTGAGGGAATAAGCTTTGCTTTTCCAAGCTAATATTTTTCTTCGTATTGACTGTCGAAAATGCTTCTGAACATACAAAGCTTAAACGTAGCCGATACATGCCCCAGCTTAATAAAAGCATGTATTAAATCATTAGGCTGTAAATTTTAACCATATATGTTCTAATAAATAAATTTTATTATGTTACTGAAACGTATTAGTAACAGCCCGTAAACACTTTGTTATATTGCAGTTCATTTAGTGAGGTACTATGAAAACAATTGGTCTTTTAGGTGGTATGAGTTGGGAAAGTACCGTTGGATATTATCAAGCAATTAATAAAGGCATCAAAGAATCCCTTGGTGGTTTACATTCCGCAAAAATTGCTATGTATAGTGTTGATTTTGATCAAATTGAGAAGTTACAGCATAGTGGTGATTGGGAAGGTACTGCAGAAATACTCATTGATGCTGCTAAGAATGTACAAGCGGCAGGTGCCGATGTCTTACTGATATGTACGAATACAATGCATAAAGTAGCCCCTCAAATAGAACAAGCGATTGATATTCCCTTATTACATATTGCAGATGCAACAGCAGAAATTCTGGTGAAAAAGGGCATTAAAAATGTAGGCTTGTTGGGAACTGCTTTTACAATGGAACAAGACTTTTATAAAGGTAGATTAAGCGATAGTTATGGTTTAACTGTCCATGTTCCAACTGAAGTAGATAGGGAAATTATTCATCACGTTATCTATGAAGAACTCTGTTTAGGAAAAGTGAATCCTGCTTCTAAGGTTGAATATTTACGAATTATCGAAGACTTGGCGAATCAAGGTGCTGAGGCAGTGATTCTTGGCTGTACTGAAATTGGCATACTAGTAAATCAAAATGATACACATATAACACTACTCGATACAGCATATATCCATGCAAAGAAAGCTGTTGAGTATGCAATATAACAAAGTAGTGATTTATTTTGAACACCTCCTCTTTTACAGGCTCAAAATAATTACTGTGAATAATTGTCACAAGCCTAAGTCACTCAAACTAGCGTGTTCCAAAGGCCTAATCCCTAGTTGCCAATGAAACTTTCGCTCACTTTCAGATATTTCTATATCATTAATGCTAGCGTAGCGATGGGTCATTAATCCTTGCTCGTTAAATTGCCAATTTTCATTACCATAAGCTCTAAACCATTGCTTTTGTATACCTTGATACTCGTAAGCAAAGCGCACGGCAATACGATTTTCACTATAAGCCCATAGCTCTTTAATTAAGCGGTAGTTGTGTTCTTTTTGCCATTTATGCGTAAGGAGCTGAATAATTTGTTCTCGCCCGGTAACAAATTCACTTCGATTACGCCAAACGCTGTTTTGAGAATAAGATAAAGCAATTTTTTTAGGGTTTTGCCCATTCCAACCATCTTCAGCCATACGAATTTTTTGTAACGCTGTTTCATGAGTAAAGGGGGGTAATGGTTTTTTCATTGCTATTTTTGGTCTCATTTTTATTTCTCGTTTGTTATAGCTGACCCAGTAAATCATTAACATTAAATAACTGGTTGAAAGATTTAAGGTTGAATAACATTTTTTATTTTCAAATAAAAAACACCGACCTGTATACCTGAGAAAACAATTATATACAGACCTGTCTATATTTGTCAATTTATGTGTTTCACCAGTAACATTATTCACGCTGTTAGCAACAGTCATTCCCTTTTACAAGCTGGCTGTATGATGCTTTCATTCACTGACACTAACATTATTTATATTTGACTATTTATAAGCGCATCAATTATAAGCATATTCTTTATAGTGAATTTTTATAAGTGCGTTCGCATTAGCAATCGGTCTGGAACCAGCAAAGGATTATTTGGTAAATGGGATTGCACTCTTCTACTCCAATCCACAATGGTAGGGTGATCTAGCAAAGAATTTTTAACTCTCATTCCCATCAAATGGCCTGATATCACAATAGGATAGGCTGATAAATCCGCCAAGCTAGGTTCACTCTGCCCCCCTAAATAAGGGCCATTCCCCAAATGCTCAACAAATTCGCGCTGCAAGCGAGCAGTCATTGAGGGTATTGATTCAGTCAAGTCTAGCGCTTTCACCATATTGACAATAAAAGGTGCTCGCTTAATTCCCCATGGCCACATCAGTCGCACATACCGAGGCAATGGAGTAGCTTCACTAACGGCTCTTGACAGTTTCCAGCCATTAAGAATGGAGTCCACGGAGCTTTCCCATTCGACTGCACGGCGAAAAATAGTTGGGATCAGACTATCACTAATCCAGCGATCGATGAGTAACACTTTAGCCCGAGCAGCTTGCTCAACGGGCATAATAGGTTTTTGCGGATAGAGTTCATCCAGCCATAAACCTAATTCACTCGAATCTTTGCGCCATTGATCTCCAATTTGCAAAACGGGTACTTGCCTTTGACGGGTAAAACGTATTTCTGCATTATTCAGCGGGTTAACAGCGACAAACTTATAATCCAACTGCTTGTATTTTAGATAACAGCCTACTTTCTGGGCGTAGGGGCTCGTTGGATAGGAAAATAGTTGTATCAAGGATTTGACTTCGGACATAACACTGCCTGTTTTGAATAGAATTTGTATATATGGCAGTGTATTAGAATTTTATTGACTTTCATACATGCGACTAAAATATTTGACAAGGCAGTTTAGAAGATGTTTGCGCTGCTTGGCCGCCCCCCAACAGGTAGCGGCTTATCAGTATCAGGTTAGTTTACAATAACCCCCTTCATAACCACCATGGATGGTTTTGCCATACTCGATAGATTTATATAGGGGTTTTCGTTAACTATCATAAAGTCAGCAGACTTTCCAACGTCAATACTGCCTGTTTCGTGGGCTATCCCTATACTTTTCGCTGTCGCTAATGTGCCCATATAAATAGCTTCTTTATTAGAAATATCAGCGTGCTGGGTAAATAAATATAATTCACGCCAAACAAGATTGTTTTTCAAACCTGCACCTGAGTCGGTACCAACGGCTATATAAACACCTTCTTCAATAGATTGTTTAAAACCATTAATAATATCAGCGCGCACTTCTTCGTTATTGTGGTAAATAATGTTTAAGCGTGGATTATTTTTAATTTGCTCAGTATATGGCCATTCTCTCGGTGTAATAGACAAAGTAGGATGGTAGCTGGTATATCCTCTGAGTGATTTAGGATTGTTTTTAAATAAAGCGATAATTTCGTCAGTCATTTTACTGCCATGCTCTATGCTATCGACTCCGCCTAACAAAGCCTCTTTTACCCCTTGGGTACTTTCAGCATGCGCGGCAACTAACAGCCCTTTTCGATGAGCCTCATCGGTTACCGCTTCAATTTCTTCAACGGTCATTTGTATCTGTCCCGCTTCACCTAAGCGCTTTGAATCTAAAATTCCCCCTGTATTCGATATTTTTATCGCATCGACTTCATTTCGAACTAATATTCGAACCGCTTTTCTCGCCTCAGTTGGGCCATCAAAAACGACGCCGGCACCACTTCCATGCCCACCCGTAACAGACAACATAGGCCCTGCGGCGATGATACGAGGACCCATTATCTCTCCAGAAGATATTTTTTTACGTAAGGTGACACTGGTATAACTTAAATCACCTAAACTACGTAACGTGGTAACTCCTGCCCTTAAAGCACTTAAGGCTTGTTTCTCCATTTTTGCGATAACTAGCCGTTTAAAGACATAAAAGTTAAGCACAGTACCTGCATTATTTTGCCAAAGATCCCAAAGCCAATCAGGCGGCATGTATTCTGGAATTTTGACTTTATCTTCAAAATTAGCACCCTCATATAAAAGATGTGCATGGGCATTTACCAAACCAGGTAGTAAATATTGCCCTTTAACATCTATCGTTTTATATTCAGCAGGAATAACTACAGTTTCCGGCGTACCAATGGCGGTAATATGCCCTTTTTCATTGACTAATAATGTCGAGTTTTCAAGTATTTTTCTGTTTTTATGGCCATCTATAATATTAGCATTAATAAAGGCTAAATTATGATGAACTACCAACATCTTATTATTTATTTCTAATAAGATGTTGGCACTAATACTCAAAGTAAAAAAAACACTCGCCTGTAACCAGTGCCTATTATTACACCAGTTAGCAAAATAATGTCTCGTTGGAGCTATGAATAATAAAACGCTCACAATAAAACAGATGACTGATAGACCACTAATATTATTCGCTATTGTTAAGACAAAAATATAATGAAGTAACAGTAACGTGGCTATTATTTTATAAATAATACGATCTTTTTTTGGGTATTGTTCATTCGTCATCATTTGAGGCTCTATCTGTCATCAGTGAAAGTTAAAAGCTGTTTGATAATTATTCTATTATCACAGTAGCGCTCGTGGCATATTTTTTTAGCGCTATTTCATCTAATTCTACTCCCCAGCCCGGTGCGGTTGGCACAGTTACCGTGCCATTTTTATACGTAATTGGGTTAGTGATGAGATCATCTTCTAACATAATATCACCAAACAATTCAATGTCATGGCCGAGGTCGTGATAGCGTGCAGTAGCCACATGAATTTGCATGGCTGCTCCAATACCCAGCGGTTGATTATGCAATACACAGCCAATGCCTTCCATTTGGGCATAAGAAATAGCATGTAACATATTTGTTACCCCGCCCGGTCTTTCTGCATTCATACCAATGGTATTTATGCCTTTCATATTGATTAATGTATTAATGTCTTGTAATGAAAAACAGCCTTCATGCGCCATAACAGGTACATTAACCCTTGCTTGCACATACGCCATGCCAGCATAGTTATCTGCTCTAACGGGCTGTTCAGCGAAATCTATACCAAAGGGTTCAATTGCTAAGATAGCTCTTACTGCCATTGTTGGAGTATACGCTTGGTTATAATCTACTCTTAAGCGTACTTCGTTACCCATAACTTGACGAAATTTACTAATGATGGCTTTATCCTTATCGATACCTAGTCCCAGTTTTAATCTGAAAGTACGCATGCCTTCTTCATAAAATTTTTGGCTTAAGCCTATCATTTGCTCTATTGGCATAAGGGGGATCAATGCACATAAGGGTAATTCATCCTTACACTTGCCGCCCATAAAATCATGGGCTGGTCTATTGGTTATTTTCCCCATTAAATCATAACAAGCAATGTCAATTAAGCCTTTGGCAACATCACTTCGATTCACATTGATATTCATTCTTTGGCGAATTTTTTCAACATCAAAGGGACTTTCTCCCAGTACATACTGACTTAATGACTGACGAATAATGTCAACAATTTGATCGGGTGAAACGCCCGTTTCAGGTAACCACACAAAAGCTTCACCTAAGCCATGATTACCTTCTTCATCAAACATTTTACAGATAACATAATCACCACCATTCCATTCTTCTTCGGAAGCAATAGCCATACCTAAGCCCCCCTCTCCTGCTTTCATTAATTCTAAAATTTGTTGACGAAAGGGAACAAATACCGGAGTTAGTTCAATTTTCACTATTTTGGACACAATTAATTTCCTTATGATGGTTAATTATTTAATGGGATTTAGTTCATTTAAAATATCAATACAGTTTGACGGTAAATCAGCGATATTGATGGTGTCTGTTAAGGCCTTATAATCTTTATGATGATAGGTATGCCAATACAGCAGGTTTTTATGGGTGTACTGTTGTTTCTTCAACAACGCCAATAAAGCAGCGCCTGTTTTAGCGGTATAGGTGGCTTCCAATTCAATATTTAATTTTTGTTTAAATATATTACTAGCACTCTGCCCTTGTTCTGTTGGGTATCCATAACCGGAGCCAAAAAAATCATTGATGATAGTAGGTTGTACTATGTCAATTTTTTTAGTTAAGTTGGCTTTATCCTGTAAATATCTATATGTTTTTATCACGGTTCTTTTAACGGTATCGGGTGTATTTAGTGCGATTGGCCCTAGATAATCCCGACCCGTACGCACACCAATCACTTCCGTTTTTAAATCAGTCAATAAAAACCCAAGAATTAATCCTGCCATTCCACAATTAGATGCCGTTGGGCATATAACATAATCAGGCTCAGGTAAATCACCGTTATCTATTTGCTGCTTTAAATGTAAAGCGGAATTAATGGCACCTATTGTGCCTAAAATAGTTGCGCCACCAGGAGCAATAAAATAAGCATTACGCTCACTAAATCTATGACGCAAGTAGAAATTAATTGATGACTTTAAGATACCGGGAATATAGTCAATGTTCGCACCAAAATGATGAAACAATTTAATGTGTTGTTGTACCTGTTCGGTTACGGGTTGCTCAAACAAACATAACGTACATTTTAATCCGAGCTTTTGACAAAAAATGGCAACCGCTAAACAAAAATTACTGCCTGTGCCGCCAAAAGTAATTACATGTGATTTCTTTTGTTTTAATACATCAGCCAGAATAAATTCTAAACGCGCTAATTTATTACCCGCGTAATCGTCGTTAATCAGATCATTACGTTTTATCCAAAAATGTTCATGGTCAAAGTCATTAACTTTTTGAACCGGCGCATTGACTAAATTAAGGCTTAGCCAATCTAGGTGCTGAGAAAGCTCGGGTAATAGATCAAAAATCAGTGGCTTTACCGCTAACTGTTGAGAGCTAAGAGGTTTGTTTTCAGCATTTAAGCGTCGAGATTTCGTCATCTCAACAGCCTTGTTTCTGCGATTTATCACCCGAAATATCGAGTAATCGAAGCGTCGCGGATTTTGGATTATATGTTATGTGGCTTACCACAATCATTAATACCAAGCTAAGCGATATTGATACAATGATAGGTTCTATATAATTAGGCAATAGACCCGAAATTTTCAAGCCATAAAGTACAATAACACTGATGCCTGCAACGCTAGAGGATATGATTGCACCGAGTTTTGTCGCTTTAGACCAGAATAAAGCGGCCATGGTAGGTACAAAGGCACCCGAAACAAAAATAGCAGTAGAGAGTAAAACCAGTTCAAAAATGTTCTGCATATTCAGCGCAAAAACAATCCCTAACAAACCAATGACAATAATAACAACACGGGTAACTTTCAGTAGTGTCGCATCATTCGCGGCCGGATTTAAAGGACTATATATATCACGGCTATAACATGTGCCAGCAATTAATAAGGCTGTATCAGCAGTAGACATCATGATGGCTATCATTGCAGCTAAACATAAACCTTTTAGCCCCACTGGCATATATAACAAGATGAGTTCAGGTATCGCTGCATCAACACTTCCACTGCTACTCGCTAATTCAGGTAAAATATGTGATGCCATCGTGCCTAAAAATACAATAACAAGACTCCAATAAGCATAGACACCCGATGTCACAAACATCGCTTTACGAATAACCTGAGGGTTTTTAGCCGCTGCTGCTCTTTGCCACAAAGAAGGGTCAATTAAACTAAATAATAAATCGATAATAACAATTGAAACAATATATATGGGTGTGAGTCCCCCCCAAAAGTTATCTTCTGGTGGCGCTAAATAACTGATGGTGAGATCAATACCTAAATCTGAGACGATATATGCCGGTAATATAATACCTATAGCGACTAGCATAACAATCGTTTGGATCAAGTCGGTATAGGCGACGGCAAGTAAGCCCCCTAAAATAGTGTAAATGACCATAATCACGCCTGCAGCGATGATTGCCTGTTGGTAGGTCACATTTATATCTGTCATTACAGAGGTGATGGCTAGCCCTGTTGCGATTAATTGTGTACCAAATAGCGCAGTAACACTGAGCAACATAGTAATAGCAAAAACCAATCTTACCCCTGAACCATACCTTAGAAATAACGCATCAGGTACATTCCAAATTTTCGCTCGATGGATAGCTGGCGCCATTAAACCAAAAAGAAATAAACCAACAGCATAAGCGATGGTAGCAAGGAAAAGTGCGATACCAATTTCGTAGGCTTTACCCGCTTTACCTAAAGTAGAAGCCGCACCAATTGATGTCCCTATTAAGGTACCTAGTAATAAAGGAAATTTGATATTTCTACCGGCAAGTGCAAAATCAGTATTATTTTTAATTTTATAGCTGGCATAAAAACCAACGGCCAATAATGAAAGACCAAAAATGCCAATAATGATAAAATCGAGTGTACTTGCCATAATTTTCCTATTTATTATTCTAAACAACATAATAAACTAGTGAACACTAATCTATTATCTAAATATAAAGATATTAAGAAAATATTTCAAGTGTTTTTATGCATACGTAGAGGTTTAAATGTACATAGTCCCACTTCTTCTTGTGTATAGCAGTATTTTGGTATAAATTACTTTTCAAAAGTAATTACTAATTTATGGGTATTTCAAAGCGGTATGGGAAGAAAAAGTAAGTCAGAAAGCAGAAAACCTGAAATTTTACATAACTTGTACAAAGTGGTGAATAGAGAGGGCTTGGAAGGTACCACCTTAAGTAAGGTAGCCAAAGAAATGGGCGTAAATTCAGGACTTTTAGTGCATTACTATAAAACCAAAGATGAGATGATTTTTGCTTTAGTGGAATATATGGCTGAAAAGTATTCAAGCATATATACGGACAAATTAAATGAGTTTGATAAGCCAAAAGATCGCATGGATAACTTATTAAATACCTTTTTTGAATTGGAATGGACCCAACGAGGTGACGCCGCTGTATTCTGGTCATGTTATTCCTTAAGTTATAGAAATGAGCGAGTACGAGCACAATTTAGAAAAATGTATTTCGCCTTTAGAGAACAACTTGCAGGTGAAATAGAGTTATATCAGTGGGCTGGTATCACTAAGGTAACCGATCCTCTGGAAACGGCGGATGTCATTATATCTATGATTGAAGGTATTTATTTTTATCATAACACCTTAGGCCCTAATACGAATATTGAAGGCGCAATGAAATTCATTAAAAAATCTGTGGAGCGATTGTTAATTGAAGGAATATAATGCTAACGATTCGAAATATAGTCATACCGCTCAAGTAATGGATCTCGATTGCTTTTTCATAAAACGTTATTAACTAATTTAAAATAAAGTGTAAAAAATGAAATACTACAGCCTTTTGAGTAATATTTCATTGTTAGTATCACGTGCATGATTATAGCTTTCTAACCAAAAATTATGTACATAGCGCCTATCCAAATATTTATTCAAACTCTTTTTTAAAGCTCTTGTCTCATACCCTATATCAACATCAGCAGGTTTACGTTTTTACACATATTATAAAACTGAGACAACTTGCTGAGTCAGCTAGATTACCCTGTTATTAATCGTAGTGGCAAAGTGCCTATTTCAGCAAGTATATTACTGTTGATGGCGGCACAGCCTTATAGTCAGAAGTGCCTGCCACCACAAAGCATGTGCCATGTTATGGATACAATAGCCTCTTACCAATTATAGCTATACGTTACATCCCATGTTCTTCCAATTGAATATCTTTCATGCATACCGAAAAAACCATTATTAGTTGTTTCTACACGATAAATTTCATCAGTAAGGTTCTCGATTGACGCCGTAATTTTCCAGTCATTGCTGTTGTTTAACACATATCTTAGGTTCATCAGGGCAACGCCTGGCTCGTTTAAAATTGCGTTTTCAATTTCAGGTTGTAAAATCAACGATAAATCAAGATCAGAACGGTAGCTATATTCTAATTGTATAGCGCCAGAAAACTGTGTACTAATATCATGCTCATAGCGCGCTAAGAAATTTGCACTAAATTTTGAATAATTAGGTAAATTAGCGCCTTCAACTGAAGCACTTTCTAACAGTGGCACTGCCGTTGCACTTTCAAAATTAGTTTTTGATATATAAGCATCGGTATAACCTAAATCAAGCTCAATAAGTAAGTCATCTGTAGCAAGCCAAGTAAACTCAAGTTCAGCACCTCTCGTATCAACCTCACCTATATTTGTTAATCGGGCGATGCTGACAACAGCAGTAGGATCCGCCGCATTAGCTTGTACATCTTGTCGGTCATATTTAAAGACTGAGCCATTTATACGTAATCGATTATCAAGTAAATCAGATTTAAAGCCAACCTCGTATGCCCAAATAGTCTCTTCATCATAAGGTGCTAATTGCTCTACAGATGTGACAAAACCGCCAAAAAAACCGCCAGTTTTAAAGCCTTTTGAAACATTACCATAGAAAAACAAATTATCACTGGCAGCATAGGTAATCCCTAGTTTACCTGACAAAGCACTGAAACTTGCACTATCGTCTATAGCTACGATTGGTACGTCTACACCAGGAGCAAAACCCAACGTAGTATCACCAACAAAAGATTTATTCTCTTTGGTGTAGCGTAATTCAGTAATGAGATTCAATGCATTTGTTAAGGCGTAAGTACTATGCCCGTACACCGAGTAACCATCAGATTTTTGCTTATAGTTTTGTTGGGTATTTATAGCACCATCAAATAATAAGGGCAAAATGCCTTCACTTCCAAACAAACCAGATGATTCAGTCAGAGTATCTTCACTGTAACTAGCGCCTAAGATCCAATTAAAGGTATCATCTGCCGCTGAAGTCAATCTAAACTCCTGAGACCAAAAGTCAATATCGGTATAATAATCACCATCAAGAAAAACAACGGAAGTAGCATCAGAGTCTTGTGTACGATGATATTCAATTGTGTCATATGCAGTGATACTTGTTAACGTTGTACCATTAAAATCTACATTGCTGATTAAGCTTAAACCAGACCAGTTATTATCTAAATAAGGTAGAACACTCTGTGAGGCTGACGCATAATTGCTGTCAGATAAACCATAATTTTCTGGTGTAACACCCGTTAATGTTGCGCAGCTTTGTTGGTTTGTTCCTTGACCACTCAGTACCGAGTCACATAAACCAGCAGGACCGGCTCCCAATAAACCACTGAGTAAACCCAGCGAGGTATCTTCATAACCAAAAGCCCCTGCATCACCTATGTTGGCGTATAATCCGAGGGATTGTAACAAGGGTAACTCAACTTCCATTGAGCCCGCATGTGCTTTCAATAGAAAATCAATTTCATCACTTGCTTGGTATAAAAACTGTGCTCTTAATCCCCAACGATCGGCTTCACCATAATGTTCATTGGTTGCAGTACTGTAGTCATCTCCATCGTCTCTTTGATCAAGGTGCCCTGACACTCTAGCCGCTACATTAGTTGAAATATCAAAATTAGCGCCAAACTCAATTTCTTTGGTATTAAAACTTCCAATACCAAGATCAATAAAGCCGATATTGCCATCGGTAAGTGATGGTTTTGTTGATATTATCTGTATGGCGCCACCTATTGTGTTTCTACCATATAAACCACCTTGTGGGCCTTTCAATACTTCTATACGCTCTAAATCGTACATTGAAAAACTCGCCGTAGCGATTGAAGTTTGATAAACCTCATCAATATAAAAAGAGGTAGTAGGTGAATCGTTTACCCTAAAATTTTGTAAACCGACTCCTCGTACCATAACAATAGGAACACCACCGCCGCCGTTATTTTTGACTGACATATTGGGTACTACTTTTTCGATATCAATCGCTTTTCCGATATTTTGTTCTCGTAGATCATCCCCATACAAGGCTGTTACAGCGATGCCTACTTTCTGAATGTTTTGAATACGTTTTTGTGACGTAATAACAAGAGTTTCAATTTGCTCTTTTGCATCACCGTTTTCCTGTATTTTGTCATCTACTTTTTCTTCTGCTAAAACTCCTGCACTTATCGTTAGTGAAATGAACATTACCAGAGAACTTTTTTTCTTATATTTCTTCGTTCTTATCATTTTTAACACCAGTTATTCTTAATTGAGTTTATAAAAAACAAGCATTATCTACCCCTTTTCAACAACACTTATCCACGTTTCGAGATTCAGTTTATTACTCGATTAATTAATAGTCAATTCAAAATAGTGAGATATAGTAAAATAAATTAGTGATTACTTATTTATTTATATTGTTTTACTAATTCTATATGTATATATTTACTGATAACGATATTTTTTTACTTAACCAACCCATTTCGGTCGAATTACAAACGAAAAAAAACAATTTGATTATCTTAAGCTAGTATCTGATAATTTATATTCAAGCATGAACACTCGGTATTTAAGACGTATTTTCTGCGCACAATTTATAAGTAAGGATGTATATGGAAAACAATAAGCTTAGTTTATTCGAAGCCTCCTCGATTATTGCTGGCTTGGGTATCGGCGGTGGTATTATGGCTGTGCCTTACCTGGCGTCGTTAAATGGTTTAGTGCCTATATTGTTGGTATTCGCTTGTGCCTATGGTTTAAGTTTATTACTGCACTTAATGATTACTGAAATGATTATGCGTGACAAGCAAACACTGCAATTAGTCGAAACATTTAGTCTATATCTTTTTAAGAGCAAATTAGGAGGGATCTTCACTTGGCTGCTTTTTGTGCTAGTGGTGCTAAATTTTTATGCCTTGTTAGCTGCGTTTTTAATAGGTGCAGGACAAATCATTACTAATGTATCCCCCATGCCATCATGGTGTGCGCAGTTGATAGTATATATTTTTGCCGCAGGCCCAATTCTATTTGGCTTAAAAGCGTTAGGCGTAAGTGAAAAAATAGGCATTGCGGGCATTATTGCATTAGTCGTCATTTTCGTTATAGGCGCAATGACTGTACCTTTTAACTCCCTAAATTTAATAAGTTTTTCAAGTAAAGGAACACTGGCTTTATACGGTATGATCATGTTTACTTTATCTTGTTTTTTCTCAATTCCTCAAGTAGCCAAAGGGCTCAGTCATAATAAAAAATTAATCCCTAAAGCCGTTATATTAGGGATCAGTATTAATTTATTATTAGTTAGCTTAATTACTGTTATCACGTTATTGGTTTCAGCCGACGTGACAGAAATGGCAATGATCGGTTTAGGTAATGCTATCGGTCAGTGGGCCGTGTACTTAGGCACTGTTTTTGTCTTTTTGGCCATATTAACTAGTTATTGGGCTACTTCTTATGCCTTAGCTATTGTGATAGAAGAAAGGTTAAATTGGTCTTATAAATTGTGTTGGTTATGTGCCACAACGCCAACCTTATTATTAGCGTTAAGTGGCATATCAGGTTTCTTAGGTTTTATGCGCATCGCCGGTGGGTTACTCGCAGTGATAATTTCATTAATGGTTATCCCTGCCTATCGTGCAAGTAGACTAAAAGGCCAGATAGAAAATCCTGAATTTGAACTAAAAAAACTTTCACACCCTTTATTTCAAGGTGTGATCGTTGCTGCTTATGTACTGGTCGTGATCGGTTCGAGCATAACAATTGATTGATTCAGTAAAAATAAGATAGATATGACTTGTGCAACAATATTGATAGAGAGGAATTATGAAAAACAACGAACAAGTATATTTCGGCGGTGATATTTATACCGTTGATAATAACAATCCAATGGTACCCGCGTTGTCTGTCAAAAATGGACTGATTACTGCAGTAGGCACTAAAGAGCATTGTTTGGCTTCGCTAGGCGATTCTCCGCAATTAATTGACTTAGCAGGAACATGCTTACTACCTGGATTTATTGATACCCATATTCATCCAACGTTAATGATATTTTTCCAACTCAATAGTGATTTATCCGCCGTTAAATCAATGCAAGCCCTGCAGTTAATACTGCGTAATAAAGCGGAAGAAGCAACCAACGAGAACTGGATTATTGGATTAAATTTTGACGAACAAAACTTTTCAGACTTGTTATTACCCACTCGACATGACCTAGATATAGCGAGCACTACTCTGCCTATAATTATTGTCAGAAAAGATGGTCATTCTATGATTGCAAATACCTTAGCAATGACGCTGGCCAATATTAACGATGATACCGCTGATCCCAGTGGTGGGATAATTGAGCGAGACAGCCAAGGTAAAGCAACAGGCGTTTTTCGTGAAACCGCCGTCACATTACTCTTAAAGGTTTTACCCTTACCTGATCCAATGAGCATAATGCAGGCTGGTATGAGTGTTTTTAAACATATTATATCGCAAGGGGTCACCTCAATAGGTATGATTTTACAAACTGATGGTGAAGGTGTTGCTGGGTTTCAAGGCGCCTATGATGTGCCATTAATGCAAGAACTCGCGCCACATATTCCTATTAACTTATATTCACTGTTAGTGTGTAAAGACGCGCAGATAATTAATAAAGTTAAAACATCGGTATTACACCAACAAAATGCATCGGTTTCACACAAAGTTGGCGGCATGAAGTTTTGGGCTGATGGCACGTTTTCATCTTGTACAGCTTGTATGATTACCCCTTTTACTGATGTGCCCGACAATAAAGGTTTCCTAATTCATACTCACGAACAGATGTATGACCGCATGGTTAAAGCCCATGAGGCCGGAGAACAAATTGCTATTCATTCCATAGGTGATGAATGCGCACGGGTATGCGTAGATTTGTTCGATAAGTTACTCCGTGAATACCCAAGAAAAAATCACCGTCACAGATTAGAGCATGCCTCGCTACTTAATCCTGAAATTATTCATGATATTGCAAAATTAGAACTACTTGTCTCCACTCAACCACTATTTATTAAAGCCGAAAAAAAGTGGTTGCAACAACGTCTAGGTCCAAACCGAACTCAATGGACTTATGCTTTTAAATCTTTAATAGACGCAGGAATCAAAGTCGCAGGGGCTTCGGACGCTCCCGCTGAAGATGTGAATATATTACAAGCGATTCAATATTGTGTTACCCGAGACGGTTTTGAACCTCAACAATGTATTAGCGCGGTTCAAGCGATAAAAATGTTCACTTTAGACGCCGCTTATGCGCAATTTGAAGAGAATGAGAAAGGCAGTTTAACCGTTGGAAAAAGAGCTGACATGGTGATATTGAGTCACAACCCAACCACGGTTGAGGAAAATACAATACAAGATATTAAAGTATTGCAGACTATTGTCTCAGGACAAAATTTACTATGATTTCATCAAAAATAAAATAAGTTTACTATTAATCATTTCAGGGTTAATTTCAGCCTAAAAGGAAGGATAATGAAAAAAAGAATAAAATATTTAATTTTTACAATATTGGCCATAACCTTAATCTCTGCCACTGTAGTAGGAATTTATTACTACAGTATGATTCAAAAGGTTAAAAGTGATGATCCTTTAGTTTGGGAGTCCACTATTCAACAGTTTGAAGAAAATGATATAAATTCGCCACCACCGACTGATTCAATTCTTTTCATTGGTAGTTCATCTATTAAATTCTGGAGCATGCTATCTGAAGATATGAAGCCACTCCCAGTCATAAATAGAGGGTTTGGAGGAGCAAAAATTGCAGATATCATCCATTTCACACCTAGAATAGTTTTACCTTACAAACCTAAAGTTGTGGTTTTTTATGGTGGTGATAATGATATGAGCATGGGTGAAAAACGCTCTCCAGAGGAGGTTTTAACTAATTATGAAAAATTTGTACAGTTGGTTCACAATCAACTTCCTAATACAAAGGTTTACTTTGTTTCAATTAAACCGTCTGTTAACCGCTGGGAACACTGGCAAGATATGGACAGTGCCAACCAATTAATCAAAGCATTTTCTATTAAAAATGAAAAACTTGGTTTCATCGATATTAGCTCATCAATGCTTAATGCTGTGAGTAAGCCTAGAGAAGACATTCTCATTTGGGATGGTATCCATATGAATAATGAAGGATACAGAATCTGGACTTCAATCATTAAACCTATATTAGAAAAACATTACGAATAAAAATTAATATTTAATACTCAAGTACTCAAGTGTCGTTTGCAAAAATATTAAATTCAAACTCAATAAAGTAGCTTAATTGGTTATGATTTATTGTTATGGCTGTTTTATTATAAGAATGATAGTGTGGCGGTTTCCAGTACAACTGCAAACTTTTCCTCACTTGACCACTTATCTGACGAACTTACTTTTGTTAAGCTTAAACCCGAAGTATTAAATTGTTTTTGCCAACTATACAGGGTTGAGAGCTTAATGCCTTCTTGCTCTGCAAATTTTCGGACTGACAAGTCACTTTGATTGAGCTTAGTTAATATTGCTTCTTTAAATTGACTTGAATACCTTTGATAATCCACTTGCTTTAACTTACCACCCCCTGTTTATTTATAATAATTAATAGAGGCGACAACTATCCTGATACAGGGGGCTATTTACGCATAATAAATTTTGCTTTATATAAATAGTCCAAAACTCGCTGAAAATTAAACGACTACAAATAGCAAAGTCTAATGAATTAATGGATGTTCAAGCATTTTGATATCGGCTTGGGGAGAATCATAAAATGTAAACAGCAGGTTATCATCTGTCATTATACTTAAAGCACTGTATTTGATAAAAACGTGATATGGCACGCGAAAGGCCGTTATAGGCTGTTGTTGATTTAAATCAAAAATGACTATTTGATGTTCGTTATCATCATTAATGTTGTGATAATAAACCTTACTCTTTTGATAAGTCCAGTTATATTCCGTCTTAAATACTTTACTACTTATCATATTTGTTGACGCTCTTGAGTCGTCAATTTCTTTTTGCCACAGCCCACCTCCACTACGAGAATACAACAATGTTGTTGGTGAAATCATAATGCCAAAGCTAGCATTATCCAAAGTTAACTTTTTCGACAAACCGCTATCAATATTTATTTGGTGAAGCTCCGAATAAGGGGAGCCCCCACTGTAAATTTCCGAAATAACGGTTTTATTATCAAGACTCCATGAAATTCGGCCATGCCTCTTAAATGGGCTAGGGACACTCACCAATTTTTTACTTTTTAAATTAAAAATATAGATTTGATCTCTATATCCATCTCCTAGGTACGCAAGAAATGCGATTTTAGAGCCATCATGCGACCATCGAGGATAGCGAGTCTCATATTCTAAATTACTTATTTGCTCTCTGTTTTTGCCATTTTTATCTGCTATCCATACCTCATAATTTCCTGTCTCATTAGAGGTATAAGTTATTTTGTCATGTATCGCAGAATAATGAGGAAAAAGATGATTAAAATCCGACTGGATAACTGGTAACAGACTACTGGCAGCACTTTCATTTAATTGTAAGCTAGAAATATGGTTTTTCTTTACTCGTTTATTATAAAATAAGTGGCCACTTTTCTTTGCAATAGCTGGATAGCTAAACCCTTCTATATCTATTTTTACAGATTTTTTTGATTTTATATCTAAAAAGTAGCCATCACGTATATCGGCTTGTCGATAGCCATAAATAATCTGTTTTCCGTTCGAAAGCCAAGTTAAACCGATAGTATCTTGTATTCCATGAGTCAATTTTTCAGCTTGCTTACTTGCTAAATTTACTAAAAAGATGTCTTCATTAAAACGACCAGCACGGCGAGTTACTGCAATTTTTTTCCCATCAGGGGAGAAAGACATATCGAGTTCCCTGTATCCACAGTTTTTCTCGCATGAAAAACGAACGGGTTTTGCATTAGGCTGTTCCAAATCAACAAAATAAATTCCTGCTTCACTACGGATTTTTCTTTTCGTTGGGTAGCTATTAAAAGCAATAGTTTTGTTATCAGGAGAGATATCTATAAAGCCAAATGAATAAATACAATCGGCTATGCGTTTTTCTTGAGCTGTCATGACCTTTAACTGTACAACTTCACAAAAGGTTTCCTCCTTATTTTTTCTTATAAAATACAAATATTGTTGATCGTTGCTCCATACTGAATGCCCCTCGATATACTCATCAAATGTTAATTGTTTCGGAGGGAGTTGTGGTTGTTGCCTATCTTGCATATATAAATCAACAGCATCGGGGGTTTCTGACTTGTATACAACATAACGACCATCGGGTGATGGAGCAGCAAACGTTTCTATTCCTGGGGCTGTGGTTATAGACGTGATTTTAGGTTTTTTTGGTGTTTGACTCTCATCGTCTTGTTTCCAGAAAAATAAAATGACAAACAATAAAATAACACCAATAATAATACTAAAATTATATTGTGATAAAGCAAATGGATATTTTTGTTTATTTATAATTACACTAGGGAGCACCTCCTGGTGTTGATTTAATTCATCAGTTTCTAACCATTCAGGCTCTACCAATAAACGATAACCAACTTTTCTTATCGTTTCAATAACTTCATGCTCACCATCGGCTCCTTGGAGGTGCTTACGCAAAATCCAAACGGCATTGGTTAGTGCTTTATCTCCAACATAGCAATTACCATCCCAAACATTATCAAAAAGCTCTTCACGTGAAACAACACGAGGAAATTTCTTGGCAAGATAGCAGAGCACTTCAATAACTTTAAGCTGCATCACCTGCTTATCACAATGTTCAAATTGAATAGAAAGTTCACTAGGAATTATTTGACAATTACCAATCTTGTATGGCGAACAGATATTCATTTTAAGCTAGAAACCTATATTTTGTTAGCCAGTTGGCAATAAAAAACATTTAAAAATCAAACTGTTTGAGTAAGTTCCTACTCAATTAATTTTTAAGAACAACATCTAACTATTTGTTAACCAAAGCTATCCCCCTGATTGTATCTAACTGTTTGGATCTAGTTTTATATGACAATTGATATAAAGCACATCTAACAGCATCGTGTCTTAGGCTACTATGATATATAAATAAAATCCACTATATTCAAAGCTTAAAGTCAGGAATATTGTGGAATTCATCCACTCGTTTTGTTGTATTTATCCCGGTAGAGCCTAGTAATGATCAAGTTCAAGGTAATAGTAATTAATAAGTAACCTTCAAAGAAGTTAATCATAAACCTAGGCAATTATAGTGCAGGTGAGCAGTTAAATTTTTATTAAGAATGCTAATTTATCTAATACCGTTTGAATTAATGAATAAGCCAGTTCAGAGCTACGCTAGGGAAGTTAGCACAAATAAAATGTGTGAGATTTTTATTTTTCCTTTAAACTCCCAAATGATGAGTTTAAAGGTTTGAGATGCATCGTTATTGATTTTGGCAAGGTATTACAGACTTTATATCACACCATCTGAGTCAGGTGCATAGGTAAGTAAATTTATAAAACAAAGAGATAATTGCTAAATAAAAAATGCCTTAAAATCTGAAGCATTTTTATCATACTTATGTATATAAAAAATCAGCTTGTCTTTTTTATTTTAATGCTCGCAAATTTTTATCATGCGGCAACTGGTGAGTCGGCATTTCATTATTATCATTTTTCAGGTAATGATCCATCCAACGCATTAAACGTAAGCTGTAGTCATATTTAGCGGCTATACGTTTATTGCCGTGACCTTCACCGGGATAATAAACTAAGCGTACATCTTTTCCCTGTACTTTCATGTAACGATAAAGCTCCATTGATTGCGATGGATGAACACGAGGATCACTTTTTCCATGCATGATCAGTAAAGGCGTTTTTGACTGACCAGCCCAATAAATAGGACTACGTTCTAAATACCATTGCCATTTATCCCAAGGGTAAGAACCCACATGAACTAAATTCATTTCATTGGAGATATCTGTGGTGCCAAACTTGGATAATTGGTTGGAAACACCCATAAACATGACACTAGCAGCAAAATGTTCCGTTAGCTTAGTTGCTGCCCATGCTGCGGCGTAACCGCCATATGAACCACCGGTGATGCCTACTTTTTTAACATCAACCAAACCTAACTTCACGAGATGATCTTTAAAGTCAATCAAGTCATCAAATTCTTTGCCTGCGAAGTCATTTTGACCTAGCTGAGAATATTCAACACCTTTGCCAGTGCTACCACGATAGTTAGGATGAAAAACCAAGTATCCTTTAGCCGCAGCCATTTGCCCTGGACGAGAGTATTTAGTTAACCAACCATCTTTATCATGACTTTCAGGCCCACCGTGCACAGACAATATCAATGGATAACGTTGTCCTTTTTGATAGTTCATCGGGTAAATCAAAATGCCATCAATTTCAACGCCGTCACGCGCTTTTAGACTGAGAGTTTCTTGTTTACCAAATGCTTTGTCGGCTAACCACAGATTAGAATTTGTTAACCGTGTAGTTATGTGTTTTGCACCACGCAACATCATTACTTCATTAGGATGTTGTGCAGTATTTGCTTTTAAAACAATGGTTTTGTCTGAGTTTGAAATGCTTAAATTAGCCGCAATAAATTGACCCGCTTTAACAATAGTTTCATAAGTCTTATTGCTAGGCTTTATTTTACCTACTACTGATTGGGTACCAATATTAGAAATAAAATAAAGGCTATTTTCATTATTTGCCCATTCAAAGTCGACAACATGACCTTGATGTTTTGGCAACCAATTCGTAATATTACCGGTATCCACATCGGCTAAGAATAATCGTCCTACTGCGGGATCATGTTTGTCTTGTGCTCCCATAATAGCGACATATTTTGAGTCAGATGAAAACTCTGCCACACCTAATTTCCCTTCGGTAGCAAAAGAAGACACGAGGCTTTGATTTTTAACATTGAAAAGGTGCCATTGTGATTTCATATATTTGTCATCAGTCAACGCTGTTGGTTGAGTTTTAACGAGTAATAAATTACCTTTTGGCGAAAAACGGACACCAGAAACATAGCGTGTAATATTCCATGCTTTTGGGGATAAAGGCTGTTCAATAATATCTAAGTCAACAAGGTACAAGTGTTGATTGTGTATGTTCTCTTCATAAATTTCGGCTTTAAAACCTAAATCAGCTAGTTTTTTTACTGATTTATTTTTGGGTTTTTTCGCTAATAAGGCAACTTTGGTATTATCTACGCTTAAAGCATATCGCGTTATACTGGTTTGCTTTAACGACAAAACTTTCTGTGCTTGACCTCCACTAACTGGAATTTGATAAAGAGCAGTGAATTTATCTTTATTCAACTTACTTAAAAAATAAACCTTGGTGCCATCAGCTGACCACTGAATACTTTTAACATTTACCTTACCAATGACAAATGGACGTTCAATGCCTTTATCATCAACAATAAACAGTTCACCCCAGTTTAGGCCATCTTTTTCAACGTATAATTCACGAGGAATTGAACGAGTAAATGCTATGTCGTCACCATTTGGGCTTACTTGTACTTGGCTTACTTGTGTAAGGACTGCTAAATCTTCTGGAGTGAAAGTACTTTTTGCACTTACTGAGCCAATGAAAAATATACTACTAATGAATCCTGTAATTAAAACAAAAATATTTTTTATACCTACTTGCCATTTCATTAGCTGCCTATCCTGTATTAATTAAATAAATTCTTAACTGGTAATTTTAATGACTTATTACCTAAGCACCAATACCAACAAACACTAAAACAAAGAATGGATGTAAAAATGAGATAAAATAGTTGCTTAATAGATTTTGCTGCCCTGAGGCAACACGCATAACACCGGTTAGTGTGGCAAAATCAATTAATAATTCAGGCTCATCATTTTCAGTTTCGGCTAATGCATCAAATAAAACTAACTGACCTTCAGCATCGATATTATCTATTTCAACAGTGATTCCTTTACGTGTTGTTACCAAGGCGGCGTTGCTCTCAATCCCAATAGCCAGTTATTACTCAATCGAGCCCCTTGCCCTGAATTATTTTCCCTGTGCACAACAAGATCACAAACTTAGTAAAACTGGTATAAATGTTAAATAGCCAGAATGAGTTAACGTATTCTTAAAAGCTTTTTAACTGAATATGTGCCGTTTTTTCTTTCTGATTTGGTGAAACAAAACTCAAACAAATTATTTATCTCAATGAGTGCTGAGTTTTGAATTCACTTGACATAAATTATTTATTAATAGACTGATATAAGACAATGCGGATTAATAAGCACGCATTGTCTTTATACAAAATCGACTTCAAATGCTTGTTCAGGCTTGCTGAGCAATCCTGAACAATACACACCTTTTTCGACTACTCAGTAACAGCTAATGGAGTTTCTATTAATGATTGCTCTACTTGTTTATTTTTTTCTATACTTTTTAGCACTCTGTCATATATCACTAAAGAAATTGCGGAGGCTAAGCCAATAGCAGCAAAAACGTACCAAATATAGTGAGCGTTAGCAGAAGCTAACTGCCAAGCTTCATGCGTGTCAAACTTACGTGGATCTGGGCAATAAGCGTCAAGTAAATAGCCCGACAAACCAAAGCCTAATAATGAACTAATAAAAGAGTGGAGATGTGAAAACCCGAGATAAAGCCCTTCTTCACCTTTAGGCGCTTGTAAAGAAAAATATTCTAAAAATCGTGGAGAAATAAATGATTCAGCTACGCCTTGAAGGACGATACCGATAATCATCATAAGGGCAATAGGGTGTACTTGCATGAAGCCAAGATCAAAATTACCATTAAGCATGTTACCCGAAGCCATAGCCAGCGCAGAGAAAGGCATAATAAACATACCTACTGTCATTGAAAATAACGCACTACGTCCTCTCATCATTGAGGTAACAATACCTACGGTTAACACAACAACCAAAGGGTTTACATTAGCATACCAAGAGGGGGAGGCCCCTTCTCCTGCCATACGTAAAACATATTTTGGCATGGTAGCGTATAGTTGATGCTGCACCATCCAAAAACCGCTGATGATGATGATAAGTGTGATCAAACGTCCGTTAGTTAATATCTTTAAGAATGCCTTCCAAATTTCACCGATAGATTTTGCTTCGGTATTGTGTTCAGTGTTTTTAAAGAAAAAGAAGATGGAAAAAAATGCTACTAAGGTCATGCCAGCAGCAAAATAGTTCAAGTTAATTAAGCCTAAATCACCCATAGATTCGCGCAATGGTTTAACAATAGTTTTACCTGAAAATGCACCAATGTTTACCATCATGTAAAAAATTGAAAAGCCTTTAGCTCTATTTGATGCCGTGGTTGATTTTGCTACCGTGGCAGTTATAACCGCTTTAATAAAAGATCCACCAATCATTATTACTAGCATAATAGGCACAATAGCCCAGCGTATGTCGGTCTTAAGTAAGCCAGTAAAAACTACCTGTCTACCGTATTCAACTAGGCCTTGTTGTTCTAATATAACAGGAAATATGACTAAACCGCTGTAACCAATAGTGAGTAAGGCAAACGCTAGCATGAGCGCTTGTCTAAATCCTATTTTATCTGCTAGTGCTCCGGTAAAAGTCGGTAGAAAATATAAACCAGCAGAAAAACAACCTGAAATCCAAGCGGCTTGAATATCATCGAATCCTAAAATGCGCGATAAATATAGGGTGATTACGATAAAAACGCCATAATAGGCAGCACGTTCTAATAACTCAACGCCATTGGCAACCCAAAAGTCTTTTGGAAAATTACCAAATATAGATAAAAGTGATTTTGATGCCATATGTCCTTCCATTTTTTAAATTCCACTAATGTAGGTTGGTTTTTATTAACTTATTACAACGGTCAATAACCCACAATGCGTGCAAACTCTTTTATCCAACGATTCTATCTCCTTTTTACATCTATTCTTTTATTCATCGCTTGCTAATACTGATTCTTAGATAACCGAAGGGAAACTAGAACTTGTTTTTGTTGTGGCCAACTAATTTTGACCACAGTTTTGTACTCTTTCCAATATCTTCTTTCTGATTGATTAGGACTTAACTAGCGTTATAGAGATGCAGTCTAGTTCGGTTATAACAACCATATAACTATGCGGATTCGAAATACCAATAGATGATCAATAGATATGAAACTGATGCATAAACGAGGTGTAGCTGGTTGTATTTACGTTCCACTTGTCATAAAAATACTAAGGGATAAAAATGAAAGCATATCTTTATTTTATTGCAATTTAATATATATAGTTGTTGATTTATTAAAACCTTGACTCGCTAGTTTGCAATTTAATTACCATAAAGAACTTTTACATTGAAACACAAGAGAAACATTATAATGAATAAAAAACTAATCTCATTATCAATTCAGGCCGCAATTTTTGGTGGCTCTGTGGTATTAACTTCGCAAGTATCAGCAGCTGATGACCAAGCAACAGAAGAAGTTGCTCAAACCACTACACAAGTTGCAATAGAACAAGAAATCAAGGTAGCTGAAGAAAAAATTGAAAAAATCACTGTTACTGGCTCTCGTCTGCGTCGTAATAGTTTTACAGTACCCTCTCCAATTGTGATGGTAAGCAAAGAAGATATTGAAGATGTCGGAACGGGAGCACTTTCTGATATTCTTATTGAGCTACTGCCACAAATAAATGAAAGTAACAGTAATGCAAACTCACAAGGTAGCGTGCAAAATTCCGGGCTTTCAACAATTAACTTGCGTGAATTAGGTACAAACCGAACTTTAACTCTGATTGATGGCCGTCGTGTTGTTTCAAATAGCTACAGTGGTAACTATATCAGTTTAAACACTATCCCCTCAGGGATGGTAAAAAGAGTTGAAGTATTAACGGGAGGGGCATCAGCCGCTTATGGCTCTGATGCAGTTGCCGGTGTGGTTAATATCATAACCCAGCAAGATAAAGAGGGCTTCAGCTTTAAAGCAAAAGGGGGAGAAACCACTGACGGCGCAGGAAGAGAATATACCCTTGACCTTAATTACGGCAGTGAATTTGATGATGGCCGTGGTTATGTGTTCTTTAGTTCAACATTAGACCGTGACTTTGGTATAGCAAATAAAGATCGCAAACGTGCACAAATATCAGACGATTATGAATATAATGAAGACTTAGGTTGTAACCAAATGAACACGGCTACAGGTGACCAATGCATGAGGGATATCACCCAAGCAGATTGGGTTAACCTCAGCGATGGCTTGTTAGGTGGTGTTTTTCTTGAACATAGCAAAAACGCCACTCAATTTTGGTACGACGGCCAAACATTAAATAATGATTGGAAAGGTAATGAAGAGAAGTATGGTATTGATTTTAAACAATGGGAATCAATGAGGTTGCCTACGGAGGCATTTTCAACAGCTATTAAAGTTGATTATGATCTCACCGATGATATTGTTGGCTATTTTCAAGTTCAGTCGAGTATAAATACAGCAAAAAGGGTTAGCGGACCAGAAGATGAATATGAGGGATCGTATGCCCTGTTTATTGACCCTGAAACTGGGCTTGCGGATCGCGTAAAACCGAATTACATTCCAATTGGCAGCCCTTATGTACCACAAGAAATTATTGATGCTAATCCATATAAAAATCGAATTTATTGGGATCGCCGTTTTAATGAAGTCGGTAATGTAACTACTGATAATAAACGTACTACTATTCGTAGTTGGGCCGGATTAAACGGTACATTTCTCGATGGTGACTGGGATTGGGATGTTTCTGTTGGTTATGGTAAATTTAAACAAGAGCAAACTCGCTTTAATGAACTTAATACATTCAGAGTTAAAAGTGCCTTAGACGCTGAATATGCTGAAGATGGTGTTACGATTCAATGTGCCGATGCTGAAGCACGTGCTGAAGGTTGTGCGCCATTAAACTTATTTGGTGAAGGATCAATTTCAAAAGAAGCGGCTGATTACATCCGTTCAAACCCAACCATTACCACTAATATCAGTCAGATTAATGTCTTGGGGTATGTGGCTGGTGATTTGTTTGAAATGCCCGCTGGTCCAGTCGCGGCAGCGTTTGGTATAGAATATCGTAAAGACTCTCAAGATGTTGAAACAAGTAAAGAACAACAGTTCGGTGGCATTACCTTCAACGTAGTACCTACTTTCGATGGTGACGTGAGTGTTTATGAAGTTTTCGGTGAAGTCTCTTTACCTTTATTAAAAGATGAAATCGCAGCTAAAAGCCTAAACCTTGATCTATCCGCTCGTTTAGCTGATTATAGCTGGTCAGGAACTGGCTTAGTAGGAAGTTACCGAGCAGGCTTTACCTGGGAACCGGCAGAAAATTATCTGGTTCGTGCAAATTACTCACGTGCCCAACGTGCCCCTTCAATCACGGAATTAATATCACCACCACGTGGCGATTTTGATAGCTTTGATGATCTTTGTGATGGTGTGACTGAAATATCTACTGACCCAGGGCATGCGAACTGCCGATTAGAGCCTGGCATTGCTGAAGCTATAGCCGGGGGAAATGAATTTGATGACGATAATAATAGCTACTCCCCTAACACAGGTAATGAGGATCTATTTGAAGAAACGGCCGATACTTATACTTTTGGTGTAACAATGTCACCAGAGTTCTTAAAAGGATTTAGTTTAGCCATTGATTATTATGATATTCAGATAGCTGATGCCATAGCGGAAATTGGTAACGAAAAGACTATTAAATTGTGTTACGACTCATCAATTGCTTTTGCTAAAAACAGCTTCTGTGATGATATTACTCGAGATGACGAAGGTAATATCATTGAATTACTACAACGTAATTATAACCTCGAGGAAATTAGAACCAAAGGTTACGATATTACAGCTGAATACAAATATGATCTTAATGAATATGGTCGTTTAAAACTAGCCGTCAATATGAACCACGTTATTGAACATTCTACAACATTCGAGACAGATGAAGGTTTGCAAACCAATTATAATGAAGGCGACTTATCTAAGGATGTTTTTGAAGATAGCGCATCAGCCTCATTAGCTTGGTATAACGAAGGCTTACGTGTTCGTTGGAGTTCACACTTTAAAAGTGCTGTGGTTGCTAATAAAACTCGCGGAGAAAACTTTGATGATTTCATCGAATCCAATAATGAAGAATGTGCTGCTGGATCGGACGACTGTGTAGAGAATCCAGAGCCTTTAGCATATTATAATATTGGCTCTTACCTTAAACACAATTTATCAGTGTCTTATACTATGGAAACAGAAAATGACGCTAAAATGCGATTCTTCGCTGGTGTTGATAACATATTTGATAACAATGGTGCCTTTATTCTTAGTGGTAGAGGCAACTACGACAGCAATTACGGCGGTGGTAGAGGGCGCTATATGTATCTTGGTGCAGAAGTTCAGTTCTAATATTTATAACTGAACAACTTCGAAAATAAATAAAAAACAATACTAAAAAACAGGCATAAAAAAATGCAGCTTTAAAAGCTGCATTTTTATAACTAGCTTTGTGCATCCTGCACTATATTCAGTGTTCTCATTTCATCCATTAAATACTGTCCTTAGCTATTTCTTTAAAAGAAACCCTCTTGAGTAACATCCCTACCCTTCGTCCTTAATTTCATCCATGATTTTGTCTTTATCCTTAAAGAAAACTCATCCTTTATTTTTCTATTCTAATGCTGCCTCCAAGGCATTGTCTTCCTGACCTCAACCATCCATAATTGAGTTACATCCTTGTTATTACCTTCCTAAAGACCTTCCTATAGTGAGTTCCTCTCACTTAAACTAATCCCTAAGTCTCCTTCAAAGAGCTTCATGCTCTGTGCCTTCCTGACATGGTTAATAGTACACTCATTACTAACTTTTCGAAGGTTGTTAAAATGAGTTTTTAATTGTCATAATTTTTTAACAATAAAAAGCATAAATTATAACAATTAAAAACAAATACTTATAAGTTTCAATAGTTATAGATAGCAATGATAAAGCACCATATCCTACACGCATGTGAGACATGTCTCACAAAATATTAGGTTGATCACCTATTTGGGTTTTTAGCTCGTTTTAAAAAGCAGCATTTGGAGGGTATTCAATAAACAAAGTAGTATGCAGTCTTTGTTTATTAATATGCTAGAAGTGGAATACTTAGCTTACGTGTTACGGTAATACACCATTAAAGCACCAGAAACTTGCCCAACAGTAATATCTTTAACGAACTGATAGTTTACTTCTTCAAAGAAGCGTCTAAACTTTCCTGATGTTGCATAAACAGCAACCCCTTCACTATCACCATGCTCTTTTAACACGGTATTTACTGCCGCCATTAAATGCTGGCCAAAACCATGGTGTTGATGTAATGGGTGAATAGCAATAAATGAAAGCATGTGGAATTTATCTAAGGGTACCGCAGCCATAACTTTTTGTTCTTTCTCTATCATTTTCTTAGTACTAAAGTAACCCGCACTAAGCAGCATTTTAAGTCGCCAATGCCAAAATCGTTCACTCGTAACACTATCATCAGGACTATTTAAACAAGCAACACCAACCATCGACTCGCCTAAATATAGACCTACCATCGGCTGTTTGGCTTGCATAAAAGCAGTTAATTCTTCTCTAATTGAAGCTCTGAGTCTTTGTTCGTAGCCTTCTTTGTCACTTTTAAAAATTTCAAGAAAAACGGGATCATCATGATAAGACTGAAACAATAAAGATGCCGCCAATCTTAGCTCTTCAGCACTAAGGTAAGTAGCTCTTATATCAAGGTTACTTTCTGCTGAAACAGCGTCAGACATAAAAATTCTCCAAATTGGCACAAGACCTAATAAAGTAGATAAAATAATTTAACCGGATATTTACCTTAACAGTTTTTTGAAAAAAAGGTCAAATAGAATTGTTTTTACCATAAGGGAGTGTGCAGGTAAGTTGACACAATAGTTTATTATGCCAACTTAGAGAGTTTTATTTTATAACAATAAATTAGTTCGCGGTCATTTTTCTGTATTCACCACCATTACCCGTTTGTACTAATTCACCGTTAACAAACTCTAAATAGGTACACTCATCCTTCGAGGTTATGCCATCTTTGTGCTTACGCTGAGTGCGATAATATAAAACACGAACGGTTTTATCATTAACAGAATAAATTTCTGAGAAGTCTGCAACGCCAAGCTTTTCTTGCATATCAACGATACTGGCACTTAATTGCACATTATCAATTTTTTTACGATTTTTATAACTTCTATCTTCATGACTTGAGCCAAAGCCACTCTCAACACCGTCATCATTAACAGAAATCACACAACCAGATAAACTCAAGGTTAAGGGGGCAGCAACAAGTAAAGCGAGTAAAGATTTTTTCATTTTCAACTCCATATTAGGTATTGTTTAGTGCTTTTATAATAAGCAAAATATCTCAATGCTATTCAGTAGAGGAAAAGCAAAAATCAAACCATAAAAAACAAAACACTTAACATGCTGATTTTAAACAAAATAAATATAAAGACAGATATTAACAGAAGACATCAATAGTAATATCCACTAAAATATAGTTAGTTTTGCAAGGAGTTAATCAAAATGACAATTAACGATGAAATATTAGCCTTAGCTAATCAACTAGCTAATAATGGCAAAAAGCCAACAGTTGCTTTGATCAAGGGTAAATTAACGAAAACCGTGCCGCTACCGACGATCATTTCAACATTAAAAACTTGGCAACATGATCCTAGTTTTGTTGCCCAGCCTCAAAAAAATGAGCAAATGAATATTGAAGCAAGTTGTAATAGCTCGGAAACAGATCCGTTACGACAAATCCTTAATGAGGAATTAGCGCAGATGAGACATGATATTGTTGAATTAAAACTATTAATTCAACAGCTTTTAGCACAGCAAAAATAAAAATTGCTCATACTACTGGCGTTAATTGACCGATAAACTCAATAATTGATGCTGCTAGTTTTTTGTGTGGCTTACACCCTACTTGCTCAACCCATACCGCACCGGTGTTGTTGTCAATTGAGATAATGGTATCTTCTTCATCAGTAACAGCAAAGAAAATAGTCTCTTCTTGTTTTAGTCTTTGCTTCATTAATATGTGGCCGATCAGGTTTTCTTGCAAGCGCTGAAAATCATCATGATTCCAGGCAAACAATAATGATAGTTCGCCTTCATCGCACTTAGCGTCAAGGCTACCGCTATAAAGCGTTGTGAAGTAGGTTTTAATGTCTTGATGCAAAGTTAAATCAAGAGCGGACTCAACGTTGTCAAAACTTAACTGCTCATCATCAATAACCACGGGGTGCCAAAAAACATTGCCCTTATCAACGGCTGCTTCTTGCTCACAAGGCGAAGGCCATTGTTCATCTTGCTCCACTTGCGGCAAATGACCATGACTACTTTGGTAACCGTTTATGTATTGACTGGCAAACTCCTGCAGGGTTTTCGCTAAACTATTATTCACGTTAAGAGAATTTGATGATGTCATCTAACACTAAGATCCTTTAAAATAACCAATGAAAATTCTACATGGCAAAAGAAAAATTATGGCAAGTTACCAAAACGCAAAAGCACTGAGCAAACTAACGCTGGGCAAAACCACTGAATATTGTAGTGAATATAACCCAGATTTACTGCAAGGTGTACCAAGAAGCTTAAATAGAGATGATTTAGCACTGACAAGCGACAATTTACCTTTTATCGGTGAGGATGTCTGGTACGGCTATGAATTATCTTGGTTAAATACTAAAGGTAAGCCTGTTGTTGCCGTAGCGGAGTTTCGCTTTGCCTGTACTAGCCCAAATATCGTTGAATCAAAGTCATTCAAACTTTACTTAAATAGCTTTAATCAAAGCAAATTTGCTAATAAAGAAGCCGTTGAAACGGCGCTAATAAAAGATTTATCAGCGATTGCAGGAATAAAAGCAAGCGTTAAATTATTCCATGTTGAGCAATGCGCTGCTCTAGCGATAAAACTCGTAAAACCAGAAACCATTTGCATTGATAATGAAGACGTTAGTATCGATAGTTATCAATTTTCTGCGCAGCTGTTAGTTGCTGCTCAGCAAACAAATGACACCGCGACAGCAATACAAGAAAAATTAGTCAGCCATTTATTAAAATCAAATTGCTTAATTACCAACCAACCAGACTGGGCCAGCGTTTATATAGAGTATAAAGGCAAACCTATCAATCATGGCATGTTATTAAAATATTTGATCTCATTTCGTCAACACAATGAATTTCACGAGCAGTGTGTTGAGCGAATATTTTGTGATTTAAAAAAATATTGTCAATTAGAGCAGCTTACTGTTTTTGCTCGTTATACTCGTCGCGGCGGTTTAGACATCAATCCCTTTAGAAGTACACATTTAATCAGCGCCCCTAACGCGAGAACGTTAAGACAATAAAGCAAGAGTAAGATCCGTTAAACGCAATTAGCTGTTCGTTTGTCGTTTTTACTTTTGTGTAATGATAAATAAGCAGTTAATCTATCATTACACCAATTGCACTAACTAAGTGATCATTTTCAAATGGCCTAAATATCCAATAACGTCGTTGCTTTCAATCCCAATAGCCAGCTATTGCTCAATTAAGCGCCTTGTTCTTGAAAATTTATTCTCATTGAATTCTGTACCCTTAATTAATCTAAATGGTATAACACAAATATGGGCGGGCAACGTATGCAACAGTCAATGATTATCAACGGAAAAAAACATGAAATCGATGTAGATGGTGATATGCCACTATTATGGTTTCTTCGAGATAGACTAGAATTTACCGGTACCAAGTTTGGCTGTGGTAGTGGTTTATGTGGAGCTTGTACAGTTCATGTTAATGGCCAAGCCATACGCTCATGCGTTACCCCCGTTAGCAGTTTAGTCGATCAAAAAATTACCACCATTGAAGGTTTGTCTGAAAATGGTGATCACCCCTTACAACAAGCATGGCTAAATAATAACGTACCGCAATGTGGTTATTGTCAAGCAGGACAAATCATGAATGCGGCTAGTTTTTTAGCGATAAATGCAGCCCCCACAGAGCAAGAAATTGACACGGCAATGCAAGGTAATATTTGTCGTTGTGGTACCTACCAAAGAATCAAAAAAGCTATTACGGAAGCCGCTGACACCTTAAGTAAGGAAGCTTAATATGAATATATCAAATGTTAGCCGTCGAAATTTTTTAAAAGGTGCCAGTATTGCCACAGGTGGTTTAGTTATTTCTGTTGCCCTACCCGCAAATGCCCTTGCTGAAAAAGGGATTTTACCGAAAAGCAGCACTACTCTGAATGCCTTTATTCACCTTGAAGAAAATGGTGACACCGTTATTTATTGTGGTCGATGTGAAATGGGACAAGGAATAAGTACGGCCTTACCGTCTGCCGTGGCAGATGAAATGGAAGCTGACTGGCAGCGTGTTAGTGTTAAACAAGGTGATGCTGACGAAAAATTTGGCCCTCAAGCTACTGGCGGCTCTGCCAGTATTCGTGTCATGTACCAACCTATGCGCGAAGCGGGCGCTACCGCAAAAGCAATGTTAATTGCCGCCGCGGCTAAAGTTTGGAAAACGTCTCCTGAAAACTGCTTTGCCCAATCTCATTTTGTTATTAATAAAAGCAATCAACAAAGACTTGGTTATGGTGAATTAGCGAGTATTGCCGCCAATATGCCAGTTCCTGAAAAACCAATACTTAAAAAGAAAAATGACTTTAACTATATAGGTAAAAAATTACCTCGACATGATCAAGGTGAAGTAGTGGTTGGTAAACGTATTTACGGCGTTGATACTAAGCTACCCGGCTTAAAGTACGCAGCGATTGTACATTGCCCTGTACTAGGTGGTAGCTTGAAAAGCCTTGATAAAACCGATGCAATGAAAGTTAAAGGTGTCAGTGGTGTCGTTGAAATTCCACGCTTTGACATACCCTTTGGCTCAATTGGTGGTGTTGCTGTGGTTGCTGATAATAGCTGGACGGCACAACAAGCAGTGAAAAAATTAAAGGTAGAGTGGAATTTAGGCGAAAATGCGGTTTACAACACCAAAGAATACAAACAGCAATTAGTTACCAATGTTGAAAAGCCCTCAACTTTAACGTCAGAGCGTGGCGATCTCGATAATGCGTTTAAAACAGCCAAAAATAAAGTTTCTGCCACCTATACCGGCGGCCACCTTTCTCATGCCCCCATGGAGCCTAATGCGAGTGTGGTGTGGGTACAAAAAGATTCATGTGAAGTCTGGGCCTCAACGCAAAGTCCTGTTGATATTCAAAAGGTCTTAGGTCAATATTTAAAACGAGACCCTAAAGACATTGTCGTTCATGTTGCTATGGCTGGCGGCGCTTTTGGTCGTAAATTTAAATGTGATTATGTGCACGAAGCTGCGGTGATCTCAGCAAAAACGGGTCTACCTATTCAACTTATTTGGTCGCGTGAAGAAGATATGAGAACAGGTTATTACCATTCTATTAATGCCCAACATATAGAAGCATCAATGGATGAAGAGGGTAATGTTACTGGCTGGTTACATCGCGCTGCTTTTCCATCTATTGGCTCACTCTTTAATCCTGCTTTAGAAAGAGCCTCCAAGGATAGTTTAGCTGAAGTGACTAATCATTTGTTTGGTGTTGAAAACTTTCGAGCTGAATCGGGTGATGCAAAAGCGCACACTCGCATTGGCTGGTATCGCGCCGTTTATGCTATTTTTTACGGTTTTGCTTTTGGCACTTTCGCTGATGAACTTGCCCAAAAATCAGGTAAAGATACATTATCTTTTATTAATCAGCTTTTTGATAATAATAAAAATGAAGCACAACAAGCGCAAGTACAGCGAGCAAAAGATGTCTTGGCAATAGTTGCCAACAAATCAGGTTGGCATAAACGTTCAAACCTACCTAAAGGACAAGGCATTGGTTTAGCGGTTCATTACAGCTTTCAAAGTTATGTTGCTATGGCGGTTCATGTTGAGGTTAACGGTGATGATATTAAGGTATTGAATGTAGATTGTGCGATAGATTGTGGCCAAGTACTTAACCTTGATGGCGCAACGGCACAAATGGAAGGTGCTGTAGTCATGGGAATGTCATTAGCATTAAGCACAGAAATCACCTTTAAAGATGGCGCTGTGGTTAATTCAAACTTTCACGATTATCCTGTTATGCGTATTACCGATATGCCTAACGTTAATGTTCATATCACTGATTCAGACGAGAACCCAACAGGTTTAGGTGAACCAGGAGTTGCTCCTTTTGCGCCAGCATTAAGTAATGCTGTTTTTGCCGCAGCAGGTAAACGCTATAGAGACTTACCCTTTAAACCGTTAGCAGTATAAAAAATTGTCTACCCGTATGAGCGCTGCCATGGATATAAGCCATGAACACGAATAACCACCTGTCACACTTATTAGCTAAGTGGTATCCCAACCGAGATAAGTTTGATTGGGTTTTAGCGACAATTTATGACACCCACGGCCCTTGTTATCGTAAGTCGGGGGCGATGATGCTGTTCAGTAGCCAAGGCGATCAACTTGGCATGTTAAGTGGGGGCTGTTTAGAGTCTGATATTGGCACTAATGCTCGAAAAGTCATACAAACAGGTCAATCAATAGTATTGTGTTACGACGGCTCTGACGAAGATGATATCTCGTTTCATTTAGGTATTGGCTGTGGTGGCACGGTTCATATTATGCTGCAACAAATCAATGCGATAAATGGTTATTTATCGTTAACTCAAGTATATAAAGCGCTTAAGCAGCGTACATCCGGTTATTATTATCTACCTCTTGTTGATCAAAAAGTTGATAATAACAACAAGCCGACTCAAGCGTATTTTGAAACTGAACACGTCATTGATATTGCGTCGAGGGCCACTATAGTTCAACGCCCTAAAAAAACTAACCTTGATAACAGTAATGTTAGTAGTAATGATGCTCATAAAGGTGATAAGTGGTTAGTAAGTCCTATTGTGCCTGAGCCTCACTTACTTGTTATTGGCGGCGGTATTGATGCTCGCCCTCTAGTCAACATGGCTCAACAACTAGGTTGGCAAGTGTCATTATGGGATCCACGTCCCGCCAATGCTCGCAAAGAATTTTTTGCTAATGTTAACCATATAATCACAGGTAAAGCTGAGACATTAACTACTTTTGCATTAGAAAAAGACGTTAATGCCGCCATATTAATGAGTCATAATATAGTGATTGATGCGCAAGCATTAAAGGCACTTTCTACATCAAAACTTCAATATCTTGCCTTGCTTGGTCCTGAAAACAGGCGACAGCAAGTCGTTGCTCAGGCAAAGATCCAAGCCAACATTACAGGCAAATGTGAAGATATGTCTTTACCCTTTATATTCGCTGGTCCTTCGGGGTTAGACATTGGTGGTACATTACCGGAGAGTATTGCACTATCAATACTCAGCGAATGTCATGCAAGTTTGTATGGAAAAAAAGCCCAGTCAATGAGCCAAGTTTTATGAGTCACGTTTATGAGTAACTGTCCACATGGTTTGAATAGCTTGAAAATAATTATTCTCGCTGCGGGTAAAAGTGAGCGATTTGAAGCAATTAAGCTATTAGCAAAAGTAAAAATACCACGGAACTCTCAAACTCATTCGACACCTATAATTCAACATGTTTTACAACAACTAACCACATCATTATCCGTACTAAAAATAGCTAAAAGTAACCTGAATATAGCAACAGGTGGATATCATGAGCAAATAGCAGCGGTAATCGGCAAACAATGCTCACTGCTTAATTGCCCAGATGCACACCTGGGTTTAGGCCATACTATTGCGCAGTCAGTTGAAAGAGTTATCAGCAATAATGATTGTACTAGTCATATAATGATCACCTTGGCTGATCAAGTTTCTTTAACTGCCGACGATTATATTCGGCTAATCGAACAATCAATATCAACGCCTGAGAAGTTGGTTTGCGCCAACGAAGGTTTTGATATTATGCCTCCGGCTATTTTCCCTCGTCATTATTTTTCTCAATTAATGAATTTATCAGGTGATAAAGGTGCCAAAGCGCTTTTACATAAGAATAAAGATAATCTTCAAGCAGTGTCATTGCCCAATGCGGCTATAGATATCGATACCCAACAAGATCTTCTTAACTGGCATGAAGAAAATGGCTAGCCGATGGGGTTATACCATTTGGATTAATTAAGGGTACCGAATTCAATGAGAATAAATTTTCCAGAACAAGACGCTTGATTGAGCAATAGCGGGCTATTGGGATTGAAAGCAACGACGTTATTGGATATTTGAAAATGATCACTTAGTTAGTGCTATTGGCATTAAATAAAAAGCAAGCAATGAAAAGGCGGCCTTGAATCAATTTATGATTAAATTCAAAGACCGTTTAAAACACTTTATTTACTAGGAAAGGCTATACCCGTCCATTGTTTGAAAAAAACCTGCTGTGTTTTACTGGCATTTTTTACTGGCACTATCTTCAGCTTGTTTTTGGGTTTTTCGCCAAGAATAATCATTCGAGTCACTAATTCATCACGGCGGAAGAAGGTAACGCTCAGGCGATCTTTTGGTTTAAAGTTTTTCAAACGCACGCTTAAGTCTTTATCCTTCATGCGTAAACCATCAACAGCAACAATAACATCTTTGATAGTCAACCCTGCTTGCCAAGCGGGACTATTTTTTTCAACACTAACAATGTATAAGCCATTGTTATCTTTTTTAGTTTTAATTCCTGCCCACGCCTGTTGCTGCACTTGTTTATCATCACCGTAAGACATTTTCAAACCAGCTTTTGCCAATAAGCTATCAAAATCAGTCTCTGCGTAACCATGAATATTGGCTTGCCACCAAGTACTATAATCCTCACTAGTTACTTGTTTTAAAACCGTAAGTAAATCATTTTCATCAAAGCTCTTTGGTATTTTATAGTCTTGATACAAAATGTTATGAACATCACGGTAACTCTTTTCAAGTTTTGTTTTTTCAATGATTGAAAAATCGAGCAACCAAGAGACTAAAAACCCTTCCGAATAGATATTAACACTATGGTTTTTATCATAATCACCCCCCTCTTCTAACCATTTATCAAAGCTACTTTCTGCAATGGTTTGACTTTGTCTGCCCGGTTTATGCAAGTAACCAGTAATACGTTTGGCTAAACTTTCGAAAAACTCTTTACTCGACATTAATTCGCCGCGCAATAATAATTGGTTTTGCAAATAACTCGTTGAACCTTCACTTAACCAAAGTAACGTTGAGTAATTCTCTTGCTGATAGTTGTATGGAACTAGCCCTTTAGGACGATACTGCTTCACATTCCAAGTGTGAACAAATTCATGGGCGGCGGTTGATATAAACCTTAAATAATCTTTTCTTGCTGAAAAATTAAAACGTGAGGTTTGTATTATCGTTGAGTTTAAATGCTCGGTAGCCCCTCTGGCACCGCTAGTGGCGTGCACCATAAATACATAACGTTCAAAAGGATAACCTTGCCAAATAGACTGACTTTGCTGTACCAGTACTTTTAAGTCGGCCACTATTTTTGAGCTATCATAATTACCTTGCCCCCAAATAACTAACTCATAATCTCGGCCGTCTACTGTAAACTGATAGTGCTCATTGACACCTGTTTCAATCGGTGAGTCGACTAAAACATCATAATTTTGGGCAATAAATTGCTGGTTATTTTCGCCAGCGTCTAAACCTGAAACACTGCGCCACGTCGCAGGAACAGATAAATTAACGATATGTTGATGAGAACGGGTAATATCGCTATACATCACCACTGTTGAAGCATCAATAAAAGCATGACTATCATCAATATGACGGGTACGCTGCCCTAATTGGTTAGCATAAACTTGGTAACTTATTTTGACTTGTTTATGTAAAGTATCATTAACTTGCCAGCTATCCTTAGCTATTTTTTGCCATGGCAGCTGATTGCCTTCACCATCAATTGCAGAAAACTCACGAATACCATTAGCAAGGTTTATAATTTCATAACGACCTGTTCGCCAAGTAGGTAAATGAAACACCGCTTGCTGCTTGGCATAATTATCATACGTTAATGTTACCTTGGTGTAGTGGTGCTGGGGTTGTTCAATATTAATAGCCACTGAAACACTGGTTTGAGCATTTGCCAGAGAACTCAGCAAAAGAGTTGCCATAATACTCAATAATGGCAAAATAAAACGCGCTATTTTAGTCATTTTTAACTAAACTTCCTTTAGAAAATAAATTGAATAGCTAGAGTTTACCTAGTTACCTTAATTTATAGCAAGTTAAGTCGCTAGTTAACCATAAGTAAAAGATGTAAAAAAAATCGAAAATATTATTACTATTTTGCAATACTGACTAACAATCTCTTTGATTATGTTGTAAATTATTATAAAAAGGTTTGGTGCTACATACCTTTAGTTTTACAGATAAAATATTGGATAAGGATTTGCATTTTATATGAATACCAAAACTGTTGCTGTTGACCAAATAAAAGCATTAAAAAATAAACTTAATGCAGCAATAGAATCTAGGGCCTTACTTGAAGAAGACTTTACGACCCAATCGAGTTTACTAATTCAATTTATTAGTAAACTGTCTCATGTATCAAAAGGCTTAAATATTGAGTTGGACAATCGTTTAGCTCAACTTAGAGTACTGCTCACCAAATCAGCACCAATTGCTGATATTGAAGATAAAATAGCTGAAATATCCAAGCTATTACAACGTCATACGGTTACCAATGAACAAAACATAGCTAAAGTTCATCAGCAGTTTAATAATACCGGTAAAAACTTGCAAAAAATCAATGGCCTTCCTGAGAATTTACGCCGTAAATTACGCGCATTGCTAAAAGAAACTCAAACTGCTAAAGATAACCTTACTCAATATGTCCCCTTATTTTCTCAATTGTTAGAGTTTTATGACTTTTCGTTAAAATCAAAAAATGACATACCCAAAGGCGGCTTATTGGCCGCCATATCACAGCCAATTCAAGCCGCAACAGACTCTACTGAAAGTAAAAGCGCCGCAATAAATACGGCTTTAATAGAGAAAATATCTACTTGTCTAAGTAAGTTACAACTGTCAACAAAACATACTAAAGAGTTATTATCGATAAATAAAAGGCTTATTTGTGAAACGTCTAATGATGATCTTATGGGGCATTTCATCGAAATTTTTGATGTCATTGTCGCTGACTTAAAAAATGAACGTGACAGCGCTAAAAACTTTTTAAGCACACTGAATGATACTTTAACAACAGTACAAAGCGCGGTTAAAAAGACCTTGTCAACTTGCCAAAAGTCACAAGATACTAACGAAAAAATCAATTTAAAACTTCAAGATCAACTGCTCGACATGACGAGTACCGTCAAAAAAAATATGCCGTTAGAGCAAATGAAGGTAGATATTAATTCAAAACTGCAAACCATCGCATCGACATTAACACAAAAATCTAACTTCGAGCAGAAAAGCCAAGAAATACTTACCAGTCAGTTAGATGAAATGGCTAAGAAAGTTGATAAGCTCGAAGTTCAAAGCCAAAAATTTGAAGCAAAATTAATAGAACAACAACGTAAAAGCATGCTAGACGCACTGACCAAACTTAACAATAGAGCCGCTTTTGATGACTACTTCACTAAAGCCATGGTACGTTTTCATCACCAGCCTTATGAGCTTGCTTTAGTCGTAATAGACATAGATAACTTTAAAAATATCAACGATACCTACGGCCATACCGCTGGCGATAAAACCCTACAAGTTATTGCTAACACCCTACAGAAAAAAATCTCTGATAACACTTTTATTGCCCGTTATGGCGGTGAAGAATTTGTACTTATTTACGCTAACATTAAAAAGCCAGCTGTTGTAAACGAGCTGAATATGCTAAACAAAAACATTGCACGTTTACCTTTTAAATTTAAGAATAATAAAGTTAGCATTACACTGTCTATTGGGGTCACACATATAAAGCCCGATGACAATATCCATATTGCTTTTGAACGTGCTGATGAGGCAATGTATAAGGCCAAAGCAGAAGGAAAAAATCAAGTAATATACCTGCCATAAATTCTCTCTAATTAACCAACTTATAAGGAAGCGTTATGCATACTCAGCTTAACCCCGTTGGTACCATGAATATACTCTCGCAAGCAGAAGTAGATCAACTTCAGCAATCCTCCACCAGTGAGCTTTATAACTTATATCGCAACTGTTCACTAGCCGTGTTAAATGCCGGCAGCCACTCTGATGATGCTGAAGTGATTTATCAACAACACAAAAATTTCAGCATTCAAGTACTCCGCCGCGAACGAGGAGTTAAAATCAATCTTGAAAACCCACCAGAGCATGCCTTTGTTGATGGTAAAATAATCCGTGGTATTAGGGAGCATCTATCCGCCGTGTTACGCGATATTTTATTTATTAAAAATCGCTATCAAAACATGCATTGCATTCCAGAAACCTTAACCGATGCTACCTTTGGTATATTGCGCAATGCCGATACAATTTTACCCGAAACCGAGCCTCGCCTTATCACCTGTTGGGGTGGTCACTCGATCAAGCATAATGAATATAAATATACCAAAGCGGTTGGTTATGAACTCGGCCTACGTAATTTCAATATATGCACGGGTTGCGGTCCGGGAGCAATGAAAGGCCCAATGAAAGGAGCAACCATAGGTCATGCCAAACAACGCAATAAAACAGGCCGATACATAGGGTTAACTGAACCCAGTATTATTGCTGCCGAGCCTCCTAACGCTATAGTTAATGAGCTAGTCATTATGCCTGACATAGAAAAACGATTAGAAGCGTTTGTACGTATGTCTCATGGTTTGATTATTTTCCCTGGTGGCGCAGGCACAGCAGAAGAATTACTGTATGTTTTAGGGATTTTATTAAATGAGCAAAACAAAGAACAAATGCTACCTATCATATTGACAGGCCCAAGTAGTGCTAGTGATTACTTCACTGAAATAGACGCCTTTATTGGCGCAACGCTGGGCAAAGAAGCGCAACAATTATATAAAATAATTATAGATGATGCCCAGCAAGTGGCAAAAGTAATGAGTGAAGGCTTAGTACAAGTGCTAGCCAACCGTAAAAAGACAGGCGATGCTTTTCACTTTAATTGGTCATTAGAAATAACCGATGACTTTCAAAGGCCTTTCGAGCCAAACCATGAAAACATGTCGGCATTAAAGATAAGCCATGACCTTTCTACCGCAGAACTAGCAGCAAATTTACGCAGAGTTTTTTCTGGTATCGTGGCAGGAAATGTCAAATCAGGTGGCATTAAAGCCATCCGAAAACACGGACCTTTTATGATCTCAGGCGACAAAAAAATCATGAGCTTAATGGACAAATTACTCGCCTCTTTTGTTAGACAACAACGTATGAAGTTACCCGGCAGTGAATATGTGCCCTGCTATAAAGTCATAGAGGAGTAATCAGTGTCAGCTCATTTAGTTTTGATAGATGCTTTGAATTTAATTCGACGAATTTATGCCGTACAAGAACGTCCTTTTGTTCAAAGCAAAACTCAAATAGAGAATGAGCTGGCTGAAAAAACCCAAAAACAAGTCTTGTTCAACACACAGAATGCTTGCACCAAAGCACTAGAAAATATATTAGCTTTACAACAACCAAGCCATGCCTTAGCAGTGTTTGATAGCCAACAACCTTGTTGGCGCTATACGTTGTACCCTGACTATAAAAAGGGTCGCAAAAAAATGCCGACACATTTAGCTAATGAGCTTAGTAATATTCAAGATGCTTTTATGCAACATTACGTTGACTCATTAGTATCAGAAAACGATGAAGCTGATGACTTAATTGCAACTCTTGCAACAAAAATGGCACTTCATGGCCAAAACGTCACTATTATCTCTACTGATAAAGGGTTTTTATCGTTATTAAATACTAATATTCGTGTTTATGACTACTTCAACCGTCGCTATTTAGATGAACAGCATGTCAAAAATAAATTTGATGTTAAGCCCGCGCAACTTATCGATTTATGGACACTCACCGGTGATAACACCAATAAAATCCCTGGCGTTGCAGGTATAGGACAAATCACCGCAGCCAGCTTACTAAATCAATATGGCTCTCTTGGCGCTATTATAAATAGTGATGAAATAAAATCGGTAATAAAAGAGAAACTCAGTCAAAGCGAAGATCAAATCGCGTTAAGCAGGCAATTACTCACTTTTAAATTAGATATTCCTTTAGGCTTCAATTTAAAAGACCTACGTTTAGAGGGCCAAGTGTAAAGGAAAATGCCATAGAAAATTCAACATTAACCGTTGATAACAACAAAAATCAGCAAAAACTTTAAACTCCCTTTAAATCTAGTTATTATTCCTACCGGTACGACCTGCAATTAATAAGCTGCCCTATATTTTAGAGACAAATAATGAACAAAAAAGTAATTACTCGCATCCTTCTTGCCCTAGCCGTTTATGGGGTTTTTGTCATTTTGGTGATGTTTTTTTATGATGATAGCCCTGACAAAATGGCATGGAAAGACAGAGAAGCATACAATCGTCAGTTTATTGCCAAACTTAACATTGAACAATTTACCTTTGACCAAGCGCTTAAGCAGCTCGGTAGCCCAGATATCACTGAAGCAAGAAAAGTTGCCCAAGATAATTTTCAAGTGATGTTTTACCGAACTCAACATGTTAAATCTGATGGTATTACCACACAAGATGAATGTACTTTTTTACTGTTTGTGAACGGTGCTCTTAAAGAAATTGGTTTAGGTGACAATTACCCAAAAGACTGGGGAATTATTGATAATCATCAAGTACACCAAAATACGGTAACAACTATAGACTAAAGTAACCTTGATGCCGTTAGCATTTACACTTACTATTATTCGATCTGCTGAAAGTGTTAAGTAAACTTTCAAGCTCGCTTACAAAACTTTTACATGATATAAAGCGCACCATAAACAGCTAAGCAGCTCACTTAACTAGAAAATTTAGCATTCCTTATGTGTTTATTTAAACTAACACTAACTTAACCCATTCAGACTAGGCAGAGATGGCTAGTTACATATTACAAGGTGAAATAAATGACCCAGCAAACTATCACAGTGATCCCCGGTGACGGCATTGGTCCAAGCATTATTGAAGCGACGATTAAAGTATTAGACAAAGCGGGCTGTAATTTTATTTATGAATATGCTGATGCTGGTTTAACCGCATTAGAAAATCACGGTGAATTAGTTCCGCAAGAAACCATGGATCTTATCGAAAAAAATAAAATCACCTTAAAAGGACCATTAACAACGCCTGTTGGGGAAGGTTTTACTTCTATTAATGTCACTTTACGCAAACAGTTTAAGTTATACGCAAACTTACGCCCAGTGTTGTCTTTTAAAGGTACAAAAGCTCGCTACGAGAACATTGATATATTAACCGTACGCGAAAATACTCAAGGCATGTACTCAGGTGTTGGCCAAGTGGTGTCGGATGACGGTACGCAAGCCGAAGCAATGAGTATTGTCACCAGAGACGGCGCTGAAAAAATATTAACTTTTGCCTATGAAACTGCCCGCAAAGAAGGCCGCAAAAAAGTAACTGCGGTTCATAAAGCTAACATTTTAAAATCAACATCAGGTTTATTCTTAAAAATTGCTCGTGAAGTTGCTCAGCGCTACCCTGAAATTGAGTCAACTGAAATGATTGTTGATAACTGTTGCATGCAACTGGTGATGAATCCTGAGCAGTTTGACGTTATTGTTACCACCAACCTTTTTGGTGATATTTTATCTGATCTTTGTGCTGGCCTAGTTGGCGGTTTAGGTATGGCGCCGGGCGCAAATATTGGTGAAGATTGTGCAATTTTTGAAGCGGTTCATGGTAGTGCCCCTGATATTGCTGGCAAAAATTTAGCTAACCCAACCTCGGTTATATTAGCGGCTTTACAAATGCTTGAATATCTTGAAATGGGCGAACAAGCAGAAAAAATTAGAAAGGCGTTAATTGATGTTATTGCTAGTGGTGATCGCACTACCCGTGATTTAGGTGGTACACATGGTACGACTGACTTCACTGAAGCTATGCTTGATAGATTGTAACAATAAGCAATAACCCGTCATAAATAACTAATGGCAAGAACAGGAATCATTCTTTACTTGCCATTTTTATAAGTAAGCTTTTTTATAAGTAAACAAAGCGTAAAAAATAAGCTAGCTAAACAATGCCACTTCCGTTGGTGTTAAAGCCCGCCACTGCCCTGCGGGCAAATCAGCAAGTTTTATTTCGCCAATTTGTTCTCGATGTAAACCAATCACCTTATTACCTACCGCAGCAAACATGCGTTTAACTTGATGGTATTTTCCTTCGGTGATTGTTAATAATACTTCATTAACAGCACTTTTAGGTTCTTCGCTAAACGCTTTATTGGGCGTTGGGTTAGTTATGTCGCTGTCATAAACTAACGCTAAAACAGCCGGACGAGTTAATGATGATTCCCCTTGCAGTTGTACACCTTGCTTAAATTGCTCTATCAATGCTGCGGCTTTGTCTACGGTAATACTATTTCTAAGCCAGACCCGGTAAATTTTTTGACAGTTTTTTTTCGGTGATATTACATTGTGCGACCATCGGCCATCATCAGTAATTAACACTAAGCCGGTAGTGTCAGCATCGAGTCGACCAGCAATGTGTAAATCAAAAGCTTTATCCACCTCCAGAAAATGTAATACTGAAGGATAAACTTCGTCAACATTCGAACAAATTGAATCAACGACTTTATGCAGCATAAAATAGCGAGAGCTTCTCGCGCTTAACACTTGACCATCAATGGTTATGCTATTATTTTCATGTACTTGCATTGCTGCATTTTTGGCTACTTCATCATTTACACGAACCTCACCACTTTTAAGCAGTTTTTTTGCTTCGTTTCTCGTTAGTTCAGTACTTTTACAAATAAATTTATCAAGACGCATAGTTGTTTTCTGTAATAATTATTTTCTATCGTAGTTATTTTCTATCGTAGTTATTAAGCTTCAGTCCAAAACCAATAACCTTGATCAAGCAACTTAACCATTAAGCGAACAAAATGTTCATTATCACGCCATGGTGCCAACTCTTCAGGCATCACAACAATTTGATCACAGAGTAATTTAATCACTGGCGCAATCTCAGGGACAAAGGTAATTTGCTCACCATTAATATAACAAACGCCGCCGGTAACAGAATCCTCAAAATAGAAGGCTCTCAAACCACCTAAACGCTTAATAGCATGAATAGAGAACAACTCACTCACTTCATCTTTAGCAAAAGGCTCTTCACTAGGCATTAAATCAAGCTCATGCTTAGCACTCGTTAAAAATTTACCGACAAAGTTTTCAAACACTTTATCGTCATCAAGTAAATTTTGCAGTTGCTGCTTAATGTTTGCATAATCATTAGTAGTAATTTCACCGCTATGCTGAGTCGTTTGCCTATTAGGATCTACAAGTAATTGACTGCCTAAATCATTGTCAATAAGATGATCGGCAAAACCACTTAACAAACTAATGGCAGAGTTAGCACGAAAACCTATAGAAAAGCTCATTGATGGCTCTAAAGCAATGCCTTCATGGGGGAAACCCGGTGGAATATATATAATATCGCCCGCGGCTAATTCAACATCAATAATGGCTTCAAAAGGCTCAACGTGTAGTAAAGCTTCATGAGCAATAACTTCACCATGCTGACCTCGGTCACCCACTCGCCAATGCCGTTTACCTGAGCCTTGGCAAATAAACACATCATAGTTGTCAACATGAGGGCCAACACCACCGCCTTCAGTGGCAAAACTTGCCATTAAGTCATCTAAGCGCCAATGGGGTAAGAAACGAAATGATTCGATTAGTTCGGCGGCTTCTTCAGAAAAATTATCAAGCGCTTGGATCACTAAAGACCAATCACGCTCACCTAAATGTTCATAACTTTCAAACGGACCAAACTCTGCCTGCCATTGACCATCTTTCTTCGAAACCAAACGAGATTGCACCGTTTCTTCCATGGCAATGCCAGCAAATTCGTCAGCGGTAATAGGGTCAACAAAATCTTTAAAGCCTTGGCGAATGACCACAGGCTTTTTTTGCCAGTATCTTGTTAAAAACTCATTCTGACTCATTTGGTTCAAATCTAAGGTATACATAAATTTCTCTTTTTGAAAAGTAGTCAAAGCACTACAAACTTGCAGCATAAGCCCTTGCTTTTTCAAGATCTTCAGGCGTATCAACCCCTTCAACGGGCACATTAGTTTTGGCTACGGCAACATGAATATGCTCGCCTTGATAAAGCACTCTTAATTGCTCCAGTGCCTCAATTTGCTCTAATTGGCTAGTAGGCCAACTAACATAGTCTTTAATGAAGCCTGCTCTATAGGCATAAATACCCACATGCCGTAAATAGAATTCGCCAATCTCATTAATATTATTGTTACCTAAAAAACGCGCTCTATCATAGGGAATGGTGGCGCGACTAAAATACAAGGCATAGCCATCTTTGTCTGTTAACACTTTAACCGCATTCGCATTGAACGCTTCTTCAACTGAGTCAATATTAATGGCTAAGGTCGACATACGAGCTATTTTTTGATTATTACTTTGATCTTGAGCAGCAAGATTATCCGCCACTTGAGCAATATTTTCAGGGGGAATAAAGGGTTCATCGCCCTGCACATTAACAATAATTTCATTGTCACTAAATTGATATTGCTCCATCACCTCAGCTAAACGCTCAGTGCCTGATTGATGATCACCACGTGTTTTGCATACTTCACCACCAAAACCTTCAACAATTTGCTCAACGTCATCATTGTCGGTTGCGACAATCACTTTGCTCGCGCCACTTAGTTTCGCCTTTTCAACCACCCATTGGATCATAGGTTTACCGGCAATATCTGCCAACACCTTACCGGGCAAGCGAGATGATTGATAACGAGCGGGAATAACAACAACAAACGATTTTATCTCTGTGGTAGCAGTATTAATAACGGTATTAGCAGCGACAGCCATAGTATCATTTCCTATTCTGCATTAACCGAAGCATCAACTGAGCTATCGAGTGAAAGATGACGAGCTTCACTTTCTAATAGTACCGGAATATCTTTGTCTATTGCATAAGCCAATTTATCAAATTTACAGATAAGCTCTTGCTGCTCTTTGTTGTAGTCAAGTTTGCCTTTACAGACAGGACAAGCCAGTATTTCCATTAATTTTGTATCAAAAGCCATGATTTTATTCTCTATGTTTATTTTACTTAATTTGTTTAGTTTTATTTTGTTCAACGGGTCGCTATTACTTGTATTTTTTGTCGTATTACTTGCTCATCTTGCTCAGAAAACAAGGCGTTAACGGGTAAGTACCACCAGTTATCTTGTGCGAATGCTCGACATTTTACCGCATCTTTCTCGGTCATTAATAGCGGTAATACGACTTTAAAGTGATTAAAGTCATCAACCGTAAAGTTTTTATGGTCAACAAAACCTTGCTGCGTCATTAAATGAAAACCAAGCGTTTGCAGCGTATCAAAAAAACGCTGTGGGTCGCCAATACCAGCAACCGCATTAACCTTTTGCCATTGCTTTAAAAACGTTGTTAAGGGTAATTTTTTACCGGTGTTGATTTGAATAACCTCACTTGCCGCTAATTTCATCAATAATGACGTATCGTTATTCGTTATTGCAAGTTCATCAGGCTTACTACCATTATAAATAAGCATATCAGCCTGTTGCAAGCGCCAAACGCCTTCTCGCAAGGGACCTGCTGGCAATAACAAACCATTGCCAAACAGGCGTTTACCATCAATCACAATAATGTCTAAATCACGCTTTAAACGATAATGCTGTAGGCCATCATCGCTAATAATAATATCGCAACCTCGCTCGACCAACAGTTGTGCATTAGCCACGCGATCTGCGCCAACAACAACCGGCACATTGCAACGCTGATAAATTAAAATAGGTTCATCACCTGCTTGGCTAGCGGTGCTGTTGCTATCAAGTAAATAGGGGTAAATGTTGGCTGTACCGCCATAACCACGAGAAATAACCCCAGGCTTTAGGCCAAGACTTTTAGCTAATTCAACTAAATGCAATACCACAGGCGTTTTGCCATTACCGCCGATACCAATATTACCAACAACAATAACAGCTTTGTCTAACTGGTAAGATTTCATCAAACCCAAACGAAAAGCTAGCCTTCTTGCTGAACTAAGCAAATAAAACAAGCCCGTTAATGGTAATAATAAAGGTACTAAGTAATACTTTGCTGGGTGGTTTTTAAACCATACCTTTTCAATTAATCGCATACTAATTTCATACTAATCCTGTACTAACGCCACATTAATTCAATAGTAGTTTATGACTGAAATTGAAAACGGTGCAGTTGTGCATAAGCACCTTTTTTATCAAGCAAGGACTGATGATTACCTTGTTCAACAATCTTACCTTGCTCCATCACAATGATTTTATCGGCATTTTCTATGGTCGATAGGCGATGGGCGATAACAATAGAAGTTCTATTTTTCTGCAAGGCTTGTAAAGCATCTTGAATATGACGTTCAGACTCAGTATCTAAAGCGCTAGTCGCTTCATCTAAAATGAGAAAAGGTGCATCACACAACAGTGCCCTAGCAATAGCCACTCGCTGCCTTTGCCCACCCGAAAGTAAAGCTCCATTTTCACCAATATTAGTGTCTAAACCTTGCGCCATTTGCAGGGCAAACTCCATCACGTGCGCGCTTTTAGCAGCCGCTATAATTTCATCTCTGCTCGCCTCAGCATTACCGTAAGCAATGTTATTAGCGAGGGTATCGTTAAATAGTACCACTTGCTGAGAAACATAAGCGAACTGATGACGTAAGTCTTTTAAAGGATAGTGCTCAATATTGACATCATCAATCAACACCTCACCTCGACTAGCATCATAGAAACGCAGCAACAAGGCACTAGCCGTCGATTTACCACTACCTGAGCGCCCGACAAAGGCTAATGTTTCTCCCGGGCTTAAGTCGAATGAAATATTATCAAGTGCCCACTTATGCTCTGCGTTATTGGCGTGGTAATCATAAGCAAAATCAACACTTTTAAAGGCAATTTTTCCTTGCGCTTTCGTCAGCTGCTTACGGCCAGTATCCTTTTCTTTATCTTGATCTAATACAGAAAAAATACTTACACAAGCCGCCATGCCTTTTTGAAACTCACTATTCACATTGGTTAGCATTTTTAAGGGTCTTAACAACATAGTCATGTAGGTAATAACACTGATAAAACTGCCCGCCGAAATACTTTCGCGCAGACTGTCAGTATTGACGGCATAAAAAACAAAAGCTAAAGCAAAAGAAGCGATAATTTGAATAACAGGGACACTGCTGGCTTTTGTCGCCACCAACTTCATGCGTTGCTGGCGGTTATTTTTATTTATTTGCTCAAAACGGCTAAATTCTTTTGCTTGGCCACCAAAAGTAAGCACCACTTTATGGCCATTAAACGTTTGCTCTGCCGCGGTGGTTACTTCTCCCATTGTCCCTTGAATACTTTTACTTACCTTACGAAAGCGCTTAGAAACAATGCTCACAATAATGGCAATGAGTGGTGTGATCAGTAAAAAAATTACCGACAACTGCCAACTGATATAAAACATTAGGCCAATTAAACCCAAAATAAAGGCACTTTGCTGAATAATCACTAAAATGGATTTACTGACCGAATTTAAAACTTGCTCAGTATCATAAGTCAGTTTAGAAATTAAGCTGCCCGTCGACTCTTTATCATGAAAGGCAACTGGCATGGCCATAATATGTTCAAATAAATGCTGTTTTAAATCAGTTACTACGTGGTTTCCTACCCAAGCGAGGCAATAATTAGCAACAAAATGAAAAAGCCCACGAAAAACAAAGGCGACGACCACAAATAACGGCGCCCATTTCATGAAGTCAGGATTAGCACCTTCTAAACCTTCATCAATTAACGGTTGCAGTTTTGATAAAAAATAAACATCAATCGCGGCGTAGCCTAACATCCCCACAAGAGCCGCAATAAAACCTAGTTTATAGGGCTTAGCATAACTAAGTAGACGTTTAAAATTTTGCCATGTGGTGGCTATTAACGGTTTTGACATGGGAGAAATTGTCTCACTGCATTTTGATGTAATCACAATAGCTTGATTTTAACGTTATTCTTTTCAACAACCAACTTTTTCTATTCACTAAATTAATTAGCAAACCAGAATGGCCATAAATCATCAAGGTAAGTTTGTTTACTCATACCTTTTTCAGAAAATTTAATAATTATTTGCCCTGACTCAGCACTATTAAATAATGGCACATTATATTGTTGATAGCGCTTAACCACCTCTGTAACCGGCATGCCCCAGCGATTTAAAAAACCTGCACTGACGATGGCTATTTTAGGGTTTAATTGCGCAATAAATTCAGCACTTGATGAAGTTTTTGAGCCATGATGTGGCACCACTAAAATATCGGCTTGCAACTGTGGGTATTTTTGGATTAATTTGTTTTCTACTTTTTTAGAAATATCGCCCGTTAGCAACACGTTATGTTTACCATCAGCAATAAGCAACACACAGGAGTCATCATTTTCTTCAGCGACTCTGCTTTCGGGCCATAACATATCAAACGTTAGCCCTTGCCAATCAAAAGAGCGGCCTTGTTGGCATACAGCACTATTTTCATTTTGATTAGCATTATAAATTAATTCATTTATGGTGATAGATTGTTGCAAAACGGCTAAACCGCCGGCGTGATCATTATCACTATGACTAATAATGACTTTGTCTAAGTTTTTTATCCCTGCATGTTGAAGATAAGGCAGCACAACCGCATCGATCATATTAAAGCCACTGGCATACGATGCGCCCGTATCATATAAAATGGCCTTACCCTGACTTTCAATCAATATAGACAGCCCTTGGCCGACATCAAATACAATAAGTTGCCAGTTTTTTGAGTCATTATCTGACTTAGCGCTGGCTTGTTTATTCAATTGCCATGCCCCAAAAAATAAAGCTAAACAACAAACCAGCACAGTTATCATTCTATAATTGATTATAAATCGAAGCTGAAATAACAACAACCCGATACTAAGCACACCAACAATAACTAATAGTTGAACATCACCATTGCTAAGCTCAATTAAAGCCCATGACTGAGTTGATAAGTAATTCAAGTAATGCCAAATAGCCTGCACAGACTCCAAGCAAAGCCAAATACAAAACTGAGACAAAGCTGCAGAAATTGGCATCAGTAACACCGACAACAAACATAATGGGATGCTTACAAAGCTCATCCAAGGCACGGCGATAATATTAGCAAATAGAGCCAGCATTGTTATTTGTTGAAAAAATATGGCGCTAATAGGCAGTAACATTAAGGTTAAACTTAATTGAATAACAACAAGTCCTTTGATAAATCGCCATGATTTTCGACCCGTCGAAATAAAATTCTTAAATCGCCACAAAGACAAAAAAATAATGGTAACCGCATAAATAGATAACCAGAAACTTGCCGTAAATAAACTAAAAGGTGTGGTGAGTGTTAGCATGAACAAGGTTATCAATAGCCAACGTTTTACCGATATTTTAATTGCCAATAAACGCGAGCACCAATAAAGGCTTAACATCAGCAACGCACGAATGGTTGGTAAAGAAAACCCCGCTAAGTAACCATAACTCAGTGCCACCATCATGCTAAGCCCAATAGCAAAATAGCGAATATTCACTACTTGAAATTGCTGACTGCTCAATAAAAATTTTAATGGCAACACACGAACCAGCAACATAAAAAAGAAATAACTTCCCGTTGCCACTAAACCAATGTGTAAACCAGAAATAGCAATAAGGTGCCCTGTACCCGTAGCTTGTAATACTTGCCATAGCTCTGGCGTTAACTCACTGCGAGAGCCAAAGCCTAGTGCTAGTAACAGTGAAGTTAACTCATGTTTAGGCAAGAGTTTTTGATATTGACTAAAAAGTTGCTGCCGCACAGTAGGTTGAGCAACTAATAGCCGATTATCCTTATGATTGACTACATAACCAGTACCACTAATATTTTTACTGTTAAGCCAAGTTTGATAGCTAAAGCTACCTATATTAGCCAAACCGTGGGCGGGTTTGAATTTCACTCGTAATAGCGCCGTTTGTCCTTGTTGCAAAAACAATGAAGCTTTATTCCAACTTAAGCGTAACAGTATTGCTGTTGTTAATTTCTGCTGATTTAAATGAGTTACTCTGAAATTAAAACGTAAGCGTTTATCAGCTGGTGGCATTTTATTTACATGACTATCAAAGTGCTCTTGAGGTGCATACAAACTGAGCACTTGTCCTTGAAGCCATTGTTTTTTAGCTGACAGCTCCACCACATTGACATTGTTTGTTTGCCATAAATACTGGAAATCAGCCGCAATAAATAACATCCAAATTGCACCAAACAATAAGCCAGAACTTAAACGCAAAGATTTGCTTGAGTTCAACGGGTAATAAAAAAAGATGATAGAGAGTAACAGAAGTGAAAATAGCAGAAAAAGATCTGGCACTATGGGCAAAAATAGTGACAATATAGCACCAAGAAAAAAACTAGCTAGCCACCAATCCATAGCGAATGAAATACTTCCTACATTGTTTAAAGCGCGAGTTTGAAAAATATATCTAAAGTTGGATAACAATAAGTATATGCCAAAAAAAATAATTAAGCGCTTAATGCCAACCACTCATAGTATTAAAAATAATAAATACTTAAAAATTTTTGGTAGCTTATTACACAACCCCCACTTATGGCACATGAATCGCCATTCAGTTGCTAAAGCCTTTGCTGTTGGTTTATTCTTCGCTTTTATTCCTGTGCCATTTCAAATGGTGTTAGCCGCAGGCACTGCTATATTAGTGCATTCAAACTTGCCTATTTCAATTGCTTTAGTATGGTTAACTAACCCGTTTACCATACCTGCTATTTTTTATTCTTGCTATGTGGTTGGCACTTGGGTCATTGGCGCTCCTGAGCAAGAATTTAATTTTGAACCCAGCTGGCAGTGGATTGTCGATAGCGTATCAACCATAGGACCAGCATTTTTATTAGGTTGCGGCGTTTTAGCGGTAGTTTTTTCGATTATCGGCTATTTTGGCATTCAAGGTTTATGGCGCTACAGCGTAACTAAAGCATGGCAGAAGCGCCAGCAACGGTAGTTATTTAAGGCACTTGCACGAATAAATCTCCGCCTACAGGCACATCATTACCATGTTATTTTAGAGCTCTGGGCGAGTAATTGAAAAATGTTGATAAGCTCTATCGGTGGCAATTCGTCCACGCGGCGTTCGTTGTAAAAAACCTTGTTGAATTAGAAATGGCTCAAGCACGTCTTCGATGGTTTCACGTTCTTCACCAATGGCAGCCGCGACATTATCAAGGCCGACAGGGCCACCCATAAACTTATCAATAATAGCATGCAGTAACTTTCTATCCATAATATCAAAACCTTCCGTGTCTACTTCCAGCATATCAAGGGCTGCGGCAGCTGTTGCTTGATTCACCAAACCATGGGTTTTAATATCGGCATAATCTCGAACGCGGCGTAGCAACCTATTTGCTATTCGTGGTGTACCACGAGAGCGTTTAGCGACTTCAAACGCACCTTGTTCATCAATGGTTAAATTCAAAAAATGCGCTGAACGCTTAACTATTGTCGTTAAATCTTGCACATTATAAAATTCTAAACGTTGCACAATACCAAACCGATCTCGTAATGGCGACGTTAATGCGCCAGCGCGAGTGGTAGCACCAATTAAGGTGAAAGGCGGTAAATCTAATTTAATTGAACGAGCGGCAGGCCCTTCTCCAATCATGATATCGAGTTGATAATCTTCCATCGCAGGGTAAAGTACTTCTTCAACCACAGGGCTTAAGCGATGAATTTCATCAATAAATAAAATATCATTCTCTTCTAAATTGGTAAGTAGCGCCGCTAAATCCCCCGCTTTTTCTAAAACAGGTCCCGAAGTGGTGCGAATATTAACGCCCATTTCATTGGCGACAATGTTAGCAAGCGTTGTTTTACCTAAACCCGGAGGACCAAAAATAAGCAAGTGATCAAGTGGCTCACCACGCTTTTTTGCCGCAGGAATAAAAATTTTCATTTGCGCTTTCACATGCGCTTGACCGGTATAATCCGCGAGCATTTTGGGACGAATAGCGCGATCAACCCCTTCATCTTCAACAGTAGCGACGGGTTCAATTAAGCGATCGGCTTCTATCATTTTTATTCCTATTTTTAATTTTAAGCTAACGCTAAAGCATTGATTTTAAAGCTAAACGGATCGCATCTTCACTGCTCATATCGTCTTCATAAACCTGTTTTACCACTTTATCAGCTTGCGTCTGTTTGTAACCTAGGGAAATAAGCGCATTAATAGCATCGCCTTTATTACTGCGAAAAGGGTCGTTAAAGCCATTAACAAAAGTTTGCTCTGTACTTAACTGTATAGGCATTGCGTCAGTTGCTGGCGTTAATGAATTCATTGTCCAATCTTTTAAACGGTCACGCATTTCAATCAATAAACGCTCTGCGGTTTTTTTACCAACACCAGGAATTTTAACAATACCCGAAACATCATCATGGGCAACACAACTAACAAACTGATCAGCAGACATGGCTGACAAGACCGCCAACGCTAATTTAGGCCCAACACCATTGACTTTAATGAGTAAACGAAACAACTTTCGCTCGGTGGTATTAGCAAAACCATACAACAATTGGGCGTCTTCACGCACAACAAAGTGAGTATAGATGACCGCTTTTTCATTAAGTTCTGGAAGCGCATAAATACTTGTCATCGGCATGGTAACTTCATAACCAACACCCGCACATTCAATAAGGATTTCAGGGGGGAACTTTTCAGCTAAAGTGCCAGATAAACGACCGATCACAGGTGAACCTAAAGATAATAATTAAGATGACAAAATCATACCACTAGATATTTATACAGTAAAGAACAGTTTATCCTTATCCGAGAAAAGCGACAATGATAACAGCGTATTCAAAATGATTTAAATAACACTAATATCACCTCACACTCAGCATAACTCAAACTTCGAAACCCGCTGCTAGAACCTAGTACTAGAGCCAAAAACCTAGAAACTTACCTCAACCTGCCACGCACTGTTTTTCGGGCTTGACCGCTAAGTTTTGCTAAACTTTCATGACTATGACCATGGCATAATGCTACAGCCAATGCATCAGCAGCATCGGCTTGTGGTGTGCCGGGTAATTTAAGAATGGTTTTAACCATGTGTTGAACTTGGGTTTTATCTGCGCCACCAGTCCCCACCACAGCTTGTTTAATTTGCCGAGCAGAGTATTCAGCAATCACTAAATCATTATTCGTTGCCGCAATAATAGCCGCACCGCGTGCTTGACCCAGTTTAAGTGCAGAATCAGGATTTTTCGCCATAAATACTTGCTCAATAGCAAACATATCCGGTTTAAATTGTAAAATAATTTCAGAGACACCTGCAAAGATGGTTTGTAAACGCGAGCCAAGATCTTCACCTTGACTAAGCGCTTTGATACAACCACTACCCAAATAGGTAAAGGTGCGACCTTGCTTTTTAATAACCCCGTAGCCAGTAAAGCGTGAACCGGGGTCTATACCTAGAATAATTGACATAAATAGTAGGCGGGAACTTACGCTGCAAGGATGCAGCTTATTGGAGAATACAGGACGCATATTCTCCTGTTCGCGCTCAAATTAATAATGTTAAAATGAATCATTAAGCGCGATTAAAATCGCGCTTACAAGATTTATTATTTATTTGCATCTTCTTTTACTATTGCTACACCCAACTCAGCTAACTGAGCAGGGTTGGCATTACCGGGGGCATTAGTTAACGGACAAGCTGCCGTGGTAGTTTTAGGGAATGCCATCACTTCACGAATTGAGCTTGCGCCTGTCATCAACATGACTAGTCGGTCTAAACCAAATGCAAGGCCTGCGTGTGGTGGAGCACCGTATTGTAGTGCCTCAAGTAAGAAGCCAAACTTTTCTTGAGCTTCTTCATCATCAATACCTAAAATTCTAAAAGCTGCTGACTGCATATCTTGATTATGAATACGTACTGAGCCACCACCTAATTCACAACCATTTAATACCATGTCGTAGGCATCTGATAAAGCGCCTAATGGATTGGCTTCAAGCTCTTCTGGACTTAAGTCTGTTGGTGCAGTAAACGGATGATGAAGTGCATGCATGCGGCCATCAATTTCTTCAAACATGGGGAAGTCAACAACCCATAAAGGTTTCCAATCGCCCTCAAGTAGGTCTAAATCTTCACCTAGTTTTAAACGCAAAGCACCTAATGATTCGGTTACTACCGTGTTTGTATCAGAACCAAAGAAAATAATGTCACCCGACTTGGCGTTAACACGTTTTAACAAGGCAACAACAACACCTTCAGACAAGAATTTTAAGATAGGTGATTGTAAACCTTCCAGGCCGTTGTCGATATCATTCACTTTTAACCATGGCATGCCTTTAGCGCCATAAATACCCACAAACTTAGTTAATTCATCCAGACCTTTACGTGAGTATGCTTTGGCACCACCTGGTGCACAAATTACCGCCACACGACCATTTTCATCATTAGCAGGGCCAGAGAATACTTTAAATTCTACGTCTTTCAATAAATCTGCAACATCCACTAATTCTAACGGATTACGCAAATCAGGTTTGTCTGAGCCATAACGTGTCATTGCTTCAGAAAATGGCATACGTGGAAAGTCGCCCAAATCAACATCTAATATTTCTTTGAATAATTCGCGAATCATGGTTTCAGTGACTTCCATAACCTGCTCGCTAGACATAAATGACGTTTCAATATCTATTTGGGTAAACTCTGGTTGTCTGTCTGCACGTAAATCTTCATCGCGGAAACATTTAACAATTTGATAATAACGCTCCATGCCAGACATCATTAGTAATTGTTTAAATAATTGCGGAGACTGTGGTAAAGCAAAAAACTTACCGTTATGAGTGCGGCTTGGCACTAAATAATCACGGGCACCTTCGGGTGTTGCCGCGGTGAGAATAGGTGTTTCAATATCGAGAAAGCCTAATGCTTCTAACGAACTACGTACTTTGGAAGTGACTTTAGCGCGAAAACGCATGCGCTCAGTCATTTCAACGCGGCGCAAATCAAGGTAACGATATTTTAAACGTAGTTCTTCTGAATTTACTTGGTTTGAATCCAGTGGCAACGGTGCTGATTTATTTAAAATGGTAAGCTCTAAACCCAATATTTCAATAGCACCCGTTTTCATATCTTTATTTACTTGTCCTTCAGGACGAGCACGTACTTTACCTTTTAACTGCACACAAAACTCATTACGTAACGTGTTAGCCGTGGCGAGTACTTCGGGTAAATCAGGATCATAAACAACTTGTACTAAACCCTCACGGTCGCGAAGATCTAAAAAAATAACAGCACCTAAGTCACGACGACGGTTAACCCAGCCACAAAGAGTGACTTCTTGACCAATATGAGATTCGTTAACCTCACCACAATAAAGACTACGCATAGTTTTTGCCTTGATAATAATATGAACTACTGCTTGCCAGTATTTAGCTTAAATCTTAAATAGTGGTTAATTATTACTTAAGTACTAAGAAGGCAAGCCTATAAATGCCGCATATTATAAAGCAAAGATTACTAAAGTCACCCTAGCTCACTTTAATAATGATTATTAAATAATTATTATTCCTATGATTTTACTTACCTTGTTAATTTAGAGCTATGACAGAGGCTATGGGAATAACAGCAGAAGAATATAGATAAAGCGCTAAAGCTAAGACTGGCGGTAAGTTTCAGCCAGTTTTTATCAAAATAGGGTTATTTATCTACATCAATATCAGTTAAAATAAATCAACATAGCTAAATAATGATTTACCATGCACAACTCTGATACCGACTTAACTAATACCGACCTAATATATTCAACCCCTAAAGCACAAGTAAAAGACTTTGCTTTTGATGCTCAAGTTGTTGAAGTTTTTCCTGATATGATTTCACGCTCCGTGCCTGGTTATAATACCATTATTGACACTATAGGCCTGCTTAGCCAACGATTTGTACAGCACAACACCACAGTTTACGATTTAGGCTGTTCGTTAGGCGCCGCAACATTGGCTATGCGCAAAGGTATTAAAGCATCGGCAAGCAATATTATTGCCGTTGATAATTCCAGCGCTATGGTTGAGCGCTGCAAAATGCACATTAATGCTTTTAAAGGTGATACACCAGTAGAAGTGATAGAAGCGAATATTCAAGAAGTAAAAATTGAAAATGCTTCGATGGTAGTGCTTAATTTTACCCTGCAATTTATTGAAAAGTCAGAACGTCAAGCCTTAGTCACTAATATAGCCGAGGGTATAAATAAAGGCGGTATTTTGGTAATTTCAGAGAAAATATCTCATGGTGACTCCGTCATTGATGAGCACTTGGTTGATTTACACCATAACTTTAAACGCACCAATGGTTATAGCGAGTTAGAAGTTGCACAAAAGCGTACCGCCTTAGAAAACGTTATGCGCACCGACTCTGTCGAGCAACATATAGCACGTTTAACTAATGCTGGTTTTAGCCATGTTTCACCATGGTTTCAGTGCTTTAATTTTATCTCTTTTATCGCTATAAAATAGTTTAATACCAATTGATACGAAGAAAATAATATTTTTATGACCCATTTCAATAAGTTCTACCAAAAAATTGCCTCCAACCGTCTAAGTCATTGGTTAAATACCTTACCTGCACAGCTTGATCACTGGCAAAAAAATGAATTACATGGCGAATATAAACACTGGCAAAAAACATTAGCTGCGCTACCTAAAGCTCAACCATCCAATGTCGATTTATCTCATAGCGTTACAGTGGGAAGTAAAGCTGACTTCAATGAAGGTCAGCATAAACGCTTAGAAAATTTACTGAAAAAATTTAAACCATGGCGTAAAGGCCCATACCATATTCACGGCTTGCATATTGATACTGAGTGGCGTAGTGATTTTAAATGGGACAGACTAGCAAAGCACATCAGCGATTTATCAGGAAAGTATGTCTTAGATATCGGCTGTGGTAGTGGCTACCATCTTTGGCGGATGCGCGGTGCGGGTGCAAAATTTGTTGTTGGTATTGATCCCACGCAACTCTTTTTAATGCAATTTAATGCCGTACAGCATTTTATTCAAGATGATACCGTTAACTTATTACCCCTCGGCGTTGAACAATTACCAGCGCTTAATGCGTTTGATACTGTGTTTGCCATGGGTGTTTTATACCACAGGCGCTCACCCATCGACTTCCTTTACCAATTAAAAGCTCAATTGGTCAAAGGTGGTGAGTTGATATTAGAAACCTTAATTGTTGATGGTGATGAAAATACTGTTTTAGTACCCGGCGAGCGCTACGCAAAAATGCGCAACGTGTGGTTTTTGCCCAGTAGCCAAGCAATGTGTGCTTGGTTAGAGCGTTGTGGTTTTACTAACATTCGTGTGGTCAATACCGATATTACGGCGTTAGATGAACAACGGAAAACCGATTGGATAGACACCGAATCATTATCAGACTTTTTAGATCCCCAAGACAATAGCAAAACCATTGAAGGCTACCCAGCCCCGCAACGTGCTATTTTTATTGCTAATACTTAATGGCAATAGCAATAGCAATAGCAATAGCAATAGCAAAAAAATCGTCTTAATAAGCTTTAAAGTAAGTATTTATCAATAATTTCTTGATAGATAACATTAGCTTTAACTTTCTTCAAACACGATAAAATTGATCGCGTCGCTGCTTGTTTTTGAAGCCTGCAACATAAACTCTAGACATAAATAAACGGACAGTTTGGCTTTCTTCGGCAAAAATAGCATTGATTAAATCCAGTTTAAAATCAGGTTTTTTTGGGGGCTATTTTCAATGACTAACGCAGGCTTAGATAATCCAACTGATAATTCAATAACGTTAGCGGCTTGGCTAACAAGCACTGACAATCAAGAAAAATAATAATGCTCTCAACAGACTTTTGACAAATTAATAACGTTACTCAACATGACAATCCTTGATAAAGGCCCAATTTAAACAGCCTAATTGCTACTGACATATACTTATTTTTATAATAGCATGCTAATGTGATTTTTCATTCACTGATAGCCGTTGGCTGTGTAAATCTACTAATTATAGGTTCAGGAAATAATGGCAGAAACTTGGCTTGAGAGACGGTTAAAAAAAGTATCACAACGACAACAAGATCACCGTGATCCTTTTCAACGAGATAGAGCTCGTATATTACACTCTGCCGCTTTTAGGCGCCTACAATCAAAAACCCAAGTCATGGGCAGTGGTCAAAGTGATTTTTATCGAACTCGGTTAACTCACTCTCTTGAGGCAGCTCAAATTGGCTCAGGAATTACCGCACAACTTCGTTGTAAATATCCTGAACTTTGCCAAGCATTATTTCCTACCACCGACAGCTTAATTGAAGCCATTTGCTTAGCCCATGATATAGGCCATCCCCCCTTCGGCCATGGCGGCGAAGTTGCCTTACATTATATGATGCATAAACACGGTGGCTTTGAAGGCAACGGACAAACGTTTAGAATTGTTGCTCGCCTTGAGCCTTTTAGTGAAAAACACGGTATGAATCTAACCCGAAGAACCTTGTTAGGCTTAATGAAGTACCCGCAAACATTGGCTAAACTCAAGCAGCAATCAACAAACAGTGAACTTACCAGCCACAGACAACTTAAAGCACAAGACTGGCATCCACCGAAAGGTTTATATTGCGATGATATCGATATCATTGACTGGGTTTTATCACCTTTATCGGTAAAAGATCGCAATTTATTCCAGCAAATTAAATCCTCGAAGAACGACAAAGTTCACCACAAAACCCGCTTTAAATCGCTTGATTGCTCAATAATGGAGTTAGCAGATGATATTGCCTACGGCATCCATGACCTAGAAGACGCTATAGTAACAGGCGTTGTTAACCGAAATGATTTTGATCAGCATGTTATTGAAAAATTAATCAAAATAGATGATCTTTGGCTGAACGAGTACAGTAAAAATTTGACTCAGAAACTATTTAGCGAACACCACCATTTACAAAAAGATGCCATTGGTGGCTTAGTGAATTATTTAATTACCGCCATTGAGCTAACCAATGTAAATGACACTTTTACTGATGGTGATTTTGGTAAAAGTTTTGGTGAAGGCTTTGATGAAGACCTATTAAAATATAACGCCACTCTACCAAGCTCCACCAGCCAAGCACTGCAAATATTTAAAGACTTTGTTTATAAGTTTGTTATCAAACAAACGAGTATTCAACGGCTTGAATACAGAGGTCAACAAATTGTTATGGAGTTATTTGAAGCACTCTCTTCTGATCCATTAAGACTACTACCCAATAACAGCGCTAAACGCTGGCAACAAGCCGTAGATAATGGTGAGAATGCTAATCGAGTTATTGCTGATTATATTGCCGGTATGACCGATGAATACGCAACAAAATTATACCAAGCCCTCTTTGTGCCCAGTGCATCTAGCTCATATCATTTAAATTAATAAACTAAACAACCACCGCCTAAAGACGGTGGGTTAAAACTGTGGACTGAAAGTCCAGCATTTCGGCTAAAGCTGATTTCTCCACCTCAAAGCTGTCATTTTTTTACGATCAATGTCTGTGAATAACCAATAACAACGCTCAAAACCTCGTCCGCCGACCAATTTATCACTGGCGCGGCATCTACGTGTAACAAGAGATGTAAGTGATTGTTCATCACTGCATGAGCACAAATAACGATAGAAAAAACGTGAGGTAATTGAAGAGTATACTTTTCAATCCATCTGTAGTGATCAGCTAAATTGGCTACCTAATTAACGGTATTATAGTGTCACCTCACCAGACTGTAGGTGAGGTACACTATAATAAGAGGACAAGTTAAGCTTTCACCGCTTAACTTAACTAATAACGCTTCATCTATTGAATGGTGATGCTCACGGGGTAGGCAATACCACTTTCCTCGTTGCCTCTTAATGCACTAACACCAAATACATGTTGTACGCCAGTCTGAAGATCATCAATCACTGTTGCAAATTGGCTTAGATCGAGTTCACGCAATAATGTTTTATCATTACCTGAAAGTCTATAAACCCGATAACCCGTCACTTCATCTTGACTCACTTGTGCGTTCGCTTGCCATTGCACTATCACGTTTGTATCGTCAACAACCGCAGTCACATTCATTGGCGGTACAACATGACCCAAATATCCCCAAACATAGTTTGTCAGTGACTGATCCGGGACGGCAAAACCGCGCTCGCCATTAATGGTACCGGTGCCATTTTCAATACGGTTTGTGTAGTGACCCGTATATTTCGTTCCTGTATAAGTATATTGCGAGAACCTCTCTTTAATAATGTGTTCCATAGGGAAAGGCCACATAGGGATATTCGTCTCAGAATCATAACCATCATCACCATAAAATGTCCCCGACTTACCTACAAAGGTCATCACAGTAGCCCCTAAATCGCCACCATCTTGAGCCAGTCCACTTAGATTCGTATTCGGTTCCATTCTCGTTAAGTAACGCAGACTTCCATTTGAATTCTCGCTATCTTGTATTGGGTTCAATTCAGTCATATTTTCTATATCAGTATCTCTTACCACTAAAGTACCTTCAAAATCTGAGATATTAACGGTATCAACGCCATAACGCTCAACTACCTTATCGTCCACCGTCACATGGCCAATCTCTTTGTTGAGGTTATAAAATAAATCACCATTTTGAAAGTTATGCAGTATCGAGTTTGTAATACCTCTAGAACGGTCATGGTAACTATTAAAGAATTGATCTGCCGTTTCACGAGGCTTGATATCACCCAACGTCATATGATCAAACCAGCCAGTCCCCCAAGTCATAATGTAACGACTTGCTGGACGAACATCCCAAGATAATGTATCTCGAAACTCCACATCACTATCTCCACCTGACTGATGATTAACATTGGTCAACAAAAAGGCACTATTCAGTTGAATATTACGTTCGAAACGGGCACGAGTATCACCACTAGTCGTCGGTGTAGTATATTCTCCCGCTAACTCACCCTTGTTAACAAAATCTGGTGAATCTGCATCGATTGCAATATTATTACCAAGAAAAGCGTCCTTCGAACTATAAACTGAATAAGTGCCTTTCGGTTTATTATAGACAAGCCCTCTATCGTATCGAGCTACATTTCTACGCCATACAATATTTGTTGCATGCCAACTTGCAAATTTATAGCGTCCGCCACCCAATACATAATTATTTTCAAATAAAATATAATCACTTTTAGAGGCACTAAAAGGCTGTTCATATTCATCACCACCAACTACCCCGTTACGAATGAACTTTATATGGTGATGTCGCTTACTGCCCTCTTCTCCGAACTCTTTATATCCTGATACACCCAGCTGACCTTCAATTACGTAGAACCCCTTAAAAGCAGCATAAGAAACAGGGGAGTTTGAATTTAACCTCACTGAGGCACCTTCGCTTAAAATACTTTTACCAGGATGTTTTGCCATGACCGTCGTAAAAGCAGATTCATCTCCGTTAGGCGGATGTTGTATACTGCCGCCGTTTTGTCCAATATAGTTAAGCTTTCCTGCATACGTACCATCTTGTACGACTATAGTACCGCCACTTTGTAATGCTTGCATACCTGTTTTTAGATCAGGGTAATCGCCGTTTTCACCAACAGTAATAACTTTTTCTTTTGTTATACCAGCATGAACAATAAAGTTAATGTGCGCACTGCTTAATGCAGAGCTCACTTTCAAACCAATATGGAAACTTTCGCTTGGCATATCAGGGGCAATATCCCAAGTAATTTGCCCCGTAATCGGGTGAACTTTTACATCATCATGGCCATAATCTTTAGCCCAGAGGAGTACTCCGCTGCTATCCGTACTATTGATTGTTGTACTAGGCAAAATAGATAATCGCTCACCAAGCGCCTGATCAACATATTGATCAGCAATCCCTTCAATACTAAATTCACCAACAGTAAAAACTGCTTCTGTGTCAGTACCAACTTCTGTGTCAGTACCAACTTCTGTGTCAGTACCAACTTCTGTGTCAGTGCCAACTTCTGTGTCAGTTCCAGCTCCTGTGTCAGTACCTGAATTAATTTCAAGCCAATCGAAATCCCAACTACCACTGCCTGCTTCTAGTGTTATATACGATGCAAGCGGTGTGTCGGGTAAGTTGATGAGCTCGTGATTTAACACCAACTCAGTACCACGGTATACCTGAAGAAAACTATCAACAAAACGAACTTCTATTTCATTCCATTCTCCTGGGCCTTCCAGTAATCCAGTGCCTTTCTCAGATAGGTATTGTGTCTCATAACCTGCACGGGTAATTTTAAACCGCCCGGCACGATTACCGCCCATATATAGGGCATAGCTGTGTTGGTTATTTCCGCCATCGGCATTGGTAAAGAAATTGACTTCTAAAGAGGCATAGTTTGGGGTGCCATCAGCAGGCTTGGCACGAAACTTAACCGATGAAGAAAAATCATTCAAAACAAGCACTTTCGAGGTTAATAATTTCCCACCGGCATTTGTCAGCGTAAGCACACTATCACCAAGCACGTGTGAGCCGCCCTGCCAGTTACTTAAAGAATCAAATTCCTCGCGCAGAATATTTTCTGGCGGCATAACTGACAAGCTTAGCGTTGCCCCCGCAGATATTTCTGTACTTTGTGCGTTGCTGGCTTTTACCGTAAATACCGCGCCATCATCGCCATCAGCCGTTGTTAGTGTATAACTAAGCGCCGTTTCACCGTTAATGACCGTACCATCACGATACCATTGCAATGAATAATCACCCATTACCGCTACGGTAAAGGTGGCATCAGCGCCTTCAACTACATTTAAACTAACAGGCTGTAAGGTAAATACTGGCGCTGCGGGAGTATCTGCTACCGTGCCATCGGTTATTTTATTAATGTGTACGTACGAAAGACCCCAATCGCTTGCACTGCTTAATCCATCTGATGCAAGCGTCACCACCAATCGACCGCTATTATCGGCTGTGATCACTTTTTCATAAGTCGCCACGTTACTCGCTGAGCCGTTCGCGTCATAAGTGCCCTTCACGCCATTAACATCAACATAAACAAGATTACTCACGTCATTAGGATAACGACCTGCCATATCAATACGGTAGTTTTTACCCGCCTCTAAACCATTAACCGAAAATGAAACCGTAGTGCCGATTGGCGCAACCGACAATGATGAATACAACGCCGTATATGGGCCATAGTCACTCACTACTGGGTTATCATTGGCGCTAAAGCCTGGGCCAGATAAATTACCTGAAGTTAACGAGGTAATAGACCCGACTTCGACCCCCCTAGAGTCTTGTAAACGACTTTGGGTGGACAGTTCACTAAAGCCACGTATACCATTGATCACTTCTCCGCTTTCCGTCACTGCGTGGTTGTATAAATTGCCTATACCACCAAAAGATGACCAATTCCCCCCACCAAAACCAATGATTATTTCTTGCGGAGCTATGATGACCACATCAACATTTTGCGTCAGAATAACGTCCGTTGCCGTATCACCATTGTCAATGAAACTAAAATAGATACGAACATCGGTTGCATCCGCTGGGATTTGCCATTGCGTATCACCCGTTTGCGTTAACTCACCTAGATCTCCGCCGTAGAATACCGTTGTGCCGCCATCGGTGGTGTACTGCCATCTAGAACGAGAGCTAATACCGTTGGTATTTATTGTGAGCGTGCTACCCGCTGTTACGGGGACCCATCCCGTTGTCCAGGTAGTATCTGAATCGATATCAACGGTTGTTTTTCCCTCGCTAATGAATCCCGGTTGAACCGTATGTGCTATTGGCTCACCCACTACTGGTGGTTCAACATTTTGCGTCAAAATAACGTCCGTTGCCGTATCACCATTTTCAATGAAACTAAAATAGATACGAACATCGGTTGCATCCGCTGGGATTTGCCATTGCGTATCACCCGTCTGCGTTAACTCACCTAGATCTCCGCCGTAGAATACCATTGTGCCGCCATCGGTGGTGTACTGCCATCTAGAACGAGAACTAATACCGTTGACGTTTATCGTAAGCGTTGTACCCGCTGTTACGGGGATCCATCCCGTTGTCCAGGTGGTATCTGCATCGATATCAACAGTCGTTTTTCCTTCACTAATGAATCCCGGTTGAACCGTATGTGCTATTGACTCACCCACTACTGGCGGTTCTACTGGTGGCTCTACCGGAGGCATTGGCGGTGCAACGAAGAAGCTTAACGTTGCCCCCTCAGAAGTTGCTGTACCTTCGGTATTGCTGGCTTTTGCGGTGAATACCGCGCCATCATCGCCGTTAGCCGTGGTCAGTGTATAACTAAACGCCGTTTCACCATTAATGATCACACCATCACGATACCATTGTAATGAAGAGCTGCTCGTCACCGCCACGGCAAAGGTAACATTATCGCCTTCCGTAACATTTTGGCTAACAGGCTGTAAGGTAAATACTGGCGCTGCAGGAATATCTGCCGTTGTGCCATCGGTTATTTTATTAATGTGTACGTAGGAAAGTCCCCAATTACTCGCACTGCTTGAACCATCAGATGCAAGCGTCACCACTAATCGACCACGACTATCGGCTGTGATCACTTTTTCATAAGTCGCGACGTTACTCGCCGAACCGTTCGCGTCATAAGTGCCTTTCACGCCATTCACATCGACATGAACAAGGTTACTCACGTCATCTGGATAACGCCCAGCCATAGCAACACGGTAGTTTTTACCCACCTCTAAACCATTAACCGAAAAGGAAACCGTAGTGCCATTTGGCGCAACCGACAGGGATGAATACAACGCCGTATACGGGCCATAGTCACTCTCTACTGGCGTATCATTGGCGCTAAAACCTGGTCCCCGTAAATTACCTAAGGTTAACGAGGTAATAGACCCGACTCCGGCTCCTGTTGTATCTTGCAAATTACCTTGCGTGGACAGTTCATTAAAGGCGCGTATGCCGTTAAACACTTCGCCACTTTCCGTCACTGAATGGTTGTATAAGTTACCGGCACCACCAAAAGATGACCAGTTTCCCCCACCAAAACCAATGATTATTTCTTGCGGCACTATTATCGCCTCAGCAACAATATTGAGCGTCATGGTAATATCAACCGCTTGGCTATCTGCATCAGTATAAGTAAAGGTGACGACACTTATCCCGGTGTAATTACTGGCTGGCGTAAAAGTAAATACATTTTTATCTAATGAGGTATGCGTAAAGTGCGCTGCGGTTAAACTCTTAATCGCAAAATTATCTGTCGCAATCGCCACATCATCTAACAGTGTCGCGGCGGCTGAAATATTAATAGCCGTTTGCAGGCCATGTACACCATCACGGGCAAAATTATTGGCAATGGGTGCAGCACCTTCTGCTAAACCAGAAACAATTGACTCTCGCTGAACGGCATCTACCGTAGCAATAATATCGTTAATGAACGTTTCGCTCATACCGTACTGCGTGCCAGATACGCCACCTGATGGAATAACAAATTGATTATTCAACGCTGAAATACCCGTCAAACATTTAAACGTGGCCAAAGCATTTGCATAAGCCATGGCATAAGAGCCATGAAAAGTATCACTTGAATCACCGCTGTACAAATGCAGTACAGGTACAGTAAATTTACCATTAGGTGAGATTGTATTGGTGGTATAAGCTGAGTTTAACTGACCAAGAGCTTCAACAATCTCAGCGGTGCGTACAATCAGCATGCCGTGTTTCGCTTGCAGGGCATCAGTATTGATTTTGGCGTTTGCAAAGTTCGCTTCGGTACCCGCACTGCCCCAAGACTGGAACATAATCGGCGTAATATTGCGAGCCTCTGCCGTCTGAGCAGCAATCACCATTTTATCAATCCAACCCCCGGCTGCATTTGAGTCAACAGGGTCTTTGTTAATACCCGACCGACTACCGTAGGCAGACAACACCGCAACAGTAGCGGATGTGCTATTAATATTCTCTAGTGCTACCGTGCCGTCAATGAAGTTTGAGCCTTGCGGTAAAAATGAAAAATCAGCAACATAACCCGCAATACCATTGGCAGCATACATTTGTCCAACCAAATTAAATAATGAAGGATCATGCTCTGGACTAGGAGACGTAGAGCTCTGGGTATTTTGCCCAGACAACGAATTTAGCATGGTCGACCAACCGTTATACGCAATATTGGTCGGTACAACTGCCACTGGCGAAGTAATAGTAATAACGAGACTCGCCGTATTACTATCCCCTGCTTCATTGGTAGCAGTAACCGTTAGGGCTTGAACACCTGCGGTTAACGCATTAAATGTGATTTGGTTTGCCTTAGCGCCTATAACGACATCTGCCGATCCTGTTACTGAGTACGTTACCGCACCACCGTCTGCATCCGTTAATGGACCCAGTGTAATGCTTAAGTTAGTCGATTCTAATACCGTTAATGACTGGCTTAAAACAATAGGACCTGTTTCAGTGCCTGTTCCAGTATCTGGATCTGTGCCAGTATCTGTTCCAGTACCTGTACCTGTACCTGTGCCAGTATCTGTTCCAGTACCTGTATCTGTGCCAGTATCTGTTCCAGTATCGGGGTCTGTTCCTGTACCTTGAATAACAAGACTCACAGGATAGCCAATACCACTTTCTTCAGTGCCTCTAAGTGCACTAACACCCAGTACATGTTCTACGCCGCTCTGAAGATCACCAACCACAGTGGTAAATTGATTTGGGCCGAGTTCACGAACTAATGTTTTATCATTGCCCGAAAGGCGATAAACCCGATAACCCGTTATGTCATCTTGACTCACTTGTGCGTTCGCTTGCCATTGCACTGTCACGCTAGTGCCATCAACAACCGCAGTTACATTCATTGGTGGTACAACATTGCCCAAATACCCCCAGACATAATTTGTCAATGACTGACCCGGAACGGCAAAACCGCGCTCACCATTTATCGTGCCCGTGCCTGTCTGGGTTCTATTGGAAGAGTGCCCTTCATAAGTTGGCCCGGTATAGCGGTATTGGGAGAGTTTTTCTTTAATTAAACTTTCCATAGGAAAGGGCCACATGCTGATACCCGTTTCTACGTCATAACCTTCTTCACCGAAGAACGTGCCGCTTTTACCGACGAAGGTCATCACCGTAGCACCGATATTTTTACCATCATTAGCTTGACCGGACAATGTACTGCCGTTCTCTATTCTGGTCAAATAGCGCAAACTACCCGCTTTATTTTCAGTAGAGTACAGTGGATCTATAGCTGTTATGTTTGCAATATCAGAATTATTATTAGGGTCTAAATTATGGTCAAATGCCGTTATATTTAGCGTATCAGCACCATATTTGTCAACAATTCGGTCTATTACTTCATGGCCACTTTCCTTTTGTAAACTAAAGAACATATCGCCATTTTTAAAGTTATGTAAGATACTGTTGGTAACACCCCGAGTATTATTGTGATAACCATTAAAGAATTGTTCCGCAAATTCCCTTGGGGCTATGTCCCCCATGGTCATGTGATTAAACCAAGCACTGCCCCATGTCATTACATATCGACTCGCAGGTCTTACATCCCAAGACACTACATCACTATGAACAACATCGCTATCACCGCCTGAGCCATTTGAGCGTTGGTCGTCCATATTGCCGAATAAGAAAGCGCTATTAAGTTGCATGTTTCGTTGAAAGCGCGCACGCGTATTGCCACTTGTAGTCGGCGTTGTAAACTCACCAGCCAAATGACCCTGCGTAGTAAACTCGGGCAAATCACCATCAATAGCTAAGTTATTACCGACAAAAGCGTCCATGGTGGCATAAACTGAATAGGTTCCTTTTGGCTCTCCTGAGTGAGTCCCTCTATCCCAACGAGCAACATTTCTTCGCCATACCACGCCATCTGATTCATAACTTGTAAATTTATAACGACCACCACCCATGGTATAGTTATTTTCAAATAATATATCGTCACTTCTAAAGGCATTAAAAGGTGAGCTTTCTGCTCCGTCTGCGCCATTTCGAATAAACTTAATATGGTGATGTCTACGTGAGTCATCGCCACGTCCGTGACCATAGCCGAAAACTGAAAACTCCCCTGCCGAAACATACAATCCTTTAAAGGCTATATAGGACACAGGCCATTGACCATTAAGACGAACATAGGCACCGTCTTTCAAAACGGCTTGTCCTGGGTTTTTCGCCATTATGGTAGTAAATGCCGTTGCCGTGCCACTGGCTGGATGCTGGATATTACCGGGCAATGTTAAACCTATAAAGTTGTCATTGCCTGCATATTCACCATCAAGTACGATTAATGTGCCACCTGATACAAGGTTACTTAACCCTGCTTTCAGGTTACTGAAATCGCCGTTCTCACCAACGGTAATAATCTTATCTTTTGCAATACCAACATGAACGATAAAATTTAGTTTTATCGTATTGGTAGCAGAGCTAACGTTTAAACCAACATGGAAACTTTCGCTGGGCATATTAGCGTTCATATGCCAAGTTACTTGTCCTGTGAGGGGATGGACATTGACATCATCATGACCGTAATCCTTAGTCCAATGAAGCACCTCATTTGAGTTATTACTCGAAGCGCTGACACTAGGCAGAAAAGATAATTGCTCGCCAAGTGTATGATCAACAAACTGGTCGCTAATCCCTTCAATAATAAACTCACCGACGGTAAAGGTTTCATCATTCGATGAATTTGGCTCTGTAGGCGGTTCACCCTCTTCTGATCCAGTGCCCCCCTCAAGATGACGACTGCAAATTTCTTCAGGACAAGCGTTGCCTAACTGTTCCCAAATATACGACGTCAATGTAATCGGGCCGCCGTACAAGCCATTACCTTGCGCAGCAAAACCACGTGCACCAAGCAAGGTTTCGTCAGGTCCTACAGTATTTAGTGCGGAGCCGCGTGTAGGTCCGGTGTAACTGTAATTAGCAAACTTTTCTTTTAACAGATCTTCATGAGGAAATGGCCACAGTGAAGTAGATGTTTCATCATTCCAGCCGTCATCACCACTAAATGTCCCCGAACGTCCGAGTTTATTGATGATATGAGCGCCTACACGCCCTTGATCGCTACCCGATGTCATAAGAGAAGACCCTGCTTCAATGCGAGGTAAATATTTCAAACCATTCGCGGTCGGATCGGTATTGATAGCATTATTGACAAAAACATCACCTGAAATACCGGTGCTATCCATTGGTCGAGAATTATCGAAGAAGTTAGTGTAGTTAAATGCGATACCACTGGAATCACTAGCCCATGCCATTCTTCCTTTATCTTGTACCTGAACACCATCCCAACCCATTTGATAAACGATAGAGTTATTGATGGTTAGTGGGTTGGTACGATGGTAAAAGAATCCGCGATCACTACTACCTGCACTAGGATCATAACCAGGAGTAGCAGTCACTCGCCCTAGTGTTAATTGATCGGTTTCCATATGCCCTTTCATCGCCATAAACGGCGCGATGCTGCCCTGACCATAATTATATCGGGTCATGTCACCGCCCCAACCAACACTGTTACTTACTTTATGCAGCGCCGTTGGGTTATCTAAATTAATGCCGGTAAAAGAAAGGTCGTTATTAAGTGCAATACTGGATATATATTGACTATTATCGGGATAAGACTCACAACTTGTTGCCGCAAAACCGAAAGAGCCACCGACGTATTGATGCCTCACCCAAAACTTCTTGGAGTTACTATCAATGGCAATGGCATTTTGCCAAGTAATATTATTACTACAGTACGTTTGAAATACACCTATAGGTTCAATACCAAGGTAGGCATCAATCCGCGAGACTGCACGTCTGACAACGCCATCACGGCTTTTTCGAATTATAATTTGATAACGAGCATGACCGAAAGTATAAACGTCTTCGAGCAATACATGATGAGTACGCACGACTCGAATGTTTGTGGAACCACAGCTGTTGCCGGTGAAATCACAGTCGCGCTTGCGAGCCGAATCTGAAGAGCCTATATTTATTAATTTTACGTGGTGCACATAGGCTAAAGAAACACCGTCATTCAAGGTGTTTTTTACATGCATGCCTTTTAACGCAATATAGTCTCTTGCCGTAGATTTAGTTGTAGAAGATCCCCAGTTTTCAACCTCATTAAAATTACCAAAAAGCTTTAAAACGACAGGAAGTTTATCTTCACCATCAAGAATAACTTGACCAGGATCTTCTCCCATAACGGTAGTAAAGGCTGTAGCGGTACCTGAGGGCGGTTGCGCACCACCGTCATTAGGATTTATAAAATCTCTTGGCTCGCCCCGATAAACGCCATTTCTAATAATAACCGTATCACCAGACTCCATAGCCCTAACGCCATCAGCGATAGTTTTATGTGTTTCAGAAGGACCAACATAAATAATATTATTGGCATCGCCCACTGTAACAATCCATACTTCTGTATTTTTGTTACCTTGCGAGTCTGTTGCTTTTACACCAATATGAAAACTTTCAGTAGGAAGTTGTGCAGGGATTGGCCAGTTAACAGCACCCGTTTCAGGGTCAACAGTCATCTCATCAGGGCCGTATTCCTTACTCCAAAATACCGAACTAGCATTCACTAATGTCGGGCTATATTGATAAATGTCGCCTGGGTTAACCACTTGGTCAGGCACTGTTTGGATATAAACAGTATCGGTCGACAAACTACTTGTGACTACCATTAACGTGCTTGAAAGCACTGACTCAAGCCCCGCATTATCATAAGCCGAAACCTGATATTGATATTCGGTTTCAGGTGATAAGTCACTCTCGGTAAAATGGAGCAATGAGGTATTACCAATTTTAGAGCCGTTTCGGTAAATCGTGTAGCCTGCTATCTGCTCATCATCTGTTGCCGCCTCCCAATAGAGTTCGACTTGCGTGGCATTAATAACGCTAGCCGTAAAATTAGACGGCGTGGTCGGCGTTTGATTAATGGGATCTTCAACAGGATCTTCAGGTGGCGCCTCTTCATCTACAACAGCTGAAACAACCTCAAGCCAATCGAAATCCCAATTACCACTTCCTGCTTCTAGAGTAATATACGGTGCAAGTGGTGTGTCGGGTAAGTTGATAAGCTCATGATTTAACACCAATTCAGTACCACGGTATACTTGAAGAAAGCCATCAACAAAACGAACTTCTACTTCATTCCACTCTCCAGGACCTTCCAATAATCCGGTGCCCTTATCAGAGAGGTATTGGGTATCATAACCTGCACGGGTAATTTTAAACCGCCCGGCACGGTTACCGCCCATATATAGGGCATAACTATGCTGATTATTTCCGCCATCGGCATTGGTAAAAAAATTAACTTCTAAAGAGGCATAGTTTGGGGTGCCATCAGCAGGCTTGGCACGAAACTTAACCGATGAAGAAAAATCATTCAAAGCCAGTACGTTAGAGGTTAACAATTTCCCATCGGCGTTTGTCAACGTAAGCACACTACCGCCAAGCACATGTGATCCTCCTTGCCAGCTACTTAAAGAATCAAATTCCTCACGCAGCGTGTTTGCTGAAATGTCATCGTTCTCTGAGTTATCGTCAGAGCCGGTATCCGTAGCTGTATTTGAGTCAACTTCAAGCCAATCAAAATCCCAATTACCACTTTCTGCTTCTAGGGTAATATACGATGCCAGCGGTGTGTCGGGTAAGTTGATGAGTTCGTGATTTAACACCTGCTCAGTACCACGGTATACTTGAAGAAAACCATCAACAAAACGAACTTCTACTTCACTCCACTCTCCTGGACCTTCCAGTAATCCGCTGCCCTTCTCAGAGAGGTATTGTGTGTCATAACCTGCACGGATAATTTTAAATCGCCCTGCACTATTACCGCCCATATATAAGGCATAACTGTGCTGGTTATTTCCGCCATCAACATCAGTAAAAAAATTGACTTCTAAAGAGGCATAGTTCGGGGTGCCATCAGCAGGCTTAGCGCGAAATTTAATGGATGAAGAGAAATCGTTCAGCAAAGAGACTTTGGAAGTCAGCAGTTTTCCGTCAGCGTTAGTCAGCGTAAGCACACCGCTATCAATCTCCTGCACTCCTCCAGACCAATTATTGACATCATCAAAGTCATCTTTCCAAGTGGAGCTTTGCACGCCGATACTTAATGATATTGATATAAAAAATAATAAGGAACTAAGTGAGTTTAAAAGACTAATTTTTATGTTCATGTTCTTTGAGTGCCCAATGTTAATGTTAATGTTAATATTGTGATCTACAATGTACATAATATTAATATTCATCGTCAAGGGTTTATTCCTCGAAAAGCACTAAGTTTTATAACGTTTTTATGACAAAGCAGAGATAAGTTACTAATGAAAACAACATTAAATTAACAAACCATTAATGCTAACTCATAAAAATTTATGCTGCAGTCACTGGGGGAGAAATTCGCTAAAATCACATTGAATAATAAATCATCTGTAGTTTAAACAGTTTTAACCCTCAGACTTGTTTATCTGACATTTAATACCAACCCGTATAATGATCTTTAAACATTTATTGTTCAATAATGTTTTGACTGTCATAATCGATTCAAAACTCCTTGGCTTACGGGCTAACTTTAGCCAAGTGATTACATTAATAAGAGAATTATTTGGGGTATGATGCGTAGTTTTTATTTAGTTTTATTGATGAGCATAGCGCTTTGCACTTGTTTGAAAGTATTAGCAAAAGAAACATTAGCCGATTTGAAATTGGTAGATAAGGCATTAACGGCTTGTATTACTGCGCAAGCAAAGCAATATGATTGGCAAGTCGTTGACGATATCCATACGTTAAAATGCCATGGTATGAAAATAACGAGTATTGGAGGTTTACAAAAATTAACGCAGTTAACATCGTTATCTTTGTATAACAATAAGTTGAAAAGCATTGATTTACGTGACTTTAGTCAACTAGAACACATCAACATTGCCAATAATAAACTTCATAGCATTTACCTTACCAACTTAGCGCATTTACAAACACTTTATTTGTTTAAGAATAAGCTCACCACTATTGATTTTACTGGCCTAAGTCAACTGTCAAAAATACGCATTACCAATAACCAATTATCTTCTTTAGATATTTCGCCATTAACTTCACTCGAAAAAGCCTATTTTTTTGATAACAAATTAGAAGAGTTAATTGTGGCAGGTATACCTAGCTTGAAATTTATTGAATTAAGACAAAACCCAATGCCTGATGAAGTATATGATAGATATGATGCACTTGAAGGCATTACCGTTATTCATGATGGTAATGCCGATGACTGGAAGTAGTGACTTTTATTTCAAATATATTAAGTAATATAAAAACGTTAAATATTATAGGCAACTGATGCAAACCATGTCGTTAAATCATGATTTGCTTTACGAAAGTTAGCCAAGCCCTCTTTGGTTTGATAAGCCGCATAAACGAGTTTAAATTCCCATCGTCGAGTCGCTCGATAAGCTAATTCTATATCGAGTTCATCACCAATGTGTGCGCTCGATGCGTAATCGTTGAAACGATGATAAACCGCCCGCCAACGTATTTTTTTTGCTCTACCTCGATAGGTAAAATATTGATTTCTCATGCCGGTATGCATGCCATACCCCACAAACACATCGGCCCAACCTTGAAATTTATGATTCGTGCCTAAAGGCGTTATAAAGCTGTTTTCGTTATCTTTACTAAATATCTCTTGACTCAATTGAAAAATATGGCTTTTATACTGAATACTGGCTTCAAACAAACTATACCAAGCCTGATAATCACTCGGGTTATCGTACTCATCTTGCTGTAAAGCAAACTCTGCGGTATAACGATATTTAAGTTTATTTGGTTTGAATTCATCACCAATTCGCACGCCTAGCGTTTGCGTTGAAGAAGATGCTTGGGTTTTATTTTCAACTAAATAGTCATAAACCACAAAAGATAAATTATTATCGGTTTTAAATTCAACATTGAGCAAATGAGCATTAAGTGAGTGCTCACCAAGTTCATTAAGGGGTCTGTGTGCAATTGTTCCTGCAAGGAATTTTTCATACCTAATATCATCTTTTGGTATTTCAAGCGTTGAATCTTTTCCAAAAATTCGGTGCACTTTATTACTGTAAGCATATTGAACATGCCAATTAATTTGATCATTAAAATCAAACTTAAGGGCATCAAAACTTTGTGGTGTTTGCCAAAAATCAACCGCACCAATAAAACGTTCATTATCGAAAGATAACTTTTGACGGCCTAATTTGAGCTGCCAATTATTATCGCTGTCATAAGCCAAATAAACCTTACTTAGGTTAAAACCATGAGGGTCAGGAATCGGTGATGTTTTTTGCTTGATAGCAACCGAGTTATAGTCCCCCTCATTAAAAGCAAAGACATAATTAGGCTGTATTTGAAAGAGCCACTTGTTCGAATCATCTAGTAAAAATGATGACGTTAAGTTCACGCGCGTGGTGAATGCCTTGGCATCACCTAACCAAGCATCATCCACTGCTTGGTAACGCGTTCTCATGCCTATTTCATGTTGACCGGGGATAAATTCCAACTCACTGGCAGAAGCGGTGAATTCAGCGAATAAGACCAGAGAAAAAAAAAGTATTAAGTAAAATCTAGGCATTGTCCTTCCATTCTTGTAAACGTACACATAAACCTCTTGAAACAATAAATTCACTTGGCTCACCAATAGGAGAGCCACCGACCTCTTCAATGGTGACAATAAGGGACTGGGAGTCTTTAATTAATCGCCATTGTGCTTGTGTTAATTGTTGCTCTATCAACGTTTTTCCTTGCTCAATAACACCTAAACTACGTGCTTGCGCATCGGTTTTTGAGATAACCCAGAGTTCTAATGCTTGTTCTTTATCAATAGTTGGCGTATTAACGACATTAACCACTAGAGTTTTTGACTCACCGTACGTGCTTGCCACAATATGTGCGCTACCATCTTTTTCGGTTAAAACGGCAACATAACTAAGCTGCTCAGTGTTATTTGACAAAGGGTTAACAATAAGTGTAACTAGCACTAAAACAACCATAGAAAAAGCGGTTGTTAGTCGATACATTGGCGTAGAAAATAGCGGAGTAGAAAGTACGGCATGATTGAACCAAGCAGTGATACTTGAGAGTAAACTGGGTGATTTTAGTGTTGTTTTTGTTGTTTGTTTTAGTTGCTCTGGCTGATTATTTGTTAGTGCTACGGGGCTTATAGCCGTATCAAGCTCTAGGTCAAGTGCATCTGCAATAACCGCCCAACTTTGTTCACTTGGTGGTAGCTCAGCTGTTTTTTGATCGATACACGCTAACTTTTCTTGCCAAAAGAGTATACGACTTTCAAGTAATTCATTATCTTTACATAATGATATGACACGTCGTTTTACACGACTGCTAAGCGTACCCAGCACAAATTGGCTAGCAAGATGTTCTACCACATTAGCTTGCTGGTAACGAACGGCTTTATTAGTCATATTATCTATTCGCTCAGACATAGTTGTAATCTCCCTAAGCCTCTTCGAATCCAAGATTTAATGGTATTAACTGGTGTATTAAAATAGTTAGAAATATCGTCACGACTATAACCATACATATAAGCCATCAATATTGACTGACTTTGTTTTTGCTCTAACTTACTTAAACAATTATTTAATGCTTGTTCACTATGCTCACCTAGACCTACCGATTGAGAGTGCTGGTTAATTTCATCTAAATTTATCTCTAAATTATCAGCTTCATTAAACTCAACCTGATCGTTTTGGCAACGCCTTTTGTCATAACGAAGTCGGTCATAGGCGCGATAACGTACAATAGAAGCGAGCCAAGTAAATGCCTTACCCTTATCCGTTTGATATAAATCTCTATTTTGCCAAATTTGTATAAAAGCTTCTTGTAATACTTCATTGGCACTGTCGACCTGACGGGTTATGCGATAAGCAATACCATTTAAGCGCCCTGCTGTTTTTTGATATAACAAGGCAAAAGCCTTTTGGTCACCCAGTTTACATTGGGCTAGCAGTTCAATAAGTTCATCTTCCGAGTATTGGGAACCCTGTTTGATGCGAGTATAATCCATAGAGGTTTGTGCTTCTTTTAAACCGTTGTACATATTAACGACCGTTACTTTAGCAATTGTACCTATTAATAATCAAGACGTTAGTACAGAACAACTGCATTCACGCCTTAAAGCGGAGAATTAACCTTAAAAATAGAAATGGCTTTGAACAAAAACTGTATCGCTATTTTGCTGTGGCTGTTGGGGAATATCTTGTTTTGCCCTTAAACCCAACCGCAATTGAACATTGGATATCGGTGTATATTCAGTGATAAATGAATAACGGGTTTGTTCATTTTCATCAACATCTTGATCGGGATCGAAATATTCCGCGGTTAATTTAAAATTCCAACCTTGCCGCCACTGATAATTAACCTCTGCTAACGTTACCAGTTGTTTAATGTCTTGTTGATTAACACTATTAGCCTCTTCGAGAATTAAATAATCAACTTCCGCTAAGAAGGTAAGATCACGCCATGTGCTACCACCATATAAATTCAACATTTGTACTTGCTGTTCACCATCATTGAGTACCGCACTCGCACCCAGTCGAAAACTAGCAAACAAATGTTCAACCCTCATGCCATATAATAAGCTGTCATCATTATTAGAAGATTGACTCGTGCCGTTAGACACATAAAAATTTGCCGATGTGTTGTTGTGATTAATACCGTATTCAACACCATTATCGCTATTATCAAAATTCATCCCGGTAGCTTGTCTGATAAAAGCAGAATCGTCTTCTATGCGTAAACCATAAGGTAAGAACAATTTCCCAGCTTTAACATAACTACCGTCGAAAAGGGAGTTTTGCTCAAATTGATACATAACCAACGCTTCACGGTTTATGGCACTACCCGGCGCCACTTGTTGATCAATGTACAGTGACAATCCTGAATCAGGTATTTTTATATTGAGATACAACTGAGTACTCGACACCTCAAAACTTTGACTAGTATTATTTTCTGCTTGATCTGTTTTTTTAAAGGTAGCATTAAATCGTGCATCGGCTCCTATTGACAAGTATTGGGTTAACTTGGCAAGTTTTGTACTGTCATAACTATTCGCTTTTGCGGGCAGCATGTTTTGACCATAAATCCGACCAAAATCAGTACGTAAACCGCCACCGTTAGGGTTAACATGACAAGCTGCACATTGAAGGTTATTTTTAATGGCTAAGTAAGGTTCGGCTTTAAGATCAGCACTCAAGAAAAGTGATAAAGCTAACAACCCTGTTAATAACCAGCCCAATTGTTGCCGAATAACGTCTTTAATTGGAGTTATAGCTATAGTTTGTAAATTAGCTGTTTTATAAAGAGAGTTCATAGTTAAATACTCCGCCTTCTGTTTCATTTTCGTCGCCATCAAGTTGTTGCCCTAAACGCGTAACAAGGGTAGAGATTGTTGGATTGTTTAATTGAATATTTAGGTGAGTAATCTCTGTGCTTAATAGGGTTAAATTAAGTTGTAACTTATGGTCGTTAATTATGTTTAATTCCATATTCTCTGAGGGTAATAACCAGCCATTATCTGTAGATAAAAAGTTACTGTTGGCTGTTTGTAGTGCATTATTAGTTGCTTTAACTACAATTTGTTCAACCGTTAACCCCTCAAAATTCATTGACTTATTAAACCAAAATACAACCACTAAATTCCCTGCTTGCTGCCACTGATAATCAACGTTTGATTCTCTTTTCTCATCAGATTGAAGTACGGACATTAAATCACTCCCTGCTTGTCGACTCACTCGACTAATTTTTGCTAATGCATTGCTACTTTGTGCAACTAAAGCACCTTGATCTATCCACTGTTTTATTGCGTTAATTGTTTCTTCAGGTAAGGCGCTTCCTCCTAATGGCATTCGACTACCTGCTAGGCTATTGCCTGTTATTTTTAAATATAAATAACTCTTTAATGCATCCCCTGGTAATACCCGCTTAAATTCTGCGTTAGATGAGTCAACGTTAATTAAGTTTGCAATAGTATTTTCAATACTTGATAAGTTTTGTCCTGCCGCAGGACTTGCACCACCGTGACACGTTGAACAAATAGGGGTAAATACGTGCGCTTGAATAGAGCTCAGTGTCGGTTGTATGCCATCGTCGTTAGTATCGCCATCGACAACAATAACATCTTCAAGTGGCCGACCTTGATCAGTTAACCCTTCGCCACTGCCTGCTTTACACCCTGATACCAATATAATTAAACTTATAATGACAAATCTTTTCATGTTCGCTCTCTACTTTACTTTTTAATGAAAAATCAAACAGGCTGATAAAAAACACAGCTCGTTTGATTTAATTGGCAGTTATACCAATCCGTATAAGAAAGTGAACGCTTAGCGAGAATTTAAAGGCTTATAGGCAAGGCATTGATTGTAGGTAATGGTTATTCCCTTATCAAAATCAATAACGCCGTATATAAGCCTTTAAAACTCGCCCTTTGGGAACATATGGAGCACCATGATAACTTCTCAAAATAGGCTTGATGTAGAATAACTATAGCTACGCATATTTTGATTGTTCTAATGTCGCCCATGCCGTTCTAAGTGGTCACTTCTTTATACGGAATGGTATTAACTAAGGACGAGCTAATGGCCAACCACCGTAAAGACCGCCAATATCACCAATGTCATTATCGCTAGCGAGGAAGTACAGAGGTAACCCTTTGTATGCCCATTGGAAGGTAGTAGTATTATCTTCTTCGCGCTCAATAATTGAGTAATCACCAAACGCTTGCTCAGCGGCTGTTGCGTAAAGCGGTGGCCACGTACTGGCACAACTATCAAAACAAGCACTTTCGCCAGAGTTAGCGGTGTCATTGTCAAAGGTATAAAGCGTTATGCCTTGGAGTTCTGCGCCCGTTTTGCCTTGGCTATTTAATACATCACCATGAGCAACTAATCGTAAACCATGCGTTGCATCGTCATCTATTTTTACTGGTGCAGGTCGAGCAATGTGCCATACCGTACCGGCATTATCACCTAGGGTGTCTTCTGCAGTGACATCTTGGGCAAAGAAGTAAAGCGGCATATCATTCATTGCCCACTGTTTCAGACCATTACTACGGATTATGATTGAAAATGGTGCCGTTGCGGTATCAGCTTCACTTGCTAACAGTGCTGGCCATGCATCTAAACAACCGCCTTCACAGTTACTTATACCGGCGTCATCATTATCAAAGGTATATAAAGCAAAACCTGATTTGTCAGCTTTTTCCTTAACAAACTCGTCCGTAATAACATCACGTACTGTGGTATAAACAGAACCTGACGTCGTTATTGTGGCACCCAAAACATTATTTTCTTCTTCTATCGCCGTGATGATTTCTGGTTCTACCAAATGCCACACACCACCGATACCGTCGCCATTTATTTCACTACGGGCGATATCGTTTTTGAAAAAATATAATGGTTGACCAGAATGTGCCCATTGTTTAGTGCCATCACTGCGCTCAAAAATACTGTAATCGCCAATCGCTACTTCTCCATCATTTGGCACAAAAGCAGGCCAATTGACTAAACATGTTTCTTCACAGTTAGACGTTTCAACACCGTCAATATCAAATATATACAAGCTAAAACCATCTTTATCCATCGCGGTTACGCTAAAGTCGGTAGTGCTTTCGCCAACAGGCATTAATACATTGACTTTACCCGTAGCAGAAAGTGAACGACCATTAGTCGTGGTACGTTGAATAGCGGGTTTTTTTGTGGCGGTATGCCAAACATTACCGACTTCATCACCTTTTACATCACCTGCGGCGGCATCATTAACAAAGAAATAAAGAGGTTTGCCTTTATATGTCCATTGTTCATAACCATTAGAGGTTGTAATAATACTCAATGGCGGCATAGCCATTGCACCTGCACCAGCTAACAATGGAGGCCATGCATTAATACAACTATCTGCACAAGCTGTATCGTCAATCGGGTCGTTATCAAACGTATACAGGGTAAAACCTTCTTTATTGACTCGTATTGCCTCAAGCACGCCAGCATTATCAGTAACCGAAGCAACCGTTTCATTACCAACGTAAGTCGCAACGCCATCAATAACTTCGCTTGATAAGGGCATTGGACGTGCTAAATGCCAAACGCCACCTATACCGTCACCGTTGATATCACCTTGAGCAGTATCTTCAAACCATTGGTATAAAGGTAAACCTTTATAGGCCCATTGGTTATCGCCTGTATCACGAGCGATAATAGTCATCAAATCATTGGCAACCGCGCCATCACCTGCCAATAAGGGTGGCCATTTACCCGCACAGCTTTCAGTATCGTCTGGCGTACCTATACACGTTGAAGAGTCTATAGAGTCATTATCAAAGGTATAAAGTGATAAACCAGACTCTGCAATAATTAATGAACCACTATCATTAATAACGCTAACAGTAGGTCTAGCAACTTGTGTTGGAAATTTTGCCGATGTTGACGGTTCAACATAATCTGGCGAGGTACTACTTGAACCACCACAGGCTGATAACACAGACAGACTTAAACTAGAGAGTACAATTAGTCCTATATTCGTTTTCTTCATTTTTATTTTTATTTTCATAATACATTCCATTTAATTAATAGTTTCATGAAGCTATACGACATAAATAATAAAAAGTTGCAACGGTATTAAAAAAAATAGTTTGATTTATTAAATTTATTTTAAAAGACTAATAAACAACAACTTAAATAAAAATAAGAAACAAAATAAAATGGAGTTAATCGCTATTAAAAATAAAATTATTCTTTGTTGCACGAATAAATGTATTGAAAACGAGTACATCGATACTTGTAGCTTTTTTGCAATGTTTTGTTTTGTTTTGAATAGGCTGAATAACTTCATAGAGACAGATACAGTTAACTAAAGGTCTCTAAGCGCCTGTAAGGATATTAACAGTGTAATGTTATTAATTTTGAAATAGCTTCATTTACACCACCCAAAGAAAGGTAAAAACCACTCAGGTCATGGTTTACTGTTAACCCACTAACTTAGGGTTTTTAGGATAAAAGCGCTCGGGTAAGCTACTGATGTGTTCAAAAAAACGGGTATCTTTATAGGGTAGTTTCATAAAGCCAGAAATACCAATGCCGTTAATCGTCGGCAATAATGAGATAATTTCAGCTAAACACTGGCTAAACTCATCTTCTTTGTCGTGATTAAGCAGCATTAAATAGCTATGTATTTTTAAATGGTTTGGCAACACTTCAAAGATGATACAACCCGTATGATGGATTAAGTTAATACGCGCTAATACCGACATCATTTTATCCGGTAAATATAAATATTCATCGGGATCTTTACCATCTTCAAAATAAGAATGTAAACGCGTTATATCATCAATGTCAGCCACATCACTCACCTCAAACGCTATTTTTTGTGCTGACTGTGCCACAAAGGGCTGATTTTGCTTATCTCGTTCAACATGCAGAGTATTTCGAGCATTAAACAAACAGCTCTTAAACACACCAATGCGAAAAATGCCTTGGGCCAAATGGATCATATTATTAACAGCACTTTCAAAAGAGGTTTTTAAGTTAGAGTTAAATAAGGTTAAATTGGAATCTACATACACGCCTTCTTTCGCCCAGCGAATGGCTAAACCACCCACCACAGGAAAATTACCTAAACGACTTAAAGCGGCAACAAAAGCTTTTTCATTATCCCCCATGCCTATTAAGTAATTTTTATAATACTTTTCTAATTGTACATCATCTATTTCATTTAGATGATCACCACTTGATTCTTCTCTGAGAAAAGACTTACGTGAGCCGTAAACAACTGTGTCTATTTCCCCTTCTTTGTCAAACGCTTTCGCCTTTATCCATACAGGAATAAGGGGTTCTATTTTAATAGTCGTTGATTGCTTTGATAACACCAGTTGCTTTAAATAAGATAAGTTATTAAAAAAATAATCACCTGCTTGACAGCGTTTTTGTTTATCGTCGCTCAGCATCGTGGTTAACACATTGGCTAGCATTTTTGGTAGCCCCAAGGAATTAGGGTTAATAATTTTACTGCCATATCGACATGACTGCCCTGAAGCTATAGCATATAAAGTGGCCGCTAAACCTTGTTCGTCAAAACGTGGCGAAGACAAACCACCACTAATTTGCTCTGGACCAATAAAATAAACATCGCCCAGTCTGGCATTAGTGTGTTGCAAATCACTACTCATTAAGTCCATAACATTATTACTAGTACTTTGCCCTTGTACATCAAGCTGAGCAATAACCGATGACCCCCAATCAATAAGCTGCACCAAACCAGTTTGTTCATCAAAAACCACATTAGATGGTTTTATATCACCGTGCACATAAGGCTTGTTTTGCGAAGGGTATTGGTGAGCATTGGCAGCACGTAAGTAAATTAATATGTCAGCTAATTGAATAGCAATACTCACGACTAACTCTGGCGCTAACGGGCCTTGTTGGTGAGAAATCCGTTCTAAATCCAGACCTGGTGCACGACTCATTTGTAAAATTGATTGTCGTTTTATTTTTTGAAAGTCAATAACTTTAGGAATTTGGGTATGACTTAATTGCCCTTGAATATCGGCTTCTTCGCTAAGCCTGTCTTGAACATGTTGAGGTAAATTAGAGCGTGAAAACTTAAATACTACATCTTCACCCACTTTGTTTATGGCTGAAAATACAAAACCATAAGCGCCTTTACCCAATAAGGCAATATTGTGGTAACCAAGGTGCTTTAATTGCTGCTGACAAAGTTCCACCCATTCTTTTAATTTAGTCGCATCTTTATGATTAAGCAGGTAAATAGATTGCTCTTCAGCAATATAAAAATGTTGCAGTTGCTTTTCTTGGCCGTTTTCAGACAAATGCCACTCACTTTCTTTATTATTGAAATTAAAATCGCTATTTCAGACAGAATAGTATTAACTAATATACCTTTTATTAAAGTAAAAAGAACAATTTGGAAACAGAAATGATAAAAAAACTATCAACAATTCTAGCAGTAATTATCGCATTGCCATTCATTGTCGCCTTATTTGTACAAAGTGATTATGCCGTTGAACGTGAAGTCATTGTAGAGCGACCTAAAGCTGAGGTATTTAATTATATTAAGTATTTAAAAAATCAAGATAATTACAGCAAATGGGCAATGCTGGATCCCAACATGAAAAAATCCTTTCAAGGTGTTGATGGCACAGCGGGGTTTATTTCCGCATGGGACAGCGATAATGAAGAAGTAGGTAAAGGCGAGCAAGAAATTATCCGCCTGACTGAAGGCGAACGAATTGATTTTGAGCTAAGGTTTTTGTCTCCTTTTGAGTCAACTTCACCTGCCTACATGATCACCAAGGAAGCGACTAAAGCAAGCACAAAAGTGAGCTGGGGTTTTCGCGGTAAAATGGCTTACCCGATGAACTTGATGTTTTTATTTATGGATTTTGAGCAAATAATTGGTGAAGATTTACAGACGGGCTTAGATAAATTAAAAGTTGTCCTTGAAAAATAACTAACTAATAAAAAAATTTATAGATTACGAAGACACGTTCTGTATCCCTGTCTTCGTAACTAAAAATTTTAGTTGAAATCCTTAGCTAAAACTCACAGCTAAAAACCTAACTCATCTGAATGATCATTTTACTTGGTGTTTCAAGAAAAGATTTCCATAAATTACAGAACCTAGCAATGCTACCACCATCAATAATACGGTGATCACCCGACCAACTTACTTGCATAATACTGCGGGCTTCAACGATACCTTGCTCATTAAATCGTGGCAAAGTTTGTAATTTACCTAAAGCCACTATAGCCGCTTCAGGTTTATTAATAATAGGTGTCGCCACCGTACCACCAATAGCACCAATATTTGAAATGGTGATAGTGCCACCTTTTAAATCGCCACTTTGTACTCGACCACTTCTAGCATCATTGGTTAGCCGCGCAATATCAGCAGATAAGTCTACAATAGATTTAGTTTGTACTTGTTTCACGTTAGGCACAAGTAAGCCCACTTTTGAGTCTACCGCCATACCGATATTGTGATCATTAAAATAGGTTAGCTCAGTGCAGTCTTCATTTATTTGACTGTTAATCACTGGGAATTCTTTTAAAGCCAACGAAATAGCTTTCATAAAAAATGGCATCATAGTGAGTTTAATATCTTGCTGAGCCATTTTCTTAACTTCAAGTGTTTCTTTAAGCACCAAGCGCAGCTTAATAAGTTCAGTCATGTCAATTTCTTCACAATACGTGAAGTGAGGAATAGTACTAGCCGAGTCAACCATAGCTTTCGCCATTACCGCTTTAATACCCTTTATTCTTTCAACATAATAAGGTTCAACATAACTAGACTCAACACCACCAGAAGAAGTCAGCGTTACTGCTGGTACTAAGCTGGCACTGTGCTCAAAAGCAACTACATCATCTTTATACACTCGACCTTTTTTTCCTGAACCTTTAACTTCACTAATGTTGACGTCTAACTCGCGAGCAACTCGGCGAACTGCCGGACTAGCAACAGCTTTGCCGTTTACTTTATTTGTTTCTTGCGCGAATAAGTTCTCGCCTACTGGTGCACTTTTTTCTTGCGTGGGTGAATTTTCACCTGCATTATCATAGCTCTCGTTCATAGATGCATTTTCACCTGTACCGCCTGCGTCACCAACAGCTATAAAGCTATCTGTATTCATAGGGCTATCTACTTTCATAGAGAATAGCGGCGCATGCACCTTGGCAATTTCCCCTTGTTTGTAGAATAGTTTATCTATCACGCCAGAATACATGGCCGGAATTTGCACCAAAGCTTTATCCGTCATTACATCAGCAATAGGTTGATCTTCAACGATAACGTCGCCCTCTTTTACCAGCCATTCAACTAGCTCGCATTCAATAATTCCTTCACCAATATCAGGTAAAATAAAATCAATACTCATATTTTTTCCTACGTTTTTTTATCAATAAGCTATTAGAAAATAACTATTAAGTTACTAGTTAATTAATAGTTAATGCTGCGCTTAATGGCTTCATAAATTTTCAAATGATCGGCAACATACTCTTTTTCAAGTGCCAAAGGATACGGTGTATCTAAGCCACAAACACGTTCTACTGGTGACTCTAAATGTAAGAAACACTCTTGTTGAATCGTTGCCGCTATTTCACTGGCAAAACCTGCCGTTAACGGTGCTTCTTGGCTTACTAACAAACGACCCGTTTTGAGCACAGAATTAGCAATAGTTTCAATATCCCATGGTAATATGCTTCGTAAATCAATTACTTCACAAGAAATACCATCATTCGCTGCTAAGTCAGCCGCTTTTTGAAGTATTTCCATTTGTGCACCCCAAGCTAACAAGGTAATGTCGCTACCCGTTTGCACAATTTCGGCTTTACCTAGGGGTAATTGGTAATCTTCCTCGGGTACTTCACCCATCGATGCGCGATATAAACGTTTCGGTTCAAAAAATATCACCGGGTTGTCATCACGAATTGATGCTAACAACAAACCTTTGGCTTGATAGGAGTTACGTGGAATAACCACCTTTAAACCAGGTGTATGCGCAAAGTATGCTTCAGGCGATTGGCTGTGATATAAACCACCGGCAATACCACCACCATAGGGTGAGCGAATAGTTAGCTTACCGACATCAAATTCATTACCACTGCGGTAGCGAAATTTAGCGGCTTCGTTAACTATTTGATCAAAAGCGGGAAAAATGTAATCTGCAAATTGGATTTCTGCGATAGGACGGGAGCCTTGCGATGCCAAACCATTAGCAAAACCAATAATACCTTGCTCAACTAACGGCGTATTAAAGCAGCGGAGCTTGCCATATTTATCTTGTAGACCAGAAGTTGCACGAAAAACACCACCAAAATGGCCAACATCTTCACCAAAACATAAGGTACTATCATCTTCGTCCATAGCGATATCAAGCGCGTTATTAATAGCGTGTAGCATGTTCATTTGAGCCATAACTAAAATTTCCCCGCAGTGAATGGATAGGCTTCTGGGTATTTATTCACATGCGCTTTAACTTGCTCTAATTGCGCGGTTAATTGCGTTGAAGGCACATCGTATACATCAGTGATTAAGGTATCGATATGAGGCTTATCCATTTTTTCAGACACCTTGACTGCTGCTAATACTTTCTCTCTTAACGCTTCAAATAGTGACTTTTCTTGTTCTTCATCCCACCAACTTTGTAATAACAGGTAGTTTTTCATGCGTAAAATAGGATCATTAGCCTGCCATTTTTCTTCTTCTTCACGGGTACGATAGCCCGATGGATCATCTGACGTAGAATGAGCGCCTAAACGATATGACATCGCTTCAATTAGCACCGGTGCATTTTCTTTTAACGCATAAGTACGTGCTGTTTGGGTTGCCTTAATTACCGCTAAAATATCATTACCATCAACACGCAAGGTTCTTATGCCATAACCAACACCACGAGAAGCAATACCATTACCTCTAAACTGTTCATCAGACGGTGTCGAAATGGCATAACCATTGTTTCGACAGAAAAAAATCACGGGTGCTTCTTGTACCGCAGCCATATTTAAACCCGCATGAAAATCACCTTCTGACGCTGCGCCTTCACCAAAGTAACAAAGAGTCACAGCATCTAAACCTTGCAATTTTTGTCCGTAAGCATAACCCGTCGCTTGTGGAATTTGTGTACCTAACGGTGAAGAAACGGTCATATAATTCAATGCATTTGAACCATAATGTATCGGCATTTGGCGACCTTTGCCTAAATCTTCCTCATTAGAGAACATTTGGTTCATAAAGTTTTCAAGGCTAAAGCCACGGAACATTAATGCCCCTTGCTCACGATATTGGCTCATGATCATGTCTTGCGACTTTAAGCCTGCAGCGCCACCAACACTGGCCGCTTCTTCACCTAATGCCGCCATATAAAAGCTTAAGCGACCTTGGCGTTGCGATGCCACCATGCGTTCATCTAGTACGCGATGAAAGACTAAGGTTTTATATACTTTAAGGGCAAGTGCTTCATCCATCTCAGGCATATCACTGCCTTCATAAACACTACCGTTTTGTTTGAGTATTTTTAGTTCAGGAATTTCAACACTGCCGCCATCAATAAAGGTAGGTTTATGTACCACCGGCCCATCATTATAAAGTTCACTACTCATAACATTCTCTTCTTGTATTGTGCCTGTTTGCAACTGGTATATTACTGGCTATATCACTGACTAACGGTTTTATTTTATCACTTTAGAAGTATAGCCAATAATGCATAATAATCGCGTAAACCTTACCTTTACGTAAACTGACACACAAGATTGTGCAATAATGATATTGATTTGTTTTTATTAGAAATGAGCAAAAATGTTTACAGTGTGAGGAGAAAATGAAAATAGTTACAGGTTAAAATGATGTATCTAGGTGTACATCACTTGTGACATTAAAGTTACTCTGGATTAATTTCGACAGGAATAACCGTTAACAAAGCCCGTTGACCAATAGCAACATTGGCATTGGGGAAAATAATAGCTTCGCCCTGCTTTCGAATTTTAATTTCTTGCTCGCCATCAATGGCGATTATAGTGCCAGTAGCAAAGCCGGTAAAATTTTCCACGTCATCAGCAAAATGTAATGCAAAGTTTTCGTGTTGTCGGTCAATGATTTGATCAATTTCGAAAAAGCTAAAATCTTCTTTATTATAATCTACTAACATTAGCGGCTGCCCTGAAATTAAAGCCGTTAAGCTGGTTTTTACATCGGCAAAATTTTCCATATCATTTTCGCCAAAAGCTTTTACTTTACCAAGTTCAACAGTAAAGGTGTGGGCGTCAAAATTGTTAGAAGAAAAATAGCTAAAGGTTGTGGTGGGCGAGTTAGAAAACAAAATAGTGTTGACACCACAGACCAACATAAATTGTAATTGCTCTTTTACCCAAGGTTTATTATCTCGATAAGGATAAACGGCAAATTTATCATTTTTTGAACCACGAATCGCTGTATGTAGATCATAATGAAAACGCTCTCCAGCACCTTGTAAAAAGAAAGCTGCAACGGTTTTTTCAAGTAACAAAGCACGGTGACGCTCTTTGTTAATTAAACCTGTACCCTGGCCTTGATCAAGAGAATGACCACCTGAAAACAAGCGATTTAAGTTTTCTTCTACAAACCGTTGGCTAATATTGATAGCTGCAGGGTTACCAAATAAAAACAAGGTTCGGTGTTCAAGGTGCAGCTCACCTAAAATCAATTGCCTGATTAGCTCACTACATATTTCAATAGGTGCCGTCTCATTCCCATGAACGGCACTTGATAACACGATATCTTTGCTTGAAAAGTGATCAAGCGGCTCAAAAACAATAATACCGGTATCAAGTACCGACACTGTGCTTTTTGCCATACTACTAGTACAAACAACTTCAAAGCTACAGGCAGGTATTGAAAACTCATGACTACGAGTTAACTGTAAAAAGTCACCGTTTGCTTGTAATTGTGACTTTACTTGCTCTGCTGTTAAGTGTTGTTGTGGGTAACTCATTTTAATACCTTAACAATTCAAAATTTCTGCGCGAATAAATTCCCGGCGACTTATATTCATGATACTTCAAGATGCGAATTTCCTGTCTCTTGAGGTAACGTGTATATAGAATAATTTTCAGCCAACTAAAGTCCGGCTGCTTTAAAGGCAGCACTGACAATATCTTGTGCTTCACTGATAATAGCTTGTAAATGTTGCTCATCAATAAAGCTTTCTGCATATATTTTGTAAATTTCTTCAGTGCCAGATGGACGCGCAGCAAACCAACCATTGTCGGTAGTCACTTTAATACCACCAATAGCGGCATTATTACCTGGCGCATGGGAGAGAATTTGGCTGATTTTTTCTCCTGCCAAGCTATCAACCGCAACATCGCGACTTGATAACGCTGTTAATACTTTTTTCTGCGCTAATGAAGCAACGGCTTCAACTCTGCCATAACATGGTTCACCTAGCTCACTCACTAATTCTAGATAATGTTGATGCGGATCTTTACCTGTTACTGCCAAAATTTCTGCCGCTAACAACGCCATAATAAAGCCGTCTTTATCGGTAGTCCAAGTGCTACCATCGCGTGCTATAAAGGCAGCACCGGCGCTTTCTTCACCACCAAAAGCGTAACTTGAATCATGTAGACCATCAACAAACCATTTAAAACCAACGGGTACTTCTGATAATGGGCGATTAATTTTTTTCGCTACCCGGTCAATTAATGAACTCGATACTAAGGTTTTTCCTATTTTACAGCTTTGTGTCCAGTCTCTATGGGTCATCAAATAGTTAATAGCCACTGCTAAATAGTGATTAGGATTCATTAATCCACCACTTTTAGTGACAATACCATGTCGGTCAAAGTCTGGATCATTGCCTACGCTAATATCAAAATCGTCTTTCATGCCAATAAGGCCAGCCATAGCATAAGGCGACGAACAATCCATACGAATTTTTCCATCTTTATCAAGCGGCATAAAAGAAAAACTGGCATCAACAACAGGGTTTACTATTTCAATACTAATGCCATACTTTTTTGCAATCACTGGCCAATAAGCGATACCTGAGCCACCAAGTGGATCAACACCTATGGTCACGCCTGATTTAGCAATAGCTTGCATGTCAATCACTTGCTCAAGCTGGCTAACATAATGTTCAATAAAGTCTTGCTTGCTAAGTAGTGAAGACTGTAAAGCTTGAGTATAAGGAACTTGTTTGACATCGACTAAACCTGCTTCAATCAGTTCATTTGCTCTTTGTTCTATTTGTTTAGTGATATCCCCTTCAGCAGGACCACCGTGTGGTGGATTATATTTAATGCCACCGTCGCTGGGCGGGTTATGTGAGGGTGTGATTATCAAACCATCGGCTATTAAACCGTCTGTTATTATGCCATTGGCTTGATTAGTTACTTTTTTATTATGAGAAATAATTAAACGCGAAATTACCGGTGTTGGCGTGAAACCACCGCCAGATAATGCGTCATCTTGAATAACAACATTAACGTTGTTAGCAATAAGCACAGCAATGGCGCTAGCAAAAGCAGGCTCTGATAACGCGTGCGTATCTTTGCCTAAGAAAAGTGGCCCATTAATCGCTTTCGATGTTCTATATTCTGCCACAGCTTGGCAAATTGCTACAATATGAGCTTCATTAAAACTAAGTTTAGTTGCACTACCGCGGTGGCCTGAAGTACCAAAACTGACCCTTTGTGCAGTAATTGCTACATCCGGTTTTTGTAAAAAATAATCACTAACTAACTGTCCTATATTAATTCTATCTTCAGGTCTTACCGGTTTACCGGCATAAGGATGCACTGACATTATATTTCCTTGTTTTTAGATTATTCACACGCTAAAGATCGATTACAATAAATCGCGAATTTTTTCTACTTCCCCAACACCATAACCAAGCGACATTGCCGCCTTGGTCAACATCATTTTTTTACGAGTGGTATTTGAATTGGTCATAACCCAAAAAGGGCTCTCTGGGATCTGCTTTGGTTTAGTACTACTGCCACTAGCCGCTAACTCTGCTTCACTGTGAGCAAAATATAAGCGTTTATTTTTTCTCGCACTCTCTTTAGGAGCAATATTGGTTACTACATTAAACTGCTCTGGATGAGCACGATATAACGCGGCTAAAATCAATAAGAATCGCCCCACTGCACCACGCTGCATAGCCAATTCTTCTTTATTGATAAAATTAAAGACACTTTCTTGACTGGCTGGCTGGCTAACCGGTTGAGCAGCTTGTGCAATATGACCACTTGCTTGAGTGTCCCCAACTGGTTTAGCTTCGGGCTCTGCTTGTCTTTCCGTTAACATCTCTAATTCGCTATTAATGCCCTGCTTTTGAGCCTTAGCAACACTCAAGGCATGTTCACCTTCCCCTAACAACAACAAACGGCGTAAAATACTTGAAGCACTTTCACCAATGGCTTGGGTATTTGAAACTATATGTTGATAAAGCTCTTCGTCTATTTCGATATTTTTCATTAAGAATTCCACGGCTAATGAGCAAAAATTTAATTGCGTCAAGATTATACCAATTAAATTAATTAAGGGTATAGGGTTCAATAAGAATAAATGTTCAAGGGCAAGCCGCTTGATTAGTATTAAACCCAAACTACCTTTATTTCATGATAAAATTTCCATAAGTTGAAATTTTTCTAATAAGTTAACAATGACATTTACTAGTTCGGCACCCACACTTAACTACCAACAACTTGGTCAAGGTGAACATATCATTTTGATACATGGCTTATTTGGCAGTTTAGAAAACTTGAATATGGTCGCTAAAGCCTTAGCTAAACAATACTGTGTTACCAGCATTGATGTTAGAAATCATGGCAACTCATTTCACCAACCAGGCATGAGTTATGAAGATTTAGCCCAAGATATAATTGGGCTGCTTGATACGCTAGCGATTCAGCAATGTCATCTACTTGGGCATTCAATGGGAGGGAAAATTGCCATGCAGATCGCCCTTTCTCATTATCAAAGAGTGGATAAGCTCATTGTTGCCGATATTGCCCCAGTTAAATATCCTGCCCACCACTTAACAATTATTGAAGGTTTACAAGCCATCGACTTAACAAAAGTAGAAAAACGCCAAGATGCTGATAGTCAATTAGCTCATTATGTTGACAACATAGCTGTTCGGCAATTTTTACTGCGTAATATAAGCCTTAACGAACAAGGTGGATTTACCTTTAAATGTAGTCTTAACAACATAGAACAAGGTTATCAACAAATTATGCAAAACATAGCTAGCCCTAACGAACAAAGATTCAATGGCAAAACCCTCTTTATTAAGGGCGGCAAGTCAGATTACATCTTGCCTGAGCACCAAAATATCATTGCAACTGTTTTCCCTCATGCTAAAGCTAAAATAATTCAAGGTGCAGGTCACTGGCTACATGCAGAAAAAACAGTGGCATTTAATAAGATAGTGATAGATTTTTTAGCAAGTTAACCCTCTTTTGAAAACGCTTTGACGAGGATCAACGATATTAGTTAGAAAATCAGTTACAATTTCTGAGTATTACCGCCATGAAAGTAAATGAGTTTGTGTTCACACTGTGCTATAGTGCCGCCAATTTTTAGGCTATACACTTACTTGCATGCTAGCTGAACATTTAGAACTGATAGAGGCTATCGGTCTTAATTTATTTTTTCTTTTCATTTTTGGTTTTATTGGTTTATCCATTCATGATGTGATGAACAAAAATGATGTCCCTAGAAATGGAAAACTCGTCGTTTATTTAGTCTTATTTTTAGGCTGTGCTGGTTTTATCGCCAAAGGCTTAATTCAGTTTGTGCTGGAAAGTCAGGGTATTGGCTAATGGCAAAAGAGATAAGCGACTTAACGACTTTTGACTTATTTCAGGATGAAAAGCGTCCAGGCCGCCCAAAAACAAGCCCTCACTCTCGTGATGTGCAGATAAGAATAAATAAACGTAATCAAGTAAAAAGAGATAAAAATAAAGGTTTGAAACGAGTTGAGTTTAAAATACATCAAAACGTGTTTGAACAATTAGAAATATTGGCTAAAACTAAAGATATTAGCCGCAGCGAATTAATAGAATTGCTTTTGATTGAATCATTAGCAAATGAAAGTAATTAATTAAACCAATTAAATAGAAGTAAAGGTAAATTTCCATGGCAATCGTAGGTTTATTTTTTGGTAGTGATACCGGTAATACTGAAGCTGTAAGCAAAATGATCCAGAAAAAGCTGGGTAAAAAAATGATCGATGTTAAAGACATCGCTAAAAGTACCAAAGAAGAAATCGCCGAGTTCGATTTACTTATTTTAGGTATTCCTACTTGGTACTATGGTGAAAACCAATGCGATTGGGATGATTTTTTACCTGACTTTGAAGAAGTCGATTTCACTGATAAATTAGTGGCTATTTTTGGCCTAGGCGACCAAGAGGACTATGCGGAGTATTTTTGTGATGCGATGGAACCTCTTCGTGATATTGTTGAAAGTAAGGGCGGTATTGTTGTCGGTAACTGGCCAACAGAAGGCTACGAATTTGAAGCATCTAAGGCTTTAGTTGACGAAAATACTTTTATCGGCTTATGTATTGATGAAGACAGACAGCCTGAGTTAACCGATAAACGTGTAACTGAATGGGTTAACCAGCTTAATGACGAAATGTGTCTCGCTGAACTGGCTTAAACCATACATAAAACAAGGTTATTAAGCCTTAAATAAACATGAAAGCTCATTAATTGGGCTTTTGTGCTTTTTAACACAAAATAATTCATAAATAATGCAACTAAGGCTTTAATCAAAGCACTTAAGCCCCTATACTTTTACTTTATTGTTACTACATTATTTAGAGAATTTATCTACATGGCAGATCAAAACGCAGAACTTAAAAGAGCCGGATTAAAAATCACCCTGCCACGCATTAAAATTTTAACGATTCTACAAAACCCTGACAACCAGCATATTAGTGCTGAAGATGTCTATAAAATTTTGCTAGAGCAACATGAAGAAATTGGTTTAGCTACGGTTTATCGAGTACTCAACCAATTTGATGATGCGGGTATAGTAACTAGGCATCATTTTGAAGGTGGAAAGTCTGTATTTGAACTTGCCCACAAGAAACACCACGATCATTTAGTGTGTTTGAAGTGCGGTAAGGTTGTTGAGTTTGAAGATGATGTTATTGAGCAAAGACAATCTGATATTGCCAAATCTCACAAAATAACTTTAACAAACCACAGCTTATATCTGTATGGTGAATGTGAAGATGAAGAGGCTTGTGAAGAATATCGTCAGGCTCATCTATAAAAATTAGTCAGTAAACATCAAAAAGCATTAATTTTTATTAATGCTTTTTTTTGTCCGTAACACTTATTCTTTCCCTAAGCGAACACTGATACTCTGTTCTATGCTTTTTTCAAATAAGCCGCAACCAAAACAATACGTGTACCATTCACTTTGCCTTCAATATGCTCAGGGTTATCTGTTAATGATATACCACGCACCATAGTGCCCTGTTTAGCCGTAAAGTTGGCGCCTTTAACTTTTAAATCTTTAATTAAAGTAACATTATCGCCGTCTTGTAGTTCAGCACCGTTACTATCACGAGTAGGACCATTCGTTTGTGCTGCCGCAATGCCCTGCTCAGCCCATGTTCTGACATCGTCTTCTAAATAAATCATATCTAATGCATCTTGCGCCCAACTCTCTGAAGAAAGTTTATGCAACATACGGTACGACATTACTTGCACTGCAGGCTCTTGGTTCCACATGCTGTCATTTAAACAACGCCAATGGTTTACATCTAACTCATTTTCACCATCAATTTGGCTTTGACACGTTTGACACAGATAAACACACTGCTGCGCACTTAAGTCGCTTGTGGGCGCTACCGGGTAAACAACAAGGTTATCTGCTGCTGTGCATAGCTCACAGCTATTGTTACTACGTTGTTTTAAAGCTTGTTCGCTAGGCATGTTTATTCCTAATATCGTTAAAGTAAATTCAGTTTTCAATCGCGCGATTATACATTATTTTTTGACTAATACTTAAATTCAAAATAAGTAAAAATAAACCCCCTTACCATATATCCCCAGCTATAGACAAAGCTTGGCTGCAATGATAAAACTCACCTATAAAAATATAATAGGTACAAACATGAAAGCCAGCGCACCCACATTGAACAATTCATTTTTAAGTAAAGTTAAATCCCTCGGCTTAGTCTCACAAATCATCATCGCAATTATCTTGGCGACTTTGCTGGCAGTCATAAGCCCTGATATCGCTAAATCTTTTTCAATGCTTGGTAGTTTATTTGTCAGTGCCCTTAAATCGGTCGCGCCTGTATTAGTGTTAGTATTGGTCGCTTCAAGTATTGCCAATCAAAAGGTCAATAGCGATGCTGAATTAAAACCTATTGTCATTTTATATTTAATAGGTACGCTCAGCGCTGCATTTGTTGCTGTAGCACTCAGCTTTCTTTTTCCAACCAGTTTAACCTTAGATATAGTGGGCGCTAGTGCTAATCCACCGCAGGGGTTAGGTGAAGTATTATCAACGTTAGCATTCAAAGTAGTAGAGAATCCCATCAGCGCCATAGCTAATGCTAACTTCATTGCTCTGCTTGCTTGGGGACTCGGCTTAGGCTTTTCATTAAAACACGCCAATAGTCATACTAAAAGCACCTTGCATGACTTTAGTGAAGCCATCTCAAGTATTGTCCGTATTATTATTCGCTTCGCCCCTCTTGGCATTTTTGGCTTAGTCGCGAATACCATTGCCACAACGGGTTTTACCACGCTTACTGAATATAGCCATCTCGTTTTTGTTTTACTCACTGCGATGTTGACTATTGCACTTGTGGTGAATCCCTTAATTGTCTTTTTGATCACCAAAAAGAACCCTTACCCGTTAGTTTTTACTTGCCTTAAAGAATCAGGAATTACTGCTTTTTTCACTCGCAGCTCTGCTGCTAATATTCCTGTCAATATGGCGTTATGTAAAAAATTAGATCTCCATGAAGACACCTATTCAGTATCAATTCCTTTAGGTGCTGCCATTAATATGGCAGGCGCAGCAATTACGATTACCGTACTAACACTAGCGGCAGCGCACAGTTTACACATTGATGTTGATTTTGGTACGGCAATATTATTGTCAATTTTTGCCTCAATTTCTGCCTGTGGCGCTTCTGGCGTAGCTGGCGGATCATTATTATTGATACCACTTGCCTGTAGTTTATTTGGTATTAACAATGATATTGCTATGCAAGTAGTGGCGATTGGTTTTATTATTGGGGTTATTCAAGACTCAGCAGAAACGGCCCTTAATAGCTCCACTGATGTAGTATTTTCAGCCGCTGCTTCTCATCATTTAACAAAGTAGCTACAGAGTTACAAGTCACGAGTTTTGGTTGCGAGACAACATACTAAACGTGTGGTGTTTTCGTCACTCAATACTTATTAACCTTTCTTACTCGTGGCTAATTTTCAAACCAGCTTCATTACCTTTAAATAAATATTCCTGACAAACAAAGTAACCAATAGCGGCGACAAACACGTCATCATAATATAAAAATGGAATACGTTTACGCTGCCATGGCGGTATGTTTAGCTCTTGTAACACTTTCTTTAAGCTGCGTGAGTGATGACGATAATCAGGCAAACAGGTCGGGTTATCGTGGCTAAAGCGTAGCGTTACTTTTTGCGTTTTAGTAGGTAAAACAAGTAAACTTTCTTTACTATTTAAACCTTTGTTATCTACACCTTTACACTGAGCTTGGTGTATTGAAAAAAACTGTAACTCACCCAAATTATCAGGCAATTTCACTAAAGTCTTTTCATCCCCATAACTGTCTTTAAATAAATCAATACTGACTCGCCAAGCACTAATATCATCAAGATCAGCAGTCAAATATAGAGCATTTTTATACCGTCTAAAAAAATATCCCCCTACTTTCACTGCGGGATTTTTATCCTCATTTGCGTTTAATTGCTGTTGCAGCTGAATTAATTGTTCGGTGCTTGGCATTAAGTACTGACGCAACGCTAAAAAGTAGCGTATTAAATTGTTGAACCGCGCTACCGATAATTTGTTTAATTCGGTCACAGCTAAACTATCAAGCTCGTGCTGACAAGCCTTGAGATCGTCTCTGGCAAGTTCATCAAGTAACTGTTGTCCTTCTCGACAGTGTTCACTGCTGCGATTGATAGTATTAACTACACTGGGCCAGCGTTTAGTCAGTAATGGCATAATGTCATTACGAATAAAATTCCGATCGAAACGAGTATCTTTGTTCGACTCATCTTCAACCCAATTCAAATCATGCGCGTTAGCATACTCAACAACTTGTTTTCGAGAAATATTAAGCAGCGGACGAATTAACAAGTTTTCTCCCAGCTGAGCTTCAGTAGCCATAGCTGACAAGCCTTTTAGCCCTGAACCGCGCTTTAGTGCCAGCAAGAAGGTTTCTGCTTGATCGTCACAATGATGACCAGTAATAATTATTGAAGGCTCAGTTGAAGTACTTTGTAATGCTTGGTATCGAGCATCTCGTGCCAGTGCTTCTAACGACTGTTGCGGCTGTGCTTGCACCTTAATTTGGCAAACCGTTATGGGAAGATTAACTTGCAAGCACTGCTGTTTGGCGAAAATTTGCCATTGTTCAGCATTTTCGCTAAGACCATGATTTACATGACATACGGACATTAATTGCGGGATTAAATGAGCAGTTTTCTTGGCGTGTTTTAACTTAGCTAAAGCATACAATAATACTTGTGAATCTACCCCACCACTGTAGGCTATAACCAGTGGCATTTTGGGGTATTTATTGATGGCAAAAATTAACGCTTGTTCAATAGCATGCATAATAAATAAAAATCAAATTAGCAATAACCAAATGACATCAATCTATCATAACGTTTTTCAACTAATTGCTCTTTGTCTAAGCCTTCTAAGTCCGCAAGATCACGTTTAAGCGCTTGCTTTAACATTGCAGCCATTTGATCTATATCGCGATGGGCGCCACCTAATGGCTCTTCAACAATATTATCAATTAATGCTAATTCTTTAATACGCTGGGCGGTAATACCCATAGCTGCAGCTGCCGTTGATGCTTTTTCAGCCGTTTTCCATAAAATTGAGGCACAACCTTCAGGTGAAATTACTGAGTAAGTAGAATATTGCAACATATTAACTCGGTCACCTACGCCAATAGCTAACGCGCCACCAGAGCCACCTTCACCGATAACGGTGCAAATAATAGGTACAGATAAACGCGCCATTACTTTTAAGTTGGTAGCAATAGCTTCACTTTGGCCACGTTCTTCAGCGCCAATACCAGGGTAAGCACCAGGAGTGTCAATAAAAGTAATAATTGGCATGTTGAAACGCTCTGCCATTTCCATCAAACGTAACGCTTTACGGTAACCTTCAGGGCGTGGCATGCCAAAGTTACGTTTTACTTTTTCAGGCGTTGAACGGCCTTTTTGATGACCAATAATCACCACGGCTTTACCGTCTAATCTGGCTGTACCACCGACAAGAGCATTATCATCAGCATAAGCTCTATCGCCCGCTAACTCATCAAATTCAGTAAAAATACGTGGGATATAATCTAGGGTATAAGGGCGCTGAGGATGCCGAGCAACACGTGCTGTTTGCCAAGGATCAAGGTTGGCAAAAATCTTTTTGGTTTGCTCGTTGTTTTTTTCGCGCAACTGAGTAATTTGATCTTCTAAATCAAGATCTAATTCTTGACCTGTATTAACAAGTTTAAGCTCTTCAATTTTAGCATCAAGCTCAGCAATGGGTTGTTCAAAATCTAAAAAGTTTAATGACATAGTGTTCTCTGTACCTAATAATTCTTTTTTAGGATGCTTTGTTAAGGTTTGCGTTTAGGTTTGCGTTTAGGTTTGCGTTTAGGTAACCCAATTTTCAAATTTATTTAAACTGCAAGATGACATTTTCTTCACCTAATAATTCTTTTAAATCATATAATAACACATCAGCAGGTGAAACCCGCCATTGTACGCCAAGTTCTAACATGCCACGAGCTTCTTCACGCTGATAAAAGACTCTTACTGGACAAGTTCCCTCTTTATGCGGTGTTAACGTTTGGGTGAACTGCTCGATAAAACCTGAGCCAACTTGCCTTTTATCCACCTGAATATCAAGTGAAGTCACATAGTTTTCTCTTGCCGCTGCTATGGTCATGATATCTCGGGCGGTCATTGTATTACCTCCAGAGTAATCATCAAAGCTGACCTGTCCGCTACACACTAAAATAGCATCGGTTTCGAGTAATTCGGCAAAGGTATCGTAATCATCAGGAAATAAACGCACATCCATACGAGCACTTTTATCATCAAGCGTTACCAGTGCCCAACGACGGCCACGTTTGTTTACCATAACACGCACCCCCAGCACCAAACCAACGACAACAGCTTGTTTGTCTCTGCCTGTAGGCTGCATGCTCACCAATCGCCCTGTGGCATATTTTTTAATTTCAGTTAAATAACGATTTATAGGGTGTCCGGTTAAATACAAGCCTAAAGTTTCTTTTTCGCCATCAAGCCAAACATCTTCTGGCCATTTTTTAACTTCTTTAAAGGTTTGACGCGAATCAGTTTGTTCATCATTGATCAAGCCAAATAAATCATTTTGCCCTAACGATTCGGCCTTGGCATGCTGTTCTGCGGCTTTTATTGCTTCTGGCAAGGTTTCAAATAACGCCGCCCGATGAGGTAAGTTTTTACCGTCGCTAGTTAACTTATAAGTAGGCCCTAGCGCATCCATCGCGCCTGATTTAATCAGTTTTTCTAAAACACGTTTATTGGTTTTCTTTAAATCTAACCGGGCACAAAAATCAAATAAATCGGTAAAAGGACCATCCGCTTGCCGAGCAGCAATAATAGCTTCGATAGGTCCTTCACCGACACCTTTTACTGCACCAATGCCATAAACAATTTGATTATCATCATTGACGGTAAATTTATACTGACCCGCATTAACATCCGGTGGTAATAAATTGATGCCCATATTGCTGCATTCATCAACTAAGGTAACAATTTTTTCGGTGTTATCCATATCAGCTGACATAACCGCCGCCATAAAGGGCGCAGGAAAGTGAGTTTTCATCCACAAGGTTTGATAAGACACAAGTGCATAAGCCGCGGAGTGAGACTTGTTAAAACCGTAGCCAGCAAACTTTTCAACTAAATCGAAAATTTTCATTGCTAGTTCGCCATCAACGCCACGGTCGATAGCACCCTGCTCAAACCCTGCCCGTTGCTTGGCCATTTCTTCGGGTTTTTTCTTACCCATAGCACGGCGCAACATATCAGCACCACCAAGCGAGTAGCCAGCCAATACTTGCGCGATTTGCATCACTTGCTCTTGGTATAAAATAATGCCATACGTTGGCTCTAGCACGGGCTTTAAATCAACATGCTGCCAAGTGGCATCGGGATAACTAACCTCTTCACGGCCATGTTTACGTTCGATAAAATTATCAACCATGCCTGATTGCAAAGGCCCCGGACGAAACAATGCCACAAGAGCGATAATATCTTCAAAACAATCGGGTTTAAGTTTCTCAATCAGCGATTTCATGCCGCTCGATTCAAGCTGAAAAACGGCGGTAGTTTGCGAGGCAAGTAATACTTTAAAACTGGCTCTGTCTTCAAGGTCAATAGTGGTAATGTCTATTGGTTCTTTGCCTTCTTTTAGCTGTTTTACATCTGCCATTTCAATGGCCCACTGTAAAATGGTTAACGTTCTTAGCCCTAAGAAATCAAACTTAACTAAACCTGCGTCTTCAACATCATTTTTATCAAATTGAGTAACGGGGTTTTTGCCTTCATCATCACAATAAAGTGGTGCGAAATCAGTAATTGTGGTGGGCGAAATAACCACGCCACCAGCATGTTTACCTGCATTTCGTGTCGTCCCTTCTAGGATACGACACATATCAATCAAACCTTTAACATCACTGTCTTGCGCATAAATTTCTGGCAGCTTTGGTTCTTCTTCAAACGCCTTTGCTAGTGTCATGCCCGGTGTAGGTGGAATAAGTTTAGAGATTCGGTCAACAAAGCCATAAGGATGGCCTAGCACTCGGCCAACATCACGAATTACCGCTTTTGCTGCCATGGTACCAAAAGTGATAATTTGCGATACTGCATCACGACCATAAAGCTCTGCCACGTGATCAATAACTTCATCACGCCTATCCATGCAAAAGTCGATATCAAAATCGGGCATTGAGACACGTTCAGGGTTTAAGAAGCGCTCAAATAATAAGTCATATTCAAGAGGGTCAAGATCAGTAATATCAAGTGCATAAGCAATAAGAGAGCCGGCACCTGAACCACGTCCAGGACCTACAGGAATATTGTTATCTTTACTCCACTGAATAAACTCCATCACAATCAAGAAATAGCCGGGGAAGCCCATGTTATTAACTACTTCAAGTTCTATTTTTAAACGTTCGTCATAAGGAGCTCTTATTTGAGCAAAGTCATCTCTACTGCGGTCAAAGAGTTTATCCAGACGTTTTTCCAAACCTTCTTCTGAGACCTTAATAAAATAGTCATTAATTTCTAACCCTTCGGTTGGAAAGTCTGGTAATACGTATTCACCTAACGTTACGGTAACATTACAACGTTTGGCAATTTCAACCGTGTTAGTTAACGCCTCTGGAATATCGCTAAACAGCTCACACATTTCAGCTTCTGAGCGTAAATATTGTTGGGTGCTATAACGTTTTGGGCGGCGCTTATCATCAAGGGTAAAGCCGTCATGAATAGCAACACGTATTTCATGGGCATCAAAATCATCTGGTGATAAAAACATCACCTCATTAGTGGCAACTACAGGTAAAGCTTGCTGACGGGCTAATTCAACAGCAAGATGTAAATAATTCTCTTCATCTGCTCTGCCGGTACGAATAAGCTCAAGGTAAAAGCAATCATTAAAGTGGCGCTGATAAAAACCGACCATTTCTGTTACTAACGCATGGTTTCCTTTGAGTAATGCTTTACCTATATCACCCTCTCTGCCACCAGAAAGGAGAATTAAACCTTCTTTAAATTCAATTAACCACTGTTTATCAATAACTGCTTTATTTTGCAGATGACCACGTAGGTAAGCTTTAGAGATGAGTTCGGTTAGGTTTTTATAGCCGGTATTATTAGTGATAAGCACAACCAAGCGTGATAACTCATCGCCTAGCTCATCACTTTTCACCCAAAAATCACAACCAATAATAGGTTTTATGCCTGCACCGTGAGCGGCATGATAGTATTTTACCAAACCACAAAGGTTGGTTTGATCTGTAATCGCTAACGCCGGCATAATTAACTCTGCCGCTTTAGCGATAATAGGCTTTACTTTTTTCAAACCATCACACATTGAATAATCACTGTGAATGCGAAGGTGAATAAATTTAGGCTCACATGGCACTGGTACTAGGGCTTCAGTCATGGCTATTGCCTTTTGCTAATACACGGGCAACAGGCTTGAAACTTTGTCGGTAGCAATCAAGCACACCATGCTCAATTATTTTTTCTAGGTGTATTTTAGTGGGATAACCTTTGTGTTTGGCAAAGCCATACTCAGGATGCAATGCATCAAGGGCTATCATTTCACTGTCCCTTGCTACTTTGGCTAAAATTGACGCGGCACTTATCTCGCTAACACGATCATCACCTTTCACCACAGCTTGACTGTTAATATTGCCTTTTTCACTAGCAAATGTTGGCGTACGATTACCATCAACCAGTACATAATCGGGGCTAATATCTAAGCCTTGCACCGCTCGTTGCATCGCTAGCATGGTCGCGTGAAGAATATTCAGAGTGTCTATTTCTTCAGGGCTGGCACGACCAATTGACCACGCCGTCGCTTTTTCTTTAATTTGTTCACTTAAAAAAGCACGTTTTTTTTCTGAGAGCTTCTTTGAGTCCATCAAGCCTTCAATAGGATTGTCTGGGTCCAAAATAACCGCCGCGGTAACCACATCACCTACTAATGGTCCACGCCCTACTTCATCAACGCCAGCAATGCAGTAGGCTATAGGGTATTCAAATGCAGGAAAATGTTTTTTTTTTGTCATATTTTTAAGAGATACTTCTAAATTCTATTGGTAATAAGGCAAGCACCGCTTTCGCTGCTTGTGCACTGGCATCACATTTTAACTGCTGATGAATAGCAATGTAGCTATCATTAAGTTGACTTTGATCTTGATATAAACGCTCTTTTACTAAAGGAATAATATTTTCAGGACAAACAGCATCTTGCAACAATTCAGGTACCAATGACTTATTCATTAATAAGTTAGGCAAAGAAAACCATGCTAGTTTAACTAACCACTTAGCAAGCAGATGAGTAAGGGTATTAAACTTATAGCAAATCACCATAGGCCTTTTTATTAATGCTGCCTCTAAAGTTACTGTCCCTGATGCAGTTAACAAACAGTCGCTCGCTGCCATAACCGTCTGCGTTTGATCTATGACTAACTCAATCATTAAGTCGGAGGCTAATTCAGCTTTAAGCGTATTAAATTGTTCCGCACGCTTCTCACTAACCATAGGGGCAACCAATAATAAATTTTCATCATCTTGCTGCAATTTCCTTGCGCTTTGAAAAAAAGGCTCAAGTAAGCGAGATAATTCGCCACTACGACTACCCGGCATTAGCGCCAATATTTTAGGCTCTGAAGGTAAATTAAGTGTTGCCCTTGCTTGCTGCTTATCGCTAACCATAGCAATATCATCAGCCAAGGGATGGCCGACAAATGTGCAAGGTACTTGATGCTTATCATAAAACGCTTTTTCAAAGGGCAGCAGTGATAACACCATATCAGTGGCTTTGGCTATTTTAAATATTCGTTTTTCCCGCCATGCCCAAACAGATGGGCTAACATAGTGGACCGTTTTGATTGCTTGCGCTTTTAAACGTAGCTCTAAGCCAATGTTAAAATCAGGTGCATCTATGCCAATAAAAACATCGGGCTTATTTTCAGTGAAGAAGTGAACGAGTGACTTTCTAACATTCAATAAACGACGTAGGCGTCCTAGTACTTCAACCAAGCCCATTACAGCCAGCTCTTCCATGGCAAATAAGCTTTCAAAACCTAATTTTTCCATTTTAACACCACCAATACCGATAAACTTAGCATTAGGGTATTCTTTTTGCAGTGCTGACATTAATCCAGCGCCTAGCGTATCGCCAGAGTGTTCACCAACAACAATGGCAAACACTGGTTGTTTAGAGAAGGTAGATATTGAGGATTTAGTTGTCATTGGGATTAACGGATAATACCGCGAGTTGAATTTTTAATAGAGTTAGTAAAAGCAGCTAGTTCTAAAGATGAATCACCTTGTAATTCGATAGCTGATAATGCATCGTCAATGGATAATTTTTTGCGATAAACACTTTTGTAAGCACGTTTAATTGACATGATAGTGTCACTAGTAAAACCACGTCGCCTCAAACCTTCACTATTTAAACCAAAAGGTTTTGCCGGATGACCAGAAGCCATAATATAAGCAGGCACATCTTTTAATACCAGCGCATTTGCGGCAATGAAACTATGCTCACCAAGATGACAAAATTGATGAATGCCAGACATGCCACCAATAATAACATGATCACCAACATGCACATGACCCGCTATAGAAGCATTATTAGCCATAATACAATGATTACCTACCATGCAATCGTGCGCCACATGCGTATAGGCCATAAATAAATTATTACTGCCAATTTTTGTTAGGCTATTATCTTGAATAGTGCCTCTGTGTATGGTGCAGCATTCCCGAAAAGTATTGTTATCACCAATAATAAGTTCAGTAGGCTCGTTAGCATATTTTAAGTCTTGGCAATCTTCTCCTATGCTAGCAAATTGAAAAATTCGGTTGCCTTGACCAATTTTTGTTGGCCCATTGATCACAACATGAGAACTAATTTCGCAATTATCACCAATAACAACATTGCTAGCAATATAGGTCCAAGGGCCAATAGTAACATTATCACCAATAACAGCGCCTGGTTCGATAATAGCTTGAGGATGGATCATAACAAATACCTTAGATTATATTTTTATCTTGAATTCAATAATTCAACTATAAAGAAAAGAAAATTGTTACATCTATAACGATGTAACTTTAAGATAGCTGTTATAAGGCGCGACGGGCACACATAAGATCTGCTGAACAAACAACTTTGCCATCGACTTTAGCTTCACCATAAAATTTCCACATACCACGACGCTCTTTGATGAATTCAACATGAAGGTGCATCGTATCACCGGGTAAAACCGGTTGCTTAAAACGTGCTTTATCAATTGACGCAAAAAGGTACATTTCTTTGTCGTCACGTCCTTCCGTACTTTTAAAGCCTAAAATCCCAGTAGCTTGTGCCAACGCTTCTAGGATTAATACACCGGGAAAAATGGCAACTTCAGGAAAGTGCCCGGTAAATATAGGTTCATTGATCGTTACATTTTTAATCGCGTGCAACGTTTTACCGGGTTCATGGTCGACAACTTTATCAACCAATAACATCGGGTATCGATGTGGAATAAGATCTTTAACTTCATTTAACGAAATGGGTTTTGCTTTTCTCTCTAGATCAGAGCTATCTAAATCAAGGTTATCCAAATGATTATTCCTTTCATGGCTGTGCTGCGTTATAAGCTAAAAAAGCAGCACAATAGGGTTGCGTTATAATATTTTTATTATTATTTTAGCGAATATGTAGGAATACAGCTACTTATTTTCGAGAAGTTTCTCAAGCTCTTTCACGCGTTTCGTCAAGCTATCAAGCCGCTTAACTCTCGCATTAGTTTTGTTCCACTCTTTATTTGGTGCAGCGGGCATGCCTGAAGAATATACGCCTGCGGTATTAATATTTTTGGTCACCATTGCCATCCCCGTAAAGACACAGTTATCGGCAACATTAATATGGCCGTTAATGCCAACAAGGCCAGCAATAGTACAATTTTCACCAATCACTGAACTGCCAGCAATCACGCTACAAGCTGCCATAGCGGTATTTTTACCAATAACAACATTATGGGCTATTTGAATTTGATTATCGAGGATAACACCATCTTTGATAATGGTGTCTTCAAGAGCACCTCTATCAATAGTGGTACTTGCGCCAATTTCGACTTGATCACCAATAACAACACTACCTAACTGGGGTATTTTATGCCATTTATATTGTTCGCTATTACCATCGTTAAGTGGAGCATAACCAAAGCCATCAGAGCCAATAACTGTATTGGCTTGAATCAAACATCGTTGACCAATTTTTACTTCATGGTAAATACTGATATTACTCCAAAGTTGAGTATTTTCACCAATATGAACATTTTCACCAATGAAACAACCGGCACCAATACTGACATAATCATCAAGCTTAGCACCTGTCTCGATAACGGTATTAGCACCAATGCGAACATTTTTACCCAAGGTAACATCATCAGCAATAACGGTGCTTGGATGAATGCCTTTAGCTGTTTTTGGAGTCGTATCAAGTAAGTTAGCCAATAATGCATAACCCATATAAGGATTATCCATAACTAACGCAGCGACCTTACATTCAGATAGGGCTTGAGGGGCTATAATAACAGCGCTCGCTTGTGTTGAAGCTAACTGGGCAACGTATTTACTATTAGCAAGAAAAGCGACTTGACCTGCTTTGGCATTAGCCAATGTCGCTAAACGAGTGATCAGAATATTGTCGCTTGCGCTATTTCTTTCTAATAGCGTATCGGCAACATCCTTTATCACTAATTTAGCGCCAATATGCTTGGCAATTTCAGCTAAGGTAAAGCTTATCATATTCGCCAATTACTTAAGCTTACTAACTTGCTCAACAACTTTAGAGGTGATGTTATGATCTGGTTTTGAAAACATAACGGCTTGCTGTGAAAGTACTAAGTCGTAATCTTCTTTAGCCGCAATATTATCAACAACTTGGGTAACTAAAGCAAAAAGCTTATTGGTTTCTTCATTTTTTCGTTGGGCAACTTTTTGTTGAAACTCTTTAACTTTTACTTGGTAGTCTTGATATAACTTAGCCATTTTAGTTTGTAGTTCTTTTTTCTCTTTCTCATTCATTAAAGAGCCATTACGCTTCAAATTTTCATCTTCAAAGGTCAAGTCTTTTTGTAATTGAGCGATCACTGCTTTTTCGTCTTTAAACTCAGTTTCTAACGTTTGCATTAATGCCGCAGACTGAGGAATTTGATTAATAGCTTCTTGTACATTAACAACGGCAATTTTTTGTTCGAAAGCCATCGCGCTACTTGCTAATAATAATGATGATGCGGCGGCTGTTAAAGCCATAGATTTGATAATTTTTTTCAATGTCCTTTCCTCTTACTTCTGTTTTTGTTTTATGTTCAGTAACTAAACAATTCGTTAAATATGTTATTTAAATAAGCTTAACTTCATTGTGCTTGGTTGTGCTTAGGCTAAATAACGTTAAAAAGTTTTACCAATATTAAAGCTAAAGAAGGCAGTATCATCATCTTCTTCTTCTTTAATCGTTTTTGCAAAGCTAAATATCATCGGCCCCATAGGAGATAACCACTGTATAGATAAACCACCTGAAGCACGAAAACGTCCTATTTCAGAGTAATCATCTAATTTGTCAAACTCTTCAGGTGCTAAATCTTGATAATCAGCCATATCAAACTCAGTATCCCAAACATTACCCACATCTACAAATAAACTTGTTCGAACGCTGTTGCTATAGCTTTCATCTAAAAATGGTGTTGGAACAATGAGTTCTACACCACCAATGGCAATAGCATTACCACCAACAGAACGAGGCGATACATCAATAAAATCATGATCAGGCCCTAAACAACATGCGCTGCCACCTGTAGGGTTCGGTGTACCACCTATTTGTGTTGGATAACGATAAACAGCTCTTGGGCCAACAGTATTGTTTTCAAAGCCACGCAGGGTATCAGAGCCACCCGCGCGAAAGTTTTCCCAAAAGGGTAATAATTGATCATTACCATTAACGTCACCATAACCATTACCATAGCCCAATTGCATGCGAGCTAATACTGTCCAGCGTTGATTTCTAGTTAATGGAAAATAAAATTTCGTATCCAAATTAACTTTAAAATACTGTATATCTGAGCTGTTTGGCGTCGTCATTTTAAATGAAAGACTTTGCTGAGAACCCGCGGTAGGAAATGTACCACGGTTCAAAGTTGAACGCGAAATACTAGCATTTATATCGTAGTTTTTAAAAGCAAGTGGCGCATCTGGGTTGTCAGGATCAGAGTGTAAATCATAAAAAGTTTGAATTTGCTCATAAGTTTCTAATGAGGTAATTTCGTTATTTTTAAAACCGACACCAAAACCTAAACGTACATATTCATTAACTGGGAAACCCCAATTAAGGCCAACACCATAGGTTTTGTTGTTATAATCAACAAGATTCGCGCTACCAGCATCAAATGCCTGATAAAATATTTGCCCACCAAGTGATACGGCATCCACGGTAAAATATGGATCGGTAAAAGAAACACTGGCACTGTTAGAATATCTATTGGTATTTATATTAAAACCAAGACGATTACCCGTTCCTAAAAAGTTATTTTGTTGTATACCGGCGTTTAAACTCAATCCTGTTTGGTCACCAAAACCAACCCCTGCGGTAAATGAACCAGAAGCCTGTTCTTTAACCGCAAAATCAACATTGACTAAATCTTCTTCGCCTGAAATTTGATTGGTTTCAAATTCAACCGTTTCCATATAAGGCAGTCGAGATAAACGCGCTTTTGAGTGTTCTACTAAACTGTTTGATAACCAAGCACCTTCCATTTGTCGCAACTCTCGGCGTAATACTCTGTCAGCAGTAACGTTGTTACCACTAAAGTTAACTTTATTAACATAGATGCGTTTACCAGGATCTATCGAAATGGAAAGTTTAACCGTATGATCTTCATCATTAATATCAGGAATAGTGGTAACTTTTGGATAAGCATAACCAAAACGACCTAAAAACTTACTGATCACTTCCTCGGTATAAGTTACTTCCGCACCATTATAAAGATTATCGACTTGTAACGGGTTAATAGTACGAATAGTTTGCTCAAAACCGGCCATATCGCCAATAAAGTCTACTTCTGAAATGGTATAAGTTTCACCTTCACTAACATTCAAAGCAATATAAACGGATTGCTTATCCGGTGTCATAGAAACTTGGGTCGAGTCAACTTTAAAGCGCAGATAACCGCGATCTAAATAATAACTATTAATGGTTTCTATATCACCTTGCAGCGTTTGCTTTTGATATCTATCTTGCGCCATGAAATCCCACCATGGCGAACCGAAAGTTAATTCTATTTTATCTAACACTTCTGCATCGGTAAAAACGTCATTACCAATAAGATTAATTTGTTTAATCGCCGCGGCATCACCCTCTGTAAAGGTAAATTCGAGGTTTACGCGATTTCGCGGTAAATGGGTGATAGTGGTGGCCACATCAGCATTGTATTTACCAACACTGTGGTAAAAATCTTCCAAACCCATCTCAATACCTGAAATAACAGTACGGTCAAGAGTTTCACCAACGCGTATGTTACTGCCATCTAAACTTTCGGTAAGCTGCTCGTCTTTGAGATCGCTATTACCCTCAAAAGTAATTTCGCTAATGGTTTCGCGTTCTCTAACGCGGTAGATAATTCTATTACCATCACGATAAACACGAATATCATTAAAGTGACCTGACTTATACAGCGCTTTAATTGATTGAGAAATTCTAAATTGATTTAATTGATCACCAACATTAAACGGAATATGTGTTAATGCGGCACCTAAAGCAACACGTTGTAAACCCTTTACTTCGATATCTTCAACCTGAAACTCTTTGGCTGCTTGTGCTGTTGTACCTAAAGCGCCTAATAACACGGCAAAGGCTAGTTTTTTAATTATCATAAATGTTTACTTTATTACTTCTATTAATTTCTACACTTAGGAGCTAGATATAAAATCTAAAGCCTGCAATTAATCCATTCTTTTTTAACTCAATACTCGACTGAAATCATTAAACAAAGCGATACTCATTAATGCCAATAAAGCGAGAGCGCCAAACTTAAAACCAACCTCTTGAACATTTTCAGGCACAGGCTTCCCTGTTAAAAGCTCTATAACATAATAGAGTAAGTGCCCGCCATCAAGTACTGGCAACGGTAAAAGGTTAATTATTCCTAAATTTATACTAATTAGGGCTAAAAAGCCTAAAAAGTGAACAAAACCATAACCTGCGCTATCACCTGCTCCTTGCGCAATTGCAATAGGACCACTTAAGTTTTTAACTGAAACATCGCCAGTAATCAACTTACCGATCATATCAAAACTTAAAGTGACTAAATCCCATGTTCTCACCACGCTCTCTTTCATTGCAGCAAACAAACCATAGGATAGTTCAATTTTATATTCGCTTGGCCATTCATCAGCTTTGGGCGACACACCAAGATAACCAACAAGTTTACCCTTATTTTCAATACCCTCAGGGGTAACAGTTAACGGCAGTACTTTACCTAAACGCTCAATCGTCAGTGTTACTTTTTGTTCAGGGAATTTTTTGATTTTTTGAGAAAAATCAAGCCACCCCGGCGCTAAAATATCATCATTTAAAGCAACAAGTCTATCGCCTACTTGTAAACCCGCTTTCTGCGCGGGACTATCTGGTGATACACGCGCTATTTCGTTATGTACCTTAGGGCGAAATGGCGTAATACCTAAACTAGTTAACGCTGACATTTTCTCTGGTGAAAACTGCCAATTTTTAGTGTCTAACGTATGACTGCTAATAAACTGACTATCCGCGGTTTTCGTTTTCAATAAAATACTGTCACTACCAATCTCACCAATCAAAGCTAAATTTACATCTTGCCAATCACGTACCTTTTTACCCGCAACCTCAACAATTTCAACATTGTCAGCGACTTGTGCTTGAGCAAGAATAGAGTTAGGAATAACGTCAGCAATAATAGGTTTAATGCTTGGTACGCCGATTAAAAACATTAAATAAAAAGCGAAAATAGCAAAAGCAAAGTTAGCAAAAGGCCCAGCGGCAATAATGGCAATGCGCTGATAAACCGATTTACTATTAAAGGTTTTATCTTTATCTTGCTCTGATACGTCATCAACACGTTCATCGAGCATTTTGACGTAACCACCTAGTGGTATCATCGCCACCACATATTCAGTACCATCAAGCCCAGTTTTACGCCAAATGGCTTTACCAAAACCGACCGAAAAACGTTCAACCTTTACGCCATTTTTACGTGCTACCCAAAAATGACCGTATTCATGTACAGTAACTAAAATACCTAAGGCGATAACAAATGAGGCGGCGTTCCAAATAAAATCAAACATTATAATTCTTGTTCCTTAACATCAACTGGTATGCTTTTAATAGTGAAACTTGACAAAATTGAGCTAGCAAACTCACGAGCACGTTTATCTAAGGAAATAACCTCATTAATATTACTTACCTGTTCTGAGACAAATTTTTTCACAGAAGTTTCATTTATTTTATAAATATCGGTAAATCTAATTGCTTCGTCTAAAAATGCAGCAACGGCAATTTCATTAGCAGCATTAAGTGCTGTACAAGCTGCTTGTCCCATTTTACAAGCTTCAATAGCCAACTTTAAGTTTGGATATTTTTGATAGTCAACTGCTTGAAAGTCAAAAGAGGCTGTGGTGAAAAAATCTAACGGTGCCACACCTGACTCTATACGTTCAGGGTAAGCTAATGCATGCGCGATAGGTGTGCGCATATCAGGGTTACCCATTTGTGCGATAACCGAGCCGTCTTGATATTGCACCATAGAATGAATAGTGCTTTGTGGGTGCAAGACTACCTGAATGTCATCCGCTGCGACATTAAACAGCCATTTTGCCTCAATAAACTCCAAGCCTTTATTCATCATGGTAGCTGAATCTACAGAAATTTTTCGTCCCATGGCCCAATTAGGGTGAGCACAAGCTTGCTCAGGAGTTACGTGCTCAAGTTCATCAGCTTGCCACGTTCTAAATGGCCCACCTGAGCCCGTTAATATAATTTTACTGATACCACTTTTTGCTAATTGGCATTCACCCACTCGCTGCTGCTCTTGCCACGGTAAGCTTTGAAAAATAGCATTGTGTTCGCTGTCTATCGGCAACAATAGTGCATCAGACTTTTTCATCGCGTCGATAAAAATAGCGCCCGAAGTAACCAGTGCCTCTTTATTGGCAAGTAATACTCGTTTACCTGATTTTACTGCAGCCAGCGTTGGCATTAAGCCAGCAGCGCCAACGATGGCTGCCATAACGGTGTCAACTTCTGACGATGTTGCCAAGGAAATCAGTGCATCAGTGCCCGACTCAACGACGATATCATTAATATTTTCACTCGCTAATAGTGTTTTTAATTGCTGCGCATGAGGCTTAGAAACTAGCACAACATTTTGTGGTTTAAACGCTAAACATTGCTGAAATATTTTATCAACACTTGCATGAGCAGACAAACTAACAATGTCATATTTTTCAGGGTGTAAACGAACAACATCTAAGGTGCTTTCGCCGATAGATCCCGTTGAACCAAGAATACATAATTTACGCTTAGCGGTGCTTATTGATAACTTCTTTTCTAACAAAATATTTACCAACCGAATAAAACATAACAAAGGGCAAAAATAGGCGCGGTGGCAGTTAAGCTATCAATTCTATCTAAAATACCGCCATGTCCGGGTAAAATAGAGCCACTATCTTTAACACCAGCTTGGCGTTTAAACATGCTTTCATTAAGATCGCCAAGCACTGATACCGTGGTAATTAATATCGTCACTAATAATACTGTGGTGATCTGTTCACTGTTCCAATCAAGTTGATAGGCCGCAATCGTAATTAATATACAGGCTGAAATAACACCGCCGAAGAAACCTTCAAATGTTTTTCCTGGGCTAACATTAGGCATAAGCTTATGCTTACCAAAAGCTTTACCAACAAAATAAGCGCCAACGTCAGCGCTCCATACCATTAAAAACAAAAACATTAACAATTGCGCACCATGATAGGGATCATCAAGGTAGTTATTACTGCGAATGACGACAAAAGCCAGCCAAGTTGGCACTAACGTTAACCAACCAAACACGCCTCGTATTGAACGGTGTTTTGACCAAAAATTACTATACTTAGGATAAGAAAACATCAACACCGCCGAAACTAGCCACCACACGACAGCAAGCCAAAGTAAATATATGGCGTTGCTTTGTAATTGTTTGGCCGTTAACCAAATATCATCAGGAGATAGAAATGCCCAAACGAGCGCGATTAAAATACTAGTAACGACAACAAAAATACTGCGTCTGTTTTTTGTGCCAAACCCCATTAAAGGTCCCCACTCCCATGCTCCAATAGCAATAATAACCATCAACAAAGCAGCAAAATAGTTTAACGGCAAATAAAAAATGGCCAAGATAGCTGCTGGTGCTAAGATTAATGCGGTAATAATTCGTTGTTTTAGCAAGTTGTACCCTTATTATTTTAGTTATATTTTTCGAGTTTAGAGTTTCAAAAAAAACGATTAATAGTTTAGTCTTTTTTAACTCGTAACATTTTAACTCGCTGCTATTATTTTACTTGTTCACCTGTTTTTCCAAAACGTCGTTCACGTTGATCAAAAGTATTTATTGCCTGTTCAAATTCAACTTCATTAAAGTCTGGCCATAATATTTCAGTAAAATAAAACTCCGCATAGGCCGCTTGCCATAATAAAAAGTTACTGATACGAAAGTCACCACCTGTGCGAATCAGTAAATCTAATGGCGGCAACTGAGCTAAACAAGTATGCTCGTGCAAAGACGCTTCATCAATATCATCAAGGGTTATTTCATTATTTTTCACTTGTAAAGCGAGTTTTTTAGCCGCATTAGCAATATCCCACCGACCGCCATAATTGGCTGCAACCGACAACACCAACCCGGTATTATCTACGGTAAGTTGTTCTGATTTAGCAATATTTTTCTGTAATTTAGCAGAGAAGCGACTTAAATCACCAACTACTTGAAAACGAATATTATTTTTATGTAAACGCTTAACTTCTTTAGTGAGCACATACATAAATAAATCCATTAGCACGCTCACTTCTTGCTCGGGGCGCTGCCAATTTTCACTGCTAAAGGCAAATAACGTTAGCGCTTCAACCCCAGCTTTACGCGCTCCTTTAACTACGGCTCTTACTGAGTCAACTCCCGCCTTATGGCCAGTAACTCGGCTTTTACCTTGTGCTTGTGCCCAACGACCATTACCATCCATAATAATCGCAATATGCTTGGGAATATTGATGTATTGACCCGCAAGTGTTGTGCTAGTTGTCACTAATCGTCCTTTTGTTCACGTGAAACAATAAAACAAAAATGCCAGTGAACAATAGCTCTGACTGGCGTTTAAACAGAAATTTTTTAGATTTCCATTAAGTCTGTTTCTTTTTTAGCTAACAAGTCATCAACTTGCTTAATAAATGTATCGGTTACTTTTTGAATTTCATCTTCAGCTTGATGTTGCTCGTCTTCACTAATTTCTTTTTCTTTTTGTAATGATTTAATGTCTGAGTTTGCATCACGGCGAATGTTACGAATAGCAATTTTACCGCCTTCAGCTTCACCACGAACAACTTTAACAAGATTTTTACGACGTTCTTCTGTTAACGGTGGCAATGGAATACGAATTAGCGTGCCGTTTGACTGTGGGTTTAAACCAAGATCTGATTTCATAATGGCTTTTTCTACGGCGGCAATCATACCTTTATCAAAAACAGTAATAGAAAGGTTACGCGCATCAGGTACTGAAATATTACCAACTTGGCTTAGCGGTGTTTCCATACCATAGTAGTCCACACTAATATTATCGAGTAATGAAGCATGGGCACGTCCAGTTCTCACTTTATTAAGACTGCTTTTTAAAGAATCAATGCTTTTAACCATACGTTCTTGTGCATCTTTTTTTATTTCATTTATCACGGTATCTATCCTAAAAATAATTAATTAAATTAAAAAACTTCGTCACTGTTTATCACCGAGTCACAATACCCCACAAAGGGCTACTCGAGCCTACACAGAAGGTTCATTACTCTCGATGTAGTGCGGTGATCTCGGCTTCTCTGTGATAATAATTCAAGCTCAATAAATACAAACTTCAATTTATTTTGTTATCACAGTTCCTTCGTCTTCCCCCATAATCACGGATTTAAGTGCGCCAGGTTTATTCATATTAAATACGCGAATAGGCATATTATGATCACGGGCAAGCGTAAACGCAGCTAAATCCATGATTTTCAATTCTTTATCTAAAACCTCATCAAAAGTTAGAGCACTATAAAGCTCAGCATTTGGGTTTTTCACTGGGTCTTCAGAGTAAATACCATCAACTTTGGTGGCTTTTAACACCACATCAGCTTCTATTTCAATACCACGTAAACAAGCAGCAGAGTCGGTAGTAAAAAAGGGGTTACCTGTACCAGCTGAAAAAATAACAACACGGCCTGACTTTAATAAGCTGATAGCATTTGCCCAGTTATAACGCTCACACACACCTGCTAAGTCAATAGCAGACATTAAACGAGTATTAACAAAAGCACGATGCAAGGCATCACGCATAGCTAAACCATTCATTACGGTTGCTAGCATCCCCATTTGATCGCCTACCACACGGTTCATACCCGCTTCAGCCAAGCCAGCACCACGAAATAAATTACCGCCACCAATAACAAGGCCAACCTGAATATCCATTTCTACTAATTCTTTAATTTCCTGCGCCATGCGATCAAGAATTTTCGGATCAATACCAAAGCCTTCCTCACCCATCAGTGCTTCACCACTTAGTTTGAGAAGAATGCGACGATACGTTGGTTTTGAATTGATACTCATAAGACGAAAATTCCTATTTGGCTCGCTGAAAAAAGGCTAGGGTCAAAAAGACCGCGAACATTTTAATACGTTTAGCTTACCCAAGAAAGCCTTAACTGAAAAAATCCCCGTTATTATACTATTTAAATGTAATGCATGAAAAAACGCATAAAAAAACGCCTATATTAATAAATCATATAGGCGTTTGAATGTGTTTTTCTAGAGGTTAACAACTGTTCTTTTAATACCGCGTAATTAAAATCCGCCTACGTGATTATCTCCGTAAGTGGGGACTTGTTAGCGTTCAAAAAACAAACAGAAAAATTAAGCTTTAGCAGCAGCAAGTTGAGCTTCAACTTCAGCAGCAAAATCTTCTTCTTTCTTCTCAATACCTTCGCCAACTTCCAAGCGAACAAAAGAAGAGACAGTAAGACCTTTTTCTTTAAGCACTACGCCAACAGATTTTTTAGGTTCCATGATGAAAGCTTGACCTGTTAAAGATATTTCACCAGTAAATTTCTTCATACGACCAAGAATTATTTTTTCAAGTAATTCAATGGGCTTTTTCTTGTTTTCAGCAAGAGCATCGTTTTCAGCTTTTAATATATCTAGTTGAATACGTTTCTCATTGTCGACAACATCAGCGGGTACATCTTCTGGGTTGATGAATTCTGGCTTACTTGCTGCAACGTGCATAGCAATGTGTTTAAGTGATTCAACATCACCTTCACCAGCAACAACAACACCGATTTTAGCACCGTGTGAATAAGAAGCTAAGTTAGCACCTTCAACATATTCAACACGACGTACATTGATGTTTTCACCAATTTTAGTCACTAACGCAATACGTTTTTCTTCAAATTGAGTTTGTAAGTCCGCAATCGATACTGTTGACTCAAGCGCGACATCAGCCACGGCATTAGCAAAACCTAAAAAGTTTTCATCCATCGCGACGAAATCAGTTTGACAATTAACTTCAACTAATACCGCAGTGTTTCCTGATACTTTAATGATAATTGCGCCTTCAGCTGCAATATTACCTGCTTTTTTAGCCGCTTTTGCTTGGCCGTTCTTACGCATATTTTCAATCGCAAGTTCCATGTCGCCTTCAGCTTCTTGTAACGCTTTTTTACAATCCATCATGCCCGCAGCCGTACGTGCACGAAGTTCTTTAACCATTGCAGCTGTAACTGTCATCGGTAATTCCTCTGTTTTTCAGTTATCCCCATGATTAATTACTAAGGTGCTTCCTTAACAAAGAATGGGCATAAATATTAAATGGGGTGTCATAAAAGCATATCGATAAGATATGCTTTTATGAGTAAACGAAATGTATCGCTTAATTATTACGCTAACTTAGCGCAAGTAATTACTCAGTTTCAACAAAACCGTCTTTTTCAGCTTGTACTACGATGTTTTGCTCACGACCAGATAAAACTGCGTTAGCAACTGCGTCACAGTATAAAGTTACTGCACGGATTGCATCATCGTTACCAGGAACAATATAATCAATGTTATCTGGGTTTGAGTTAGTATCAACAACAGAAACTACTGGGATACCAAGGTTGTTTGCTTCTTTAATAGCAATGTGTTCGTGATCGGCATCAATGATAAAGATAACATCAGGTAAACCACCCATGTTCTTAATACCACCTAAGCTTTTATCAAGCTTTTCCATTTCACGAGTACGCATTAATGCTTCTTTTTTAGTTAAAGCTTCAAAAGTACCGTCAGTGCTTTGAGATTCTAAATCTTTTAAACGTTTGATTGATTGACGAACTGTTTTCCAGTTAGTCAACATACCACCTAACCAACGGTGATTAACAAAAAATTGATCAGATTTAATCGCTGCATCTTTGATAGCATCACTTGCAGCACGTTTAGTACCAACAAATAAAACTTTACCTTTCTTAGAAGAAACGTTGTTAATGAAAGCAAGTGCTTCATTAAACATAGGAACTGTTTGTTCAAGGTTGATGATATGAACTTTATCGCGAGAACCGAAAATGAATGGCTTCATTTTTGGATTCCAGTAACGAGTTTTGTGACCGAAATGAACACCAGCTTTAAGCATATCGCGCATTGAAACGTTTGACATTTTTTTATCCTTTATGGGGTTAAGCGTTCATACACCCAATATGCACGACCCTTTTTGCCAATATAACCATATGGTTATTTAGCTGGGCACCCCGGCATACCTTATATAGATGTATGTGAGTTTATAATATAATTGATTTTGCTTATGCATTTTTCCTTTAAGCAATCAATCGATTTAGTTGTTGCTAAAACCAGCACTGCTCATGACTATTTTTAATAAACCAATCCTAAACAGCAGCTAATATTTTAGCGCGCACTTTATACCATAAAATGATAATTTTAACCAGTTAAATAATTTTCTGGGATAATGACTAATATCGCGGTAAAATTGATAAATAAACATTTATTCAAAAATAATTTAAACAACTTCTAGGCAAACAATGACTACATCTTTATCATCCGTTCAGTTATTTTTTCTTTATGATAGCCATTGTCCTTGGAGCTTTGCTGCAACGCCGCTGGTCAATAAAATTCACCAAGCATACCCAAAAATAACATTGCATTTATGGCATAGCGCTTTTTTTTCATCACTCAATGAAACTGAAACGCGGCTTGAAGAGCAAGAAATTTGTGACGTAGAACAACTGGCCAGCATTCGTTTTTCAAATATTTATCGAGAAACACTTAAACAAAATAGAGATTCAACTTTAGCCGCAAACTTAATGACTTGGGCTCAATTGAAAGCGCCAAACTTAGCATTAAACTTATTAAATACCATACAAGAGGCACACTTTACACAAGGTAATAGCTTAGAAAACCAAGATGATTTTACCAAGATTATCGCCGAATTAAAGTTATCGCCACCCGCTAAAGTATTTAAAAGTGATAAGCTGAGTAAAGATACACAAGAGCTAATACAAGAAGTATTCGCGCTACAAGAAATCATCGAAACTCAAGCGATTCCAGCTTTGCTGCTCGCTATTGATGATGAGTTAATTTTGCTCAATCACAACTTTTATTTAACGCAGCCTGAAGCTATTGTTGAAGCTGTGCAATTAGAATTGAATAAACATCACCTAAACTCTACCACCAAGTAAAGAGAACGCCATGGGCATCCAAATTAAAAATCAAAAAGAAATAGCCAAAATGCGTATCGCAGGACAATTAGCCTGTGAGGTATTAGAAATGATAGCTCCCCATGTACAAGCAGGGATCACAACTGATGAACTCAACACCTTATGTGCTGAGTATACTGAAAAAGTACAACAAGCCATTTCTGCGCCATTAAATTATCATCATTTTCCAAAATCTATTTGTACTTCAATCAATCACGTTGTTTGTCATGGTATTCCTGACGATAGCATTTTAAAATCCGGTGATATCATTAATATTGATATTACCGTGATAAAAGATGGTTTCCACGGAGATACCAGTAAAATGTTTTTAATTGGTGACGTAACACCTGAAGACAACCGTTTATGTCGTTTAGCGCAAGAGTCTCTTTATATCGGGCTGAAAAAAGTAAAACCTGGTGTTGATTTCGGAGAAATAGGCACTGCCATTCAGAAATTTATTAAAAGCAAAGGCCGTTATAGTATTGTCAAAGACTACTGTGGTCACGGTATTGGCGTAGAGTTTCATGAAGACCCACAGATTGTTCACTACAAAAATAAAACTGGTGAAAAAATGCGCGAAGGCATGTGTTTTACTATAGAACCGATGATCAATTTAGGTAAAGCAAACACAACTTTAGATAAAGAAGATAATTGGACCGTGTACACCAGCGACAGTAAAAATTCAGCGCAGTGGGAACATACTATAGTAGTGACTAAAACTGGCTGTGAAATATTGACCTTAAGACAAGAAGAGACAATTAGTCGTATCCTTCATAACTAATAGCTCGGAACTAATGAAGCATAACTAGCAATGAACCAGTGAGCATGAATATTCGCCGGCAAAATCTTAGCTCGTAATAACTAAAGTAATAGGTAAGCACGTGACTAATCACCTCATAGAAAATCACATAGTTCCACAGCATTTTATTGACAGTTTGGCTATTAGTACAGATTGTTTATCAAGCAAAGATATCTGCCAACTATCGCTCAATTTTAATGAATGGCTACAAAAAGCTTTCGAACATAATGATGTCAACGACTTGCTTAATGCCCGTGCAGTTTTTGTTGACGCCATACTTGCCAAACTTTGGTGCCAGCATCATCTTGATGAATTTCAAATAAGCTTAGTAGCCGTAGGTGGATATGGTCGTGGTGAGCTTCATCCCTTTTCCGATGTCGATATATTGTTATTAACCCAAAACGATATAGAACTAGCGTTAGAAGAAAAGATTTCAACTTTTATTACTCAGCTTTGGGATATTAAGCTTGATATAGGTCATAGCGTTCGCTCTATTAAGGAATGTTTAAAACAGGCGATCAATGACGTTACCGTTGTCACAAACTTAATGGAAATGCGACAAATTGCTGGTAATGAAGCACTAACGCAGCAGTTATTGCCTTTATTAAGTGAAGATGACTTTTGGACGTCAGAAAAATTTTTTATCGCTAAACGAAATGAGCAAAAGAAACGTCATCAACAATACCACGGTGCCGCTTTTACCTTAGAACCGAACCTAAAAGCCAGTCCCGGTGGTTTACGAGACATTCAAACCATTGCTTGGGTCGCCAAACGTCACTTTTTAGCGGATTCATTAGAAGAGTTAGTTGAACATCAGTACCTTTATCCCAATGAATTTGCTGAACTTATAGAAGCACAAGACTACTTATGGCGTATGCGTTTTGCCTTACACTTTGTCGCTAAACGTAGCGAAAACCGTTTATTGTTTGATTATCAAGCTGATGTTGCCAAAATGATGGGTTTTGGTGATGAAGGTAAAGCTCCTGTTGAGCGTATGATGAAACGTTTCTTTCGTATTATTTCCCGAATTGGTGAACTAAATACTATTTTATTGCAACGTTTTAAACAAGAAATCATCCAAGATCCAGAGCAAACTGAGAATAAAACTATCAATAAAGACTTTGAAATGGTTGATAAACTCATTAATACCACGAATGACAGAGTTTTCATGCGCTCAGTAAAAATAATCGAAATGTTTTTGATTATTGCCCAAGAGCCCAGCATAAAAGGTATTCATTCTCACACCTTAAGATTAATGCGAAATGCCAGACGCCGCTTAGTTTCAGGACTGGTTGACTATGCCCAATGCCGTGAAATATTTATGGCGATTATAAAGCATCCTCGTGGTTTAGGTTTAGCGTTTAATTTAATGCATCGCCACGGTATCATTGGCTCTTATTTACCTTTGTGGCGTAACATTGCAGGCCAAATGCAATTTGATTTATTTCATGCCTATTCAGTTGACGAGCATAGTTATCGGGTAGTGAAAAACCTTTATCAATTTAGCCAAAAAGAACACAACCATAAATACCCACTGTGTAGCAAAATAATGCAAAAAATTCGCAAGCCTGAAGTTTTATACTTGGCGGGCATTTTTCACGATATTGCTAAAGGCCGAGGCGGCGACCATGCAGAGCTAGGCGCAGTAGATGCATTGCTTTTTTGCCAGTCTCACCAAATGAGTAAGCATGACAGTAGAATGGTTGCTTGGCTGGTGAAAAGTCACTTATTGATGTCGGTTACTGCCCAGCGTCGTGATATCAACGATGAAAATGTTATTCGTACTTTTAGTGAAATTGTCCGTGATGAAGCGCATCTTGACTATTTATACTGCTTAACCGTTGCCGATATGCGCGCCACTAACGAAAGCTTATGGAATAGTTGGAAAGGAAACTTATTACATGACTTATATTTTAATACCTTAAGAGCGCTACGCCGCGGTTTATCGAAACCGGTAGAGACTCGCTCTAAAATTCGTGAAAACCAACAACAAGCAAGAACCATTTTATCGCAAACGCAAGTTGATGAGACAGCACTGAATTCTTTATGGCAAGAGTTTAGGGTAGATTATTTTTTACGTTATTCACCTGAACAAATAGCCAGGCATTGCCAACGTATTATCGGCCATGACCGCACCGATCCTTTAGTGATTATCAGCCCGAAACCTTATCGTGGTGGCACAGAAGTTTTTGTCTTCGCAAAAGAAAAACTAAATACTTTTGCGAGCACCGTTGAGTTACTGGGCATAAAAAAACTCTCGATTCATGATGCTAAGGTGATCACCACAAAAACAGGTTATACGGTAAACACTTTTATTATTTTAGACTCACGAGCTAAAGCGCTGAAAGAGAGTTATCACACCCAAGAAATAGCTCAAGCACTGACGCAAAGGCTTAAAGAAGATAATTATTGTAATGTTCCCCTGCAACCTGCACGTCGAGAAGTCAAACATTTTAAATTTCCGCTGCAAGTGAGCTTTATTAAAATTAACGCAAAAAGTAAAACCATGATTGAAATTATCGCACTAGACAGACCTATGCTGCTTGGTAATATCGCCCAAGTATTTCAGCAATTACAAATTAATATTCATTCCGCAAAAATAACCACCTTTGGCGAAAAAGCCGATGATGTTTTTACTATTTCAACCAGTGAAAACATGGCATTAACCGAAGAGGAAAAACAACAACTTGCTGATAAGCTAACCCAAGAAATAGATTAGCTTTCACTTTAAATTTTTACTTTACATTAAACAGGAAAATACCAATGACCGATTTAAAAGCATTATCAGCAACGATAGAGCAAGCTTTTGAAGACAGAGCAAACATTAGCCCTTCAACTGTATCTGAAGCAATAAAAACAGCTGTTTTAGATGCCCTTGCTGCATTAAATAATGGTAGTGCCCGTGTGGCTGAAAAAATTGATGGTCAATGGCATGTGCATCAATGGCTTAAAAAGGCAGTCTTATTATCATTTCGTATATGGGACAACCAAGTTATCGATGGCGCCGAAAGTACCTTTTTTGATAAGGTGCCAATGAAATATGATGGTTACACCCAAGCGATGTTTGAAGCAGACGGCGTACGCGTTGTGCCCGGCGCTTCTGTACGTACCGGTAGCTTTATCGGTAAAAACGTTGTGGTTATGCCAAGCTTTGTCAATATTGGTGCTTTTGTCGATGAAGGTTGTATGGTTGACGGTTGGGCAACAGTTGGCTCATGTGCGCAAATTGGTAAAAACGTGCATTTATCTGGCGGTGTTGGTATTGGTGGTGTTTTAGAGCCATTACAAGCAGGCCCTACTATTATCGAAGATAATTGTTTTATCGGCGCACGCTCTGAAATTGTCGAAGGTGTAATTGTGGAAGAAGGCGCAGTTATTTCAATGGGTGTTTATATTGGTCAAAGTACCCGTATTTATGATCGTGAAACGGGTGAAGTGCATTATGGCCGTGTACCTGCAGGCTCTGTAGTGGTACCGGGTAATTTACCGTCAAAATGTGGCAAGTACAGCTTATATGCTGCCATTATAGTGAAAAAAGTTGATGCTAAAACACGTGCTAAAACCGGCATTAATGAATTATTGCGTTTAGCTGAATAAAAAGCGATAGGAGCGACTTTTGCCTATACGGACATAGGTACTTAGGTTTTGTCTGGAACTAAAAACCTGAGCGGTGAGGTCTTTTAAATAAGGTCTCGGCTCCTACAGTGCGAAGACAAGACACTAAATAGCCTTTTCTTCGCAATTAGCTACCTTAACTATTTGTCTCGCATTTCTTCAATTTTTACTTTCCAAATAGCCGGGCCGGTTACATGAGCAGACTCACCTGAGCTGTCAACAGCAACCGTTACTGGCATATCTTCAACTTCAAACTCATAAATAGCTTCCATACCTAACTCTTCAAAAGCAACAACACGAGCTTTCTTAATCGCTTTAGACACTAAATACGCTGCGCCGCCTACCGCCATTAAATACACTGATTTGTGCTTTCTAATGTTTTCTACCGTTGCCGCACCCCGCTCAGATTTACCAATAGATCCTAAAAGGCCTGTTTTAGAAAGCATTAATTCTGAGAATTTATCCATACGCGTTGCCGTTGTCGGACCTGCAGGACCAACAGCTTCATCACCCACAGCATCAACAGGACCAACGTAATAAATAAATTTATCAGTAAAATCAACAGGGAGTTCTTCGCCTGCGGCTAGCATGTCTTGAATACGCTTGTGCGCTGCATCACGGCCCGTTAAAATAGTACCACTAAGTAGCACTGTTTCGCCTGTTTTCCATTCGCCAATATCGGCTTTTGTTAGCCCATCAACATTAACGCGGCGAACATTTTCACCAACTTCCCAAGTAATATCTGGCCATTCTTCTAATTTAGGTGGTGTTAACTCAGCAGGGCCTGAGCCATCAAGATGAAAATGTATATGGCGTGTAGCAGCACAATTGGGGATCATCACGACAGGTTTAGAAGCTGCATGGGTTGGTACCGCATTAATTTTAACATCAACCACAGTCGTTAAACCGCCAAGGCCTTGGGCGCCGATGCCAAGATCATTAACTCGTTCAAAGATTTCTAAACGTAGCTCTTCTTCAGCATTTTGTGGACCCCTGTCTATTAACTCTTGAATATTAACCGGATCCATCAAGCTTTCTTTAGCAAGCACACCGGCTTTTTCAGCGGTACCACCAATACCTATCCCTAACATGCCTGGAGGACACCAACCTGCTCCCATTGATGGTAAGGTTTTCACGACCCAATCAGCAATAGAGTCTGACGGGTTTAACATTGCCATTTTAGTTTTGTTTTCACTACCGCCGCCTTTAGCTGCGATCATCACTTCAATTTCATCACCTTCAACAAGATCAATATGCACCACTGATGGCGTGTTATCTTTAGTGTTTTTACGTGCGCCTGTCGGGTCAGCAACAATAGAAGCTCGCAAAGGGTTATCAGGGTTCAAATAAGCACGGCGAGTGCCTTCATCAACCATTTGTTGCACGGTCATATCAGTTTTATCCCATTTAACCGCCATACCCACTTTGACAAAGCACGTCACTATGCCTGTATCTTGACAAATAGGACGCTTACCTGTGGCCGACATGCGTGAATTAATAAGGATTTGTGCAATAGCATCTTTCGCGGCGGTATTTTTCTCTTTATGATAAGCCTTTTCTAACGCTTGAATAAAATCCAGAGGATGATAATAAGAAATGTATTGTAGTGCATCTTCAATACTGTCAATTAAGTGTTGTTGTTTGATTATTTTATCGGACATGTTGCTCTCAGCTTTCGTTAAAAGTGTGTATAATCTCTTTCTATTATAATACCTTTCTATTGAAACTACCGCTAGTAGCCAATAGTCAAAATTCAGAGAATCAACACCTTGCTTTCATCATTTCCACTCACCTTGTCAGTAAAGCCTTTAGTGTTGGCAGATGATGTTTCAACGCTAGATTTATTTACGCCATTAGCCAATATGCCATGGGCAATGTGGTTAGATTCTGGGCAAAGTGACCATATTGATGCTCGCTTTGATATTTTAGTGTGGCAACCTGAAGTCACGTTATGCACTCATGGTGAAAAAACTTATATACATCAGGTTAAATCCAATGAAACACAGGTAAGTGAAGAAGAGCCCTTATCATTACTGGAAAAAACTCAACAACAAGTATTAACGACACTAGAGTCGTCAAGTTTAACGCCAGCAAAACAAAGCTTACCCTTTTTAGGCGGTGCTTTAGGCTATTTTTCTTATGACTTAGGACGGCGTTTTGAAAAGCTTCCTGTGCAAGCTGAGCAAGATATTACAGTGCCTGAAATGGCAGTCGGTATTTATAGCCAAGCGGTTATTTTTGATCATAAGACTCGACAATTTTTTTTAGTTTGTCCACAAAGCAAACGGATAGCATTAGAGGTTTTTTTGCAAAGCCTACTCACATTAAACAGCGCGAATACTTTCATTGAGAATAAGCCGCCTACCAGTTTTGCATTAACATCAAATTGGCAAAGTAATATGGACAAAGCCAGCTATGTAGAAAAGTTTGGGCGAGTCCAAAAATATTTATCAAGTGGTGATTGTTATCAAATCAACTTGGCTCAACGCTTTAGTGCTGATTATCAAGGAGATGAATTTCAAGCATATTGCGCTCTTCGCAAAGAGAACAAAGCCCCCTTCTCTGCTTTTATTCGCCTTGAAGATGCTGCCATTTTAAGTGTTTCACCCGAGCGATTTTTACAATTATCACAAGGCAAAGTACAAAGTAAGCCCATTAAAGGTACTATGCCAAGAAGTCATGATAAAGCACAAGATAAGCAAAACGCAGCCACCCTTAAAAACTCAAACAAAGATCGTGCTGAAAATGTCATGATTGTTGACTTACTTCGAAATGACCTTGCCAAAGTATGTAAACCTAATTCAGTTGTTGTACCAAAACTATTTGATATTGAAAGTTTTCCTGCTGTGCATCATTTGGTAAGCACCGTAGAAGGGCAATTAGCTAATGAATATAGCGCTAACGACTTGCTGCGTGGTGCCTTTCCAGGAGGCTCAATTACTGGTGCTCCTAAGATTCGTGCGATGGAAATTATAGAGCAACTTGAACCCCACAGACGCAGTGTTTATTGTGGTAGTATCGGTTATATATCTAGCTGTGGTGCTATGGATACTAGTATTACTATTCGTACCCTAATAGGAGAGAAAGCCTCAAATAAAATTTTCTGTTGGGCTGGCGGCGGCTTAGTAGCCGATTCGACAGCAGAGAGTGAATACCAAGAAACTTTTGATAAAGTGCAACGTATTTTACCCGTGCTAAGTAAATTCACTCAAGATGCCAGCGAGTAGCAGATGAACAAGGACGAATTTTTATACCGCTTTCATTTAAAACAGTTGGCACCGTCAAGCCATAATTATCAGCACCATTCCCCTCTTAAGTCGGCTGCGGTACTGATTGGCTTAATAGATGACCCTGAAGGTGACTTAGGTTTACATGTACTATTAACCAAACGTTCTAGCCATCTAAAGCATCACCCTTCTCAGGTCAGCTTTCCCGGAGGTAAAGCTGAGCCTGAAGATAATAACCTTATTGCCACGGCATTAAGAGAAGCTAATGAGGAAATAGGCTTGGCTCCTGAGTCGGTCTCAGTTTTAGGGCAACTTCCAAATTATGAAATAATGAGTGGATATCAAATTACTCCCGTTGTGGCAATAATAGATGCTCAGCAAAGCTATCAACGAGATGACAATGAAGTCGCGGAAATATTTCAAGTGCCATTACAGCATTTCCTGCAAGAAGATAATCACCTCTGCATTAAGGCATTTCGACAGGGCCGCCACCATAACATCCATTTCTTTCCTTACAAGCACTATAATATCTGGGGTGCAACCGCGGCTATGCTGAAAGACTTAATCGAGCATATAAAGTAATTTTCTGTGCGTTTTTATCGCCTTGCTATAACTTATTGATAATATATCGACAACGTACACTAATATTTGTTTTTAATATGAATAAGTTTCGGCTATCATTAATCATATTATTATCAACATAACCTGCATCAAGCAAAATTTTATTCGGAAAATAGTTATGATTAGTGTATTTGATATATTTTCAATTGGTATCGGCCCTTCTAGCTCTCATACCGTTGGCCCAATGAAAGCCGCTAAGTTATTTGTAGATGAATTACAAAAGCAAAAGCAATTATTAACAATTGACCGAGTAAAGTGTCAGTTGTTTGGCTCTTTAGGACAAACAGGTATAGGGCATGGCACAGGAAAAGCTGTAATTTTAGGCTTATCGGGTAAAAAGCCTGAAACTATAGCTGTTGATGCTATTGATCCAATTTTAGCTGATGTAGTAGCCAGTCAAAAAATTCAACTTGCCGGTCAACACAGTGTCGATTTTCCTAAAGACGACGCAATTATATATCACTATAGAAAGACCTTACCTGCTCATGCTAATGCTATGACCCTTTATGCCTATCACAGCGATACCATTATTTTAGAGCAAACTTATTACTCTATTGGCGGTGGTTTTATTGTTCAAGATTGCGATTTTGAAAAAGAAAAAAACAAAGCCTTATCTTTACATGCAAATATCAATAAACCTCATAAATTCAGTAATGCCACAGAATTACTAGCATTGGCACAAGAAAGTGGTTTAAGCATTAGTACCATGATGATGAATAATGAAAAGTGTTTAAATAGTGAAATAAATATTCGCGCTCAGTTGATTAATATATGGCAAGCTATGCGTAGTAGCGTTGAACGCGGTATGAAAACTGAAGGAGTTTTACCCGGTGGCTTGAAAGTCAACCGTCGTGCACCTGCTTTGCATCGTTCATTAAAAGTAGAAAAATCTAATGATCCGTTAATAGCTATGGATTGGGTTAATTTATTTGCTTTAGCCGTCAATGAAGAAAATGCTGCCGGCAGTCGAGTCGTTACTGCGCCAACGAATGGTGCAGCAGGCATTATTCCAGCGGTATTATGTTATTACGATAAGTTTGTTCAACCCGTCACTGACGATGACTGCATACGTTATTTACTTACCGCTGCTGCTATTGGCATTTTATATAAAACCAACGCCTCTATATCGGGGGCAGAAGTTGGCTGTCAAGGCGAGGTAGGGGTAGCTTGTTCAATGGCTGCTGGCGCATTAACTGAAATTATGGGTGGTACACCAATGCAAGTGGAAAATGCTGCTGAAATAGGTATGGAACACAACTTAGGTTTAACTTGTGACCCTGTCGGTGGTTTAGTTCAAGTGCCTTGTATTGAACGAAATGCTATGGGCTCAGTCAAGGCGATTAACGCCTCAAGATTAGCGCTGCGTGGCACAGGCACTCAAAAAGTTTCTTTAGACAAGGTGATCAAAACTATGTGGGACACAGGTAATGACATGAAAACTAAGTATAAAGAAACCTCACGTGGCGGTTTAGCGGTTAATATTATTGAATGTTGATCATTAGTGACGAGTAGCGGATTTTTTTGCCCGTACTCTCCGCTAAAAAGTTGGTAATTCAATGTCTTTTAACAGCTCATCAACTTCGGCATTGTTTTTCATTATCATTGCGCGCGTGACAATATCTTTCGTTAAATGAGGTGCAAAACGCTCGATAAAATCAAACATATAACCACGTAAGAAACTACCACGCCTAAAGCCAATTTTAGTCGTACTAGCTTTAAATAAATGGCTCGCATCAATAGTGACTAAATCGCCATCAATTTTAGGATCAATTGCCATTGATGCGATAACGCCAATACCAACACCCAAACGAACATAAGTTTTAATGACATCTGCATCGGTTGCGGTAAAGGCAATTTTAGGCTCTACCCCTGCCTTCTCAAAAGCAGAATCAAGTTCAGAGCGCCCAGTAAAACCAAAAACATAAGTAACTAAAGAGTATTTAGCAATATCTGCAATGGTTAAACCTTGTTTTCTTGCTAATGGGTGATCTTTTTTAACAATAATACTACGATTCCAGTGATAACAAGGTAGCATCACCAAATCATTGTATAAATGTAAAGATTCAGTGGCAATAGCAAAGTCGGCCTCGCCTTTCGCTGCAGCATCACTAATTTGTGCAGGAGTACCCTGAGACATTTGTAATGATACTTTCGAGTATTTTTTAATAAAGCCTTGAATAACTTCAGGCAAAGCATAACGCGCTTGGGTATGAGTGGTCGCAATTCGTAATCGACCTTCATCAGGTTGAGTATGCTCACGGGCGACCGCTTTAATACCTTCAACTTTAGACAGTATTTGTTGAGCGATATTAATGACTTCTTGTCCCGCTGAAGTAACATGAGTTAAATGTTTACCACTTCGGCCAAAAATTTGAATACCTAGTTCATCTTCAAGCATGCGTACTTGCTTTGAAATACCAGGTTGAGAGGTAAAAAGTGCTTCTGCTGTCGCAGAAACATTCAGGTTGTTATTTAACACTTCAACGATATAGCGCAGTTGTTGCAATTTCATAAATAGACTTTAACGAGTTAGCTTGGAAACTTTCTTATATCAAAATAATATACTTAATTAAAAGTTTATTCCATATCAAATTTCATCTTTTGTAAATTTAATTCAACATTTCACCAAAAAATTGTAAATATTTTTTTAAACTAACTTATTCTCTACACCTGATTAACAATTTTTTTCTTCGCTTACTTATATTTCCTTAATATAACCATAACTTCAATCAATGCCTTAGCTAAAGACATTGCTAATTATAGCCAAATTCTGCATCTTGAGGTGGCTTCGCTATACTATAAAAATAAAATTCAATTTAAAGGTAACTTCTTCTATGCTAAGCAGAACATTTTTTGTAGACTGTTATTACTAGGGTATCGAATCCAAGTGAAAAATCATTCACAATTATAATCTAAGAGCTTTAATATGATCGCTATAATCGTAGGCCTAATCATCGCCTTAATCCTTTTTGTTGTTGTTGTTAGTGCTGTTCAACAACACAAAGAAAAACAACAAGCAGAAAAACGCGTTAAGGTGGCTAAGCAAAAGGCTATTATAGATGAAAGCGAAGAACTCATTCTTAATTTATCTAACTTACCTCCAAGCCCCAATTTAATTAAAATATTAAACCGTAGAAGCTTAAATGCTGCAAAAGCAATGCAAGACTTAATCCCTGAGATGAAAGGGATAAAAAGTCGAGTACAAGAGTTAACGTCTCGACTTGAAGCAGCCGAAGATTTAGCAACCAACAATGCTGGCGATGATAACTTTATGCTGCCAGATAATGACCAGCAAATTTTAACCATTTTGCAGTGTATTAAAAAATTACGCGTCACAATCAAGTCAGAGCAAAGTAAAGGTATTTTAGATGCGCAATCCTTTACAAAAGAAGATCAACGCCTTGATGCCATGCAACTAAAAATTAATATCGAAAGTTTAGTCAAAAGAGGCACACAAGCAGAAAATAAAGAGATGCTTGGTTCAGCTCGACAGTACCTTGAAAAAGCGTTACAAACTTTAGCCAACCATCCATTAAAAACTGAATACGTAAAGGCTAAGCAGTCTGAAATATCACAACAACTAGATGATATAACGGCATCATTGAAAAGTACCAATGCACAAGATGCTGCGCAGAAAGCCAAAAGCGAAGAAAATGAGTTAGATGTACTGTTTCAACCTAAGAAAAAATGGTAAGCAGCTCAACGTTTACTGTCAAGCCAGCATTTTGCTGGCTTTTTTAATACTATCTACAGCCTATCAACCGCTAAGTATGCTAAATAAAACCAGTACCATTACACTACCCTCATTTTTGCGTAAAGCGATGAAAGCCTATGCATTAAAAACGCTAATAAGGCAACAAGGTTGTGAGCTACAACGTATTGGTCGTTCCAGAAACTGGCAACTTAAGGCCAACTTTGAACAAATACAAACTATTGTTCAGTTAATTGAAAGCTCAAACGAGGCAAGTTGGCAATGGTTAGCTAAACTACTCAAAAAAGAATATCAACACTTAAGCCATGATGAATTAATAAGTATTGCCAAAAAGCTCGAAAAAATAACGGTGAGCGCATTAATAACCAGAACTGACTGTACTATTGCACAGGCTAGAAAGGCTATTGATGCCTTAGAAGAGTTTGACTAATAGCCGATGAACAAGCAATAACTTATTTAGTTTGCAACCAGCTCACTTTTAATGGCAGAACAACTTCCAAACTCTAACTGCTCAGGGTGAATATGATTGTTCGTTTGATTACAAGCGATTATTTAATGCTAATTTAAGTGTGAAATGGCCTATATATAGTTGTCATTAACTATCATGAAACCGTGGTTTCAATTGACTTATCATGCCATTTTTTATCCAACCACAACTAACTTTTGTCGCTTGAGATAGAGGCATTGCATCCATCCGCATACTTAATTAATAAGTCGCGGATGAATGAGTTCACTTTAATAAAACTTTATAATTGAATCGTTGATTGAGGCAAAGTTTGCAATAATACCCGTTTAGTATTTTCGCCCATGATTTTTGCCAAATCACTCGCTTCACCTTCGATAATACTTTGACTAGAGAAATTATTCTCTAAACAATTAGGGGTAAATAACCAATTATAGTCACAAGTCAATGCACGGGTTATGGCAGCTAAATGGGCTGTATCAACTGTTACTTCTATACCACCATCATAATCGGAGCCTAAAGCCACGGCATCTATACCTCGAATAATATCTTGTTGGCTATCACCAAAGCGATGCAGTTGCGCGTTATCAATCAAGTCGACTAAATATCGAAATGCACGAGCAACATCTATTGGTTGATCGCCCGCAACAAAGTTTTTACTCAAGCCTACGCCAATAACGCCGCCTGTTCTGGCAATGGTAAGAACTTGCTCATCAGTGAGGTTACGTTTTTGCGAATTAAATACTCTAAACCCTGAATGAGAACTAACAATTGGCTTTTGATAGCTATTACCTAAATCAGTGATTGCATCAAGTAAGCCATCTGAGGCATGAGCTACGTCGGGCAATACACCATGTTCAAACATTAGCTCAACTAGTTTTATTCCAGCTTCACTAATCCCAAGTTTTTTACCTCTGGGTAATTTATCCCACTTTGCGCCACTTGGATCATAAGGTCCATATGGTGCCTTAGCGCTCAAATCACCAATACCGGTATTAGAACCACCAAATTCACTATCAACAAAATGGGTTAGTGCTAATATTCTAAACCCTTTGTTATACAAACGCTTAAATAGTTGTTCGGTTGCGAAGTTAACATCTGGCTGAATAAGAATGTTTTCCATATACAAGCCTTCAGTAGATAACATAGCACCTACATTGGTTTTATCTTGTAATCTTAACGCCATTAAATTATCAAGATCGTCTAAGCTAGCAACAAGATGTAGTTTATTTTGTTCTTGTTGTGAAAGACTTGCTGCTTGCGTAATGGTACTGGCAAGTTGTCCCGCCCACCGTTCATGGTAATCGTCGTTAACATCTTGATCACTCTCTAAACAGCGTTGTTCACCGTTAACATCGTATGTTAAACGATCTTGAGCATAACTTGGCCAGTCTTCAACCCAAGGCGCACCATGCCAAGCTTCACCTTCTTTTTTGGTAAACCACATTTCACAGGGATAACCCAGCACATTTAATACATATTGAACCGATGGTCTAGGCATCAGTTTTTCAGTATATTGCTGCGCATAGGGCATCAAACTTGAAGGTCCAGTAAAGTAACCATTGTCACTGTCTGGATTACGCTCCCAAAATTCAAATTTAAATGTTTCATCAGTATAAGATTGATTATCATCACTCCAAATAGGAGTAACAAAACTTTCGTCGCTCAACTGATCCGCAGAGCCGCCGTTAATCAGTGCAAACACTTGTAAAGCTACATTTCCTGCGACCAAACGAGGTAAGTCTACATGGCCCTTATCATTAGCTTCTCGTTCTCCAGCCATTTTTTTTCCTAAAATCATACTGAATTCATTGTGATCAGCAGTGACAAAATTAGCGGTATCGGCATGCATATCAGCAATAAACGATAACGCTTGATGTTTGTCTTTATCAGCACTAGAAATGTAAGGATTTTTATTAGCAACCGTATTTACTGATCCGAGTAATTCTGTAAAAAATTCTTGGTTACATGCGCTGAGAACTAACGCGGATACGCAACTCAGCACTATAGTCTTTTTGTTAATCTTCATATTTATACCTTTTTATTTAGTCCAATAATGTTATTGGCTTTTTAATAGTTATAGAGACATAAACTTTTGTTTATGCTCGCATTGCTATCAAAAAAGCTATTCTAAATAAATGCTTACAACAAAAAAATCAAACGGTTTAGCCTTTGTCATCGTATAAAACGCCCCGCTTTCTTTCTTAATAACAACGACAGCTAAGTATTATTTTTTGCAGCTAATAATACTTCGGTGTAATTACATTTATTACCTAAAAACCATTGAAATATAATATTT